>Ga0160496_1000018_pt1 | contig 369244 bp, 340 predicted proteins | sample DIDPMG_2_FD_108231 | JGI IMG/M metagenome (GOLD analysis project Ga0160496, IMG submission 108231) | Enriched soil microbial communities from UW Madison campus, WI, USA - DID2937_E24_FP MG | ecosystem: Environmental > Terrestrial > Soil > Grasslands | place: USA: Madison, Wisconsin | collected...
CCAAAAGATCAATCAAATCAATCCCTTGGATCGTGCACCCAACCCGTCTTACCGGGTTAACCCGGGTGCCCCGGCTGCGAAGAAGCGTGACTATAGCACACCATTTTGAAAAGGGGCAAATCAGGGACGAAAAACCCGAAATCAGGGCCGCCCCCGAAGCTCGGCGCAGCGCCCGCCCGGCGCATCACCCGCGCCGGGCGGTTCAGGAGGCCCCTCAGCCCAGGGCCTGGATGGCTGCGGCCACCCCCGCGCCGTAGGCCGGATCGGCCTGCCAGCAGTGCTCGACATGCTTGTCCTGCACATCCTTGCTGACCCCCGCAATGGCGCGCGCCGTGTTGTCGAACAGCGCCTGCTGCTGCTCGGGCGACATCAGGCGAAACAGCGCGCCGGGTTGCGAGAAGTAATCCGTGTCCTCGCGATGGTTCCAGTGATCGGCCGCCCCCTCGATGCTCAAAGGCGGTTCGCGGTACTCGGGCTGTTCGGCCCACTCGCCGGCCTTGTTGGGCTCGTTGCCGGTGATGCCGCCATGATTGCCGTCCACCCGCATCGCGCCGTCGCGATGGTAGCTGTGGAAAGGGCAGCGCGGTGCGTTCACCGGGATCTGATGGTGGTTCACCCCCAGGCGATAGCGCTGCGCATCCCCGTACGAGAACAGGCGCGCCTGCAGCATGCGGTCCGGCGAGAAGCCGATGCCGGGCACCACGTTCGCCGGCGTGAAAGCCGCCTGCTCGACTTCGGCAAAGAAATTGTCGGGATTGCGGTTGAGTTCCAGGACGCCGACCTCGATCAGCGGATAGTCGCCGTGCGGCCAGACCTTGGTCAGGTCGAAGGGGTTGAGACGATACGAGCCCGCGTCCTTCTCGGGCATGATCTGCACGTACATCGTCCAGCGCGGACATTCCCCGCGGGCAATCGAATCATACAAGTCACGCTGCGAGCTTTCGCGGTCGCGGCCGATCAGCTCGGCGGCCTGAGTGTCGGTGAGATTGCGGATGCCTTGCTGGCTCTTGAAGGTGAACTTCACCCAGAAGCGCTCGTTGTCCGCATTGATGAAGCTATAGGTGTGGCTGCCGAACAGATGCATGTGGCGATAGTCCGAGGGAATGCCCCGATCGCTCATGACGATGGTCACCTGGTGCAGCGCCTCGGGCAGGCCCGTCCAGAACTCCCAGTTGTTCTGGGCGCTGCGCATGCCGGTGCCCGGATCACGCTTGACGGCGTGGTTCAGGTCCGGGAACTTCAGCGGGTCCCGGAAAAAGAATACCGGCGTGTTGTTGCCCACCAAGTCCCAGTTGCCCTGCTCAGTGTAGAACTTCATGGCGATGCCGCGGATGTCGCGCTCGGCATCCGCGGCGCCGCGCTCGCCGGCCACGGTGGAGAAACGCGCGAACATCGGCGTTTGTTTGCCGATCTCGGAAAAGATCGCCGCGCGGGTGTACCGGGTCATATCGCGGGTCACCGTGAAGGTGCCGTAGGCGCCGGCGCCCTTGGCGTGCATGCGGCGCTCGGGGATGACCTCGCGATCGAAGTGGGCGAGCTTTTCGATCAGCCACACATCCTGCAGCAAGGCCGGTCCGCGAGGCCCCGCGGTCATGATGTTCTGGTTATCGGCGACCGGAGCCCCCGCGGCCGTGGTGAGTTTCTTCATGGTTCTTTCTCCTGGTGAGTCCAAGCCGGTCCGATCGCGCCGGTGCCGGGCTGGCTGCGCGCATCCCGCGATGCGCATGGAAGCAGTCTAGGAGAAGACGGAGATTAAATAAATTTGAATATTTATTGATTGGCGATAGTTTTACTCTATATCAATCGAAACGGCATCCCGCGCCGCCATCCGGCCTGCGACTACAATCGCCGGAACTTCAGCTCGCCGCGCGGGTCGCGCCATGATGTCCATCCTGAATTACCTGCACACCATCCGGCGGCGCAGCCTGCGCATGTTCCTGACCATCGCGCGCATCATGGTGCCCGTGATGATCATCGTCTACGTGGCGGAACGTCTGGGGTTGATCGCCTGGGTGGGGCATGCGATCGGGCCGGCCATGGCGCTGCTGGGCCTGCCGCCCGAAGCCGGCATCGTGTGGGCCACGACGGTCCTGACGAACATCTATGGCGGCATGGCCACGCTGGCCGCCCTCTCGGGCGGCGTGCAGATGAACGTGGCGGAGATCAGCGCGCTGGGGGCCATGATGCTGTTCGCCCACAATATGCCCACGGAGCAGTCCGTGGTCCGGCGCGCCGGGGCCAGTGCGCTGTTCACCGGCGCCCTGCGGGTGACCATCGGCGCCGTGTACGGGGCCGGGGTGGCCTGGACCTGCAACGCCTTGGATTGGCTGCAGCAGCCGGTCTCCCTGGATTGGATGCAGCGCGACGCCGGACTGGCCGCCGGCACGCCCGACTTCTGGAACTGGCTGCTGTCTTCCATCACATCGCTCGCCATGATTCTGGCGGTCATCGTCTTTCTGGTGTGCCTGCTGGATGTCTTCGAACGGCTCGGAATCACGCGGCTGGTGACGCGCCTGCTGACGCCGGTGCTGCGCTTGTCGGGGCTCGAGGAGCGCGCCGCGCCCCTGACCACCGTCGGCGTGCTGCTGGGGCTGGCCTACGGCGGCGCCCTCATCATCGAAGCCACGGAGCGCGAGGGCTACAGCCCGCGCACACGCCTGCTGGCGCTGTCCTGGCTATCGCTATGCCACGCCCTGATCGAGGACACCTTGCTGATCCTCACGCTGGGCGCGGACATCTGGGTGATCCTGGTGATCCGCTCGGTCTTTACCCTGGCCGTCCTCGCCGGGGTGGCGCGCCTGACGCTGCCCGGCGCCCCGCTGGCGAGGCTGCTGAGGCTCTAGCTCTAGCGGGGCGGCTAATCCCGCAGCAAGGCGGCGTAGCGCTTGCGAAACTTGGCGAGCTTCGGCGCGATGACCACCTGGCAGTAGCCCTGCTGGGGATTGCGGCGATAGTAATCCTTGTGCAAGGCCTCGGCCGGCCAGAATGGACCGGCCGGCTCGATGCGGGTGCAGACGGGCACACCCAGCGCCTGCTGAACCTCGTCCTTCACCGCCTGTGCCTCCTTGCGCTGCGCCTCGCCGGTGAAAAACACCACCGAGGCGTATTGGGGGCCGACGTCGCCGCCCTGGCGATCCGGCGTGGTGGGATCGTGCGTGCCGAAGAAGACCTCGAGCAGGCTGCGGTACCGGACTCGCGCCGGATCGAAGGTGACGCGCACCACCTCGACGTGGCCGGTGTCCTGGTTGCAGACCTGCTCATACGTGGGATGCTCGACGTGTCCGCCGCAGTACCCCGGCCGCACCTCATCGACGCCGTCGAGCGCCTGGAAGACGGGCTCCATGCACCAGAAGCAGCCGCCACCGAATATTGCCGTTTCCATCTTTCCTCCGAAGATCATGCCGCGCGCACGCGCGGCGACATCCTCACCGGCCGTCGCCGAGGGACAGAATCCACGCCGCCAGGCGCTGTGCGTCGGTGGCGCTGACCTGGGGCTGGGCCGGCATGGGGATCGCTCCCCATTGGCCGGTGCTGCCCCTGCGTATGACGTCGGCCAGATGATCCCGCGCACCGGGCTGGCCGCCAAAACGGGCGGCGATGGCGGTGAACGGCGGGCCCACCCGGCGGGCGTCCACCTGGTGACAGCCCAGGCATTGGCGCGCGCGCGCCAGATCCCGGCCTTGATGGGTCGTGGTCTCGGCATGGGCCGTTGAACAGAACGCAGCCAGCATGAGCGCGCACACCCGGAGCTTCGACATCGACATCCTCATGACTCGATTCCAATCCATCCCGCGGCGCGGAGCCGCGGGCCGATCGCGTTATTATCCATGATAATTTTTTCGCCGCCGGGACGGACATGCCATTCCCCCAGATCGACCCCATTGCCCTGCAGCTCGGCCCGCTGGCCATCCATTGGTACGGCCTGATGTATCTGGCGGGCTTCGGCCTGGCCTGGCTGCTGGGACGCTGGCGCATCCGGCACCATCCCTGCGGCCTGGACCTGCGCGACCTCGAGGACATCATCTTCTATTGCGTGCTGGGGGTGATACTGGGCGGGCGCCTGGGCTATGTGCTGTTCTACAAATTCTCGGACTACCTGGCCAACCCGCTGGCGATCCTGCGGGTCTGGGAAGGCGGCATGTCTTTCCACGGCGGCCTGCTGGGCGTCATTGTCGCCCTGCTGCTGTTTGCGCGCCGGCGGCAGCGCTCGCTGCTCGAGCTGGGGGATTTCATCGCGCCGCTGATTCCGCTGGGCCTGGCGGCGGGCCGCCTGGGCAACTTCATCAACGGCGAATTATGGGGCAGGCCCACGGACCTGCCCTGGGGCATGATTTTTCCGCACGCGCAGGACGGCCTCGCACGCCACCCTTCGCAGCTCTACGAAATGGGACTGGAAGGCCTGGCGCTGTTCGCACTGGTCTGGTGGTTCGCGCGCAAGCCCCGTCCCGCCGGCCAGGTCAGCGCGGTATTCCTGATGGGCTATGGCACGGCCCGGTTCCTGGTCGAATTCACTCGGGAACCGGACGCTTTCCTGGGCCTGCTGGCCGGCGGATTGTCGATGGGGCAGCTGCTGTCGCTGCCCATGATCGTCATTGGCCTGCTGCTGTACTGGCGGGCTGCAGCCGGATCGTCCCGCTGACCGCCACGCTGATGGTTTCGGTGCCGCCTTCGAGGGGCGCGGCCACCGCGTCCGCAGCCTTGGCCATCATCATGCGCGGCATGGGGCTGGGCACGGATTCACCGCTGCCGCCCAGGTCGATCGAGTCGTAGCGGTAGGACGCGAAGCCCAGCGCATCGGTCAAGGCCTGCGCGCGTGTCTTGAAGGCATCCACGGCCTGGACCAGCAGTTTCTGCTCTGTGGCGGCGCGCGTCTCGGACGACACCGAGAACGAGATTCCTGAAATCGGCATGCGGTCACCCAGATCGGCGGCCAGCTGCGAGGCCGCCGCAAAATCCTTGGACGTCAGGATGATCTCGGCGCGCCCGCGCCATTCGGCGATCTTGCCGTCCTGCCCCGTCGACGGCCAGATGCGATAGCCGCCGCTGCGCACCTCGATGCCCTCGTGGCCCTTGGCCTGCTGCATGACGGTATCCAGGCGGGTATTGAGCGCCTCGGCGGCGTCGGTCTGTGTGTCGGCCCGCAGGTCGGCGGCCAGCACGATCCGCACTGTGTCCTGGGCGACCTCGGAGGACGCCTGGGCATGCAGGCTGGCCCGCGGACCGTGGTCACGCCGTCCATCAGGCCCATCGCCATGGGCGGCCGCCGGCGCCGCGGCGCCCAGTGCGGCGCCGGCCAGGATGAGGGCGGGCAGCAGCGACAGCAGACCCTTACGTTTGTCCTTGCTTGGATACATTCATAACTCCTGAGAAGGCCCCCACGCTGCGCCTTCGGCTTGCTGCCCCCCAAGGGGGCATTTTTGCCTTGGGGCGGCCCGGCGGCAAAAAGACGAAAGCCCGTCGTTGTCGACGAGCTCTCGAGAAACGCCCCGCCTGTGCCGTCTAGGCCGGCATCCCGGAACCTGAGGTTCACGGTGGTCGCCTTCAGTCAGACTTCGGGCTATCCAGTGAAGGTAGCTCGCCCATCTGTCAATCCAGCAACCTATGCCAATTAGCATTGGTTCAAGGAATGTATGGCCAAGTCACGAACACGGCAGGGACTAACCTGTCGGACGCGGCGCGGCGTCCGGAAACATCCATATCAAGCGGCAGGCCCGAGCACCTGGTCGAGCATGTCGTTCATGGCATCAATTTTACCCTTGAAATCGCCCAAGGCAATATTGCTGAGCGGACCGTCGGGCGCGCGCATGTTCAAAAGCTCGCCGGCGATCTGGATGGCCGCCATGACGGCGATGCGTTCGTTGCTGGCGACCTTGCCCGTGCCCTTGATGGCCAGCATGCGCTGATCCACGTGCCGCACGGCCGCCAGCAGCGCGTCCTTTTCGGACGGTGAGCAGGCCAGCGAATAATCGCGGCCCAGAATCGAGACGTCTACGCGTTCCATGACGGTTACTCCGCGCCCGGCAGGCGCTCTAGGATCAGGTCGATCTGCTCTTGGGCGCCCAGGGCCACCCGGCGCAGTTTGTCGCGGTCGGCCTCGGCGTGTTCGAGGCGTTCGCGCATGGCATCGGATTGCCCCTGCTGCAGGCGCACCTGGTCCTCGAGGCTCGCGCGGGCCGCCTGCGCCTCGTCGCGCACGGATTGCAATTCATGGTCATGGCGCGCGACGCGCTCGGACATGCGGGTGAATTCGTCCTGCTCGCGGACCTGTTGGTCCTTGAGGGCGTTGCATTCCTGCTCGAGTTGGCGGATGCGGGCCTGCAAGGTGCCGCGCTCGGCCTGGAGCTGGCGGGCCGCCTGAACCAGTTTTCCGATGCGCTCGGCCAGCGAGTCGAGGTCTTGGAGCATGCGTTCAAACCTTATGTGAGCGTATGTGAGGGCGTATCCGAAAGCCCAATCATAACCCCGCCCTCAGGCCTCGCGCGCGGTCGTCTTGGCCGGCGAGCGCGCGCCCCGGTGCCGCAGGTAGCGGTTCTCGGTGGTGCGGCGAAACAGCAGGCCCGAGAGTTCGTGCAGGGCCAGCGTATAGACCTCGCGCTTGAACTCGATCACCGCCTCCAGCGGCACCCAGTACGCATTCCAGCGCCAGGCGTCGAATTCCGGCGAGTCGGAGGCGCGCAGGCTGACGTCGCAGTCGCGCCCCACCATGCGCAGCAGGAACCAGATCTGCTTTTGTCCTTTGTAGTGTCCTCGCAATTCCCGGCGCACGAAATGATCCGGTACGTCATAGCGCAGCCAGTCGCGCGTCCGCCCTAATATCCGTACGTGCTCGGGACGCAAGCCGACTTCCTCGTGCAGCTCGCGGTACATCGCCTGCACGGGGGTTTCGCCGTGCTTGATGCCGCCTTGCGGGAACTGCCAGGCATGCTCCCGGATGCGTTTACCCCAAAAAACCTCGTTTTTCTGGTTTACGAGGATAATGCCGACATTAGGACGGTAGCCTTCTCGATCCAGCATGGGGCCACCTCGATAATGAATTCAATACAATTACCGTCGATTATACGTATCAACCGGAAACCCTACCATGCACGCCAGCAAGTACCACCTCAACACCCTCAAGGAAGCGCCCGCGGATGCCGAGATCGTCAGCCACCAGTTGATGACGCGCGCGGGGCTCATCCGCAAGGTCGCCGGGGGCATCTACACCTACATGCCGATGGGCCTCAAGGTGCTGCGCAAGATCGAAACCATCGTGCGCGAGGAAATGGACCGCGCCGGCGCCCTGGAACTGCTGATGCCGGTGGTCCAGCCCGCCGAGCTCTGGGAGGAATCGGGCCGCTGGGAACAATACGGCGCCGAGCTGCTGCGCATCAAGGACCGCCATCAGCGCGACTTCGTGCTGCAGCCCACCTCCGAGGAGGTCGTGACCGACATCGCGCGCAACGAAATCCATAGCTGGCGCCAGCTGCCGGTCAATTTCTATCACATCCAGACCAAGTTCCGCGACGAGCGCCGCCCGCGCTTCGGCCTGATGCGCGGACGCGAATTCACGATGAAGGACGCCTATTCCTTCGATCGCGACGAGGCCAGCGCACAAACCAGCTACGACGCCATGTACGCGGCCTACCAGCGCATTTTCTCGCGCCTGGGCCTGGCCTTCCGCGCGGTGGCGGCCGACACCGGCTCGATCGGCGGTTCACGCAGCCACGAGTTCCAGGTCATCGCCGAGACCGGCGAGGATCTGCTCGTGTACAACCCGGACTCGGACTACGCGGCCAACATCGAGCTGGCGCCGGCGCCCTGCCTGATCCCCGAGCGCGAGGCCGCCCGCGAACCCCTGGAAAAGCGCGCCACCCCACAGGCGCCGAAATGCGAGATCGTGGCCGAGCAGCTGGGCCTGCCGCTGACGCGCACCGTCAAATCCATCGTGCTGGCCACCGACCCCGCCGAAGGGCCGGCGCGGGTGTGGCTGCTGCTGATCCGCGGCGACCACGAGCTCAACGAGGTCAAGGTCGGCAAGCTGCCGGGCTTGCGGGACGGCTACCGCTTCGCCACCGAGGCCGAGATCCTGGAGGCCTTCGGCAGCCCGCCCGGATACCTGGGGCCGATCGGGCTGCGCGACGGCGCGGTCACGGTGATCGCCGACCTCACGGTGGCCCACATGGGCGATTTCGTCTGCGGCGCCAACGAGGAAGGCTACCACTACACCGGGGTGAACTGGGGGCGCGACCTGCCCGAGGCGGCCACCGCCGACCTGCGCAACGTGGTGGCGGGTGATCCGGATCCCCAGGGGGGCGCGCTGTCGATCCAGCACGGCATCGAAGTCGGCCACGTATTCTTCCTGGGCGACAAGTACTCGCGCGCGCTGAACGCCACCTTCCTCGAGACCGACGGCAAGCCGGCCCTCCTGCAGATGGGATGCTACGGCATCGGGATCACCCGGATATCGGCGGCCGCGGTCGAGCAGAACCACGACGAGCGCGGCATCATCTGGCCGCGCGCCATGGCGCCCTTCGAGGTGGTGCTGTGCCCGATCGGCATCGGCAAAAATGAAACCGTGCGCAACACGGCCGAGGCCCTGTACCGTGACCTGGGCGCCGCCGGTGTGGACGTGATCCTCGACGACCGCGACGCCCGGCCGGGCATCATGTTCGCCGACTGGGAGCTGATCGGCGTGCCTCTGCGCGTCACCCTGGGCGAGCGCGGCCTCAAGGACGGGGTCGTCGAAATCCAGGCGCGCCGCGGGGGCGACGCCCACCGGGTGGCGCCCGGCGAGGCTGTCGCATTCATACTGGATACTCTAAAATCCCTCTGAGCCGCGGCCGCCCTTCGTGGGCATTTCGCACGGATGGGCATAGTCACACGGCTTAACGAAAAAATGGATTCCCAGTTCCCCAACAGGCCCGCCATCCTGCCCATTCGCGTATATTACGAGGACACCGACACAGGCGGTGTCGTCTACTACGCAAACTACCTCAAGTTCTTTGAACGCGGGCGCACGGAATGGTTGCGGGCGCTCGGGCTGGATCAGCGCGTGCTCGCCGAACGCGAAGGTGTGATGTTCGTGGTCCGGCGCGCAGAGGTGGCCTATCATCGCCCGGCGCGCCTGGACGACAGGATCGACATCCATACCGTGGTGGCCGACATCCGCGCCTCGGCCCTCCTGTTCACCCAGGAGGCCCGGCGCGGCGAGGAACTACTCGCTGTGGGCGACGTCCAAGTCTGTGCCGTACACGCCGAAACTTTCAAACCCGTGCGGATGACCTCATCCATCAGGAACTTACTGGAAAAGGCCAGAAACTAACCATGCAAGCCCAAAGCGATTTGTCGCTGCTGTCCCTCATCGCAAACGCCAGCATTCCGGTTCAGATCGTCATGCTGATCCTGCTGGCCGTCTCCATCCTGTCCTGGACGTATATCTTCAGCAAGCGCGCGGCGCTCAAGCGCGCCGATGCGCAGACCCGCCGCTTCGAGGACGACTTCTGGGCCGGCGGCGACCTCACCGTCCTGCAACAGGCGATCGCCTCGCGCCGCGACGAGCACGGGGCGCTGGCACGGATCTTCGATGCGGGGATGACGGAGTTCATCAAGGCACGCCGCTCGGCGGCCCGAGGCGACACCTTGCTGGATGCGCCGCGCCGCGCCATGCGGGCCGCCTACCAGCGCGAAATGGACAGCCTCGAATCACACCTGAATTTCCTCGCCTCGACCGGGTCGGTCAGCCCGTATGTCGGGCTGCTGGGCACCGTCTGGGGCATCATGCATGCCTTCATGGGCTTGTCCACCATGCAGCAGGCCACGCTCGCGGCGGTGGCTCCCGGCATCGCCGAGGCGCTCATCGCCACCGCCATCGGCCTGTTCGCCGCCATCCCGGCCGTCGTCGCCTACAACCGCTACACGAACGAGATCGACCGCCTCTCGCTGCGCTTCGACAGTTTCGTCGACGAGTTCCTGAACATCCTCCAGCGCCAGGTGCACTGACATGGGAACGCTGCGCGACCGCAGGCCACGGCGACTCAAGAACGACATCAATGTCGTGCCCTACATCGACGTGATGCTGGTGCTGCTGGTGATTTTCATGGTGACCGCACCGATGATCACGCCGGGCCAGATCGAGCTGCCCTCGGTCGGCACCGCCTCGGAAGTACCCGTCACACCCCTCGAGGTCCAGATCGACGAACATGGCGCGCTCAGCATGCGCCTGCGCGATTCGGGCGCATCGTTCCGGCCCGTCGACAAGGGCAACCTGGTGCCCGAGGTCCAGGCGATGGCCACGGCCGATACGCCGGTGGTGATTTCCGCGGACGGCAAGGTGCCCTACGAGTCCGTGATGCAGGTGATGGACCAGTTGCGCGCCGGCGGCATCACCCGCCTGGGCTTGCTCGTGAACCAGACTGCCACCGGACAAACGCGCTGACGCGGCGCCGGCGTCCCCGAGACGGAACGCTGCCGCGACAGAAACCCACAGGCTCATGAAACTCTTTGAACGCTTTTCCAGACAGGCAGACGGATCGGACGACGGGCGGCGCGAAGAACGCCGCGGCCTGACGTACTCGCTGCTCGCGCATGGCCTGGTCATCGCCCTGATGATCGTGGGCTTCAACTCGGCACCCGACAATCCCGGGCCGGTCCAGATCGAGCTCTGGGCGGAAGGGACCGTGGCCGAAGCCGCGCCGCCGGTCGAACAAGCCACGCCTGAACCCGAGCCGAAGCCAGAGCCGGAACCCACGCCAGAGCCGGAACCAGAACCCGAGCCTGAGCCACAACCCACGCCCCCGGACAACAGCGCACAGGAAGCGGCCTTGGCCGAAGCACGCGCCGTGGCCGAGCAGCAGGCGCAGGCCCTCGCCCAGGCCCAGGCCCGCGCCGAAGCAGCCGCGAAGGCACAGGCCGAGGCCGAGATCGCCCTGGAAAAAGAACGCAAGCTGCGCGAAGAACAAGAACGACTGGCCGCGGAACAGGCTGCCCAGGCAAAGGCCGAGGCGGAGCGGCAGGCCGCCGAAAAAGCAGCGGCTGAGAAGGCTGCGGCCGAAAAAGCCGCCGCTGAAAAAGCCGCTGCTGAGAAGGCTGCTGCCGAAAAAGCTGCCGCCGAGAAAGCCGCTGCCGAGAAGGCTGCTGCCGAAAAAGCTGCCGCCGAGAAAGCTGCTGCCGAGAAAGCCGCCGCAGAGAAGGCAGCCGCAGAGAAAGCTGCTGCTGAGAAAGCCGCCGCAGAGAAAGCTGCGGCAGAGAAAGCCGCCAAGGAAAAAGCCGCCGCTGAAAAGGCTGCGGCAGAGAAAGCGGCCGCCGAGAAGGCGGCCAAGGAAAAAGCCGCCAAGGAAGCCGCTGCAAAAAAAGCGGCTGCCGAGAAAGCCGCCAAGGAAAAGGCTGCCAAGGAGGCGGCCGCCAAGCGCGAGGCGCTACGCGAAGCCATGCGCGGCTCCGCCCTCGAGGCTGCCGGCATCCCCAGCGGCACCGCCGATCGCAACCAGCAAGGCGGCGGAGGCGGCAGCGACGGCTATGCCGCAGCCGTACGCCGCTGCGTCAAACCGGGCGTCATCTATGACGTGCCCGCGCGTAACGGCACCGCCAACCCCACGGTGCAATACCGTACCTACCTGGATGCCCACGGAGGCGTCCTGAAAGTGGACATCCGGCGTTCGTCCGGCAACCAGCGCTTCGACATCGCCGTCCGTCAGGGCATTCTCGCATGCTCGCCCTTCCCCAAACCTCCGAGCGGTAAGTATCCGTCGTATATTGATGTTGATTACCGCATGTACGACTAGGAGATCGCACTCATGACCTTATCCATTGCCTCGGGCTTCGCGACACGCCTCTGGCGGCGCGCCGCGGTCGCGGGCCTGTCCTTCCTGTTCGTGGCGGCCGTAGGAACACCAGCCGCCCAAGCCCAATTGCGCGTCGATATCTCGGGCGTCGGTGCCACGCAATACCCCATTGCGATCGCCGATTTCTCGGGTTCGGGCAACACCCAGGTGCCCGAGATCATACGCGCGGACCTGACGCGCTCGGGCCAGTTCCGGCTGATCAGCGCGGCCGGCGCCACACTGGACCTGGAAAGCACCGTGTCCCACGACGAGTGGCAGGCCCGCGGAGCCGACTATCTGGCCTTCGGCTCGGTCACCCAGGACGGCGGCCAATACACGGTCAGCTATCGCCTGGTGGACAATGCGCGCAAGGCCGAACTCGACAAGGTCGCCTTCAGCGGCACCGAGGCCGAGCTGCGCCGGATCTCGCACCGGATCGCCGACAGGATCTATGAAAAGATCACCGGGGTGCAGGGGGTGTTTTCCACGCGCATCGCCTATGTGTTGCAGACCGGCAACGGCTATGAGTTACAAATTGCTGACGCCGACGGCCAGAATCCCCAGGTGATGCTGCGGTCGCGCCAGTCGATCATTTCCCCGGCCTGGTCGCCCGACGGCAGCCGCCTGGCCTACGTCAGCTTCGAATCCGGCAAGCCGGTCATCTACATCCAGACCCTGGCCACCGGCCAGCGTGCGCCAGTGGCCAACTACAAGGGCAATAACAGCGCACCGGCCTGGTCGCCCGACGGTAACCGCCTGGCCATCGTCCTTTCACGCGATGGGATCTCGCAGATCTACACCATCAACGCCGACGGCTCGGACCTGCGCCGCGTCATGCGTTCGCCGCTGATCGACACCGAACCGCGCTTCACGCCCGACGGCGATTCGCTGGTGTTTACCAGCGACCGTGGCGGCAACCCCCAGATCTACAAGGTCCCCGCCGCGGGCGGAGACGCCCAGCGCTTGACGTTCTCCGGCAGTTACAATATTTCACCCCGCGTCTCTCCCGACGGCAGCCAACTGGTGTACGTTACACGAAGAAACGGTGCTTTCAGGATAGCGACCATGGCCTTGAGTACGGGATCGGAACAGCTGTTGACCGCCGGACCGGACGATCAATCCCCCAGCTACGCGCCCAATGGCATGCAGATACTGTACAGCTCGATCCAGGGTGGCCAGAGCGTGCTGGCGGTCACGTCGACCGACGGACGTGTCAAGCAAAAGCTCTCCTCCCTGAGCGGCAAAGTCCGCGAACCCACCTGGGGCCCGTTTACTGACTAAGCGATTTTCGTGTGACTCTTCTTGAAAGGAAATTAAATGAGCTCGCGCATCACCAGGACCCTGACAATAGCCGCGTTCGCCGCCTCCCTGGCGGCTTGCAGCTCCGTACCGCTGGACCAGTCCGGCACCGGAGGTGCAGGCTCGGATTCGGCGTCCACGGGACAAGTCATGGATCCGTTCAATCCGCAAAGTCCCTTAGCGCAACAACGCTCGGTCTACTTTGAATTCGACAGCTACTCCATCCCCGAGCAATATCGCAGCGTCGTCGAGATGCACTCCAACTACCTGACCAGCCATCCCGGCCAGAAGGTGCGCATCGAAGGCAATGCTGACGCCCGCGGCGGCACCGAATACAATCTGGCTCTCGGCCAACGCCGTTCGGATGCCGTGGCGCGCATGATGACCCTCCTGGGCGTCAATGCCAACCAGCTCGAGGCCATCAGCTTCGGAAAGGAGCGTCCCAAGGCGCTGGGCAACACCGAAGCCGACTACGCCGAGAACCGCCGCGCCGACATCAACTATCAGCGCTGATTCCGGCTTTGCCGCAGCAACGCCGTGGCGGTTCCCGCCGCGGCGTTTTTTATTTGGACGGAATTCGACATGCAAGCATTCATCCCGCGCCTGGGCACGGCATTCACCGCCGGCCTGACGATCGCACTGGCACTGGCGACCGCACCGGCACATGCGTTCTCCGATGATGAGGCCCGGCGGGCCATCCTCGAGCTACGGACGCAGATCAAGCAAATCAACGAGCAGAACCAGCAGGCACGGCTGCAGCTGGCCGATCAGATCGACATGCTGCGCCACGAGCTCGCTTCCATGCGCGGCCAGCTCGAGCATCTGACGCGCCGCCCGCCCACCGGCAACCAGCCCGAGAACGCGCCGCAGGACCGCCAGACCGCCGACCCGCAGGAACAAGCAGCCTACCAGGCGGCGGCCGACCAGTACCGCAGCGGCAAGTACAAGGAGGCCGCAACGGCCTTTGCCGCCTTCACCCAGGCCTATCCGGACAGCGAACTGTCGGGCGACGCCCGGTTCTACCTGGGCAGCAGCCAATATGCGACCCGTGACTTCAAGGGTTCGGTCCAGACCATGCAGGATCTGGTCAAGACCCGGCCGCAGGATCCACGCGCACCCGACGCCTTGCTGGTCGCCGCCGCCAGCCAGATCGAAATCAATGACCTCGCCGGCGCCAAGGCCAGCCTGCAGCGCATCATCAAGGATTATCCCAATACCTCTGCCGCTGAAACCGCCAAGAGCCGCATGAAGCTGCTGTAATGGTCCGCGCCCCCACGCTTGCGCAGGCCACGCTGCAGAGTCCGTTCCCGATCGACTACACCGAGGCGGGCGCGGGCGAGGTCGTCCTGTTGATCCACGGCTCGCTGTGCGACTACCGCTATTGGCGCTGGCAGATTCCGCAACTGGGGGAATCCTACCGCGTGGCGGCGGCGAGCCTGCGAGGCTGCTGGCCGCGTGCCGGCACGCATCCCGATCCCGGCTATGGCATCGCCACCCACGCCGAAGACATGATCGCGCTGGCGCGCGCCCTGGGCGAAGGCCGGCCGGTGCACGTGCTGGGCCACTCGCGCGGCGCGCAGGTCGCCGTGGAGCTCGCGCTGCGGGCGCCGGAATACTGCAAGACGCTGACGCTGGCCGATCCGGGCTTCAGATTCGCCCATGAGGCGCCCACGCCGGTCTTCTACACCCCCGCCGTCGCCTTGCTGGAAAAAGGAGAGGTGGACGCCGCGGCCGAACAGTTCATCGACACCGTCAACGGCGCCGGCACCTGGCGCAAGATGGTGGGCTGGTTCAAGCAGATGGTGCGCGACAACGCGGCGACCCTGCTGTCACAGGTCCTCGAGGCGAACCGGCCGGTGCACCTCGAGGAGATCCGCCGCATTCAGTGCCCCGTCCTGCTGCTGGGCGGATCAGACAGCCCGGCGCGCTACGGAACGCGCCAGGATCAATTGCAGGCCGCCCTGCCGCACGCGCGCCGGGAGGTCATCCGCCTGGCGGCGCACGGCATGAATCTCGCCAATCCGCGCGCCTTCAATCGTGCTTGCCTGGCGTTCTTCGGGGCGGCTGGCTGAGCCCTCAGTGGCTCATGGCCTTGGCGGGCTTGACCTCGCAGGTCGCGGCGAAGCCTTCGCCGTTGCCAAGGGCGAAATCCACGCGCACGCGGTCGCCGATCTTCAGCCCATCCCGCGGCTGCTCGAGCATGATGTGATAGCTGCCGGGGCGCAGATCCAGGTCCTGTCCCGCCGGGATCGAGACCTCGTGGACCATGGACATCTTGCTCAGGCCGTTTTCCTCGGTGGTCTGGTGCAGCATGACCATGCCGTAATCCGGCGAGGAAACGCCCTTGAGGACGGCCGGCTGATCGCCGCCGTTATGCACCACCAGGAATCCGCCCGACGGAGTCGGCGCCGGCAGCTGGCGAATCCAGCAATCGCGCGCGCTGACCGTTGCCGAGGCGGGCAGACCCGCCGCGGATTCCATGGCGCCATGCGCGCCACCGTGGGAGGCGCCATGGGCATCGCCGTGGCTGTGGGCCCAGGCCGCCGACCCGGCCAGCAAGAGCGCCGAAGCGGCCGCGACGCCCAGGGTTCGAGAAAATGAGGGTTTCATTCGATAGTCCACCAAAAACGTGTTTTTCCATGCTTGGCCAGGCATGGCAACTGGCCCCTGCGAAGGCACGCGTCGGCCTCCGCCCCAGTGGGGGGCGGCATCGCCCCCCCGGTCGCCAGTGTACTATCCCGGGAGCATCCCGGGACTTTGCGGGACGCCCCGTGCCGCCCGGGCGTTCAGCGCCTGGGCGGTTCCGGCACGTGCGCGGCTCAGTTCTTGCCGAGCTTGCCGACCACGCCCTCGACGTAGTAGTCCATGGCGTTCAGGCCCTTGTCGTCCAGCGCGCCGTCAGCCAGGCGCACCTTGCCTTCGTTGTCCTTGATCGGCGCGGCGAACGGGTTCAGGGTGCCGGCCGCGATGGCGTCCTCTTGCTGCTTGAGGAACGTCTTGAGCTCGTCGTCGACAGCGGGGCCGAATCCCTCGAGGGCGACCATGCCTTCCTTGAAGCCGCCCCAGACCTGGTTGGACTTCCAGGTGCCGTCCAGCACGGACTGGACTTCCTTGGTGAAGTAGGGGCCCCAGTGGTGGGTCACCGCACCCAGCTGCGCCTTGGGCCCGAACTTCGACATGTCGGAGTGGTAGGCGATGGCGTACTTGCCGCGTTCCTCGGCGGCCTGTACCGTGGCGGTGGAGTCGGTGTGGTGGGTCACGATGTCCGCGCCCTGGTCCAGCAGCGCCAGCGCGGCGTCGCGTTCCTTGCCCGGGTCGAACCAGCTGTTGACCATGATGACGCGCACCTGCGCGTCGGGCTGGATGCTGCGCAGGCCGCGGGTGAAGGCATTGATGCCTTGCAGCACCTCGGGGATCGGATAGGCGCCGACGTAGCCCACGACCTTGGTCTGGGTCATTTTGCCGGCCAGCATGCCGGCCACGTAGCGGGCTTCGTAGAAGCGTGCATTGGTGGTGGCGACGTTGGGCGCGGTCTTGTAGCCGGTCGAGTGCACGAACTTGACGTCCGGGAATTGCTTGGCGACCTTGATCGTCGGGTTCATGTACCCGAAGGACGTGGTGAAAATCAGCTGATTGCCCTGTTGGGCAAGGTCGCGGATGACGCGCTCGGCGTCGGCGCCCTCGGGGACGTCCTCGACGTATTGGGTCTTGACCTTGTCGCCCAGGGCGGCCTCCATTTCGCGGCGGCCGATGTCCTGCTGCCAGGTCCAGCCGGCCTCGCCGATCGGACTGACATAGACAAAACCGACCTTCAGCGGTTCGGCGGCCGCCGGGCTTGCCAGCGCGACGGCCGAGGCGGCCGTCAGGGCATAGAGGGTCTTGCGGAGCATGGTTCCCTTCATGATCGTTCCTTCAGGAATTGGGGTTGAAGTTCTTGCCCAGCGATGCGGGCATGTTGATGCGGATCCAGTTGATGTTCCGCGAGATGAGCACGAGCACCAGGATGGTGGCCAGGTACGGCAGCATGGAGAGCAGTTGCGAGGCGATCGGCACCCCCAGCGCCTGCATGTGGAAAGTCAGGATGGTGATGCCGCCGAACAGGTAGGCGCCCACCAGCACGCGAGCGGGGCGCCAGGTCGCGAACGGGGTGAGCGCCAGCGCGATCCAGCCGCGGCCGGCCACCATGCCCTCGACCCACATGGGCGTGTAGACCAGCGACATGAATGCGCCCGCCAGGCCGCAGCACGCGCCGCCGAACAGCAGCGCCGCCAGGCGGATGCGGCGCACCTTGTAGCCCAGCGCGTGGGCCGATTCGGGCGACTCGCCCACGGCGCGCAGCACCAGCCCGGCGCGTGTGCGATAGAGGAAATAGCCCAGGGCCGCGCACAGGAGGAGCGCCCCGTACACCATCGGGTGGTGCTGGAACAGGGCCGGGCCGAAAAACGGAATATGCTCGAGGCCCGGAATGCCCCAACTGGAGGCCTGGATCGTGGCGCCCACGTAGGGGATCCCGATATAGGCCGAGGCTCCGACGCCGAACAGCGACAAGGCCAGGCCGCAGGCCACCTGGTTGGCACCCAGCCACACCGTCAGCCAGGCGAATACGCCGGCCAGCAGGGCGCCGGCCACGGCGCCGGCGAGGAAGCCCGTGGCGGGGCTGCCGGAATGCACGGTGACGGCGAAGCCCAGCGCTGCGGCCACCAGCATCATGCCTTCCGAACCCAGGTTGATCACCCCGGCCTTTTCATTGATCAACAGGCCCAGAGCCGCCAGCATCAAGGGGGTTCCCGCGTTCATCGACGCGGCGATCAGGGGAGCGAGTGCGTCCATGGTCTAGGGCCTGCCTCCACGAATCATAGCGGCCGCGCCGCGCCTCCAGCGGAATTGCTTGTAGATCAGCACGTCGCAGGCCAGCAGCGCGAACAACAAGATGCCCTGGAAGATGCCGGTGATGGCGCTGGGCATGCCCAGGCGGGTCTGGGAGAGTTCGCCGCCGATGTAGAACAGCGCCATGACGAAACTGGCGAACACCACGCCCAGCGGATGCAGGCGCCCGACGAAAGCGACGATGATCGCGGCAAAACCGTAGCCGGGCGACACCGAGGGGGTGAGCTGGCCGATCGGCCCCATGATCTCGCACGCGCCCGCCACCCCGGCGAGCGCGCCTGAAAACAGCAGGCAGCCCCACAGCGCGCGCCGCGAGGAAAAGCCCGCGTAGCGGGCCGCGAGCGGCGCCAGGCCGCCGACGGTGAGGCGAAAGCCCGCGAACATCCGCGACAACAGGAGCCAGGCCAGCAGCGAGGCGGCCAAGGCCAGCAGCACCCCCAGGTGCAGCCGCGTGCCCGGCCAGACCGGCAGCAGGAAGCCGTCGTCGAACAGCCGCGACTGGGGAAAGCCGAAACCATCCGGATCGCGCATGACGCCGTGCACCAGGTAGCTGAGCAGGAGCTCGGCCACATACACCAGCATCAGGGACACCAGGATCTCGTTGGCGTTGTAGCGATCGCGCAGCCACGCCACGATGGCCGCCCAGAAGGCCCCGCCCACGGCGCCGGCCAATAGGGCAAGCGCAATCATCCCGGCCCCGCCGCCGCCCGTGCCGTCGTCGAAATGCAGGATGACGGCACCGGACACGATGGCTCCGAGCACGAGCTGGCCTTCGGCGCCGATATTGAAGATATTGGCGCGAAAGCACAACGCCAGGCCGACCGAGGCGAGCAGCAGCGGCGCCACCTTGACGCCGATCTCGGACCAGCCCCGCAGGCTGCTGATCGGTTCGAGGAAAAACACCGCCAGGCCTTCGACGGGGGATTTGCCGACCGCCGCGAACATGATGGCCCCGCAAACGGCGGTCAGGATCACGGCCAGGACCGGCGACAGCCAGGACATCAGGCGCGAGGGTTCCGCGCGGGGAATCAGTTCAAGCATGGACCGCCTCCAGGTCGGCGGTCTCGACGTCGGTTCCGGCCTCGGCGCCGGGCCACAGCCCGCTCATCCACTGGCCGATCTGCTCGCGCTGGGCCTCGCCGATCGGCACCGAGGGCGATATGCGCCCCTTGGCGATGACGACCAGGCGGTCCGAGATTTCAAACAGTTCGTCGAGCTCCTCGGAAATCAGCAGGATGGCGCAGCCCGCGTCGCGCAGGGCGAGAAGCTCGCCGCGGATCTGCGCGGCCGCGCCGACATCCACCCCCCAGGTGGGCTGCGCGACCAGCAGCAGGCGCGGGCGCCGGACGACCTCGCGCCCGACGATGTATTTTTGCAGATTGCCGCCCGACAGGCTGCCGGCCAGCGCCTGAGGGCCCGGCGCCTTGACGCGAAAACGCTGGATGATGCCCGCAGCCAGTGCGCGCACCGCGCCTTCGCGCACGAAGCCGCGCCACACCGTGGCGCCGTCCTGGTGCGACAACAGGATGTTGCGTGCCAGCGAAAGCTCGGGAACGGCGCCGCGCCCCAGGCGTTCCTCGGGCACGAAAGCCAGCCCGCGCCCCCGGCGCCAGGCCGCCGTGCGCTGGCCGGCCGCCTCGCCATCGATCCGGACGCTGTCCGCGGCTGCACGCACGTCCTCGCCCGAGAGCGCCGTCATCAGTTCCTGTTGGCCGTTGCCCGAGACGCCGGCAATGCCGAGGATCTCGCCCGCGCGCAGTTCGAAGGAGACGTCCCGCAGCGGCGTGGCGAAGGGATGGGCACGCGGCAGATTCAGGCCCCGGACCTGCAGCACCACCTCACCGGCCTCGCGCGGCGTGCGCGCAATAGTGGGCAATTCGGTGCCGATCATCAAGCGCGACAGGCCGGCCTCTGTTTCCAGGCGCGGATCGCACTGGCCGGTCACGCGTCCGGCGCGCATGACCGTACAGGTGTGGCAAAGGCTGCGGATCTCGTCGAGCTTGTGGCTGATATACAGGATGCTGCAGCCCTCGTCGGCCAATTGCCGCAGGATGTCGAACAGGCGCCGCACCGCCTGCGGCGTCAGCACCGAGGTCGGCTCGTCGAGGATCAGCAGGCGGGGCCCGCCCAGCAGCGCGCGCACGATCTCGACGCGCTGGCGCTCGCCCACTGAGAGCGTATGCACGTGGCGTCCCGGTTCGAGTTCCAGCCCGTATTGGTCGACCGTATCCGCGATGCGCTGCTCCAGCGCATGGATGTCGGTATCGCCCGACAAGCCCAGGGCGATGTTCTCGGCCACGGTCAGCGTGTCGAACAGCGAGAAATGCTGGAACACCATGCCCAGGCCCAGCGCCCGCGCCTCGGCCGGACTATTGATCTGCACCGGCCGCCCGTCCCACTGGACCGTGCCCGAGTCCGGCCGCACCACGCCGTAGATGATTTTCATCAGCGTGGACTTGCCCGCGCCGTTTTCCCCCAGCACGGCATGGATCTCGCCGGGCTGCACGGCCAGGCTGACACCATCGTTGGCCCGCACAGTGGGATAGGACTTGCTGATGTTGTCTAGGGCAAGGCGGGGCGGCATGGCGTCATCCTGGTCGAATCATCCGTAAAGCACCTGAGATGCGAAAAATTCTACTCAGTAAGCGCAGCGGCACCTAAAGGGATAAACCCTTAAGGCGTCCAGGAGAAAAAACCCGCGAAAAGGCCCATCGGGCCGGTCAACGCGCGCGCGTGCCTTGTTTTGCGCGCCTGGCCATCATTGCGCGCGAATGCGCAATATTACCGCAGCGTGATGCCGATCGCAGGCTCAGTCCTCGAAAGCCAGGCGGCCGGCGAACCAGAGGAACAGGCCGCCGGTTGCCGCGCATCCCAGGCGCGCCATCCCGGGGCGGCGCCGGAAGGCGTCCGCCAGGCGCGCGCCGCCGAAGATCAGCAGCGACAGGTAGAGGACGCTGAGGCATTGCAGGATCGCCGCCAGGATCAGGAAGGACAGGGCCGGATGCGGATAGGCCGGATCGACGAACTGTACGAAGAACGACAGCAGGAAGAGGATGGCCTTGGGATTGAGCAGGCTCAGCAGCAAGGCCTTGCGGAACCGGCTGCCGCTGCCCACCGCGACCGCGCGGGCCTGCAGGGGGGCGGCCGGCCGCCAGGCCGACGCCAACAGCCTCAAACCCAGGTAGCACAGATACAAGGCCCCCAGGGTCTTGAGCGCCATGAACAGCATCGGCAGCACACGCAGCACCGAGGCCGCGCCGGCTGCCGTCAATGCCATCAGGATCGAATCCCCGATAAAGACGCCCAGCGCCGCCTGATAGCCGACGCGCACGCCCTGGCTGGCGCCGGTGGCCAGCACGAACAGCGAGTTGGGTCCCGGCAGGAGGATGATGAACACCGTGCCCGCCACGTAGGTCCAGAGGTCCAGGACGCCATACTGGGACAGCATGGACGCATTGCCCGTGTCAGAGCAGATCGCGACGCAATTGCGCCGGGTCGCGGGGCGACAACAGCCCCGGCGCCACGTCGAAGGCGGTGCGCGCACCGCGCGCGCCCTGCGTGCGCATCCTGTGCGCAGCGCGCGCATAGGCCACCAGGACACTTGCGGTGAACGCGGGATTGCTGTCGAGCTTCAGCGAGAATTCCAGGTGCTGGCGAGTGCCGTCGCCCGTCTGGCCGCTACGGATCACGAAACCGCCATGCGGCATGGCGGCGTGGTCGCGCGCCAACGCCTCGGCGGTGATGAAATGCACGGTCGTGTCGTAGTCGGCAAAATAATCCGGCATGGTGACGATCGCCTCGCGCACGGTATCCGCGTCGGCGCCTGCGGCGAGCACGACATGGCATTCCCGCGTATGTTTTTCGCGCGTGGAAAGCTGGGGTTGCTCGCCCTCGCGCACCCGGCGGATCGCCTCGGGCGAGGGGATGGTGTATTGCACCCCCGCCTGCACGCCGGGCACCCGGCGCAGCGCGTCCGAGTGGCCCTGGCTCAAGCCCTTGCCCCAGAACGTGTAGGTCGCGCCCCGGGGCAGGATGGCCTCGCCAAGGAGCCGATTGATGGAGAACAGGCCCGGATCCCAGCCGATGGAGATCATGGCGACCGTGCCCGCCGCGCGCGCGGCCTCGTCCATGGTGGCGAAATACTCGGGAATGCGCGCGTGCGTATCGTAACTGTCGACCGTGGTGAACAGCGAGGCCATCCGCGGGCCTTGCTCGGGCAGGTCCTGGCGCGAGCCGCCGCACAGCAGCATCACGTCGATGCGGTCGCGCCAGTGTCCGGCCTCGTCGAGGGCCAGCACCGGCACGCCGGGATCCACGCAGGCCACCCCGGCGGGGTCCCGGCGCGTGAATACCGCCGCAAGATGCATGTCCTGCGTCAGCGCGATGGCCTGCTCGGCCCCACGCCCCAGATTGCCGTAGCCGACGATACCCACCCTGATCTTGCCGCTCATCGCATCCCCTGATCCATTCAAACGATCCCAGGGCGCTATTGTAGCGGTCCGGCCGCCGGGTCGCGGCGGCCGGGCAATCAGGCCACGGCCTTGACGGCTTCCCCGTCTTCGCCGACCGAGCTGCGGATCAGGTGATCGAAGGCGCTGAGCGCGGCCTTCGCGCCATCGCCGGCGGCGATGATGATCTGCTTGTACGGCACCGTGGTCGCATCCCCTGCGGCAAACACGCCGGGCACGGAGGTCTGGCCGCGCGCGTCCACGACGATTTCGCCGTACGGGGTCAGTTCCACGATGCCCTTGAGCCATTCGGTATTGGGCACCAGGCCGATCTGCACGAAAACGCCCTCGAGCTCGACGCGATGCTCGGCGCCCGTGCCGCGATCCTTGTACGTCAGGCCCACGACGCGCTTGCCGTCGCCATGAATCTCGGTGGTCTGCGCCGAGGTCAGGATGGTGACGTTGGACAGGCTGCGCAGCTTGCGCTGCAGCACATCGTCGGCGCGCAGCGCGTCGCCGAATTCGATCAGGGTCACGTGGGCCACCAGGCCCGCCAGGTCGATCGCCGCCTCGACGCCGGAATTCCCGCCGCCGATGACCGCAACGTGCTTGCCCTTGAACAAGGGGCCGTCGCAATGGGGGCAGTAGGCCACGCCGCGGTTGCGGTATTCGTGTTCGCCGGGCACGTTGATCTCGCGCCAGCGCGCGCCGGTCGACAGCACGACGGTCTTGGCCTTGAGGGTCGCGCCGCTGGCCAATTCGACTTGCACCGACTTGCCGGGCACCAGCCCGGTGGCGCGCTGCAGGTTCATGATGTCGACCTCGTAGGCCTTGACGTGCTGTTCCAGCGCAACGCCGAATTTGGGGCCCTCGGTCTCCAGCACCGAGAGGTAGTTCTCGATCGCCATCGTATCGAGCACCTGCCCGCCGAAGCGTTCGGCCACCACGCCGGTGCGGATGCCCTTGCGGGCCGCGTACACGGCCGCCGCGGCGCCCGCCGGCCCGCCGCCGACCACCAGCACGTCGAATTCGTCGCGCGCATTCAGGGCCTCGACCTTGGCCGCGTCGTCGCCGACGTCGAGCTTGGCCAGGATTTCCTCGACACCCGCGCGGCCCTGGTGAAAGAGCTCGCCATTCAGGAACACGGCCGGCACGGACAGGATCTCGCGATCCTGGACCTCGCCCTGGAAGAAGGCGCCGTCGATCGCCACGTGGCGGATGTCGGGATTGATCACCGACATCGCGTTCAGGGCCTGGACCACGTCCGGGCAGTTCTGGCAGGACAGCGAAAAATACGTTTCGAAGGTGTGCACGCCCTGCAAGGCGCGGATCTGCTCCACCACCGCATCGTCGAGCTTGGGCGGATGGCCGCCGACCTGCAGCAGCGCCAGCACCAGCGACGTGAATTCGTGGCCCAGCGGGATCCCGGCAAAGGCCACCGAAATGTCGGAGCCCGTGCGCGCGATGGCGAACGAGGGCACGCGGCCTGCGCCCGAATCACCCTCGACCAGGGTGATCTTGTCGGACAGGCTGGCGATGTCTTCGAGAAAGGCGCGCAATTCCTGGGACTTGACGCCGGCATCCAGCGAGGCGCGCAACTCGATGGCGTGCGTCACCCGTTCGAGATAGGTTCCCAATTGACCTTTGAGACTTGCATCCAGCATTGTGATCACCTCTTGTTTGGACGAACATCCCCGGACCGTGCCGCCCGGCACCGCCTGGTCCAATGAAACGTGGGGAGGGAAATGACCCGCCGCGGACGCGGCGGACCTTCGAGCCGGGCGGCCCTGGGATCAGATCTTGCCGACCAGGTCCAGCGAGGGGGTCAGGGTCTTGGCGCCTTCCTCCCACTTGGCCGGGCAGACTTCACCCGGGTGGGCGGCAATGTACAGCGCGGCCCGCACCTTGCGCAGGAGCTCGGACGCGTCGCGGCCGATGCCGTTGTCGTGGATCTCGAGCACCTTGATCTCGCCCTCGGGGTTGACCACGAACGTGCCGCGCAGCGCAACGCCTTCTTCCTCGATGAGCACATCGAAGTTCTTGGACAGCACGTGGGTGGGGTCGCCGATCATCGGATAGGTGACCTTCTTGATGGCTTCGGACGTATCGTGCCAGGCCTTGTGGGCGAAGTGGGTGTCGGTCGACACGCTGTAGACCTCGACGCCCAGCTTCTGGAATTCGGCGTAATGGTCGGCCAGGTCCTCGAGTTCGGTGGGGCACACGAAAGTGAAGTCGGCCGGATAGAACACGAACACGGACCACTTGCCCGCGACGGTCGCATCGCTGACCTCGACGAACTTGCCGTTGTGGTAGGCGGTGGCCTTGAAGGGCTTGATTTTGGTGTTGATCAGAGACATTGCTACTCCTTGTTCAGTGGTTGGCCAATTCGGCAACAGAACTAGTTTAGGCGCCCTGACTATATAAGTAAAATTGATTGTTTTTATTGATGCGATTGTTTAAGGCTATCGTCAGGCCCTTTCCGTCCTGCCTGCAGAAATATGCCCTATTCGCATAATACAAGATCATCCGTTTTTCACATAATCGCGCTATGATCCGCCGGGCAGGCCCACGGAAACACGCATAACCATTTGAATACATTGATATTTAAGACCTAAAACACCCCCCACAGCACACGGAGAGCGCCATGCGCAAAAACCTTCCGGTCACACAACGGGAATACGACTTCCCGGAACATGAAACGCTATTGTCGGCCACCGACACCAAGGGACGCATCACGTATGCGAATGCCGCATTCGTCCAGGTCAGCGGATTCGACTACCAGGAACTCCTCGGCAAGGCGCACAACATCGTGCGCCATCCAGACGTGCCACCCCAGGCTTACCAGGATCTCTGGGATACCCTCCGCCAGGGGAGATCCTGGACTGCGGTGATCAAGAACCGCCGCAAGAACGGCGACCACTATTGGGTGCGCGCCAATGCCGCGCCGATCTTCCAGGACGAGGAGCTGCGCGGCTTCGCGGTGGTGGCGGCCGAGGTTCGCGCACTCGCACAGCGCAGCGCCACCTCGGCGCGTGAGATCGCCGCATTGATCAAAGACGTGGTGCACATCGCCCAAAGCAGCGCCGCCCACGCTCACGAGGCCGCCGCGGCCATGTCCAGGATCCTCGAACAAAGCCGGCAGGTACGGGCGCTGATCACGCAGATCAGCGAAGCCAGCGTCGCGCAGTCCGAAGGCGTGTCCCACATTGCCCAGGCATTCGGCCTGCTCGACGACCTGACCCAGAGCAACGCCGCCATGGCCGAACAGTCCGCCCAGGCGGTATCCTCCATGGACGACCAGACGCGCAACCTTGCCCAGGCCGCCCTGGTCTTTCGCCGCGACACCGGTCAGCAGATGGCGGCCTAGCGTGTGCCGCCGGGCCTACGCGGCCCCCGGCTTCCGGCCGAGCGGTCCGGCTGCAATATTCCCATAGGGCCGCCCAACACTTTAGACTGGTGTCCTCATCGGTACCCTGCCAGGAAGATGCCATGATCGGTCGCTGCCGGCACCTGCCGTCCTGCGCCTTGCTGATGCTGTGCTGCGCCCTGCCGGCCCGGGCGGCGCACATCCTGGTGGACGTGGGCCATACGCCGGGACAGCCGGGCGCGCGCGCCGCAAGCGGACGGGCCGAGTACCTGTACAACCGGGACCTGGCCGCCGCGCTGGCCCGCGCCCTGGCGGCCCTCGGCGATCGGGTGACGCGGATCGTCCCGGGGAACGATGGCATCGCGCTGGCCGCACGCCCGGCGGTTGCGCCGGACGCCGACCTGTTCGTGTCCATCCACCATGACTCCATCCAGCCGCGGTACATCGACGCCGGCCGCCAGGGCGAATTCGCCGGCTATTCGGTCTTTGTGTCCATGCGCAATCCGCAGCCCGTGCGCAGCCTGCGCTGCGCGCAAGCCATCGGCGAGGCGCTGCGGGAGGCCGGAGAGCACCCCTCCGCCTATCACGCCGAGCCGATTGCCGGCGAGAACCGGCCGTTTCTGGACCGCCGCCGTGGCGTGCACCGATACGACGGTCTGGTGGTGCTGCATAGCGCGCGCATGCCGGCCGTCCTGGTCGAGGCGGGGGTCATCGTCAACCCCGCCGAGGAGGCTCGCCTCGCGCAGCCCAAAACCATTCGGGGCCTGGCGACGGCGATCGCCCGCGGGGCGCATGCCTGTCTCGATTGACCGCCGCCCTCGGCTTGGCGTCGTGTCGCCGCAGGATGCCGTCAACCCCGCTTCCGGCGCCGATACGCCAGCGCCGCCAGCCCAATCCCCAATCCGAAGACCAGATACACCCCGGTCATGGCGCAGCGCGACAACCGGTGCTCGAAGCCCGGCGTCAGGCGCTTGGGGGTGAGGCGATAATCGACAACGGCGGCCACGGCGGCCGTCGCCAGCCCGGCGACCGCGGCGGCCGCCGGATCGGGCGCCATGCGGGCCGTCGCGCGCGCGTGCAAGGTCGCCCAGAAGATGCAGGCGCCGTGATGAATCACATATCCCGTCAGGGTGTGACGCAACGACGGGCGGTCCGCATAAAACGCCGGGCGGCCCCACAGCCAATGGCTGGTGGCATTGGTCGGCGCATAGGCGGCGCCGCTCTCCAGGCGTCCGGCGGCAAGCAGCACGAGGCTCGACAGCAGGCTCGCCGCGGTGCCGCTGCGCAAACCCTCATCGAACGCACGATTCCAGATCGACATGCCGCTCCCCCGGCGTTAGGCTATCAGGACACGACCCGCCGGGGAGGGGGCCCGCACGGCAGCGGGCGATATCCGGAGCACTGCTCATGAAGATACTGTTGACCGGCGCGCATGGCTTCATCGGGGGGCATTTGTTCGTGGCCCTCATCAAACAGGGGCACGACCTGGTCTGCCCCGTCCGCACGCCCCGCCCTGGGTCCGCCCTGGCGGGCCAAGCAAGCATCGTGCCCGGCGATTTCAAGGCCATGACGCACCAGGATGATTGGCTGCCGCTGCTGGAGGGCGTGGACTGCGTGATCAACACGGTCGGCATATTCCAGGCGGCCGCCATCGAGGATTACGAGTGGGTCCACGTACAGGCGCCGGCCGCTCTCTTTGCCGCCGCGCGCCGCCGCGGCATCCGCGTCATCCAGTTCTCCGCGCTGGGCGCGGACTCGGGGGCGCGCACGGACTTTCACCTGAGCAAGAGAGCGGCCGACGATGTGCTGCGAGAAGCCGGCATGCCGGCCTTCATCGTCCAGCCCTCCCTGGTCTACGGCAAGGACGGGGCCAGCGCGAGGCTGTTCGATCGGCTCGCCGTGCTGCCGGCGCTGGCCCTGCCGGACGGAGGCACGCAAGCCATCCAGCCAGTGCATGTCGATGACGTCGTGGATGGCATCGTCGCGCTGCTGGATGCGCCCACGCGCGGCACCCGGACCGTGGCCTTCTGCGGTCCCCGGCCGATCATGCTGCGCGATTACCTGGCCGCGTTGCGCACCGGGCTCGGCATGGCCGGCTCCCAATGGATCGTGGCGATGCCGCGGGCGGCGGCGCGCGCCGCGGCCTGGCTGGCGGGCGCATCCGGCAGCCGCCTGTTCAACCGCGACAGCCTGGCCATGCTGGCGCGCGGCAACACCGCCGATCCGGTGGCCTTTGCGCACCTGCTGGGCCGCGCACCGATGCCGCCCCGCGATTTCGTGCGGCGCGAGGACCGGGCGGGCGCCCGGGCACTCGCCATATCGCAGAACATCACGCCGGTCCTGCGCCTCAGCCTCGCGCTGGTCTGGCTATGGACGGCGGCCGTGTCGTTCGGCCTCTATCCCGTCCATGACAGCCTGGCGCTGCTGCTGCAGGCGGGCATGCCGGCGGCACTGGCACCGGCCGCGCTCTATGGCGCCGCAAGCCTGGACCTGGCCTTCGGTATCCTGACGCTGGCCTGGCGAGGACGCCGCGCCCGCCTGCTATGGCTCGCGCAGGCATGCCTCGTGCTCGTCTACATGTTGATCATCACCATTCAGTTGCCCGAGCACTGGCTGCACCCTTTTGGTCCCATCACCAAAAACCTGCCTATCCTCGCCGTGCTGGGCCTGCTCTACCTTCATGATTCCCGGACAGGAGACTGATGGAATACCTGGCCCTCAAGCTTCTGCACATTCTGTCTTCGACCCTGCTGTTCGGCACCGGAGTCGGCACTGCCTTCTATCTGCTGTGCGTGGTGCGAAGCGGCGACACGCGCATCGTGGCGACCGTCGCCCGCCATGTCGTGACGGCCGACTGGTTGTTCACCGCCACCACCGCGATCGCCCAGCCGCTCACGGGGTGGTACCTCGTACGCCTGTTGCGGATTCCCCTCGACACGCCATGGCTGGCCTGGTCGATCGCACTGTATGCCGTGGCGATCGCCTGCTGGGTGCCGGTCGTGCGCCTGCAAATCCTGATGCGCGACAGCGCCGCGGCAAGCCTGCGAGCCGGGCAGGGCCTGTCGGCTGAGTTCAGGCGCTACTTTCGCGCCTGGTTCATCCTCGGATTCCCGGCCCTCGGGGCCTTTCTCGCCATCTTTTACCTGATGGTGTTCAAGCCGTCGTGAACCGAAGCGTCATGCATCCTCGAGAATCAGCGCCGGCCACACCGAATGTTTCAATTAGATACATATAAATCCCCCTCCGCTGAACCCCCCACCCCCTTGAAACTCCGCACATCGTCCCTATAATTAGCACTCGACGGGGATGAGTGCTAACAAGCGCCTCGCGCGGCTCGGCATCCCCCGCGCTTTTTCGTTTTTCCTTCAATTCTTTCTAGGAGTTCCTCCATGGCACTGCGTCCTTTGCACGATCGCGTGATCGTCAAGCGTCTGGACAACGAGCGCACCACGGCCTCGGGTATCGTCATCCCTGACAGCGCGGCCGAGAAGCCCGACCAAGGTGAAGTCCTGGCCGTCGGCCCCGGCAAGCGCACCGAGGACGGCAAGGTCCTGCCCGTCGACGTGAAGGTCGGCGACAAGGTGCTGTTCGGCAAGTATGCCGGTCAGTCCGTCAAGGTCGATGGCGACGAAGTCCTCGTCATCCGCGAGGACGAAATCCTCGCCGTGATCCAGTAAGTCTCGCCCACCGCACTCAATTCAAGGAATTTCAACATGGCTGCAAAGCAAGTCTACTTTGGTGACGATGCCCGTTCGCGCATCGTCCGTGGCGTCAACATCCTGGCCAGCGCCGTCAAGACCACCATGGGCCCCAAGGGCCGCAACGTGGTGCTGGACCGCTCGTTCGGCGCCCCCACCGTGACCAAGGACGGTGTGTCCGTCGCCAAGGAAATCGAACTGAAGGACAAGTTCGAGAACATCGGCGCCCAACTGGTCAAGGAAGTCGCCTCCAAGACCTCCGACAATGCCGGTGACGGCACCACCACCGCCACCGTGCTGGCCCAATCGATCGTCGAGGAAGGCCTGAAGTACGTGGCCGCCGGCATCAGCCCGATGGACCTCAAGCGCGGCATCGACAAGGCCGTCGCCGTCGCCGTCGACGAACTGCACAAGCTCTCCAAGCCCTGCACCACCAGCAAGGCCATCGCCCAGGTCGGCTCGATCTCGGCCAACAGCGACGCCTCGGTGGGCGAGATCATCGCCAACGCCATGGACAAGGTCGGCAAGGAAGGCGTGATCACCGTCGAAGACGGCAAGTCCCTGGAAAACGAACTGGACGTGGTCGAGGGCATGCAATTCGACCGCGGCTACCTGTCGCCCTACTTCATCAACAACCCCGACAAGCAAGTCGCCGTTCTGGATGATCCGTACATCCTGATCTTCGACAAGAAGATCAGCAACATCCGCGACCTGCTGCCCGTGCTCGAGCAAGTCGCCAAGTCCAGCCGTCCGCTGCTGATCGTGGCCGAGGACGTCGAGGGCGAGGCCCTGGCCACCCTGGTCGTCAACAACATCCGCGGCATCCTCAAGACCACCGCCGTCAAGGCGCCGGGCTTCGGCGACCGCCGCAAGGCCATGCTCGAGGACATCGCCATCCTGACCGGCGGCACGGTGATCTCCGAGGAAACCGGCCTGTCGCTGGAAAAGGCCAGCCTCGAGCTGCTGGGCCAGGCCAAGCGCATCGAAGTTGCCAAGGAAAACACCACCATCATCGACGGCGCCGGCGATGGCAAGAACATCGAGGCCCGCGTCAAGCAGATCCGCGCGCAGATCGAGGAAGCCACCTCGGACTACGACCGTGAAAAACTGCAAGAGCGCGTCGCCAAGCTGGCCGGCGGTGTGGCGGTGATCCGCGTCGGTGCCGCGACCGAAGTCGAAATGAAGGAAAAGAAGGCCCGCGTCGAGGACGCCCTGCACGCCACGCGCGCCGCGGTCGAGGAAGGCATCGTCCCCGGCGGCGGTGTGGCCCTGATCCGCGCCAAGGCGGCCGTTGCCAAGCTGAAGGGCGACAATGCCGACCAGGACGCCGGCATCAAGCTGGTCCTGCGCGCCATTGAATCGCCGCTGCGCACCATCGTCAGCAACGCCGGCGACGAAGCCAGCGTGATCGTCAATGCGGTCGAGCAAGGCGAAGGCAACTACGGCTACAACGCCGCCACCGGCGAGTACGGCGATCTGGTCGAGCAAGGCGTGATCGACCCGACCAAGGTCACCCGCACGGCGCTGCAAAACGCCGCTTCCGTCGCCAGCCTGCTGCTGACGACCGAGGCCGCCGTGGCCGAACTGCCCGAGGACAAGCCGGCCCCGGCCATGCCCGACATGGGCGGCATGGGTGGCATGGGCGGCATGGGCGGCTTCTAAGCCTTTCCCGCCGCGGCCGATGCCTGTGCATCGGCCGCAACCCGGCAGTACCCAGGCAAACCCCCGACGCGATTCAGCGCGCCGGGGGTTTTTCATTGCGCCGCCGGCCCCACGCACGCCCGTTGTGGCATGGCTGTCACGAATGCTACGATCTATACACTTTTCATTTCAAACCTCAAACAGGAGGTCTCATGGCCGCCGACGACAGTCCACGCGTTCATGACCTCGCAGCCCCGGCCTCGCCGCGACGCCGCGGCGTCCTGCAAGCCGCACTGGCAGGATCGATGCTGGGGCCGCTGGCGGCCTGCGACAATTCCGATTCCGGCGCCGGCCAGGTCGACTATTCGGCCACCATCCGGGACGGCCAGGCCGCGATCGTCCAGGCCATGGGCGACACGGACACCTCGTCGGTTTCGGTGGCCTTGATCGACGGCCCGCGCCTCGTCTGGCAACAGGCCTTCGGCACGATCGACGACACCAGCCGCCAGCCCGCCGGAGTCAACACCCTATATAACATCGGCTCGGTCAGCAAAGTCTTCGTCGCCCTGGCAGTGATGATCCTGGTGGATCGCGGCCAGGTCGACCTGGACAAGCCGGTCGATACCTACGTGCACGATTTCCTGATGCTGTCGCCGGAGTACGCGAACGTGACGGTCCGCATGCTGCTGAGCCACACGTCGGGATTCCCGGGGGCGAACTACAACGATATATTCTCGTTCCAACCCTTGCCGGGCTACGCCCGCCGTACGCAGACCGTGCTGGCCGGCGAGCATCTGAAGCACACACCGGGCGAGCTGGCCGTGTATTGCAACGACGGCTTCACCATGGCCGAACGCGTCGTCGAGGCCGTCAGCGGAAAATCCTACGCGGTCTTTGTCTCCCAGGAAATCCTGCAGCCGCTGGGCATGGACCTCAGCCGCTATCCCCTGGCCCATTATCCCGCCGGCAGCGTTGCGCACGCGCGCTTCATGGGCGTCGATCAAGGACAGGAATACGTCAATGCCTACGGCACCGGCGGCCTGAGCAGCACGCCCACCGAGATGATGAACCTGGCCTTGATGTTCCTGCAGCAGGGCGAGTTCAAGGGCCGGCGGATTCTATCGGCCCCGGCCGTGGCGGAAATGGGCCGCGACCAGACGACCGGCGTCACGCTGAATCCGACCCCGCAATGGAAATGGGGCCTGGGGTGGGACAATTCCGACCACCCCGGCCTGCGCGCAGTCGGCTTTGCGTGTTGGGAAAAAAACGGCGGCACGACATTTTTCGGCAGCGACTTTTTCGTGATGCCAGAGGCGGGCTTGGCCGTGATGATCACCGGCACCAGCCTGGCCTACGGCGCAGGCGCCCTGGCGGAACGCATCCTGCTGCACGCCCTGGTCGACAAGCGGCTGCTGGCGCAATTGCCGCAAGCCCTGCCAACGACGCTTTCTCCGGCGGTGACGGCCAGCGATGCGGCGCTCGACGCCATTGCAGGATATTACGGCAGCTTCGAGGGTGTCAGCCGGGCGGTCAAGAACGGGGATGGCTCGATCACGCTGGCGCGCTACGAGTCCGGCGGCTGGACGACGGTCGCCGCCGGGCTGCGCCTGCGCGAGGACGGCTGGTTTTCCGCCGAGGGCTCGCCCCGGTCTTTTCGTATCGCCGACAGCGGCCCCTACCGCTATCTGATCATGCGCTTTGCAAGCAAGGGCAGCCATTACTGGAATTCCATGCCGTACGGCCAGCAGATTGCCGCCGCGCCGGCTCTCTCGGGGGACTGGCCCGGCAGGCTGGGCAAAAGCTGGGTGCTGATCAACGAGCATGAATCATCGACGATGCTCAGCACCGACACGCCCCGGGTGACCCTGACCGACATCCCCGAACTGGCCGGATACGTTCGGATCGACGGGCGCCAACCGCTGCTGCCGGACACTGACGAACGCACCCGCCAGTTCATGAAGATCCCGGTGAACTTCGGCCGCGACCTGTACGAGTTGATCGTAGAGCCGCAAGGGGGCGAAGAATGGCTGGTCTTCGGCGGCTATCGCTATCGGCCCGTGGATACCATTCCCACATTGCCAACAGGCACGACGGCCATCACCATCGGTGCCGAGGGCTATTCCGAACCTCGCAAACTGGACGCCGCCGCCACCACACTGACCGCGACGGGCGCGCGCGCCTGGCGCCTGTACGATGACCAGTGGCAGGCGCTGAAGTTCGTGGAAGGCAACGGCAGCGCAAACCTGCCGGGAGGCAGCGATGCATTCGTCATGATCTACGGCGAACCGGCCAGCACCGCCGACATCACGCTGAGCTGACGTCGCGAGCATTCACGACGATCCGCGCAACGCAACGAAGCCTTCACAGCAGCGCCCTAGAATCTGGGCACCGTGCCACCGCCCCCCTTCCATTACAATGCCGACACGTCCCCCATCGGCGCCATCATGACCCAATCCTCACCCTACAAGAGCACCGGCGGCCTGGTCCGCATCGTGCGCGCCTTCGGCTATTCGCTGCAGGGGCTGGGTGCGGCGTGGCGCCATGAGGCGGCGTTCCGCCAGGAGGTCGCGCTGTCCGCCATACTGATCCCGCTGGGCCTGTGGCTGGGCAATTCCACCACCGAACGCCTGCTGCTGGCCGGCATGCTGGTGCTGGTGCTGGTGGTCGAGCTGGTCAATTCAGCCATCGAGGCCTTGGCCGATGCCGTCAGCGCGGACCATCATCCGCTGCTGGGCCGGGCCAAAGACCTGGGCAGCGCGGCGGTGCTGTTGACGCTGCTGCTGACGGGGGCGGTCTGGATGTCCATCCTGGTCCCGCGCTGGTGGCCGGCCTGAACGGCACGGCGCGCATCCCTCATCAACCGCCAACCGATCGATACCGATCACCGCCCGACATGAACTTCATCGAAAAACTGAATCGCGCCTGGGAAACCCAGGATTCATTGCTGATGGTGGGCCTGGACCCCGATCCACAACGATTGCCGGCGGAACTTGCGGGGCGGCCGGACGCGGTGTTCGAGTTCTGCCGCGCGATCGTGGACGCCACGGCGCCCTACGCCTGCGGCTTCAAGCCGCAAATCGCCTATTTCGCCGCGCAAGGGGCCGAAGACCAGCTGCTGGACCTGTGCCGCCACATCCGCGAGCATCATCCGGCCCTGCCCATCGTGCTGGACGCCAAGCGCGGCGACATCGGCAGCACGGCGGCCCAGTATGCGCGCGAGGCCTACGAGCGCTACGGTGCCGACGCGGTGACCGTGAACCCCTACATGGGGCGGGACTCGATCCAGCCCTACCTGGACTACGGCGACCGGGGCGTCATCATCCTGTGCCGCACTTCCAACGTCGGCGGCGCCGACCTGCAGGACATGCGGCTGGCCAATGGCACCCCCCTGTACCTGCACCTGGCCGACCAGGTGGCGCGGGTGTGGAACACGACGGGCCAGTGCGCCCTGGTGGTGGGCGCCACCTATCCTGAGGAGATCGGCCTGGTGCGCCAGCGCGTGGGCGACATGCCGCTGCTGGTGCCGGGCATCGGCGCCCAGGGCGGCGATATCCGCGCCACGGTCCGTGCGGGCCGCACGCCGGCGGGCCGGGGCATGATGATCAATTCGTCGCGCGCCATCCTGTATGCCGGCCGGGGCGAGGACTGGACCGAGGCGGCGGCCAAGGCGGCCCGCGCCACGCGCAGCGCCATCCGGCTGGCGCTGATCGACGGGCACTGAGGCCGGCAGGACGGCGCGGCGCCTCAAGCCTGCTTGATGTCCTGCAGGGCCAGCCGCAAGGCGAAGGTCACGGCACCCTGGCGAACGGCCTCGCGGTCGCCTTCGAAGACATGGGTGACGGCGCGCGTGACGATTCCAGGCCCGGCGCGCCGCGCGACGCCGAAGCACACCATGCCGACGGGCTTGCCCGGCGTGGCGCCGTCCGGCCCGGCGATCCCGGTGGTGGACAGCGCCAGGTGGGCGCCGCGCGCGGTGGCCAGCACGCCCGCTGCCATTTCCATTGCGGTTTCCTCGCTGACGGCGCCGAAACGCTCCAGCGTATCGTTGCCGACGCGCAATTGCTCGACCTTGGCGGCATTGCTGTAGGTCACGAAGCCGCGATCGAACCAGGCGCTGGAGCCCGGCCGCGTGGTGAGGGCCGCCGCCAGCAGCCCGCCGGTGCAGGATTCCGCGCAGGCGCAGACCCAGCCTGCGGCCCGCAATGCCGCGCCGACCTCGCCCGCGAGCGTTTCGAGTTCCCTGTTGCCCATCATCCGCCTCCCATGCGCACGATCACCGCCACGACCAGCAGCGTATAGGCCGCCGCCAGTATATCGTCCAGCATCACGCCGAAACCGTTCTTGAGCCGCCGGTCGAAGGTCCGAACGGGCGGCGGCTTGAGGATGTCGAAGAGCCGGAACAGGACGAAGGCCAGCGCCTGCATCCAGATGCCGCCCGGCGTCAGCCACAGGACCAGCCAGAAGGCGACGACCTCGTCCCAGACCATGCCGCCGTGATCCGGCGCGCCAAGCGCGCGGCCGCAGCGCTGGCAGGCCCAGCATCCCAGCGCGAAGGCCAGGACGAGGACGCCGGCAATCCAGGCATCGGGCAGGCGGCCCAGCACGGCGACCCAGAGCAGCCAGCCCATGAGGGTGCCCCAGGTGCCGGGCGCCGGACGCAAGAGGCCCGCCCCCAGGCCGAATGCCAGCAGGCGGTCGGGACGTGAAAACACCCAGGCCGCGGTCGGCGCTGCGGGCGAATCGCGCGGATCCCGATGCGCCATGATCGTCAGGGGGTGCCGGCGGCCCGGAAGTGGTCGTAGCCGCCCGGCCCGTGGGGCAGCGGGTTGCCGTCGGCATCCAGCACCCGCAGGGCGTCGCCGCGCACCACCACGCCGATGCGCGACACCGGCACGTCCAGCAGGCGCGCCGTGGCCTGGATCTGCTCGCGCCGCTTGGGCGAGGCGGTGAAGCACAGTTCATAGCAATCGCCGCCGGCCAGGATCATGTCGCGCCGCAGCGCCTCGTCGAGTCCGTCCAGGACGGGGGCGGCGGGAATGCGATCGAACGTGAGGTCGGCGCCGCATTGGCTGGCGCGCAGGATGTGGCCCAGATCCTGCAACAGCCCGTCGGAAATATCCAGGGCGGCATGCGCCATGCCCGCCAGCCGTTGGCCAAAGCGCAGCCGCGGCCAGGGCCGCTCGAGCACCGGGCGGGCGGCGGCCAGACGCGCCGCATCGGCGGGCAGCCGGCCCTGCAGCATGCGCAAGGCCAGTTCCGCGGAGCCCAGGTGGCCGGTCACCCAGATGTCGTCGCCGACCTTGGCCGCGTCGCGGCGCAGGGCATGGTTGCGGCGGACCTCGCCCATCACGGTGACGCTGATCACCACGCCCGCCGGATTGCGCGTGGTATCGCCGCCCACCAAGGGGCATTGCGCCTGGCGCGACAGCGTCTGGAAGCCTTCCGAGAAGGCCTTCAGCCAGTCATGGTCGATGCGCGGAATCGACAGCGCCAGCGTGCAGGCCACGGGACGTGCGCCCATGGCCGCCAGGTCGGAGAGATTGACGGCCAGGGCCTTGTATCCCAGGTCGGCCGGGTCGACGTCGGCAAAGAAATGCTGGCCCTCGACCAGCATGTCGCTGCTGACGGCCATCTGGAAGCCATGCGACACCGGCAGCAGGGCGCAGTCATCGCCCACGCCCAGCATGCCCGCGGGCGCCGGCCATGAGAAGTACCGGGCGATCAGGTCGAATTCGCTGTCGGACCGCATGGGTGTGCCCCAGCCGCTTCAGCGCCGCGTCCCAGCCCCGACCTCGGCCGCGCGCGCATCGGCGGCGAGCTTGTCGAGCACCCCGTTGACGAAGCGGAATCCGTCGGTGCCGCCGAACGATTTGGCGAGTTCGACGGCCTCGTTGATCGCCACCCGGTACGGAACCTCGACGTGGTGGACGAGCTCGAAGCTGCCGATCAGCAGGATCGCGTGCTCGATGGGCGAAAGCTCGGCGATCGGGCGGTCGATGTAGGGCTTGAAGCGCTCGCGCAGCGCGTCGGCCTGCGATACCGTGCCCTGCAGCAGCGTCTGGTACCACTGGATGTCGGCATCGCCGAAATTCTCGCCGTCGCGCACGTGGGCATCGATCTCGCCGAGCTCGCCCAGGTCTTCGCCGCCGCGCAGCAGCCAGGCGTAGATGCCCTGCAGGGCGAATTCGCGCGCCATGCGGCGCGCGCTACGCGCATTGCCGCGGCCCGCGCGCGCCGCCCGGGGATCAGTCATCGGCGTCCTCGACGTCCTCGTCATCATCCTCGTCGTCGTCATCATCCTCGTCGTCGTCATCATCCTCATCGTAGTCGTCATCCTCGGACTCGGGCTCGAGGGCCGCGACCAGGTTGGCCATCTCGACGGCGGCACGCGCGCAATCGCGGCCCTTGTCGGCGGCGCGCGCCTGGGCCTGCTCGTCCGTGTCGGTGGTGAGTACGCCGTTGGCCACCGGGATGCCGGTCTCGAGGGCGATACGGCTGATGGCCGCGGCGCTTTCATTGCTGACGAGCTCGAAGTGGTAGGTCTCGCCGCGGATCACCGCGCCCAGTGCAATCAGCGCATCGAATTCGAAGGTCTCGGCCATCTGGGCCAGGGCGACGCCGAGTTCGAGTGCCCCGGGCACGCTCACGACCATGACGTCGCGCTCGTCCACGCCGAGCGCGGCCAGTTCGTTCAGGCAGGTTGCGAGCTCGGCCTCACCGATCTCGGCGTTGAAACGGGCGCGCACGATGCCGATGTGCAGGCCTTCCCCATTCATGTCGGGAGTCATCACGTAAGGATTCATAGTCGCGCATCCATCATCAAGTGTTGGCGCAAGAGTCGCCGGGTTCACTATGGTAACCCGTAATGGTCAGCGCAAAACCCGCCATGCTGGGCATTTTGCGCGGCCGGGCCAGCAGACGCGCGCGGCCCACGCCGAGGTCGCGCAGGATCTGGGCGCCGATGCCGAAAGTGCGCAGGCCGCTGCGCCCGCCGTCGCCCTGGCGGCCTGGGACTTGCGCATCCAGGCCCCGGTTCCAGGCATCGAGCTGGCCGAACATCAGGCCTTCGATGCCTTCGCAGTTCATCATGACCAGCACGCCGCTGGGCGCCTCGCGTATTGTGTTCAGAGCGGCCGGAATGGTCCAGCTGTGGCGCGTAGGCCCCTCGCACAAGAGGTCGAGCACGCTGGTGGGCTCGTGGACGCGCACCAGTGTCTCGTCGTCGGGATCGATCCGCCCGTGGACCAGGGCCAGGTGCGGCGCGTGGGAGGCGAGGTCCTTGTAGGCAACCAGACGGAACTCGCCCCAGGGCGTGCGCACGTCGCGCTCGGCCAGCCGTTCGATCATGGACTCGTGCTCGCCGCGGTACTGGATCAGATCGGCGATGGTGCCGATCTTCAGCCCATGCCGGCGGGCGAAGACCTTGAGGTCCGGCAGACGGGCCATGCTGCCGTCGGGCTTGAGGATTTCGCAGATGACGGCCGCCGGCGTCAAACCCGCCATGGCCGTCAGGTCGCAGCCCGCCTCGGTGTGGCCCGCGCGCACCAGGACGCCGCCCTGCACCGCGCGCACCGGAAAGATATGGCCCGGCTGGACCAGGTCGGACGGACGCGCGTCGCGCGCCACCGCCGCCTGGATGGTGCGCGCCCGGTCGGCGGCGGAAATCCCCGTCTGCACCCCTTCGGCGGCCTCGATCGAAACCGTGAAGTTGGTGCCGTAGCGCGTGCCGTTCTGATTGGCCATGAGCGGCAGCTGCAACTGCCGGCAGCGGTCCTGGGTCAAGGTGAGGCAGACCAGGCCGCGGGCGTGCGTGACCATGAAATTGATCGCATCCGGCGTGACGAAGTCGGCGGCCATGACGAGGTCGCCTTCGTTTTCGCGGTCCTCCTCGTCGACCAGGATCACCATGTGCCCGGCGCGCAATTCGGCGACGATCTCGGGGACGGGGGAAATTTCGAAGGATTGCGCCGCCTCGAATTCGGCGTCGGTGCTTGCGCTCATAAGAGACCTTAAAGGGAATCGAACATTTTAACCGCCCCGCGACGGGGCTTTCAGGCCCGGCCGCCCAGCAAGGCGTCGGCGAACTCGGTGGCGACGAAAGGCTGAAGGTCATGCATGCCCTCGCCCACGCCGATCCAGTAGACGGGAATCGGCCGCACGCCCTGGCTGCCGGCGGCGACCGCCGCCAGCGTGCCGCCCTTGGCGGTGCCGTCCAGTTTGGTCACCACCAGGCCGGTGAGCTGCAGGGCGGCGTCGAAGGCGCGAATCTGGGATATCGCATTCTGGCCCGTATTGCCATCGACCACCAGCAAGACCTCATGCGGCGCGGCGTCATCGGCCTTGCCGATCACGCGCTTGATCTTTTTGAGTTCCTCCATCAGGTGCAACTGCGTGGGCAGGCGGCCGGCGGTATCGATCAGCACCACGTCGGCCCGCCGGGCGCGCCCGGCGTTGACCGCGTCGAACGCGACCGCGGCCGGGTCGCCGCCCTCCTGGGCGATCACGGTCACGTTGTTGCGCGCACCCCAGGCGACGAGCTGCTCGCGCGCCGCGGCGCGGAACGTGTCGCCCGCGGCCAGCAGCACGCTGGCCTTGCGCGCCTGCAGCGCGTGCGCGAGCTTGCCGATGGAGGTGGTCTTGCCGGCGCCGTTGACCCCGGCGATCATCACGACCATGGGCGCGGCCTCGCCCACCACGAAGGGCTTTTCCAGGATCCGCAGGTGCTCGGCCAGGATGTCGCGCAGGGCCGCCTTGACCACTGCCGGATCCTCGAGCCGATCCTTGCGCACCCGCGCCCGCAAGGCGGTGATGAGCGTTTGCGTGGCCTCGACGCCGGCATCGGCCATGATGAGTGCGGTCTCGAGCTCGTCGAACAGGGACTCGTCGACCTTGACGCCCACGAACAGCCCGCCGATGCTTTGACCGGTACGCGACAGGCCGCGCCGCAAGCGCGACAGCCAGGAACCCGCCTCGGCCGCGGCCAGGTCCGCAGGGGCCGCCGCATCGGGCCGGTCGGACCACGCGTCGGGCGGCTGGACGGGTTCGGCGGGCGCCTCGGCCGCGACGCCGGGGTCGGCGATAGCCTCGCCGGGCGGCGGCGCGTCTGCGGCAGCCTGCATCGACGCCAGGGCCTGCGCGAGGCGCGCCTCGTCGGGCGGCGCCTCGGGAGCGGCAATCACCTCGTCGAGCGCGTCTTCCGCGGGTTTCTTGCGTTTAAAAAAGCTGAACATACGATTTACACTAGTCGATCCAGCAATTGTACGAAGCCCGGCCGAGCGCCGGGCGCTGCATGAAAAAACACCACGTCCGTATTGTAGGCGGTGAATACCGCCGCACGCCGATTCCGGTGGCGCAGGTCGAGCACCTGCGCCCCACGCCCGACCGCGTGCGCGAGACGCTCTTCAACTGGCTGGCCCATTTCTGGGGCGGCGAGTTCGCCGACAAGCGCGTGCTGGACCTGTTCGCCGGCACGGGCGCGCTGGGCTTCGAGGCGGCTTCGCGCGGGGTTGCCCGTGCACAGCTCGTCGAGAGCGCGCCCGCCGCACTGGCGGCCCTGCGCGCGCTGCAGGCCCGCCTCGAGGCCGAACGGATCGGCATCCATGCGGGCGATGCGCTGTCTTTCCTGCGGGCACAGCGCATGCCGGACTATGACCTGCTGCTGCTGGATCCGCCGTTTCACCACGGCTGGCTCGAGCGGCTCTGGCCGCTGCTGGGCCGTGCGCTGCGCCCGGACGGGCTGGTGTACATCGAATCCGGGCAGGCCGTGGCGGACGTTCCCCCGGCTTTACGCCCGCTGCGGCAGGCCCGTGCGGGCCAGGTCCACTTCGGCCTCTTCCAGTTTGCTGCAATGCAAAAAACATTGAATAATCCTGAAATACGGCGCCCGCCATCCCGCGGCGGGCCGCCCGCCAACGACAACGATACGGAGACCGAATGATCACCGCCGTCTATCCTGGAACTTTCGATCCGCTGACCCGAGGCCATGAGGATCTCGTACGGCGCGCCGCAAGCCTGTTCGACCGGGTGGTGGTCGGCGTGGCCCACAGCCCGAACAAGCGTCCGTTCTTCACCGTCCAGGAGCGTGTCGAGATCGCCCGCGAGGTGCTGGGCCACTACCCCAACGTCGAAGTGCACAGCTTCGCGGGCCTGCTCAAGGACTTCGTCCGCGAACAGGACGGCCGCGTGATCGTGCGCGGGTTGCGGGCCGTGTCGGATTTCGAGTACGAATTCCAGATGGCCGGCATGAACCGCCACCTCCTGCCCGAGGTCGAGACCTTGTTCATGACTCCGTCGGATCAATACCAGTTCATCTCGGGCACGATCGTGCGCGAAATCGCCATTCTGGGCGGCGACGTCAGCAAGTTCGTCTTTCCCTCGGTCGAGCGCTGGCTGCACGGCAAGGCCAAGGCCTTGCGCGAAAGCCGGGACGCCACCGACGCCTGAACGGCGCCGCCCGAGGACCGACGCCGGCCCGACCGCCGAGGCTCAGGGCCAGGCGACCGGATCCGCCTCGGGATGGACCTTGACCAGGCGCGCGGGCCTGCCCAGCAGTTCCGTCAGCCAGGCGGCCGCCAGCTCACCCTCGTCGACCACGCGCACCGCCTGCGCGTCCACCCGGGCTTCGCCCACGACGCTGTCGTCATCCTCGATCACGTCCATCGGGATGTCCAGGCGCAACATGCCCGGCGCGCGCAGCACCAGGTAGCCGAAGCGGATGCCGAGCTCGATGCGCGACAGGCCATCGGCGCGCGCCGCATCCAGCCACTGGCCGTTCTCGTCGACCACGAGCCAGCGCCTATCGTAGGCGAGTGCGTCGGGATCATTCAACGCCTGGCAGGCGGCGATGGGGGTGCTGGCTCGAGTGGTCATCGGAAAACAGTCTCTTCGGGTTCAAGGGAATACGGAAATCATGCCGCCTATTGGCCGAGCAGCCCCTTCAGGGCCTCGCCGATGCGCTTGACGGGATCGGGCGCCTTGGCCGGCTCGGCCGGCGGCGGGGGCGCGGCCTGTCCGCCCGAGGGCGCCCCCGGCGGGACGATGCCGCTGGGGAGCAGATCCATCAGCCCCGTCTTGAGGGCGTCCTTGATGGCCTGGTTGCGCACGCTCGACCACTGCACGCCATAGGCCAGGTGTTCGAATGGCCCCGAGATCCGCACCGGCACGGTGGCGCCCAGCAAAGGCCCGATGACGCCGGCCAGGGCCTTGGGCGGCCGGCTGGTGACCTGGGCCTTGAGCATGAGATCCAGCCGCCGCCCCGGCAGGTCGATGAGGGCCGGCTTGTCCTCGCTGACCCGCACCAGATCGGAGACCAGCGAGAGCTTGGACACCTTTCCTTGCCCCCGCTGGAAATCGATTCGGCCGTCAAACGCGCTGAAGGCCGTGCGGCGGCCCGCCTCGAAAGGGTTGTGCATCGAGCCGGGCTGGCCCTTCAGGACGTTGAGCAGGACCGCCGAGGCGTCCTCCAGCGACTGCGAGGCGCTGATGCCGTGCACGGCGCCGTCGCGAACCTGCCAGGTCACGCGTCCCTCGAACGAGCGCAGGAGGTCATCGACCGTGGCGCCGCGGGCACGCACGTCGGCGCGCGCGCCCGCGGTGCCCGACAGGTGGCCCTGGCCGATCAGGGCCCGCATGAAGGGCTCGACCGCCACTTTGTCGAGCGCCAGCTGCGCGGCGAACGCCTGGTCGGCGGTCGCGCTGAATCCACCGGTCAGGGTGCCCTCGTAAAGCTTGGCCGCGAGCTTGGAGACCTCGAGCGCATCGTTCTGGACGCTCAGGTTCGCCGACAAGTCGCGCAACTGGACGTCACGGACGCGCAAGTCGTTGATCGCGATGGTGCCCGCAATGTCCTGGTCCTCGAGGAAGGACAGGTCGATCCGTTCGCTGTCCGCGGCCTGCTGGGCCGGCTGCGGCGCGGACGGCGCCGGGGATGCCTCAGCGGCCGATTCGCCGTCGGAGGCCGCTTTTGCGGCGCCCTTTTCCGCCTTGGCGGGACTGGGCGGGGGCGCCAGCCAGCGGTTCAGGTCGAGCCGATCGGCCGTCAGCGCGAACCGGGTCTGCGGGTCGGCCAGTCGCTGCGTCTGGGACTTGAAGCCGAACTGGCCGCCCTCGATCACCGCGTTGATGTCGGCATCCAGAGTGTCCTTGATCTGGTCCAGATGGACGCTGCCGATCAAGGGGAACTCGAACACGGGCGCCTCGGAGGCCGCATCCCGGATGCTCAGGTCGCCCTTGATCGCCGACAGCGATCCCTTGCGCAGCGACCGGTCCCAGGTCAGGGGCGAGGTGAGCTGCAGCTGCGTCAGCCGATCCCCCTGAGTGATGCCGCCGTCCAGCGTCATCGTCCGCAGGCGCAGCTCGTTGGCATTGCCCGACAGGCCCTCGAGCTTGAAGGCGAGCGCAAGCGTGTTCCTGCCGGATACTTTGACCGTGCCCGTCACCGGGTCGCCCTGCGCGGACTCAGGCGAAATCGACAGCGCGGGCGCATCGAACGCCAGCTCTACGTCGCCCAGCTCGTCCTTGCCGGATGCGCGCAGCGCGAGCTTGTCGATCTGCAGCTCGGCGTTGCGCTGGTCCAGCCGGATCCGGGGCGCGGACAGGGTGGCCTTGAGGCCACTGACGGGATGGGCGCCCAGCACGTCGCCGGACACCGTCAGTTCCAGGTTTCCGGCGGAGAACGTGCGTTCGGTCCCGTTGTAGGCCAGGTTGCCCCTGAGCGCCGCCGCGGCCTTGTCCAGGTTGCCGGCGCGCCCCGTGAACTGGACGTTGATCTTTTGGGCCCCGTAGCCGCTCACGGCGGGATTCAGCCGCAGCAGCGCCTGCGCCTCGAAATGCGCATCCAGCGCCGGATCGTGGCCCGCCAGGTCGCCTTTGACCGAGACGTCGAAGGGCTGGTCGTAGGTCACCCGGCCGGTCGCCGCCTCGATACCGGTGATCGTGGCCGACATGCCGTCGCGCTGGTCCAGGTAGTGGACCTGGCCATCCTTGAGCTCCAGGCCCGCGATATCGATGTCCAGCTCGGCACGCTGGGCGCCGGCCGCCAGCGCCACCGGCGCCACGGCCACCCCCGCCGCGGACGGCGCGCCGGCCGCCGCCTCGGAGCCGATCAGATCGCTGAAGTTGAACCGGCCCTCGGTATCGCGGGTGACCCAGGCCTTCAGGCCATTGACCGCCACGTGGTCGACCACCAGCCGGTTGGACAGCAAGGGCCAGATCGCCACGGCAAAGCGCGCGCTGTCGATGGAGACGAAGACATCCTTGCCGTCGCGGTTGGACAGGGCCACGTCGCCCACCGACAGGCCGATACGCGGAAACAGGGACAGGCTGATGTCGCCGTCGATCGTCAGGGTGCGCTGATAATGGGCGTAGACGAGGCTCTGGAGCTTGTCCTTGTAGGCGTTCGGATTGAAGGTCAACAGGAAAATGGCCAGCCCGACGGTCGCGGCGATCACGACGACGACCAGACCGAATACGATCCGCTTCAACCAAACATTCATATGAATCCTGCGCTCACCCAATGGCTACGGCCCGCCGTCCAGCAGGCAATACTCCAGCATGCTAACCCATGGCGCGGCTGCGTACGACGCCCAGGCGGTTCGCATACACCTTGTTTCGCCTTCCACTGCTATCGACAGCAGTATCTGGACTGTTGTATATAACCCGTAGGAATAAAGACATTCAAGAAATTTCTGCCCATGAGGGTTCGTAGCCGTTACGATTGAACGTTCGCCCTCACGGCGCCAGACCCGAAACACGACAGGACACCCCAATGAGCCACAAATTCGACACCCTCGCCATTCACGCCGGATATACGCCCGACCCCACGACCAAGGCGGTGGCGGTGCCCATCTACCAGACCACCTCCTATGCCTTCGATGACACGCAACACGGCGCCGACCTGTTCGACCTGAAGGTCGCAGGCAATATCTATACCCGGATCATGAACCCGACGACCGACGTCCTCGAAAAGCGCGTGGCCGCGCTCGAGGGCGGCGTGGCCGCGCTGGCCGTCGCCTCGGGCATGACCGCTGTGACCTACGCCATCCAGACGATCGCCCAGGCCGGCGACAATATCGTCGCGACCAGCAAGCTCTACGGCGGCACCTACAATCTGTTCGCCCATACCTTCCCGCGCCAGGGACTCGAGGTGCGCTTCGCGCCGCACGACGACGTGGCCGCGATCGAGGCGCTGATCGATGGCAAGACCAAGGCGGTGTTCTGCGAGACCATCGGCAATCCGGCCGGCAACATCGTCGACATCGAGGCCATCGCCCAGGCCGCCCACCGCCACGGCGTTCCCCTGATCGTCGACAACACCGTGGCCTCGCCGGCGCTGTGCCGGCCCTTCGAATGGGGCGCGGACATCGTGGTGCATGCGCTCACCAAGTACATGGGCGGACACGGCAACAGCATCGCCGGCGCCATCGTCGACGGCGGCACCTTCCCCTGGACCGAGCACAAGGACCGCTTCCCTATGCTCAACGAGCCCGACCCGTCCTACCACGGCGTGGTCTACACCGAGGCCTTCGGCCCGGCGGCCTTCATCGGGCGCTGCCGCGTGGTGCCCCTGCGCAACACCGGTGGGGCCCTGTCGCCCTTCAATGCCTTCCTGATCCTGCAGGGCATCGAGACCCTGGCCCTGCGCATGGAGCGCCACAACAGCAACGCACTGGCGGTGGCGCGCTTCCTCGATGCGCACCCGAACGTCGCCTGGGTGAACTACGCGGGCCTCGAAAGCCACCCCGAGCACGCCCTGGCGCGTAAATACATGGGCGGCCCGCCGGCCAGCATCCTGTCCTTCGGCATCAAGGGCGGGATCGAGGCCGGCGCCAAGTTCATCGACGCGCTGCAGCTCATCCTGCGGCTGGTGAACATCGGCGACGCCAAGTCCCTGGCCTGCCACCCGGCCTCGACCACGCACCGCCAGCTCAGCCCCGAGGAACTGGCCAGCGCCGGCGTGGGCGAGGATATGATCCGGCTGTCGATCGGCATCGAGCACATCGACGATATCCTGGCCGACCTGGACCAGGCACTGGCCGCCAGCCGATAATTCATCACAGGAGGAACCGTCCAATGAACAGCGCAGCGGCGGGGGGACCATGCAGATAGGGATCCCACGCGAGACAACACCCGGCGAAACCCGTGTCGCCACCACGCCCGAGACCGTCAAAAAGCTCGTCAAATCCGGCCACGAAGTCCGCATCGAACGGGGCGCCGGCGAGGCCGCGCACTATCCGGACGCGGACTACGAGCAGGCCGGCGCCCAGCTCGTCGATGCGGCCACGGCGCTGTCCAGCGAACTGGTCTTCAAGGTGCGCGCGCCCGATGCGGCCGAGCGCGCGCAGATGCGGCGCGGCACCCTGCTCGTGGGCATGCTCGATCCGTTCGACCGCGACAACCTGCAGGCCATGGCCGAGGCGGGACTGACGGCCTTCGCGCTGGAGGCCGCCCCCCGCATCACCCGCGCCCAGAGCCTGGACGTGCTGTCCTCGCAGGCGAACCTGGCCGGCTACAAGGCGGTGCTGCTGGCCACGCAATACTACGGCCGCATCTTCCCGATGATGATGACGGCAGCCGGCACGCTCAAGGCCGCGCGCGCCGTGATCCTGGGCGCCGGCGTGGCCGGCCTGCAGGCCATCGCCACGGCGCGCCGCCTGGGTGCGGTGGTCGAGGCCTCGGACGTGCGTCCGGCCGCCCGCGAGCAGGTCGAGTCCCTGGGGGCCAAGTTCATCGACGTGCCCTACGAAACCGACGAGGAACGCGAGATCGCCGAGGGCGTGGGCGGCTACGCGCGCCCCATGCCCGCGGCCTGGATGACGCGCCAGGCGGCCCTGGTGGCCGAGCGCTGCAAGCAGGCCGACATCGTCATCACCACCGCCCTGATCCCGGGGCGGCCGGCGCCGACCCTCATCCAGCCGGAAACGGTCGAGGCCATGAAGCCGGGCTCGGTCATCGTCGACCTTGCGGTCGAGCGCGGCGGCAATTGCCCGCTCTCGGTGCGCGACCAGATCGTGCGGCACGGCGGCGTCACGCTGGTCGGGCTCGCCAACCTGCCGGCCCTGCTGCCCACGGATGCATCCGCGCTGTATGCCCGCAACATCCTCGATTTCATGAAGCTGGTCGCCGACGCCGAGGGCCGCCCGGCCCTGGCCGAGGACGACGAGATCATCAAAGCCTGCATGGTCTGCAAGGACGGCCAGGTTCTCAGGAGCGCCTAATGGAAGCCGTCAATCCGACACTCGTCAACATCATCATCTTCGTGCTGGCCGTCTACGTGGGCTTCCACGTGGTGTGGAACGTCACCCCCGCCTTGCATACCCCGCTGATGGCGGTCACCAACGCCATCTCGGCCATCGTCATCGTCGGCGCCATGCTGGCCACCGGCCTGACCGAAGGCTCGCTCGCCCAATCCATGGGCGTGTTCGCCGTGGCACTGGCCGCCGTCAACGTATTCGGCGGCTTCCTGGTCACCCAGCGCATGCTCGAGATGTTCAAGAAAAAGGAACGCAAGGGAGGCCAGCGATGATCTCGATGGACCTCGTCACCCTGCTTTACCTGGTCGCCTCGGTCTGCTTCATCCAGGCGCTCAAGGGCCTCTCGCATCCAACGACCTCGCGGCGCGGCAACGTGTTCGGCATGGTCGGGATGGCCATCGCCATCCTCACCACGGCGGCATTGATCATCAGCCTCGCGCGCGACGGCGCGGGCGCGCTGGGCCTGGGACGCGTCGTCCTCGGCCTGCTGATCGGCGGCACCGTCGGCACGCTGCTCGCGCGCAAGGTCGAAATGACCAAGATGCCCGAGCTCATCGCCTTCATGCACAGCATGATCGGCCTGGCGGCCGTGGCCATCGCCATCGCCGTGGTCGCCGAACCGCACGCCTTCGGCATCGCGGCGGCCGGCGCGCCCATCCCCACCGGCAACCGGCTCGAACTGTTCATCGGCACCTTCGTGGGCGCGATCACGTTCTCGGGATCGGTGATCGCCTTCGGCAAACTATCGGGGAAATACAAGTTCCGCCTGTTCCAGGGCGCTCCGGTGGTTTTCCCCGGCCAGCACATGCTCAACCTGGCCCTGGCCGTCGCCATGCTGGCCTGCGGCTTCTGGTTCATGGCCACGCAGTCCTGGCTGCCCTTCGTGCTGATGACGGCGATCGCCTTCGTCCTGGGGGTGCTGATCATCATCCCGATCGGCGGTGCGGACATGCCCGTGGTGATCTCGATGCTCAACAGCTACTCGGGCTGGGCGGCGGCGGGCATCGGGTTTTCGCTCAACAACCCCATGCTGATCATCGCCGGTTCGCTGGTGGGTTCGTCGGGCGCCATCCTGTCCTACATCATGTGCAAGGCGATGAACCGGTCGTTCTTCAACGTGATACTGGGCGGCTTCGGCGCCGAGCCCTCCGCGGCGGCCGGGGCCGGCGACGGCGCCCAGCGCAGCGTCAAGTCGGGCAGCCCCGACGATGCCGCCTTCCTCATGAGCAACGCCGAATCGGTCACCATCGTCCCGGGCTACGGCCTGGCGGTGGCCCGGGCGCAGCACGCCCTCAAGGAACTGGCGGCCAAGCTCTCGGACCAGGGCGTCACGGTCAAGTACGCCATTCATCCGGTGGCCGGCCGCATGCCCGGCCACATGAACGTGCTGCTGGCCGAGGCCGAGGTCCCCTACGACCAGGTGTTCGAAATGGACGACATCAACAGCGAGTTCAGCCAGACGGACGTAGTGCTGGTGCTGGGCGCCAACGACGTGGTCAACCCGGCGGCCAAGAACGATCCCAATTCGCCGATCGCCGGCATGCCCATCCTCGAGGCCTACAAGGCGCGCACCGTCATCGTCAACAAGCGCTCGATGGCGGCCGGCTACGCGGGCCTGGACAACGAACTGTTCTACATGGACAAGACCATGATGGTCTTTGGCGACGCCAAGAAAGTCCTGGAGGACATGGTCAAGACCCTCGAATGAGCCCACGGGCGCCGTCGCCGCCATGCGGCGGCGGCGCCCGTGGACGCGTCGAGTAGAATAAGCCGCCCCGATCCACGCCCGATGCCGCCATGCACAGACGCGACGACCAGTACCTGGTCTCTCAGCCCCTCGAAATCCAGTCGATCCTGAACGCCCTGCGGCGCAAGCGCACCCTGGTGCGCCTGGACGTGCCCGACCACGCCACGGCGGTGATCTCGACCATCCTCGACATCGAGGGGGCCTCGGGCGATCTGTACCTGGACAATGCCGCGGCCGCCGACGTCAACACCCGGCTGCTGGCGGCACCGTCCGTGCGCTTCCAGGCCACACTGGACCGCATCCTGATCGAGTTCCACGGCACCCTGTCGCCCACACAATGGGAGGACAGCCCGGCGTTCCTCATGGCACGGCCCCAAAGCCTGTACCGCCTGCAACGGCGCGAGTTCTTCCGCGTCGAGGTGCCCTCCAAGAATCCCGCCGTCTTCACGGTCCTGGATCCGCCCATGGAGGGCGCCAAGGCCGTCTTCCCCGTGCACGACATCAGTGCGGGCGGCCTGCGCCTGGTCGACAAAGACCACCTGCTGGGCGAGACCGTCGGTAAAATCTACATGGGCCGCCTGGACATGCCCGGCGTCCAGACCATCGAAGTCGGCCTGCGCGTCCTGCGCACCGCCGAGATTACGCCCGAGAGCGGCAAGGCCACGCAGACCGTGGCCTGCAAATACTTCAACCTCGGGACCAACAAGCAGATCGCCATCCAGCAATACATCGGCCAGCTGGAACGCGCCATGATGGCACGCCGCTGGGCCCTGGAATAAAGGCGCCCCTGAACTGACCCCCACACGTCAGCCCACGGCGTGATTCCGCCAGGCTGCTCGCAGCCTCACACCGCCATCCCGCCGCAACTCAGGGATATCCAGGAGAGCGGCTTCGTTTTTAATATATTGCTTGCATATTGCGAGCATATATGTAAATATCGACCTACTTGCGCATCAGAAAAAGGAAGCAAGCTCAGGGAGACGTGAATTGACGCATACGGACTACAGTGTCGCCATCATCGGCGCGGGCATCGTCGGACTGACGACGGCGCTGAGCCTGGCCGAAGCCGGTCAGCGCGTGGTGGTGATCGACCGCAGGGGCCAGGCGCTGGAAGCGAGCTTCGGCAATGCCGGGGCGCTGGGTTTCGCCGAGATCATGCCCCTGGCGTCGCCGGGTTTGATCCGCAAGGCGATCAAATGGCTTTTCGATCCGCTGGGCCCCTTGTCCATCCCACCGGGCTACCTGCCTCAGATTGCGCCCTGGCTGCTGCGCCTATGGCGCGCCAGCCGCGCCGACCGTTTTCACGCCGCCGTCGCGGCACAGGTCCAGCTCATGGCCTTGGCGCGCGAGGAAATGTCCGCCATGCTGCTGCGCACTGGGCTCGCACCCCAGGTGCACTCGGACGGCGCGCTGGAACTCTACGAGGGCGAACGCGAATTCCAGGCTTCGCTGGCCGGGGCCCGCTGGCGCGAGCAAAACGGCATCGAGATCCGCCATGTCCAGGGCGACGCCCTGGCCGAACTGCAGCCCGGCCTCGCGCCCCGGTTCACCCACGGCACCTTCATCCCCGGCTGGCAGACCGTGGATGAACCCCATGAATTCGCCGTATCGGTGGGTCAAAGCGCCCTGGACCGGGGCGCCGTCTACCTGCAACGGGAGGTGGTCGCCATCGGCGGCGGCCCGGCCGGCACGCGCCTCACATTCGACGACGGGCAGACGCTGGACGCCCAGCAGACGGTCATCGCCGCGGGCGCGTGGTCACACCACCTCGCGCGCCAGATCGGCGACCGCATTCCGCTGGAGACCGAGCGCGGCTACAACACGACGCTGCCGGCCGGCGCGTTCGACGTGCGCCGCCAGCTGACCTTCAGCCAGCACGGTTTCGTCGTCACGCCGCTCAGCTGCGGCCTGCGCATCGGGGGCGCGGTGGAGTTCGGCGGCCTCTCGCGGGCGCCCGACTTTCGCCGCTCGGCGACCATGCTACGGAAAGCCCAGGCATTCCTGCCAGGCCTCAAGGCCGAAGGCGGCAAACAATGGATGGGCTTTCGGCCCAGCCTGCCGGATACGCTGCCCGCCATTGGACGGTCGGCGCGCCAGCCTGCCTTCATCTATGCCTTTGGCCATGGCCACCTGGGCCTGACCCAGGCGGCGGCCACGGCGAGGATGGTACGCGATATCGCCCTGGACCAGCCGCCGGCCATCCCGCTCGCGCCCTATCGGCCAGAGCGCTTTCGCGGGCACTGACGCGACCAGGCCTTGATTCACGCTCTTTTTCAACTGGGTTACACCAGGTTTTCGCCTCCCTGATCCAAGCATTCACAGGTGAGAAATACTTTCCACAACAAGGAAGCCATATCATGAAACTCGAAGGTGTTTTCGTCCCCATGATCACCCCCAGCACCCGCGATGGCGGTGTCGATACCCAGGCCTTGGCCAAACTCGCCGAGCACTTCATTGCTCAGGGCGTGACCTGCCTCATCGCCTGCGGCACGACCGGGGAATACTATGCGTTCACCGAAGAAGAACGCCGCCAGGTCATGGAAACCATCGCCGCCGTCGGCAAGGGCCGCGTCAGCCTGGTGGCGGGCATCAGCGCCTTTTCGACCCAGGGTTCCATCGAGCGCGCCAAGCAGGCCGAGGAACTGGGCTATGACGGCCTGATGCTGACCGCCCCGCCCTACTGCCTGCCCAGCCAGGATGGCGTCATCACGCACTTCCGCGAGGTCGCCGCGGCGACGCCGCTGCCCATCATCATGTACAACTTCCCCGACCGAGTGGGCGTGGACCTGGAATTCGACACCGTCGTCGAGCTCGCCAAAGTGCCCAATATCGTCGGCATCAAGGAAAGCAGCGGCGATTTCGGCCGGGCCCTGGCCCTGATCCAGGCCAAGCTCCCCGACTTCGAAGTCGTGTGCGGCTGCGACGAGCAGGCGGCCGACTTCCTGTTCTGGGGCGTGCGCGCCTGGATCAGCGGCAGCGCCAACGTCTTCCCCGCCGAGCAAGTGGCCATGATCGAGGCGGCGAAGGCCGGCAGGCTGGACGAGGTCCGCGATCTCCTGTCCGCCATGTATCCGGTCATCCACGACATGGAATCCAGCGATTTCAACCAGAAAGCCAAACTGGCCGCCAAGCGCCATGGCATCGAACCCGGTGAAATCCGCCGGCCCCTGGCGCCCCTGACCGCCGGGCAAGCCCAAGCCTTCCAGCAGCTCCTGGACGCCTACAAACACTAAGGAGTCGACATGTCCCCCATTGTGCAAACCATCTTTGAACAGGCACGCGCAGGCTCCCTGTGGGCCGGCCACCTGATTCCAGGACATGCGGCGGGCACGGCACGCATCGTCAACACCACGCCCATCGACAACAGCACGATCGGGCACATCGCCGATGGCGCCCGCGCGGATGTCGACGCGGCGGTCCTCGCGGCGCGCAAGAGCTTCGAATCCGGCGAGTGGTCGCGCTTGGCCCCGGCCGAGCGCAAGCAGATCATGCTGCGCTGGACCGACCTGCTCGCCGAGCACGCCGAAGAACTCGCCGCGCTGGATTGCGTGGACGCCGGCAAGCCGATCAGCGAATGCCTGAACACGGACCTGCCCGCCACGCTGGATACCTTGCGCTGGTACGCCGAAGCCATCGACAAATGCTTTGGGCGCATCTCCCCAACCGGGTCCGATGCCCTGGGACTGATCGTCAAGGAGGCCATCGGCGTGGTCGGCGTGGTCCTGCCCTGGAACTTCCCCGCGCTGATGTACGCCTGGAAAGTCGGCCCTGCACTGGCCGCGGGCAACGCCGTCATCGTCAAGCCCGCCGAGCTGACCTCGCTGAGCGCCTACCGGATGACGCAGCTGGCCCACGAGGCCGGCATCCCGCCGGGCACATTGACCCTGGTCACCGGACTGGGCGAATCCGCCGGCGAGCCCCTGGGCCGCCACATGGACGTCGACATGGTGTCCTTCACCGGATCGACGGAGGTGGGGCGCTACTTCCTCAAGTACTCGGCCGAGAGCAACCTGAAGGAGATCGTCCTGGAATGCGGCGGCAAGAGCCCTCAGGTGATTTTCGAGGACGCGGCCCTGGACGACATCCTCGACCACGTGCTGGCCGCGGCGTTCTGGAACATGAGCGAGAACTGCAGCTGCGGCTCGCGCCTGATCGCCCACAGCAGCATCAAGGATGCGCTGCTCGCCAAGCTCAAGGACCGGCTCGGCCAATGGAAGGTGGGCCTGCCCACGGACGCAGCGACCCACATCGGCCCCATGGTCGAACGCGCCCATTTCGACAAGGTGCGCAGCTTCATGGACGAGGCGGTCAGCGAAGGCGCGCGCCTGGCCCATGGCGGACGCGTCCACAGCGAGCTGGGCAGCGGCTGGTATATCGAACCGACGATCTTCGATGACGTGAAACCCGAATCCCGCCTGTTCCGCGAGGAGGTCTTCGGTCCGATCCTGGCCGTCACGACCTTCGAGACCGAAGAAGAAGCCATCCGCCTGGCGAACGACAGTGCTTACGGCCTGGCCGCATCGCTCTATACCCTGGATGTCCGACGGGCGCAGCGCGTCGCCTCGGCGATCCGCGCGGGCACCGTGTCCGTCAACGGCTTTTCCGAAGGCGACATCACGACGCCCTTTGGCGGATACAAGCAATCGGGCTTCGGCGGGCGCGACAAGGGCATGGAGGCACTCGACCAGTACCAGCAGATCAAGACCATCTGGTACGTCAATAGCTGATCCAACTTTCCGCACCAGGGGCCGAACATGGCATGCATCTCCATTCTCGATTCCCACACCGGCGGCGAGCCTACGCGGCTCGTCCTGGATGGCTTCCCCTCACTGGGCCAAGGCAGCATGGCCCAGCGCAAGGCCATCCTGTCCGAACGCTACGACGCATGGCGCAGGGCCACGGTACTGGAGCCGCGCGGCAGCGATGTCATGGTCGGCGCTCTGCTGTGCGAGCCGGTCGATCCCAGCCACGCGGCAGGGATCATCTTTTTCAACAACACCGGCTATCTGGGCATGTGCGGCCACGGCACCATCGGCGTGATCGCGTCCCTGGCCTACCTGGGACGCATCGCAACGGGCCGCCATGTCATTGAAACACCGGTCGGCAATGTGGCCGCCAGCCTGCTCGACGACGGATCCGTCAGTATCGAGAATGTCCCCTCCTACCGGCTGCATCACGCCGTCGAGGTGGACCTGCCGGGGCATGGCCGCATCACGGGCGACGTCGCCTGGGGCGGGAACTGGTTCTTCCTCGTGAGTGATCACGGCCAGCGCATCGCCAGCGACAACCTCGAGGCACTCACCGAGTTCACCTGGGCATTGCGCCAGGCACTGGACAGCCAGGGCGTCCGCGGCCGGGACGGCGCGCTGATCGACCACATCGAACTGTTCGCCGATGACGACCGCGCCGACAGCCGCAATTTCGTGCTGTGCCCCGGCAAGGCCTATGATCGCTCGCCCTGCGGCACCGGCACCAGCGCAAAGCTGGCCTGCCTGGCTGCCGACGGCACGCTCGAACCCGGCCAGATCTGGCGGCAGGCCAGCATCATCGGCAGCGAATTCGAGGCCAGCTACAGGATCGACGGCGAGGCCATCATCCCGACAGTGCGCGGGCGTGCGCACATCAGCGCGCAAGGCAGCCTGATTCTGCACGAGGACGACCCGTTCCAATGGGGCATCCAGCCATGACCGGGGCCCCGAACCCCTGGCATGGCGTAAAATCGAAGGGATGACATGGATATCCAGGAAAAATATCCGGCACATACAGATAACAAGATATCCCACGCAGGAAAACCAATGCCTCACGGAGCACCCGCCGTCAAAACCCGCGCCACCGAAACCGCCTACGACGCCATCGAAACCATGATCGCCACGCTCAAGCTCGAGCCGAACCAACCCATCGTCGAGAGTGAGCTGATCCAGATTACCGGACTGGGGCGCACACCCATCCGCGAGGCGCTGATGCAGCTCGTGGCCAGCGGCCTGATCGAACAACAGCCCCGCAGGGGCCTGCGGGTCAGCGAGATCCGCATTGCCGAGCACCTGACGCTGATCGAAACCCGCCGGGTCCTCGAGCGCCTCATCGCCGTCGCGTCGGCCAAGCGCGCCACCCGAGGCCAGCGCGACGCCCTGCTGCGCCATGCCCACGAGATGGTCGAAAGCGCCCGTCAAGGCGACCTGGCGGGCTACATGGACGCCGATCAAGCCCTCGATCGCGTGAACCACGAGGCCTGTCGCAATCCGTATGCCGTGCAGGCCATCGTGCCCATGATCATCCAATGCCGACGTTTCTGGTATGCCTTCCAGCATGAGGGCGACCTCGAGCGCGGCGCCGCCTGTCACCTGATGCTGGCCGAAGGCATCTTCAACGGCGACGCGACCGCCGCCTCGGACGGCGCCGATGCCCTGATGGACAGCCTGGCCGCGTTCACCCACCGGGTCATAGAAATCTAATCCATCCTGCAAACACAGAGGCCCGCACGTCTTGGCGTGCGGGCCTCTGTGTTTGCAAGCGCCGGGCCCTGGGCCCGGCTATTTATTTCAGCGACTGCCCGGCTATTGCCCGTATAGCGCCCACGGCAGCCACAGCCCCATGACCGGGAAGAGAATGATCAGGGCCACGCCCACCATCTGCATGGCGACAAACGGGAGGGCGGACGTATAAATATCCGCCAGGCGAATGTCCGGCGGCGTGACGCCCTTGAGATAGAACAGGGACAGGCCGAATGGCGGCGTCAGATAGGCGCACTGCAGCAGGGTCATGAAAATGATGGCCCACCACAGGGGATCGAACCCAAGCTGCACAATAATGGGAGACACGATGGGCGCCGCCAGCAGGATGATCGCCATGGTTTCCAGGAACATGCCCAGCACGAATATAAAGGCCACAAAGAGCAGCAAGACACCCCATTTGCCGCCTGGCATGTTCATGGCCATATTGGTGATGACCTGGTTGCCGCCAATGCCCGCGAACACGGAGCTGAAGCTGGCGGCGCCCCCCACCATCCAGGCGATCATGCTGGACACCTTGAGCGTCTCGAACATGGTGTCCCTGAGCATGCGGAACTTGAAGCGCCCGGTGATGATGCTGAACAAGACGGCGCCGAACGCCCCGAAACCCGCCCCTTCCGTCGGGGTCGCCATGCCGGACAGAATGGAGCCCACGGTTCCCACGATCAGGATGCCCGGCAGGATCAGGACACGCAGCGAGATGAATTTTTCCTTCCAGCTCACCGTCTTGTCAGCGGGCAGCGCGGGGCAAAAGTCCTTTTGTATATAGGCGCGAACCAGGATATAGATGCTGAACAAGGCCACCAGCAGCAGGCCGGCGCTGACGCCCGCGGCAAACAGCTTGCCCACCGACACGTTGCTGACGGCGCAATAGATGATCATGACCAGCGACGGCGGTATGATCTGGCCCAACGTGCCGCCCGCCAGGATCGAGCCCATGTTGACGCCGCGGTCGTAGCCGTATTTGGCCATCTGCGGCAAGGCAATGACACCCAGGCCGATCACGCCGGCGGCGACGACACCCGATACCGCGCCGATCAGGGCGCCGGCAAAGATCGTCGCAATCGCCAAGCCCCCCCTGAATGCGGATCCCGACCACTTGTAAAAACAATCGTACATGTCGGCGACGAGGTCGGATTTCTCCATGATCATTGCCATGAATATGAACAGCGGCACGGCGACGAGCGGGAAGTTATTCATCATCCCCCATATCGACATGATCGTCGTATTCAGGGCCGGAGTGCCCCACAGAAAATAGGTGAAGCCTATCGCCACCGCATACAGGCCGAAAGAAATATGCATGCCCAGAACCAGCACCCCGAGCAGTGCCACGAACATGAACAATGAAATCGTATTGCCATCCATAGCTGAAAATTCCCCCAGGTGCCTTATTGGTCTTTACTCTTGATCGTCCGCATGCACTCGACCAGCGCCTGCAGGGCCAGCAAGCTGGCGGAGAATGGAATGAACCACTTGTACCACCAGATCTGGGGGTTGAATGGGGTTTGCAGGGACGAGTATTCAAGCCTGAGGGTCGAGACCCAGGCCGCCTTGCCGCCAAAGTAGGTCAGCACGAGGCAGACGGCGATGATGATGACGAAACTGAGGATGTCCAGGCGCCGGTTCATGGCCGGCCCCAGATAATGCGTGATCACGTCGACCCTCACGTGCGCCTTGTACTTCAAAGTGTACGCGCCGCCCACCATGACCATGATGCCGTTCATGAACATGGACATTTCAAACGCCCAGTCCACCACGATATTGAAAAAAAACCTGATCAGGGTTGAATAGACGATCGTCAGGATCAGGGGGATGATCAGATACGCGACAATCCGCCCGGAATATTCCGACAGACCGTCGACCGCTTGGATGAATTTATTCATTTGGATGCCTGTCTTTAGAAAGTGCGCCTAAAGCACGCGCGTCGAAACTTCGTGACGAATTTGAACCGGAAAGGCTGTCTGCGGGCCGTTGCGCAGACCCGTTTACTCAGGCGTGATCTTGTTGTTTGCAAGCAAGCGATTGAAAATGTTCTGGAGGTTGTCCCTCACATGACCCTCGCAGCCAGTGTCCTTTAGATACTGGTAGGTCATGGCATTCAAGCCGCCCGGGGTCGACACGTGCTCGATGCCATGGTCGATCCCATCCGCGGTCGCCCCGTAAACCTCCGAGAATAGTATTCTGGCGTAGCTATCCGCCCGTTTCGGATCGATGCCGGCGGCGGCCATCCAGTCTGCGGCAACCTTCCCGACCATCATGACGGCGGACAAGATCCCGGTGGTCGACCAGAGCGTCAGGAACTCTTTTTCGCTTGAGGTTGGAAACAGATGATTGTGTTGTCCGAACAGCAACTCTGCCGATGCGCTGTGGGGATACATGGGCAGGGTTTGTTGTCCGCCCGCGATAGCCGGCAGGGCCAGCAAGCGGCACACACTACCGGCGCCTTGGGTCAGCGCCTGGAGTTCCGTGTGGCTGATTTCGGCGATGGCGCTGATGATGTGATGCCGCGCCTCGAATTTGAGGGTCGGCAGCAGTTGGCGCGCCACATCGGGCAGCAAGGCAAGGATCACATAATCGCACTCGTCGATCATCTGTTCCGGATCGGTCGGCTGGACGCGCGAGTCCTGCTTGACCAGATTTTCCACTCGCCCGGCATTTCGCCGGCTGACGCGAAGGGAGCTTATCCCCGGGTGCAGGAGGACCGCCTTTGCCAGCGCCTCCCCCAGCCGGCCGATTCCCAGTATGCCTACCGTGATTTCAGTCATATAAGCTCCCTTGCGCTACCCAAAAGACCCAACCTTACTTGGCCGTCAAGGTTTCCGCCAGTTCCGTATAGCCAAGATCAGTCAGGACTTGGGCATAGGTCTTGAGGTATTCGGCCGCCTCGGGGCTCTTTTGAGCGAACTCAAGCATGACCTTGGCGCCGATCTTGCGCGCTTCCAGCACGTCGGCCTCGGGCAGCTGGATGATCTGTACACCACCCGCAAGCCATTCGTTCTTGGCCTTTTGATTGCCGATGTCATAATTGATCGCGGACAGGTACCGTGCCTGGTCCCTGCAGGCGTAGACCACGCCCTTGAGATCATCGGGCAGCTTCTCCCAGGCATCGGGATTGACGATCAGCTCCTTGTCATCGGTGGCACCGGTATGCAGGACGGGCTCGATGACGTACTTGCTGACCTCATGGAAGCCCATCTCTTTGTTGACGAGCCAGTCGTTGTATTCGGCCATGTCGACGGTGCCGAGCTGCAGCGCCTGGTAAATCTCGGTCCCCGTGAGGGTGACCGCCGAGGCGCCCAGCGCCGTGTAGTAGCTGGCGCCGATGCCACCCGCGCGAACCTTCTTGCCCTTGAAGTCCTCCAGGCTGCGCACTTCGACCACGGAGTTCAGTATTTCAGCCGGACCGAAGTCGAACGCACCCAGGCTCTTGACGCCTTCCTTTTCATAGGCCGCCGCGACGATGGGCTCGAGCTTTTCGGCGCGGTAGAAGTTCTCGCTGAATGAATTGATGGGATCACCCGGGCGGCTGCCGGCCAGGGCAAAGACGGGGTTCTTGCCCGCCCAGTATCCGGACCAGATCATCCCCATTTGCACGACCCCATTACGCACGGCGTCCAGGCTTTCGCTGACCGGATGCAGCACGCCGCCGCCGAATACCTGGATGTTCATCCGGCCGCCGGATGCCGCGCTGACGCATTCGGCAAACGGCTTGACCGTGCCATCGAAGCGGGCGGTCCCCGGCAGTTGGTGGCTCACGGCGCGCCAGTTCACTTCCTGGGACACCGCGCTGCCAGAGTACAGGCCCGTCGCCAGAAACAAGGTGGCCGCAATGCCGGTCAAACGAAACGACTGCTTGATTTTCATCGTTTTCTCCCTTTCGGATTTTTCAATTCTTCAAAAATTCTTTTATGACTGAGAACGCCCTACTGCACCGAGCACAGACCATGGCCGGCGTCGATTCAGACTAGCATATTGGAAATATATGTACAACATATTAGGTATAAACACCTAGCCCGCGTCGCGAGCGTCATCCGTGTTTTGAAAACGGACGGGCGTCGCCTTAAAAGCCGAGACCGTCCCAGCACAGCTTGACGCCGGTCAGGAACAGGAAGGCATACAGCACGCGAAAGAAAACCTGGGGATCCATGCGCTCATGCAGCCAGGCGCCGAGCTTGACCCCCACCACCGCCAGCGGCGCGAGCACCAGCGAGGTGGACAGGTTGCGCACGTCCAGTTCACCCAGCAGGGCGTAGGGCAGCAGTTTGGCGTAATTGACCACCGCGAAGTAGATCGTCGCGGTGCCCACCAGCACGGCGCGGTCGAGCCCGCGCGGCAACAGGTAGATCATGATGGGCGGCCCGCCCGCATGGGCCATGAAGCTCGTGAACCCGGACAGCCCGGACCAGATCGTCGCGCTGGCCGCATCGGGCAGGCGCAGCGGCGCCCGCAGGCGGCCCTTGAGCCAATGGTTCAGGGTGAATGCCAGGGCCAGCCCGCCCACCATCAGCTTGAGCATGGCCTCGCTGACGAAATGAAAGCTCAGCGAACCGAGCAGGATCCCGATGAGCGCGCCGGGCAGCAGGCGCAGCAGCAAGGCGCGATCACAGCGATGGGCCCAGATGCGAAATCCCGTGACATCCATGACGCACAGAATGGGCAGCATGATGCCGGCCGCCTGCATCGGCGAGATCACCAGGGCCATCAACGGCACGGCCAGCATGCCCAGGCCGCCGGCAAAGCCGCCCTTGGATATGCCCGCCAGCAGCACAGCCGGCACGGCCAGCAGATAAAACAGAGGGTCCAGGACGGGCAGCATCGGACAGGCGGCACGAGTCGATCAAGCCGCCATCGTAGCCCGAAATCCCCGGGGTGCCCGCCCCCCGGGGCGGGCGACCTACTGGTTGACCAGGTATTCGACCTTCTTGCGCAGTTCCGGATCGCGCTGGACGGCGCGGCTGATTCCGTTGTATTCGTCGACACTCATGCCGTCGGCCTCGACCTGAGCCACCATGTGCCGGTCCGCCTCGGCACGCACCGCCTGGCGTTCCGGCTCGGTCGTAGCGGCCTGCAACTGCGGTTGATACTCGGCGGCCACGGCGCTGACCTTCTTGACCGCGCCCGCATAGCGACGCAGCTGGTCGTCGGTCGGCCGGTCGATGACATCCTGGGTCGCGGCGGTGCTCGCGCCGACCCCATCCTGCGCCACGGCGATCGGGCCGGCCAGACCCAACGCAATCACCGAAGCGCCCAGAAATGCTTTCATGCCCTGGTTCATGACACCTCCTGAGGCAGATTGACAATGCTTCCATGATGGTTCAGGCACACCCCCGACTCAAGTTTCGCTGTGTGTGATCCTGTATCGGCATGCCACGGCCGCAGGCTCGGGACAAGGCCGCGGCCGAGGGCTACACTGCATGGATCGACACTTCCGGACGGGGCATGGGATGGACAAGGAGTTCTGGCAGCAGCGCTGGCACCAAGGCCAGATCGGCTTTCACCAGTCCCGGGTCATGCCGCTGCTGCAAAAGCACTGGCCCGCGCTGGGCCTGCCGGCGGACAGCCGCGTACTGGTCCCGCTGGCCGGAAAATCCCTGGACGTGGCCTGGCTGGCCCAGCAAGGCCATCACGTGCTGGCCATCGAAATCTCGGCGATCGCCGTTGAACAATTCTTTGCCGAACAGAGGCTGGCGCCCTCGATTCGCGATTCCGTGCTGGGGCGCCATTACAGCGCAGGGCGCATCGAGTTCATCTGCGGCGATGTCTTCGACCTGGATGCCGCGACCCTGGCCGAATGCGGCGGCTGCTACGACCGGGCGGCGCTGATTGCGCTGCCCTCCGACATGCGGCGGCACTACGCCGACCATGTCTACGGCGGCCTGCCGAACGGCTGCCGCGGGCTGCTGCTGACGCTGGATTACGCGCAGGCCCGGATGGACGGCCCGCCGTTTGCCGTCGGCGAGGACGAAGTCCATCGGCTGTACACGCCGGACTGGCGCATCGACAGGCTCGAGACCCGCAGCATTCTCGAACAAGAACCGCGCTTTGCCGAACGGGGGCTCGATCGCCTGGATACGTCGGTCTATCGGCTGACCGCCCAGCGCACACCATCGGCCGGCCGCGCGGCCGGGTCCCAAGCCGCCCACACGGCGGTCCCTCCCTTTCCTTGATATCCCCATGGCATTGCTCATCACTGGCGGCGCCGGCTACATCGGCTCGCACACCGTCGTCGAACTCCTGGAGGCGGGGCACGAAACCATCGTGCTGGACAACCTCGCCAACAGTTCGCGGGCATCCTTGCAGCGCGTGGCCCGGATCACCGGCCGCACGCCGCAACTGGTCGAGGGCGACGTGCGCGACGCCCGCCTGCTGGACCGCATCTTCGCCCAGCACCCGATCGAGGCGGTCGTGCATTTCGCCGGCCTCAAGGCCGTGGGCGAGAGCGTCCGTCGTCCCCTGGACTACTATGACAACAACGTCGGCGGCAGCATCGCGCTGTGCCAGGCCATGGCGCGCGCCGGGGTTTACCGCCTCGCATTCAGTTCGTCGGCGACCGTCTACGGCGATCCCGCCCGGATGCCGATCTCCGAGGCCTGCCCGATCGGCGTCCCGACCAATCCCTATGGCCAATCCAAGCGCATGGTCGAGGACCTGCTGCGCGACCTGGCGGCCTCCGACCCACGCTGGTCGATCGCGCTGCTGCGCTACTTCAATCCGGTGGGCGCCCATCCCAGCGGCCTAATCGGCGAGGATCCCGAAGGTATTCCCAACAACCTGCTGCCCTACATCGCCCAGGTCGCCGTCGGCCGGCTCGAGCGCCTCGCCGTGTTCGGCGACGACTACCCCACGCCCGACGGCACGGGCGTGCGCGACTACATCCATGTGGTCGACCTGGCGCGCGGCCACGTCGCCGCCCTGGACTTCCTCGCCGCGCATCCCGGCATCCACGCCTGGAACCTCGGAACCGGCACGGGTTATTCGGTGCTGCAGATGATCGAGGCCTTCGAGCGCGCCTCGGGGCGGCCCGTGCCCTACGAGATCGCCCCGCGCCGGCCCGGCGACGTGGCCCAGTGCTGGTCGGATCCCGCCAAGGCCGGGCGCGAACTGGGCTGGCGGGCGGGGCTCGGCCTGGACCGGATGATGGAGGACGCCTGGCGCTGGCAATCCCGTCATCCGACCGGCTATCCCAAGGACGACGAACCCACATCCACAAGCCAGGAGCCATCATGAGCCTGTTGCAAGGAAGAATCGCAATCGTCACCGGCGCCGGCAGCGGCTTCGGCGAAGGCATCGCCCGCGCCTTTGCGCGCGAAGGCGCGCACGTGGTGCTGGCCGACATACGCCCCGAGGGCATCCGGCGCATCGCCGACGAACTCGAGGAACAAGCCCTGCCCCTGTTGTGCGACGTCAGCCGGGCCGACGAGGTCGACCGCATGATCGAGGATGCCGTGCGATCCTTCGGCACGCCCGACATCCTGGTCAACAATGCGGGCATCACCCATCGCAACCAGCCCATGCTGGACGTGGACGAGGACACCTTCGACCGGATCTACGCCGTGAACGTCAAATCGATCTACCTGACGGCACGCGCGCTGGTTCCGCGCCTGCGGGCGCGCGGCACGGGCGGCTGCATCATCAACGTCAGCTCGACGGCCGGCATCCGCCCGCGGCCGGGCCTCACCTGGTACAACGGCACCAAAGGCGCGGTCAACACCTTGACCCGGTCCATGGCCCTGGAACTGGGCCCGGATCGCATCCGGGTCAACGCCATCCTGCCCGTGCTGGGCGCCACAGGCCTCACCGAGGCCTTCATGGGCATGCCCGACACCCCCGAAAACCGTGAACGCTTCCTGGCGACGATTCCGCTGGGGCGCCTGTCCACCGCCGCGGACATCGCCGGCGCGGCGGTCTACCTGGCCTCGGACGCGGCCTCGATGGTGACCGGCGTCGAATTGCCGGTGGACGGCGGGCGCACCGCCTGAGGCCTCGCCTTAAAAAGGATACTCGCGCGGCGAGGTCTGGACCGTGACCCAGCGCAATTCGGTAAAGGCCTCGATGCCGGCCTTGCCGCCAAAGCGGCCATACCCGCTGTCCTTGACGCCGCCGAACGGCATCTGCGGCTCGTCGTGGACCGTGGGGCCATTGACGTGGCAGATGCCCGACTGCACCCGGCCGGCCACGCGCAGGGCCCGCGCCACGTCCGCGCCGATCACCGCGGCCGACAGGCCATAGGCGCTGTCGTTGGCGCAGGCGACCGCCGCGTCCTCGTCCGCCACGCGCACGATGGCCTTGACCGGGGCGAAGGTCTCCTCGCCATAGATCCGCATGTCCGCCGTGACACGGTCCAGCAGCGTCGCCGGCATCAGCGTATCGTCGGACTTGCCGCCGCACAACAGCGTGGCGCCCTTGGCCAGTGCATCGTCGATCATCTCGTTGCAGCGATGCACGGTGGCCATGTCCACCACTGATCCCAGCACGACCGGCCCCTGACGCGGATCCCCCACCGGCAGTGCGCTGGCCTTTTCGGCCAGGCGCGCCACGAAGGCATCGGCGATGCGTTCGTCGACGATGATGCGCTCGGTCGACATGCAGATCTGCCCCGAGTTGGCGAAGGCCCCGAAGGCGGCGGCATTGACGGCGACGTCCAGGTCGGCATCATCCAGCACCACCAGCGGCGCCTTGCCGCCCAGTTCGAGCACGACGGGCTTGAGATGCTCGGCGCACAGCTTGGCGATGATCCGCCCGACCCGGGTCGAGCCGGTGAAATTCACGCGGCGCGTCGCCGGATGCGCGACCAGGGCTTCGACCACCGCCGCCGCATCCGAGGGCGCATTGGTGATGAAGTTCACCACCCCGTGGGGCAGGCCGGCCTCTTGCAGGGCCTCGATGATCAGGCCATGCGTGGCCGGGCACATTTCCGAGCCTTTCAGCACCACGGTATTGCCGCAAGCCAGCGGCGCCGCGACGGCGCGCACGCCCAGGATGACGGGCGCGTTCCAAGGCGCCATGCCGACCACCACGCCGGCGGGCACGCGCAGCCCCATGGCCAGATTGCCGGGCACGTCCGAAGGAATCACCTCGCCGCCGACCTGCGTGGTCAGGCCCGCGGCCTCGCGCAGCATGCCGGCGGCCAACTGGACGTTGAAACCCGCCCACATGGCCGAGGCGCCGGTCTCGGCCGCCATGGCATCGGCAAAGGCCGACGACTTGGCCTCGAGGGCGTCAGCGGCGCGGGCGAGCAGGTCGCGCCGCCGCCCCGGCCCGGTGCGGGACCACTCGACAAAGGCGGCGGCCGCGGCCTCGACCGCGGCGCGGGCATCCGCCGGCGTGGCGGCCGGCGCCGTGGTGGCCACGGCGCCATCGAGGGGATTGCGCCGCTCGAAGGTCCCGCCTCCGGCGGCCTGGCGGCCTTGGCCGCCGATCAATAATGAAATCGTACCCATGGCGTGCTCCTGGACAATGAAGGGAAACCCGGCACCAGCCTACATCAATTCCGACCCGCACCGCTCGTCCATGCCCGGAGCGCCACCCGAGGCGTTCGCGGAAAATTCATCGTTCATGCATAAAGAACGGCCGCGGGGTGCCGTTGACCCGTGGAGGCAACAGGCCGACCCACTCCACGAGGATGACATGAGGAACATCAAGATCGGTACCCGGCTCGCGCTGGGCTTCGGATTCATCATCATTTTGCTCGTCATCATGTCCGGCATCGGATTGTGGCGCATGATGGACGGCACCGCATCCAACGTGAACCTGGAGGGCCGCCAGAAGGCCAACGCACTGATCCTGCAATGGGCGCGCCAGGTCGAGGTCAACGCCAACCAGGCCCTGGCCGCGGCCAACCTGACCAACCCCGACGTGCTGGCCGTGTTCAAGCAAGGCCTGCAGACGTCCGACGAACGGGGCGCGCAAATCCGCAAAGAACTCGAACCCCTGCTCCAGCAGCCCGAGGCGGCCGCCCTCTACCAGCAGGTCCTCCAGACCCAGAATACCTATGTCGAGGGGCGGACACAGGCCTTCGAAAATCTCGACCACGGGGAATACGCCAAGGCGGACACTTTCTTCAACAAGGAAATGCCCCTGCTCACCCAGCAGTACATCACCGAGATCGACAAGCTCAGCGCGTTCCAGAACCGATACGTCCACGAATTGTTCCTCACCTCGCAGGAAGCCAACCGCCTGGGCATGATCATCCTGGGCGCCGCCACGCTGCTGGCGCTGCTGCTGGGGCCGCTGTTCGCCTGGCGCGTGACACGCTCGATCACCCGGCCCCTGCACCATGCCGTGGGCGTGGCCGAGGCCGTGGCCAAGCGCAACCTCGACCAGCACGTCGACCCCCGGGGCAAGGATGAATTGGCCAGCCTCGAACACGCCCTGCGCAGCATGGTGCGCGGTCTCAACGACACCGTCGGCGAGGTGCGCAGCGGCGCCAACTCCATCGCCTCGGCCGCCGCCCAGATCACCTCCGGCAACCTGGATCTGTCCTCGCGCACCGAGCAGCAGGCCAGCTCCCTGGCCCAGACCGCCGCCACCATGGAGGAACTCACCGCCACCGTGCGCCAGAACGCCGACAACGCCCAGCAGGCCAACACCCTGGCCAGCTCGGCCTCGCACATCGCCACCGAGGGCGGCAGCGTCGTCGCCCAGGTCGTCAAGACCATGGCCCAGATCAACACCACCTCCCAGCAGGTCGCCGACATCATCGGCGTGATCGACAGCATCGCCTTCCAGACCAACATCCTGGCATTGAATGCCGCTGTCGAGGCCGCGCGCGCCGGCGAGCAAGGCCGCGGCTTCGCCGTGGTGGCCTCCGAGGTGCGGGCGCTGGCCCAGCGCAGCGCCTCGGCGGCCAAGGAAATCAAGGCGCTGATCGACGCTTCGGTCTCGGCCACCGCCGCGGGCAACGAGCAGGCCGCCCAGGCCGGCAAGACCATGGAGGAGGTGGTGGCGGGCATCAACCGCGTCACCGATATCATGGGCGAGATCAGCGCGGCCAACCGCGAGCAGACCACCGGCATCGAGGAGGTCAACGCGGCCGTCACCCAAATGGACGACGTCACGCGCCAGAACGCGAGCCTGGTCGAGCAATCCGCCGCGGCGGCCACCAGCCTGCAGGAGCAGGCCGACGCGCTGGCGCGGCTGGTGGCCACCTTCCATCTCAGCGGCCAGGCCGCGGGGCCGACCGCCCAGGCCGAACCCGCCGACCCGGCCGCCGCCGCCCAGCCCGCGCGCCTGCCCACCCCACCCGAGAAAGTCGTCAGCCCGCCGCCGCAGCGCCCCAAGCCCGCGCCCGCCGCACCTGCCAAGGCGCAGCCGCCGGTCGCCCTGCGCGCCCCGGCGCCTTCGACGGAAGAATGGACGGAATTCTGATTACAATCCAGTCACGTGCCCTTTCCCGGAGAACACCGTGGCTGCTCGACACCTCGTCATCGCCCTCGCCCTGCTGGGCGCCCTCGGCATCCAGCCGGCCCTCGCACAGGTCAAGGTCGGCGTGGTCGCCTCGGCCACCGGGCCCACCGCCCTGGTCGGCATCCCCCAAAAGAACACCGTGCCGCTGCTGCCCACCAAGGCCGGCGACCTGGATATCCAGTACATCGCCCTGGACGATGCCAGCGATCCGACGCAAACGGTCACGGCGTTCAAGAAACTCATCAACGAGGACAAGGTCGACGCCTTGATCGGGCCGACCGGTTCGCCCAACTCCATGAGCGTGCTGCAGTTCGCCGCGGAATCCGGCACGCCGATGCTGGCGCCCGTGGGCGCCGCCTCCATCGTGCTGCCGATGGACGATCAAAAGAAATGGGCGTTCAAGACCACGCAGAACACCGACATCATCGCCCGGGCGCTGGTCGAGGACATGGTCCGCCGCGGCATCAAGACCGTCGGTTTCATCGGTTTCGGCGATGCCTACGGCGACGACTGGCATCGGGTGTTCAGCGCGCTCGCCGCCCGGAACCACCTGGATCTGATCGCCTCCGAGCGCTATCAGCGCTCGGACAGCTCGGTCACGGGACAGGCGCTGAAGCTGCTCGCCGCCCGGCCCGACGCCATCCTCGTCGCGGGCACGGGGGCGGCGGCCGCGCTGCCGCAGACCACACTCAAGCAACAGGGCTACCAGGGCCTGTTCTACCAGACGCACGGCGCCGCGCTGCCGGCCTTCCTGAAACTCGGCGGCCAGGCGGTCGAAGGCACCATCCTCGCTGCCGGCCTGATGCTGGTGCTGCCCGAGGTGCCCGACAGCAACCCGTCCAAGGCCATCGCGCAGGACTACATCCAGCGCTACGAGGCGATGTACGGCGAACGCCCCGCGACCTTCGGCGCCAACGTGTATGACGCCGGCCTGCTGCTGCAGCACGCTCTCCCGATCGCGGCCCGGTCCGCTCAACCGGGCACCCCGGAATTCCGCGCCGCCCTGCGCGATGCGCTGGAGCACACCCGCGAACTGGTGGCCACGCAGGGCGTCTACAACATGAGCCCCGAGGATCACAGCGGATTCGACGAGCGCGGCCGCGAGCTCATCACCGTCAAGAACGGGGCCTGGACGCTGCTGAAATGATGGCGGGCCGGGCGGTGCCGCCCGGTCGCCGTGCGGGCGGCCTCAGCCGCCCAGCGCGTCGAGTTTCTTTTGCAGGGCCGCCAGCGGCAGCGCACCGTTGATCCGCGACCCGTCCGCAAAGAACAAGGCGGGTGTGCCCTGGACATTGAGTTTGCGGCCCAGGGCGAGGGTTTCCCGGATGGGCGTCTCGCACTGCGCCGTGGCCGGGACCTTGCCATCCAGCATCCAATCCTTCCAGGCCTGCGCCGGATCGTCGGCGCACCAGATGTCGCGCGCCTTGGTCGTCGAGTCGGGCGCGAGGATCGGGAACAGGAAGGTATAGACCGTCACATCGTCCACGTCGCGCAATGTCCGGTGCAGCTGCTTGCAATAGCCGCAATTCGGATCCTCGAACACCGCGACCTGCCGCGAACCGTCGCCCTTGACCTGCTTGATCGCCTTGTCCAGCGGCAGGCTGTCGAAAGCCACCTGCTGCAGCACCTCGACACGCTCGGCCGTCAGGTCCCTGCGCGCCCGGGCATCGATCAGCGAGCCCTGCAGCACATAGTTGGCATCGGCATCGGTATAGAGCAGGTCCATGCCCACCTGGACCTCGTATATTCCGGCCAGGGGGGTGGCGCGCACCAGGGTCACCTGGATGCCCGGGAACCGCGCCTCGAAATGCTGACGGACCGACTGCGCCTCGGCGGGTTCGAGAGCGGCCGTGCTCAGGACCTTGTCCCCCGAACGCTGTGATGCCGCCTCGGTCGATGCCTGCGCATCCCGGGTGCTGGTCACCTGGTCGGCCGACTGCGCCGCGGCCTGCGCGCTGAACGCCAGCAGCACGGCCGACAACAAGAAAGAAACTCGCATGATGAACCTCAGTAAAAACGATGGAGGGCGACGCTAGCGGCCCGCGAACGATGGATAGCGACGCTAGCGACCCGCGGCTGCGCGGATCAGGCGGCGCTTGATGAAGGGAAGGCGATCGACCAGTCGCATGCCTTCGTTGCGCGCCCACGCAACCGGCGTGCATTCGGCGCCGAACAGGCGATGCAGGCCGTCGGTCACCAGCCCCATTGCCAGGACCGGCTCGGCGCGCACGCGCCGGTAGCGGGCCAGCACCCGGGGCTCGCCCACCGCGCGGAAAGGCTCGCGCGCGCGCAGGATCTCGATCAGCGCCTCGACATCGCCCAGGCCCAGGTTCAGCCCCTGGCCCGCCAGGGGGTGTACACGATGGGCGGCATCGCCTACCAGGGCGACCGCCGACCCGACCATACCCGTGCGTTCGAGGCTGAGCGGAAATCCGTGGGGCTGGCTGCGCATGCGCAAGCGGCCCAGGCGCGCGCCGGTGATGGCCAGCAGCCGGCCGGCGAGAAAGGCCTGCCGGGCCTCGGCGTCCAGCGCAAGGAACTCGCGCGCGCGGCCCTCGGGCAGCGACCAGACCATGGACACCTGCGGGCCGTCGGCCGTATCGGGCATGGGCAGCAGGGCCAGCACGCTGTCGCCGGTGAACCATTGCAGGGCCTTGCCCTGATGGGGGATCTCGGCATCGAGGTGGGCGACCACGCCCATGTCGCCGTACGGTGTGTAGCGATGATGGATGCCGGCGGCCTCGCGCACGCGCGAACGCGCGCCGTCGGCACCCACCAGCAGCCCGGCCTGCATCACCTTGCCGCCGCTCGTGCGGATGCGCACCCCAGCCTGCAGGGCCTCCAGGCCTTCGAACCCATCCTCGAACCAGGGCACGCCGATGACGTGGACGAGCTGCTGCAAGGCGCGCTCGATCTCGCCGGACTCGACGATCCACGCCAGGGTGTCGCGGGCGTCCTGCCAGGCGGACAGATCCAGCGCGCCGCCGCCGTCGCCATAGACCTCCATGGCCTCGACCGGCGTGATCCGCGCGGCATCCATCAGGCGCCAGGCGCCCAGGCGCTGCAGCAGCGCCTGGCTGGCGGGCGACAAGGCATAGACCCGGGGATGGTAGGTATCGGGATCCTGGCGCGGCGGCTCATGGCGCGGGCCCAGCAGGCTGGCCGAATGACCTTCGCGCGCAAGACCCAGGGCGCAGGCGAGCCCCGCGATCCCGGTTCCGCAGACGATGATGGATTCCTTTTTCATGATCAGGCTATATTAACGCGCCGCGCCGTCGGCGGGCACGGGCCGCGCGCCGTGCCCGCCGACGGGTTCAGCGCGCAGTCGGCGCGCCCGCCGCCGCGGGCCACAGGACCCACATCTGGCCGGCCTGCTTCATGCGACCGGCTTGCTGCCCCGCCTCGTCGCCGAATCCCCAGTAAAAGTCCGCGCGCGCCGCACCGCGGATCGCGGCGCCCGTATCCTGGGCAAACACCAGGCGGCGCAGGGGACCCGCGCCCCCAGGCAACTGAGTGGCGAGGTAGGCCGGCGACCCCAAGGGCACGAAGCCGGCATCGACCGCGATCGCCCGCTGTGCCATCAGGGGGATGCCATAGGCCCCCTTGGGTCCGAGTTCCGGATCGACGACCGGCTCTTCCTTGAAGAACACCATCGCCGGGTTGACGTTGAGCATCTGCTGGACGCGATCCGGATGCGTACGCGCCCAGCGCTTGATGTTCTGCATGGAGGCCTGGGCCAGCGGCATTTCGCCCTGGCGCGCGAGCCATTGCCCGATCGAGGCATAGGGCCTGCCGTTGTGGTCGGCATAGGCCAGCCGAATCACCGTGCCGTCGGGCAGGAGCGCGCGCCCGGAGCCCTGGATTTGCAGGAAAAAGGCCTCGACCGGGTCGTCGGCCCAGACGATCGCCGGCGGCTGGCGCGACGGATCGGCGGCGATTTGCGCACGGGTGTCGTAAGGCACCACGCGACGCCCGACGAGCTTGCCGCGGATGCGCTTGCCGGCGAGCTCGGGATAGACCGACCCCAGGTCGATGGTGAGCAGATCCGCGGGCGGCGCATACAGGGGCCATTGATAGGCGTCCCCCTGCCGGCGCGAGGCCCGGATGAGGGGTTCGTAATAGCCGGTGACGGTGCCGCTGGCCGGCCGCCCGGCCCCATCCAGCACCCGCCAGGGCCGCAGATGCGCCTGCAGAAACGCGCGCACGGGTTCGCCCCCCGACTCGGGCGCAAGCCCCGTGCGGGACGCGGCCTCGCAGACGGGCTGCCAGACGCGGGGCGCCGCGCGGGCGGGCTGGGACAAGGTGCCCGCCACCGGCCGCATCAGGCCCTTGCAGTTGTTGAGAAAGGCCTTCCAGACATGCCGCAGGTCGTCCTCGCGCCAACCCGGCAGACCAGACCAATCGGCCGCCGCGAACCGGCCCTGCAAGGCGCGGGCGGGCGTCTCGGGCAGCGCCGACAGCGGCGGCACCACCAGGGGCCGCAGGGCGATGTCCTCGGCAGGGGCGCCGGGCGCGGGCGCGCCCGGTTCCTCGAGGGGGACCGAGGAACACGCGGCCAGCAGGGCCAGGATGCCAAGGGCGGGCAGGATTTTCTTCATCGGCAGACGGGTGCTCTAAAATGGCCGCACGACACGGCACAAGCCACAATCATGACATATCCGGACGCCATTTAACCATGACCGAACTGCCTCCCGCCCGTCTCTCGCCCAGCCTGCTCTCGGCGGACTTCGCCCGCCTGGGCGAAGAGGTCCGCGCCGTCGTCGCCGCGGGCGCCGACTGGATCCACCTGGACGTGATGGACAACCATTACGTCCCCAACCTGACGGTGGGCCCCATGGTCTGTGCCGCCCTGCGCCCCCACACGACCGCGCCCATCGACGTCCACCTGATGGTCGAACCCGTCGACGAACTCGTCCCCGCCTTCGCCAAGGCGGGGGCCGACATCATCAGCTTCCACCCCGAGGCCTCGCGCCACGTCGACCGCACGTTGTCCCTGATCCGCGACCAGGGCTGCCGGGCCGGCCTCGTCTTCAACCCGGCCACGCCGCTGGCCTGGATGGATCACGTGATGGAAAAGCTCGACCTGGTGCTGTTGATGTCGGTCAACCCGGGATACGGGGGCCAGGCCTTCATCCCCCGCACGCTGGCCAAGCTCTCCGAGGCGCGGCAGCGCATCGACCGCTGGCGCGAAGACGGCGGCCAGGCGATCGCGCTCGAGGTGGACGGCGGTGTCAAGGTCGACAACATCGCCGCGATCCGCGCAGCCGGCGCGGATGCCTTCGTGGCGGGCTCGGCGATCTTCGGCCAGCCCGACTACGCCCGGGTGATCAGCGACCTGCGGGCCGGCATCGCCCAGGGCGATGCACTGCGGCACGGCTGACACCATGCCGCCCAGGCGTCATCCCGCCATGCCGTGCCAGTACTGCCTCGCGCTGCAACAAATGCTACGATGACGTTTGCAGATCAAACCTCCATGCCGTGGCTGGCTCAGCCCGCGGCCGGAACACTTCGTCTCCAACCCTCGCCATGCAATTCACCGCAATCCTGTTCGATCTCGACGGCACCATCCTGGACACCATCCCCGACCTGGCCGACTCTGCCAATGCAATGCGCCAGGACATGGGCCTGCCCCCCATCGCCGAGGACATTCTCGCCACCTACGTGGGCCAGGGCTTCGAGCATCTGGTGATTCGCGCGCTGTCCCACGAAGGCCAGCCCGCCGACGTCCAGACCGTCATGCGGGGCATGGCGCGCTACCGCGATCACTACCGCGCCTTCAATGGCCGGCGCGCGCGGCTTTTCCCCGAGGCCCTGGAAGGCCTGCAGGCCTTTCGCGACAGTGGCGCCAAACTCGCCGTCGTCACCAACAAGCTCACCGAGTTCACTGGCCCTCTCCTGGAACAATACGGCATCGCGCATTTCTTCGATGCCGTCGTCTGCGGCGACACCTGCGAACGGCGCAAGCCCGACCCCATGCCCGTCCAGCACGCCTGCCGGCTCCTCGACGTCAAACCCGGCGAGGCCCTGTTCATCGGCGACTCGATCAACGACGCCGAGGCCGCCAACGCCGCCGGCGTCCGCGTGCTGGCCCTGCCCTACGGCTACAACGAGGGCCGCCCCGTGCAGACTTTACCGGTGGATGCTATAGTGGATTCCCTCGTGTCGGCCGCCCAATGGGCCGCCGATGCCACGCCCCTGACCGAAAACGCATGAACACGATCCGCTATTACCCGATCACCACCGGCGCCGCATGGCGCTGGTGGCGTCCGTATTCCGGGTAATGCGATCACCCGGCGCACGCTTGCAACATTGCGCCGCCCATCCCAGACAGCCCGGATCCGAACGACGGCCGGGCTTTTTTGATTCCTGTCCCGGCCTGTATGCAAACCCTACAGAGAGTCCCATGACAGAAATCGAATTCAATGCGCTGGCCGCCCAGGGCTACAACCGGATCCCCCTGATCGCCGAGACCTACGCGGACCTGGACACGCCGCTGGCCATCTATCTGAAGCTGGCGCACGCGGGCCCCGAGGGCGGGCGCAACAGCTGCCTGCTGGAATCCGTGGTGGGCGGCGAGCGCTTCGGCCGTTATTCCTTCATCGGCCTGCCCGCCAAGACCATCCTGCGCGCGACCGGCAACATCACGGAGGTCGTCACCCAAGGCCAGGTCGTCGAGACCCACGAGGGCGACCCGCTGGCCTTCATCGAATCCTACCAGGCGCGCTTTCGCGTCGCCCTGCGGCCCGGCATGCCCCGCTTCGCGGGGGGGCTGGCGGGCTATTTCGGCTACGAGGCCGTGCGCCACATCGAGCCGCGCCTGGGACCCAGCGTCAAGCCGGGGCCGGCCGGCCAGGACGACCGCACGCCGGACATCATGCTGATGCAGGTCGACGAGCTCGTCATCGTCGACAACCTGGCCGGCCGCACCTACCTGATCGTATACGCCGATCCGCAACAGGCCGAGGCCTTCGCGCTGGCCAAGCGCCGCCTCAAGACCCTGCGCGAAAAGCTGCGCACCCCCGTGGTCATCCCCTATGCCTACGCCAGCATGCAGACCACGGCCCAGCGCGACTTCAAGAAGGACGACTACCTGGCCGCTGTGCGCAAGGCCAAGGACTACATCGCCGCGGGCGACCTCATGCAGGTCCAGGTCGGCCAGGTCATCGCCAAGCCCTTCCGCGACGCGCCGCTGTCGCTGTACCGTGCGCTGCGCTCGCTGAATCCCTCGCCCTACATGTACTACTGGAACTTCGACAAGTTCCACGTCGTGGGCGCCTCGCCCGAGATCCTGGTGCGCCAGGAAAAGGACGTCGACCAAGGCCGCGAGCGCGAACTGGTCACCATCCGCCCCCTGGCGGGCACCCGCAAGCGCGGCGCCACCACCGAAGAAGACCAGCACCTCGAACAGGAGCTGCTGGCCGACCCGAAAGAGCGCGCCGAGCATGTCATGCTGATCGACCTGGCCCGCAACGACATCGGACGGGTCTCCAAGGTCGGCAGCGTCGAAGTCACCGACACCATGACGATCGAGCGCTATTCACACGTCATGCACCTGGTCTCGAACGTGCGCGGCGAGCTCAACGAAGGCATGAGCAACATGGACGTGCTGCGCGCCACCTTCCCCGCGGGCACCCTCACCGGGGCGCCCAAGGTCCGCGCCATGGAACTGATCGACGAACTCGAACCCGTGCGCCGGGGCATCTATGGCGGCGCGGCGGGCTATCTGAGCTATGGCGGCGAGATGGACCTGGCGATCGCCATCCGGACCGGCGTGATCCAGGACGGCATGCTGTACGTCCAGGCCGCCGCCGGCATCGTCGCGGATTCCGATCCCGAGAAAGAATGGCAGGAGACCGAGGCCAAGGCGCGCGCCATGCTGCGCGCCGCCGAACAGGTGCAATTCGGCCTGGACGAGCCAATCTGAAGACAGCCCCCACGCTGCGCCTGCGGCTTGCTGCCCCCCACGGGGGCGCTCAGGCGCGCGCCAGCAATTCGGGGGTGATGTCGGCGATCGTGCGCGCGCCGGTCAGCGTCATGGCGACGCGCATTTCCTTTTCGACCAGGTCCAGCAGGTTGGCGACGCCCGCCTCGCCGTTCGTCGCCAGCGCATAGAGCCAAGCCCGGCCCAGCAACACGGCATCGGCCCCCAGCGCCAGCATGCGCACCACGTCCAGTCCGGTGCGCACGCCCGAATCGGCCAGGATGCTCAGTTGCCCCTTGACCGCATCGGCGATCGCCGGCAATGCGCGGGCCGTGGACAGCACGCCGTCCAGCTGCCGGCCACCGTGATTGGACACCACGATGCCGTCGGCGCCGAAGCGCACGGCATCGCGCGCATCGTCCGGGTCCAGAATGCCCTTGATGACCATCGGCCCCTTCCAGAACTCCCGGATCCACTCCAGATCCTTCCAGGAAATCGAGGGATCGAAGTTCGCGCCCAGCCAGCCGATGTAGTCCTCGAGCCCGGTGGGCTTGCCCAGGTACTTGGACACATTGCCCAGGTCGTGCGGACGGCCCCGCAGGCCCACGTCCCAGGCCCAGCGCGGGTGCATGACGGCCTGGACATAGCGGCGCAAGGCCGCGCGCGGGCCGCTCATCCCCGCATGGGCATCGCGATAGCGGGCCCCCGGCACCGGCATGTCGACGGTGAACACCAGCGTCGAAACGCCCGCGGCCTGCGCGCGCTCGAGCACGCTGCGCATGAAGCCGCGATCCTTCAGCACATAGAGCTGGAACCACATCGGCCGCCCGATGGCGGGGGCGACGTCCTCGATCGGGCACACCGACACGGTAGACAGGGTGTAGGGGATGCCCTTGCGATCCGCGGCCCGCGCCGCCTGCACCTCGCCGCGGCGGGCATACATCCCTGCCAGGCCCACGGGCGCCAGAGCCACCGGCATGGACAGGGTTTCATCGAACAGGCGTGTGGACAGATCCAGCTGCGACATGTCGTTCAGCACGCGCTGGCGCAAGGCCACGCCGGCCAGGTCGCTGACATTGTGCTGCAAGGTGTATTCGGCATACGCCCCGCCATCCGCATAATGGAACAGGAAAGGCGGCACACGGCGCTGGGCGGCGCGGCGGTAGTCGGTGGACGCGGAAATGATCATGGTCGCTCCGGGAAGGGTGGCAGGCGGGAAGAGCGCGCACGGCGCGCCTCGTCCTCGTCGAGGGTGCGCACGCTGTGGTGCACGTATTCGAGGTGCTGCCAGACCGTCGCCCGGGCGGCCTCGGCATCCCCTCGCAAGATCGCGTCCATCAAGTCGCGGTGCTGCGCCGTGAGTTGCCGGCTGGTATGCCGCAGGGTATACAGGCGCTGGCGGCTTTCCGTCACCGTCGCGCGCAGCAACTCGAACATGCTGCGCATCATCTGCAACAGCACCGCATTGTGCGAGGCCTCGGCAATCGCCAGGTGGAACTGGGCATCGGCCTGCGCGGACAAGTCCGGATCCCCGCTGCCCTGGAACCGCAGCATGTCCTGGAAACGGGCCTCGATCCGGGCCTTGTCCTCGGCCGTGGCGCGCAAGGCCGCGTGCCACGCCGTCCCACCCTCGAGGGCGTGGCGCGCCTCGAGGACGTCATACCGGTACTCGGGATCGACCGACACCAGCTCATCGAGCGCACCCGCCAGGGGATGATGGGCGCCGGTCCCCGCGGCCGGCGGCAGCGCCTGCACATAGGTTCCGCCGCCATGGCGGCTGCGCAACACGCCCTGGCTGGCCAACTGCTGGATGGCCTCGCGCACCGACGGGCGCGAGGCGCCCAGATCCTGCGCCAAGCGGCGCTCCGCCGGCAGGCGGTCGCCCGGCGCCAGGCCCTGTTCGTCGATCAGGGCCAGCAACTGTTCGGCAAGACGGTCCGAGAGGCGCATGGCGGCTCGAACCCTCAAGCTGGAACCCTCGGCAAGCCGCTCATTCATTTTGAAAAAGGCCTGACCATTTGACTCTTTCATTAAAAATTCTGGCGATTATAGAAGGCTGATATTTATACGGTCAATCCTTTATCATAGGGAGCCGGGTAGCCTGCGAGTCGAAAATTGGTAATACCACAAATGATGGCTTGCCCTACGTTCCGCATCCCGCCATATCGACAGATGTGTCTTCCCACGGTAAAATCACGGGATGAATTCCCACGCGACCATGCATGCATCGACTTGGTGGCGCCTCCCCTAGGAGGCGGCATCTCCGTGCGTGATTCATCGCAACCTTGCCGCCGTTCTGGCAGGCAAAGGTCTCTACGAATCTGTCTCCCGGTGCGGCGGCTCCTGAACCAAGGAAGACCATGACCGTATCGCCCTTCCCCCGCATCATCCAGCTTCCGCGACCGGCGTCGGCGCGCGTGCCCGTTTGCCGACACTGACCAGGACGACCCGACCATGAAGCTGCTGATGCTCGACAACTACGATTCCTTTACCTACAACCTGGTGCAGTACTTCGGCGAACTGGGCGCGCAGGTCGACACCGTGCGTAACGACCAGGTCACGCTCGACGAGATCGAGGCCATGGACCCCGACCGGATCTGCGTCTCGCCAGGCCCCTGCACGCCCAGTGAGGCGGGCATCTCGGTCGACCTCATTCGCCATTTCGCGGGCCGCAAGCCCATCCTGGGCGTCTGCCTGGGCCACCAGGCCATCGGCGCCGCCTATGGCGGCACCATCGTGCGTGCGCGTGAAATCATGCACGGCAAGGTCTCGCCCGTGACCCACACGGGAACGGACGTCTTTGCCGGCCTGCCCTCGCCCTACACGGTCACCCGCTATCATTCGCTGGCGATCGAACGCGCGACGCTGCCCGACTGCCTGGCGGTCACCGCCGAGACCGCGGATGGCGAGATCATGGGCGTGGCCCACAAGACCCTGCCCGTATACGGCGTCCAGTTTCATCCCGAATCCATCCTCAGCGAGCATGGCCACGCCCTGCTGCGGAACTTCCTGGAACTCTGACCCCTTCCTCCAAGACCAAGAACAAGGACATCCCCATGCCCATCATCACTCCCACAGAAGCCCTGGTCCGCTGCATCGAGCACCGGGAAATCTTTCACGACGAAATGCTGGAGCTCATGCGCATGCTCATGCGCGGCGAACTCAGCCCGCAGATCGCCAGCGCGCTGATCATGGGCCTGCGCGTCAAGAAGGAAACCGTGGGCGAGATCACGGCGGCGGCCCAGGTCATGCGCGAATTCGCCCTGACCGTGCAGGTGCCCGACCCCGACGACCTGCTGGACATGTGCGGCACCGGGGGGGACGGCTCGCGCACCTTCAATATCTCCACGGCCGCCATGTTCGTGGCCGCGGCCGGCGGCGCCCGGATCGCCAAGCACGGCGGGCGCAGCGCCTCGTCCTCCTCAGGCAGCGCCGACGTCCTCGAGGCCCTGGGCATTCGCATCACCGCGACCCCTGAACAAGTCGCCGAATCCATCGAGGCGACCGGCATCGGCTTCATGTTCGCACCCGCCCATCATGGCGCGATGAAGAACGTCGCCGCGGTGCGCAAGGAACTCGGCGTGCGCACGATCTTCAACATCCTCGGTCCGCTGACCAATCCCGCCGGCGCGGGCAATCAGCTCATGGGCGTCTTTCACGCCGACCTGGTCGGCATCCAGGTCCGGGTGCTGCAGCGGCTGGGCTCGCGCCACGTGCTGATCGTCCACGGCAAGGACGGCATGGACGAAGCCTCCCTGGGGGCCTCCACCCTGGTGGGCGAACTCAAGGACGGCAAGGTCAGCGAGTACGAAATCCACCCCGAGGATTTCGGCATGTCCATGGTCTCCAACCGCAGCCTCAAGGTCGACGATCGCGAGGCGTCCGCAGGAATCGTGCGCGAGGTGCTGGACAACACCCCGGGGGCCGCGCGTGATATCGTGGGCCTGAACGCCGGCCTCGCCCTGTACGCCGGCAATCGCGCGCCTTCGATCCACGAGGGCATCCGGCAGGCCTTCGAACTCATCGCCAGCGGCGCCGCCCGCGACAAGCTCGAGCAATTCCGCCGCCATACCGAACGATTCGCATCATGACCGACATCCTTGCCCGCATCCTCGAGACCAAGAAGACGGAAGTCGCCACCGCGCGCCAGATGCGCAGCGAGTCCGAACTCATGCGCGAAGCCAAGAGCCGCAAAGACCTGCGCGGCTTCGCACGCGCCATCGAGGACAAGATCGCCCAGGGCAAGCCCGCGGTGATCGCCGAAATCAAAAAGGCCTCGCCCTCCAAGGGCGTCATCCGCGAGGACTTCCGGCCGGCCGACATCGCCGCCAGCTATTCCGCGCATGGGGCCGCATGCCTGTCCGTGCTCACCGATGTGCAGTACTTCCAGGGCGGCTATGACTACCTGCGCCAGGCGCGGGCGGCCTGCACGCTGCCCGTGCTGCGCAAGGACTTTCTGATCGATCCCTACCAGGTCATCCATGCGCGCGCCCTCGGCGCCGATTGTGTCCTGCTGATCGTCGCCGCCCTGGAACCCGACCAGTTGCGCGAACTCGAGGCCGTGGCCCTGGAGCTGGGCATGGACGTCCTGGTCGAGGTCCACGACCGCGCGGAACTCGATCTGGCCCTTGCGCTGCACACCCCGCTGCTGGGCATCAACAACCGCAACCTGCGCAGCTTCGACACCTCGCTGGACACGACCCTGGCCATGCTGGCCGACATCCCCGAGGGCAAGCGCGTCATCACCGAAAGCGGCATCCTCTCGCCGGCCGACGTCGCCCTCATGCGCGAACACGGCGTCGAGGCCTTCCTGGTGGGCGAGGCCTTCATGCGTGCCGAGGATCCGGGCGCAGCACTGTTCGAATTGTTCTTCGCCCAATGAGCCGCCCCGCCCAGCCCGACTCCGGGGCTTGCGGGGCTGCCGGCACGCCGGATGCCGTCAGGATCGATGCGGCCTGCCCCCTGTGCGCGGCGGATCTGCCCGGCACCCTCTGGCGCAACGACAGCCTGCGCGTCTTGCGGGTGGACGACACGCCGATCCCCGGCTTTACCCGCGTCGTCTGGAGCGCCCACACCGCCGAGATGTCCGATCTGGACGCCGCCGCCCGCGCGCAGCTGATGCGCGCCGTCTGGCTGGTCGAGGACGCGCTGCGCGGCTGCCTGCATCCCGACAAGATCAATCTCGCCAGCCTGGGCAACCAGGTCCCGCACCTGCACTGGCACATCGTCCCGCGCTGGCGCGACGATCCCTTCTTTCCAGCGTCGCCATGGTCCGCACCCACGTCCGACCCAGCCCGGCTGGCGGCCTGGGAGGCCCGACGCGCCCGCCTGCAGGGCCGGCTGGCGTCGTTTCACCAGGCGCTGGCGGAGGCACTGGAGGCGGGAGTGTCTCGGTAGGAGACGCTGGGCAAATGGGCTCGTCACAAATGAATCGCCGGGCTTCGCGCAGTCTGGCAGCCAACCCGATCAGCCGGCCCGAGCCGTAGAGGCTTCAAGTCGATTTGCTTGTGCGGGCGTGGCCGGACGCAGGAATGCGATCGAGCTCCGAGCTATTGAACAGGCTTCCCGTGACCAGTTCCATGTATGTTTTCACCACCCATTCGGGCAAGCTGATCGTCTCCGCCCCGCGGCGCGCGAATCGCATACATAAATAATGCCTGGCACCCATCAGCATGAAAGCGATCGCCTCCAGTTCCTGCGGCTCGCGGGGCGCGAGCCGGCCGTTCTGAACCGCGCGCTGCAAGGTTCTGACATAGCCGCTGGCTACCGTGTTGGTGTGGCGTATGTAGGCCTCTGGCGCGAAGACTTCGGCCTCGTACAGGATTCGATAAAACTCGGGCCTCGTCTTGAGAAAGGTGAAGAAAGCACGGAAAGCGCGCTCCTCCCGCTCGATCTCGGTGCGGCTATCCCTGGTCTCGTCACGTATGAACTGCAGCATTTCAGCACCCAGTTCAGGCAAAAGCGTGTCGAGCAGCTGTTGTCTGGTCTCGAAGTAGTTATAGAACGTGCCATGCGCAGTGTGCGCACGCGCGGTAATGTCCGTGATCATTGCGTTTGCATATCCATGCTCGCCAACGACGGAAATAGCAGCGTTGAACAGGGCTTTCCGCGTCAGTTCGCTTCGTTCGGCCCGAGTCAGGCGCGGCTTTCGCACACGGGGATTTGCTCTTTTGTACACGAGGGGAGTTGAAGTAGACATCTTGACCTCACGCATATGGCTTGCTCATCAGGCACGGAAGGGAGTTTACCAAATTACGACTTATGGTTCACAAGTCTAAAACCATTGATCCTGATGATATTTTTTCCCGAATAAAGCCATGCAACTGACCAGTCATATTTCATAACCTATTAAAAACAAACGATTTTTCGTAAGCCATTATAGGTAAAAACCCCAATATATGATTCATGAGTCATATAATATATTGATCTTCGTCAAACCCATGAAGTGAATGCCATGATCACTGCTCAACTACTCCTGACGGGTGTTGCCGTAGGCAGCATATACGGCTTGGTCGCACTCGGATTCGTGATGATCTACAAGTCGGCCGAGGTGGTCAACTTCGCCCAGGGCGAACTCATGATGCTCGGGGCTCTCGTTGCAACCACCCTGGCAGGCTATGCGCATATCGGGTACTGGGCGGCCCTTGCCGGCGCGGTGGCGATCATGATGGTCGTCGGCGGACTGATTGATGCGGTCATCATCCGGCGAGTGGCGGGCTACCCCCAGTTCTCGATCGTGATGCTGACACTGGGGCTTGCATTTGTCATGAGGAGTGTTGCGAGTATTGTCTGGGGCCCGGAGACGCGAACGGTAACGACACCGTTCGACACCGGCAGCTTCGGATTCGGCACAGTCTCGCTGAGCAGCACCTACTGGTCGTTGATCGTGGGTACGGCAGCGCTCTGCCTATTGATGTACCTGGCATTCAAATACACGCGTATCGGTCGCGCAATGCAAGCGGCGTCGGAAAATCAGGTGGCGGCCTATTACATGGGCATCCCGGTGAAGCGATATCTATCACTGGTGTGGGCGGCCTCCGCTGGTGTGTCGACGGTTGCGGGCGTTCTGCTGGCACCGGTGGTTCTCGTGAACGTCAATATGGGCGCAATTGGCTTGAAAGCGTTTGCCGCCGCGGTGGTGGGCGGGTTCAGCTCCATCCCCGGGGCGCTGGTCGGAGGCATTGTGGTCGGCATCGCCGAAGTTTGCGCCTCAGCCACAATGAATGATGCCTGGCGTAACGCAAGCCCTTATCTGGTGCTGCTGGCGGTCCTGCTCATAAGACCCCAGGGCATCTTCGGCTTGACCGTCAAGAAAAAGGTTTGACCATGCGATACGTCTTCAAGACTAGATATAACCAGGACATCCGAATCTGGCGCCACGAAGGTGATTTGGGGTGGTATGCCGCCCTTCTGCTTGGGGCAGTCCTGATGCCACTGGCGCTACCCGCGTACTACATCGGTGAACTCAGCACGATGCTGATATGGGCCATAGGCGGCCTTGGCGCAATGTTGCTGGTGGGCTATACCGGGCAAATTTCCCTGGGGCAGGCAGCCTTTGTGGGCATCGGGGCTTATACGCAGGCCGTTCTTATCAGCATGGGCTTCCCTTTTCTCGTCGCCCTGCCGGTTGCGGGCACACTGGCGGCCGCAACCGGCCTGCTTGTCGGGGCGCCTTTGACGCGGCTGCACGGGATTTACCTCGCCGTGGGCACACTGGCTTTTGCATCGGTCGTGGAGCAGATTTTTGCCAATTGGGACAGCGTCACACACGGGCTGAACGGCATGCCGGTGGGTGACGCCACGATCGGATCATTCAGCATAGGGACCGAGCCGGCGTTCTACTACGTCTGCCTGCTGATTGCCATCGTGGCCACGCTGGGGGTGCTCAATTGGCTGAGGTCTCCCACGGGGCGCGCGATGGTGGCCATACGGGATAGTGAAATCGCGGCTGTGAGCATGGGGGTGAACTTGGTCGCCTACAAGTCCTATGCCTTTGCCGCAAGCGCGTTCCTTAGCGGGGTCATGGGGGCATTGCTGGCACATAAGATCAGCTACCTGGCGCCCGAGGTATTCAATGTGAACATGTCAATTCAGCTTTTGATGCTCGTGCTCGTCGGGGGAATCGGCTCGCTGCGCGGCGTGTACTTCGGGGCCGCGTTCGTGGCGCTGCTGCCATTGTTGATTGGTGTTTTCCGCCAAGCCCTGCCGGAATGGCTCGCCAGGCAGCCAGGCCTGGAACCTGGATTCTACGGCGCGATCCTGGTCATCTTCATCCTATTCGAGCCGGCCGGAATCGAAGGTCGGTGGCAAAAGATAAAGTTTTTCTTTTCCAGCTTTCCACTTTATAAGGCCGCCACGTTCAAACGGCAAAAGCTGTTCACCCGTTCGGAGCGCCTGCGATGAATATCCTAAGCCTTGACAATGTGTCTGTGAGCTTCGGTGGAATCAAAGCCGTCAACGGAATGAGCTTTGAGGTCCGGCAAAACGAAGTCTTCACCATCATCGGCCCAAACGGAGCCGGCAAAACGACGATCTTCAACTTGCTGAGCCGTCTTTACGATGCCAGCACCGGCACGATCATGTTCGGAGGGGAAGACGTCACACGGTTGCCGGCCCACAAGATGGCATCGAAAGGGATAGCCAGGACCTTTCAGAACCTGGAGCTATTCGACAATGCGACCGTCCTCAGGAACATTTTGGTGGGTGCTCATGCGCACCGCCGCTCGAATCTCTGGCAAGACCTAGCCTTTACATCGCATGTCAGAAAACACGAGGAGGCGATGAGACTCTATGCGGAAGAAATCATCGACTTTTTAGAACTCCAGGCATATCGCAACGCCATTATCAAGAACCTTCCCTATGGCGTTCGCAAAATCGTAGAGATCGCGCGGGCTCTATGCTCCAGACCAAAGCTGCTTTTGCTCGACGAACCTTCATCAGGCCTGAATCTCGAGGAAACCCGAGATTTGGCGTTCTGGATCGAAGACATCCAAAAGGATCTCGGGATCACGGTGCTTATGATCGAGCACGACATGGGCTTGGTCGGGGCGGTTTCGGATCGCGTGCTGGCTGTGAATGCCGGGATGCCGTTAGTTGTCGGCACGCCGAAAGAGGTACAGACGCACCCTGAGGTGATCCAGGCTTACTTGGGAGAAGCAGCTTGATGGAATCACTATTGAAGGTCAGGAACATCGAAACGTTCTACGGGCCGGTCATGGCGATAAAAGGCGTCAGCTTCGACGTCGCCAAGGGACAGATCGTCGCCCTGCTCGGTGCGAACGGGGCGGGCAAGTCGACGATCCTGCGAACCATCTCGGGCGCAATGGATCCGCGAAAAGGCACGGTGGAGTTTTCCGGACGCTCCATCGCCGGCCTCGAACCCGATGCAATCGCCCGGGCAGGCATCAGCCATGTTCCAGAGGGGCGTGAGGTCTTCCCGTTCATGAGCGTCGAAGACAATCTGAAAATGGGGGCATACAAGCGTAGCGCCAGGGCGGATGCGCGCGAAACGCTTGAGCTGGTTTATGGATACTTTCCCATTCTGAAAGAAAGGGCCGCGCAGCCGGCGATAGGATTATCCGGAGGCGAGCAGCAGATGCTGGTTGTGGGCCGTGCCCTGATGGGTCGACCCGAAATGATTTTGCTCGACGAACCATCCCTGGGTCTGTCGCCGTTACTGAGCAGGAACATTTTTGAAATCATCAAGAGAATAAACGTGGAGCACGGCACGACCATCCTCTTGGTCGAACAGAATGCAAACGTGGCATTGGCGACGGCGAGCTATGGATACATCCTGGAAATGGGACGCATTGTCTTGCATGACGATGCAGACAAGCTTCGCGAACAGAGCGATGTGAAAGAGTTCTATCTCGGTCTTGGGTCTCACGATATCAAAGGTACGCGCCGTTGGAAACGGAGGAAGACATGGCGGTGAATATGGTGGATGTGATGAATGACGGATACGCCTTGAACAGCGATATCAACCTGAAAGCACGGATTCCGAATGACTGGATCCGTGCCCGGGACCCGGCCGCCGATAGGAAAGAGGCCCGCCAAACTGAATGGGTGGTCGACGATTGCACTACGATCCCGCGTTTGTTCTGGAAGAAAGTTCACGAGCGTGGCGACATGATCGCCATACGGGAAAAGGACTACGGGATCTGGAAAGAACTCAGTTGGAGCCAATATGGCAAAAAGGTGGGGGCTGTAGGGCGTTCGCTGCTGAGCTTGGGCATCAAGCACGGCGATGTCGTTTCGATACTCTCGGAAAACGTGCCGGAATGGCTTTTTGCCGACATGGGAAGCCAATGCATAGGTTGTATCTCCAACGGCATTTATCCGACGGATTCGCCTAGCCAGGTCGCCTACATCATCCGCGACAGTAGCACGAGGATCCTGTTTGTCGAGGACGATGAGCAACTGGACAAAGTACTGAAGATCCGTGATCAGTGCCCGCTTCTGATGGTGACCGTTGTATTCGACATGAAGGGGCTCAGGCACCTGAACGACCAGGCGGTGATGTCATTTGACGATTTCCTGGCGCTGGGCACAGGGGAGAAGGCCGACGATACGGCGATCGAGGCCGCAAGCAAAAGGGTCGGGCCTCGCGATATCGCCACTTTGATCTATACGTCCGGGACCACGGGCGCCCCCAAGGGCTCCATGATCACCCACGAGAACTGGATGTACCAGATGAATCAGTCGGACCGGTTCTGCCCCTTGGGCCCGAAAGACGAGATGCTGTCGTTCTTGCCGCTTTGTCATGTTGCGGAACGAAAGTTCGGAATGCTTTTTTCCATCAAGACCGGCGCCATACTGAATTTCGTCGAGGGCCTGGATACCGTGGCCGAGAACATGCGCGAAGTGGCCCCAACAGTATTTTTCGCCGTTCCGAGATTCTGGGAAAAATTCTATTCGGACGTTAGCCTTAAAACGGATGAGTCGTCCTGGATATGCAAGACCTCGTACGGGCTTGCCATGTCGATCGCAGAACGGACTGTCGATTACAAGCTGAAGGAACGCCCCGTCCCCACCCCCCTGCGTGTCGCGTACTGGTTTGCTGATGTCCTGGTATTTCGCAACATAAAAAATTATCTTGGACTTCGGCGTGCGAAAGTTCTGTGCACCGGTGCGGCGCCTATTGCCCCCCGATTATTGCGCTGGTACATCGCGCTGGGCTTTGAGATGAGGGAACTATACGGTCAGACTGAATGCACGGGCGTGGCCGCCATCATGCCATCAAAGAAAAAACTGGGCACCGTGGGCACCCCTCTGCCAGAGTCGGAAATCAAAATTTCCGCTGACGGGGAAATTCTGATCCGAGGTCCGCATGTGTTTGCCGGATACTTGAACAATCCGGAGCAAACGCAAGCGACCGTGATCGATGGCTGGCTCAAGACCGGGGACGTGGGCCATATCGACGAAGACGGATATCTCGTCATAACCGACCGAATGAAGGACATCATCATTACTTCGGGAGGAAAGAACATAACGCCTTCAGAAATTGAGAATCTATTGAAATTCTCGCTTTATATATCCGATGCGGTTGTGGTCGGTGACGGTAAGAAATATCTCACCTGCCTCGTGATGATAGATCATGAAAATGTGGTCAAGTATGCCCAAGACAACAATATCCCCTTTTCAAATTACGCGTCTCTATGCGCAGCCACGGAGATACAGGAACTTATCAAAGGCGAAGTCGAGCAGGTCAACCAGCAAGTCGCCGGCGTCGAGACGATCAAGGACTTCAGGTTGATCGACCAGCTTTTGACTGCGGAGGATGAAGAACTAACACCCACTATGAAATTAAAACGAAAAATTGTCAGCAAGAAATACGCCAATCTGATTGATTCCATGTATCTCCAATAACCACGGGAGAGTGTCTCATGAAATTTATATTGAATTCCATTCTGGTGGGCGCCACGCTTGGCATGGCTGTCACAGCCTACGCGACTGAAGCTCAGGGCGTCACCGACAAAGAGATCGTCCTCGGGATGCATACGGATCTTTCCGGGGTCGCCGCGAGTTTCGGCGTCCCGGTAGCGAATGCATTCCAGATGCGCATCGATGAGGCGAACGCCGCGGGCGGCATTCATGGCCGGAAAATCCGCCTGGTCGTCGAGGATACCGGTTATCAGGTCCCACGGGCGGTGCAGGCGGCAAACAAGCTGCTCAATCGGGACAAGGTGTTTGCGATGGTAGGCAACGCCGGCACGCAAACGAATAATGCTGTATTCCCCATCCAGGAAAAGGCGGGGGTTCCAAATCTTTTTCCGATTTCATGGGCTCGCACCATATCAGAGCCTGTGAACCCCCTGCAGTTCGCAATCTATCAGACATACCCCAACCAAGTGAGGGCGGGAGTGCGCTACATGGTAGAGAAAAAGCACAAGAAGGCAGTGTGCGCGCTGTACCAGGATACGGACTACGGGCGAGACGTCTTCAGCGGCATTACCGAGCAGCTCAAGGCCATGAACCTGCCTCTTGTTGCGGAAGCAAGCCACAGCCCGACCGAGACCGACTTCACGGTGAGCATATCCCGGCTGCGGGAGGCGGGTTGCGATCTGATCGCCTTGGGCACCATCGTCCGCGACACGATCGTGCCGTACACCGTCGCCCGAAAGCAGGGATGGACAGACGTGGATTTCATCGGCACCGCCGGGATCTACGACTTGACGGTTTCCAGCGCCCAAGGGGGCGCGACCGAGGGCCTCTATGCAACCGGGTTCTTCGACCCACCCTATCGCGATACGGCAAACCCCGAGGTGGCCAAGTGGTTTGACGCCTACACCGAGCGGTTCGGTCGAGAGCCCGCGATCCAGGCCGCCCTGGGTCAGGTGATCATGGATCTGACGCTGAAGGCCATTGATGCGGCCGGTCCGGACCTCACAGTGAAATCGCTCACGAACGCGCTTGAACATATCGAGGGCTACCAGGATATGTTCAACGGGCCGCTGCAATCGCTTTCCCCGACGAATCATGCATCGGCCAATTCATCGCGCATCTATGTTGTGCACAACGGGCGATGGGAACTCGTCGGCGAGAGCGCCGTGCTCGCAGAGTAACTCGGAATCCAGGTTCATATGCTGAAAGTGCGCGTACAAGAGAAGGTAAAGCTTGCAGAGGACATCATGGGATTCCTGCTGGTGGATCCTCATGGCACGCCCTTGCCCGACTATGAGGCGGGCGCTCATATCGCGGTGAATGTCCCAGGCGGATTTGTACGCCACTATTCCCTATATAAATTGATGGACGACGAGGTGGAGGGCTATCCGATCGCGGTATTGCGCGATCGGAACTCCCGTGGCGGATCCGAGAAACTGGTCGACCTGGTGGGCGAAGGCGACGAACTGATGATCAGTCCGCCGGCGAACGGGTTTCCCATCAACCACGAGGCCGATCAGTCAGTCCTCATCGCTGGTGGAATCGGCATAACACCCATTCTCTGCATGGCGCAGCAGCTGTTGTCCCAACAGAGAGACTTTCATATTCACTATTGCGGTCGTTCGCCGTATCGAATGGCGTTTCTCGATGTCCTGAAGACGGGCTATCTTTCGAGCTCAACGTCCATACATACCGACGATGGTCCCGCAAGCCAAAAATTCGATACCGTAGCCGCCCTCGGCTCACCGGCCGAGGGGAAGCACCTCTATGTATGCGGTCCGGGAGGATTCATGGCGCATGTGCTGGAGGTTGCTGCAAACCAGGGATGGCTTGGCGATCACATACATAGAGAGTACTTCTCCGCTACGCCAAGCGAGCCCTCCTCGAGCGGGTCATTCGAAATAGAGATCCGCAGCACGGGAGAGCGGATTACCGTGCCCGCCGGATGCAGCGCCCTGCACGCTTTGAGGCGAGCCGGGATAGACGTTCCGTTCTCATGCGAGGAAGGGCTGTGCGGGACATGCTTGACCGGCATTATCTCTGGCGTGCCGGATCACCGGGATATGTACCTGACGGACCTGGAGAAATCAAGGAATGACAGCTTTCTTCCATGTTGTTCAAGGGCTCTCACCGATCGTTTGATTCTAGACCTATGAAAAATCCCCGATTGGTTTATGACATGAACTATGAATTATTGGAAATTCTATGAAACAAGAGACACAGGTCGCTCTGACAAAACGCATTTTCAAGCTCCTGGAGGTCCGGACGAGTGAGTTGGCGCCGGACCCCTATCTGAATCCGGTGTCCTCGTACACGGACCCTGATCAATTTGTCGAAGAGCATCAGCGCCTTTTTCTGGAACATCCCCAGGTTTTCACGCTGTCGTGCCGTATTCCGAATATCGGCGACTACGTATCCCATGATTTGAATGGTGTTCCCATTGTGGTGATCCGGGATGAGGAAGGACATGCGCGGGCCTTTCTGAATGTCTGCCGCCATAGAGGCGCAAGGCTGGTCGAAGGTTGTGGCAAAACGGGCAGGAACGGATTGACTTGCCCCTATCATTCGTGGACGTATGACCTGCAGGGCCGTTTACGCGCGATGGTGCCGCCCTTTGGATTCGAAGGGCTGGCGAAGGAAGACCACGGACTGATTGCCCTGCCATGCGTCGAGAAGGACGGCTTGATCTGGATAAGGCCGACAATCGGCCAAATGGCCGACCCGGATGATTATCTGCAAGGCTTGGGACCCGAGATCGGATCATATGGATTCGGAAACTATTTCCACTTCGAAACACGTATGCTCAGCCGGTCGATAAACTGGAAGATGGTCATCGATACGTTTCTCGAGACATGGCATGTGTCGACACTGCACAAAGAGACCGTGGCCCCCATCTTTATTCCAAACGCCAGCAATGTGTTCGACGCATTTGGAGAGCACGGGCGCATGCTGATACCGCGGCGCACGATCGTCAGTCAAAAGGATGAACCAGAGGAAAAATGGGATCTATTGAAGAACTCAGCCATTATTTATCTTATCTTTCCTCACACACTGCTGAACTGGCAGGGCGATCATCTTGAAATCTGGAGACCTTTCCCAGGTGATCGGGTGGATCACGTGAAAATCGAAGTGTCGTTTTACGTGCCCGAAGATCCAATCACCGAGTCGGCACAACGATACTGGAGAAAGAACATGGACTTATTGATGCAGACCGTCAACGAAGAAGACTTTCCGATTTGCGACAACATTCAAAAAGGGGCCTCATCCGGGGCACAGCAGCATTTCACCTATGGTCGCAACGAACCGGCTCTTGGTCATTACCACCGCTTCCTTGCGCGCGCGCTCGGACAATCGGCGATCGATTGAACAGCCCGCGCACATCTGCGGCAATCATTTCACCACTTGAATAACCAGGATGGAGCAGCCATGAGCTCGAAAATATCCTTCGACGTCAGTCAGAAAAGCGTGCTTATTACCGGAGGCGGGGGTGGAATCGGATCCACGTTTGCAAGGGCGTTCGCTGCTGCGGGAGCACGGGTGACGGTGACCGACATCAAGCCGCCTCCTGCCGATATCGAGGAGCTGGGCATCTCCAGCGAGGTCTTGGACGTGACCGACAACGATGCGGTTGAACGATTCTCAGAGCGCTTCCAGAAGCTCGATGTTCTGATCCATTGCGCAGGGTTTATCGTTCCATTCAAGGAGCATCAGATCGAAGTATTCGAAAGAGTGGTCGATGTTCATCTGTTCGCCAATATGCGCCTCGCCGCCGCTTTTCGAAACCAACTGGCTGCGAGTCGCGGGTGCATTATCAATATCGGATCGATGTATAGCTACTTCGGAAACGCCCGCATACCTGCCTATGCCGCAGCAAAAACGGCGGTTGTGTCGCTGACTAAATCCTTGGCGATCGCGTACGCGGATGAGGGTATACGCGTCAACGCAATCGCTCCAGGATGGATCGATACGGAGATCAGCAAGGGCGCGCAGGGCGACGAGGCGTTCAACGAGAAAGTCATGGACCGCCTGCCGAGCAAACGATGGTCCGATCCCATGGAGCTCGCCGGCACCGCATTATTTCTTGCATCGCCCGCGTCCTCCCTGATCAATGGAGTCACGATTCCGGTGGATGGCGGCTACGTCGCATCCTGATGCCGGGTTCCGTCATTCTCACTGGTCGAGGCCGCCTATGACTGTTTTATTGAACCGCCCTGAGCCGGGCATTGCCTTGTTGAGTCTGAGCAACCCGAACTGCCGCAATGCGCTTGGAATCGCAGAGTTCGAGCAACTGGCGCGTGCTTGGGACACCATTGAGCATGATTCGTCGCTACGCTGCGTGGTGATCACCGGCGAAGGCACGACTGCCTTTTGCTCCGGCGCCCGCCTCGGCGAGGACTTCAGCACAGTGCCGGACATCAATCAGCTCGTTGATCGGGCCTTGCTGAAGACACGAGTGTTTCCGCTCCCGCTAGTGGCGGCGGTGAACGGGCACTGTGTCGCCGGAGGGCTCGAACTGATGCTCGCATGCGACGTACGTATCGTCAGCGCTGCGGCGAGGCTCGGTTTGCCGGAAGTCCGCTGGGGCATCGTCCCCAGCGGGGGCGGCGCTCTGAAGCTGCTTGAGCAGATCGGCCATGCGCCCGCTCTACGTTTATTGCTCACGGGGGACTTGGTGGGCGCACAAGAGGCTCTCCGCATTGGTCTCGTCAACGAAATATGCGCGCCGGCGGACGTCCTGGCCCGAGCTCTTGAAATAGCGCGGACTATCGCGGCAAATAGCCCGCTTGCCGTGTCCCACACGAAGCGACTTGCATTGTCCGGGCGCGCCGAGCTATGGGCTTCCCGAGAGCCGGCGGAGCGCCTGAGTGCGGACCTTCTGAGAAACAGCAAGGACGCGGAGTTGGGACGCGAGGCTTTCCTTGAAAAAACGAATCCCGTGTACTGAGACGGCTTTGGATCCATATACCTGAACGGTACATCGGCGTAGACGGCAACAGCAAAATAATGACTCATGATCCGTGAGTCAACTAATTCCATCCTGATGAATATCGATGGGCGAATCGCAAAAAGGCAAATAAGATGACTGGTACTTCCGCGTTGAATCACATACAACTGGCCGCTGCGCTCGAGGACGCTGACCTGCGGGTTCTGCTCATGGTGCTTGTGCACCACACAGGGGACTTGTCGTGGCTCGAGCCGCCATTTTGCCCAAAGCGGGATGTGCGTCTGATCCCCGATCCCGGCGCGTTCTTGCCGGACGATGTCCAGGAACGCATCCGTAACGCCGCATTGGACGTCCTGACCGCGGGCCGGCCGCTTGCCTTAGTGGACCCCGGGGATGAGCTGATGCAACGCATGATGTCTGTATGCCTGGGAGAGCAAGTACCTCCCGAGTATGCGGCACTCAACCGCGAAGAAATGGGGATCAAGTCACGTTTCATCGAGGGTCCCGCATCGCCCAAGTCACTGCGCATGGACGGGCATGAGGTATTGATTGTGGGCGCGGGCGTATGCGGCATCGCACTGGCGTTCAGCCTGCAACGGATGGGCGTGCCTTTTACGATCATCGATAAGAATCAAGATGTCGGAGGTACGTGGTATGTCAATCGATATCCTGGTTGTGGTGTAGACACCCCAAATCATGCATATTCCTATTCGTTTGCCGCCGACTATCGCTGGTCCCGGTACTTTTCACCCCGAGCGGAAATCCAGGAATATCTGGCACGGGTAGTTGATCAATTCGGCCTGCGGTCTCATATTCAGTTCGGAACTCGGCTGGAGCAAGCCGCCTGGGATGAAAGGGAAATGGGCTGGCGCTGCCGGATTACCGACTCGAAAGGCACTCATCAGAGACTTGTCCGACATCTGGTCAGTGCCATTGGTCAGCTCAGCGACCCATCAGTCCCGCCGATCCCCGGGGCTGATGATTTCAAGGGTGATATTTTTCACTCGATGCACTGGCCTCAGGATTTGGATGTGCGCGGAAAGACAGTCGCTGTCATCGGCACGGGTGCAACCGCAATGCAGCTCGTTCCCACGATTGCCGCCGACGCGGAGAGTGTTGCTGTCTATCAACGCACGCCGCAGTGGGTTCGCGACATTCCCGGCTACTCCGATCCGATCAGCGACAACGTCCAATACCTCCTCCGACACGTACCCATGTATGCCGCCTGGTTTCGCTTCAATATGTTCTGGCGATATGGCGATGGTCTCCTGAAGTTCCTCAGGATAGATCCGTCGTGGGAGCATCCCGACAGGGCCGTAAATATTGTCAATGACCGGCATCGGCAAGAGATGGCGGACTTCATTGCCTCGGAGCTGGCGGAACGGCCGGACCTGATAGACAAGTGCATTCCAGACTACCCGGCATTCGGCAAGCGGATCTTGCTCAACAATAATTGGTATCAAACAATCCAGAGGCCCAATGTGGACCTGGTCACCGACGGAATCGAAAACATTACCGCGGACGGTATTCTGTCCAGGAACGGCCAGCATAGGAAAGCCGATATTATTGTTTATGCAACCGGGTTCAAGCTGACCGAGCTGGCAGCTCGCCTCAACGTGACCGGCAGTGATGGGCAGACGCTGAAGGAAACATGGGGCGACGATGGCCCGGCGGCTTACTTGGGCCTCATGGTGCCTAAGTTCCCGAATTTCTTTACCATGCTGGGACCGGGCTCGGGGCCCGGGCATGGCGGAAGCGTCGTGTTCCAGGCGGAATGCCAGGCACGATATATCACCGCGTGCATCATGCAAATGCATCAGCAGAGGGTCGATGCAATAGACGTCAAGGAATCCAGCTTCGAATCGTACTTGCAGCAATCAAACGCAGAGCATGAGATGCTGATATGGTCTCATCCGAAGGTCGATACCTATTACAAGAATAGCAAAGGCAGAGTCTTCACTGTGCTTCCTTGGCGGTTTGTCGACTACTGGCAGATGACCCATGATCCGACTTTGGACGCCTTCAAGAAGTATTTTGCGCATAAGTCTTGCGCCGGCGCAGCGTATGCGACATCGCTAAACGAGGAGTGACGAGCCAAAACGCCCCGGGATTGGCTGGGTCCAATCCGCGGGGCGTTTTTCCTGGCCCGACGAAACGGCGGGCACGATCGGATCAACCGTATCAGTGCGAGGAGCGCTTGTGGCTGAGCTTGCGTGCTGCGGCGGCCTGGGCCGCCAGCATGGCGAGTTCGGCCTCGACGACCGCGATGTCAGCCTTGTCCTTGGTGTTGCGCAGGGCTTCCTCGGCGCGCTGGCGCGCCTCGACCGCCTTGGCCTCGTCCAGATCGGCCGCGCGGATCGCAGTATCGGACAGGACGGTCACCATGCCCGGCTGCACCTCGAGGATGCCGCCGGCGACAAAGATATTTTCCTCGCCGCCGCCGGCCAGCTTGATTTTCAGCGTGCCTGGACGGACGCGCGAGATCAGGGGAGTGTGACCCGGCAGGATGCCCAGGTCGCCCGATTCTCCCGGCAGGGCGACGAAAGTCGCCTCGCCGGAGAAGATCGATTCCTCCGCACTGACCACATCAACGTGGAGAGTAGCCATTTGCAATCCTTATTGGAGGGTCTTGGCTTTCTCGAATGCCTCGTCGATCGAGCCAACCATGTAGAACGCCTGCTCGGGCAGCGCGTCGCACTCGCCCTCGACGATCATCTTGAAGCCGCGCAGCGTCTCGGACAGCGGCACGTACTTGCCAGGCGAGCCGGTGAACACCTCGGCCACGTGGAAGGGCTGGGACAGGAAGCGCTGGATCTTGCGGGCGCGAGCCACGGCCTGCTTGTCCTCGGGCGACAGTTCGTCCATACCCAGAATCGCGATGATGTCGCGCAGTTCCTTGTAGCGTTGCAGCGTCTGCTGGACGCCGCGCGCGACGTTGTAGTGCTCCTCGCCGACGACCTGGGGATCCAGCTGGCGGCTGGTCGAATCCAGGGGGTCGACGGCCGGGTAGATCCCCAGCGCGGCGATGTCGCGCGACAGCACCACGGTCGAGTCCAAGTGCAGGAAGGTCGTGGCGGGCGACGGGTCGGTCAAGTCGTCCGCCGGCACGTACACGGCCTGGATCGAGGTGATGGAACCGGTCTTGGTCGAGGTGATGCGCTCCTGGAGCTTGCCCATTTCCTCGGCCAGCGTCGGCTGGTAGCCCACGGCGGAGGGCATGCGGCCCAGCAGCGCGGACACCTCGGTGCCGGCCAGGGTATAGCGGTAGATGTTGTCGACGAAGAACAGCACGTCGCGGCCCTCGTCGCGGAACTTTTCCGCCATGGTCAGGCCGGACAGGGCCACGCGCAGGCGGTTGCCGGGGGGCTCGTTCATCTGGCCGAAGACCATCGAAACCTTGGATTCGGGCAGGTCGTCGAGCTTGATGACACCGGCATCCGACATTTCATGATAGAAGTCGTTGCCCTCGCGGGTGCGCTCGCCCACGCCGGCGAACACGGACAGGCCGCTGTGCGCCTTGGCGATGTTGTTGATCAGTTCCAGCATGTTGACGGTCTTGCCCACGCCGGCGCCGCCGAACAGGCCGACCTTGCCGCCCTTGGCAAACGGGCACACCAGGTCGATCACCTTGATGCCGGTTTCCAGCAGCTCGACGGACGGTGAGAGCTCGTCGAATTTCGGGGCGTCCTGGTGGATGGCGCGCTTTTCGTCCGAGGCGATCGGACCGCGCTCGTCGATGGGGCGGCCCAGCACGTCCATGATGCGGCCCAGGGTGCCGGCGCCCACGGGCACCGAGATCGGCGCGCCGGTGGAGGAGACCGCCATGCCGCGGCGCAGGCCGTCGCTGGAGCCCATGGCGATGGTGCGCACGACACCGTCGCCAAGCTGCTGCTGGACCTCGAACGTCAGGCCTTTTTCCGCATAGTCGGAAGACTCGTCGGTCAGGGTGAGTGCGTCGTACACCTTGGGAATGTTGTCGCGGGGAAACTGAATATCCACCACTGCGCCGATGCACTGAACGATGGTACCGTTGCTCATGTCTAGTCCTTGCTAAATATCCTTGGGTTGCCCGGGTGTCCGAAGATCAGACAGCGGCGGCGCCGCCCACGATTTCCGAAATTTCCTTGGTGATGGCCGCCTGGCGGGTCTTGTTGTAGACCAGCTGGAGGTCGCCGATGACTTTCTTGGCGTTGTCCGAGGCCGCCTTCATGGCCACCATCCGCGCGGATTGCTCCGAGGCCATGTTCTCGGCCACCGCCTGGTAGATCAGGCCCTCGACGTAGCGCATCAGCAGATCGTCGATGACGGTCTTGGAATCGGGCTCGTAGAGATAATCCCAGCCGTACTTGGTCTCGAGGCGCTCCTCGCCCTCGGAGTCGGACTGGAAGGGATCCTCGAGGCCGGTCGGCAAGGGCAGCAGGCGGATGAAGCTGGGTTCCTGCCGCATCGTGTTGACGAACCGGGTGTTCGCCAGGTACACCGCATCGATCTTTCCGGCGATGAAATCGTCGATCTGGACCTTGATGGCGCCGATCAGACGTTCGAGGTTGGGCGCATCGCCCAGCTGCACCTCGGAGGACACCACGTTGGCCCTGATGCGATTGAGCAGGCCGGCGCCCTTGCTGCCCAGCGCCGTCGCCTGCACACGCACGCCCTGTTGCTCGAATTCCTTGATCCGCGCCAGCACCAGCCGCGAGATGTTGGTATTCAGGCCACCGCACAAGCCCTTGTCGGTGGTCACCAGCACGATGCCCACGGCATTGAGCTTGGCGCGTTCGACCATGTAAGGGTGGGTGTAATCAGGGTTCGCCTGCATCAGGTGGGACGCGATCGCCCGCACCTTGCGCGCATAGGGGCGCCCGGCCCGCATCCGTTCCTGCGCCTTGCGCATCTTGGATGCGGCGACCATCTCCATCGCCTTGGTGATCTTGCTCGTGTTTTGCACGCTCTTGATCTTGGTTCGAATTTCCTTGATTCCGGCCATTACACTTTCCTGTCTGGGCAGACCGGGGCGGGCGCGAGCCCGGGCCCCTCGGACCGCTGCTTAAAACGTGCCGTGCTTCTTGAATTCCTGAATCGCGGCGCCCAGCGCTTCGTCGTCTTCCTTGGAGAGTTCCTTGACGTCTTCGATGCGCTGGATCAGGGCTTCGTGCTTGGACTTGAGGTAATCCTTCAGGGCCTTCTCGAAGGACAGCACCTGGCCGACCTCGAGGTCGTCGAGGTGGCCGTTGTTGACCGAATACAGCGCGACGGCCAGTTCCCAGACCTGCTGCGGCTGGTACTGGGGCTGCTTGAGCAGTTCCACCACGCGCTTGCCGCGCTCGAGCTGGCGGCGGGTGGCGTCGTCCAGGTCGGAGGCGAATTGCGCGAAGGCCGCCAGTTCACGGTACTGGGCCAGGTCGGTCCGGATGCCGCCGGAAAGCTTCTTGATCACCTTGGTCTGGGCCGAGCCGCCCACCCGCGACACCGAGATCCCGGCGTTGATGGCGGGACGGATGCCGGCGTTGAACAGGTCGCTTTCCAGGAAGATCTGGCCGTCGGTGATGGAAATCACGTTGGTCGGCACGAAGGCGGACACGTCGCCGGCCTGCGTCTCGATGATGGGCAGGGCGGTCAGGGAGCCGGTCTGGCCCTTGACGGCGCCGTTGGTGAACTTTTCCACGTATTCCGCGTTGACGCGGGCGGCACGCTCGAGCAGGCGCGAGTGCAGGTAGAACACGTCGCCGGGGTAGGCTTCGCGGCCGGGCGGGCGGCGCAACAGCAGGGACACCTGGCGATAGGCCCAGGCCTGCTTGGTCAGGTCGTCATACACGATCAGGGCGTCCTCGCCGCGGTCGCGGAAGTATTCACCCATGGTGCAGCCCGAATAGGCGGCCAGGTATTGCATGGCGGCGGATTCGGAGGCGGCGGCAGCCACCACGATGGTGTATTCCAGCGCGCCGTGTTCCTCGAGCTTGCGCACCACGTTGTTGATCGTGGAGGCCTTCTGCCCGATGGCGACATACACGCAGGTGACGCCCTTGCCCTTCTGGTTGATGATGGTGTCGACCGCGACGGCGGTCTTGCCGGTCTGGCGGTCGCCGATGATGAGTTCGCGCTGGCCGCGGCCGATGGGCACCATCGAGTCGATGGCCTTCTGGCCGGTCTGCAACGGCTGCGACACGGACTGGCGCGCGATCACGCCCGGCGCGACCTTTTCGATCACGTCGGTTTCCTTGGCCTCGATCGGACCCTTGCCGTCGATCGGGTTGCCCAGCGCATCGACCACGCGGCCGCGCAGCTCGGGGCCGACCGGCACGGCCAGAATGCGGCCGGTGGTCTTGACCGAGTCGCCCTCGGACACGCCGATGTAGTCGCCCAGAATCACGGCGCCGACGGAGTCGCGCTCGAGGTTGAGGGCCAGGCCGTAGACATTGTTGGGGAATTCGAGCATTTCGCCCTGCATCACGTCGGACAGGCCGTGGATGCGGGTGATGCCGTCGGTGACGGAAACGACCGTGCCCTGCGTGCGGACGTCGGTCGACGCGCCCAGGCCTTCGATGCGGGATTTCAGCAGTTCGCTGATCTCGGACGGGTTAAGTTGCATGGTAAGACTCCTGGAATCCTGTTATGTGGCCCGCCATCACGCGGCCAGCGAATCGCGCAGGCTGGCCAGCCTGGCCTGCACGGAAGTGTCGAGCACGTGGTCGCCCACCGCGACACGCACGCCGCCGATCAGGTCCGGATCGACCGTGACCACGGACTTGAGCTTGAGGCCGAATTTCTTTTCCAGACCGGCGACCAGCGAGGCCACCTGCGCCTCGTCCATCGGGAAGGCGCTGGAGATGCGAGCGAGTGCCGTACCCTCGTGGCGGTTGCGCAGCAGCTCGAATTGTTCGGCAATCTGCGGCAGAACCTCGACGCGGCCGTTCTGGACCACCAGGGCGACGAGATTCGCCGCCTGCTCGGGCAGCGCCTGCGGCACCAGGCCGGTGAGCAGGTCGATGCGCTGGGCGTCCTCGAGGCGGGGATCGCCCAGGGCCTCGCGCACGTCCTCCATGCCGGAGACCTGCGCCAGCAGCGACATCACCTCGGACCAGTATTCCAGCCCGCGCGCGTCGTCGCGCACCGATTCGAACAAGGCCTCGGCGTAAGGCCGCGCAATTGTAGAGTGTTCAGCCATGACTCGCCCTGATTCAGAGTTGCGCCTTGAGCTGGTCGAGCAGCTCGGCGTGCGCCTTCGCATCGACTTCGCGGCGAAGAATCTGTTCGGCGCCCTTGACCGCCAGCACGGCCACTTCGCCCCGCAGGCCCTCGCGCACGCGCTGGGCCTCCTGGAGGGCATCCTGGCGGGCTTGCGCCACGATACGCGCCTTTTCAGCCTCGCCTTCGCGACGGGCCTGGTCGATCAGCGCCGCGGCCTGCTTTTCGGCCTCGGCCAGACGCGCGTGGTTTTCCGTCTTCGAGGCGGCCTCCATCAGGCTGACGCGTGCCTGAGCCTGCGCCAGATCGGCCTTGCCTTTTTCGGCGGCGGCCAGCCCATCGGCGATTTTCTGGCGACGATCATCCATTGCCTTCGTCAGGGGCGGCCACACGAATTTCATCGTGAACCAGCCCAGAACGAAAAACACGATCATCTGGAAGAAGAGAGTCGCGTTTAAATTCACGGTCGTATCCCTTATTTACCCTGTGTGTCCCGCGGCGATTCCGCGAGACACCGAACCAAGCCGTCCGCCAGGCGCAAGCGCCGTCCGGACGACAGCCTGGCCCGCACGCTGCGGGCCATCGCCGGACCTCAGCCCACGAAGGGGTTGGCGAAGGCGAACAGCATGGCCAGGCCGACGCCGATCAGGAAGGCGGCGTCGATCAGGCCGACCAGCAGGAACATCTTGGTTTGCAGGGTGTTCATCAGTTCGGGCTGGCGCGCGGAGGCTTCGAGGTACTTGCCACCCATCATACCGATGCCGATGCAAGCGCCGATGGCACCCAGACCGATGATCAGACCGCAAGCAAGAGCAACGAATGCAACGTTGGTCATAACAACTCCTTGGTAAGTAAACGTTGTGTATTAATCAGGAAATCAAGAACCAGAGTGCAGGGCGAGCCCCGCGAGCCCGCCCGGGCGGACCCGGGCGAATTACTAGTGGCCTTCGTGGGCCTGCCCCACGTAGACCAGCGTCAGCATCATGAAGATGAACGCCTGCAGCAGCACGATCAGAATGTGGAAGATCGCCCATGCCGCACCAGCCAGCACGTGTCCGAACCCAAGACTGAGGCTGTAAGCATTCATTCCGGTCCAGGCGCCGCCCAGCAGGGCGATCAGCATGAACAGCAGTTCGCCCGCATACATGTTGCCGAACAGCCGCATGCCCAGCGAAACGCACTTCGCGGCATACTCGATCAGGTTCAGCAGGAAATTGAAAGGGGCCAGGATCAGCGCGGCGACGCCGTGCGCATGGAAGGGCGCGGTGAACAGTTCCTTGACGAAACCGCCCGGGTGCTTGATCTTGATCCCGTAGTACAGCATCAGCACGAGCACGCCCAGGGACATGCCCATCGGGATGTTCAGGTCGGCGGTCGGCAGGATGCGGTGGTAGTACAGCGGGTCGCCATGATGCGCCCCCAGGCCGGTCATCTTGAGGATCCAGGGGATGAAATCGACGGGGATGAGATCCAGGGCGTTCATCAGGGTGATCCAGAGGAACACCGTCAAGGCCAGCGGCGCGGCGAATTTGCGCGTGGTCTCGTTGGGGATGATGCCCTTGGCTTCCTCGTGGACCATGCCGGCGAGCATCTCGACCGACATCTGGAAACGGCCCGGCACGTCGGTGGTGGCCCGGCTCGCGGCGCGCCAGAGGAAATAGACGACGATCGCACCCATCAGGATGGACCAGAACAGGGAGTCGTAGTTGATGACGTCGAAGTTCGCAATGACGGCTTGCTTTTCGCCGATGTTGTTCAGGTGCACCAGGTGGTGCTGAATATATTCGGACTGAGGCGTCGAAACTACGTCGGTCATCTGAATGCCCTTAAACGAAAACCAATGTCATGGCATGCGGCGCATCGCCAGCAACACCACGTACCCCTTCATGACGCCCAGCAGGCCCAGCAGGAACGCCGGCCACACCAGCCGATCCCCTGCCTGCCACGCCACCAGGACCACCACGCCCGCCGCTGCCAGGAGCTTGAGCGCCTCGCCCCAGAAGAAGGCGAGGGATCCCGGGCGCCGGGGCCCGAAGTACCCGAGCAGCAGCCGCAAGGCGAACAGCGCGTTGGGTACAAAATAGGCCGCCGCCCCTACGAAGGCGGAAGCCCCTGCGTCAAAACCCGCAACGCCCCAGGACACCAGGACCACCAGCATCCCCGTGAATGCCTGCGCGCCCAATGCCCGGAACAATCCGACCCGTGCCCGCCTGGCGATGATCGCGCGTTCCTGGTCCGTCAGGACCAGGGCCTCGGGTGCATCCGGCCCCTGGCCGTCGCCCCCTGTTGTGCTGTGTGCGTCCATTCCCTGGCCGTACCGGCGCGCGTTCTTTAAAGCCCAAAGGACCGTAAAAAGATCGCGCGCCGCGCAATGGTCAAACTATTGAATTATAGCTGTGTTTTCAGGTTGCGTTCAAACTTGCCCCTGAAAAGGCCAGCTATTTTAACCCAGTTCGATCAGCCGTGCTTGAAGTCGGGCTTGCGCTTTTCCACGAAGGCGCGCATGCCTTCCTTTTGATCCTCGGTGGCGAACAGCGCATGGAAAGTGCGGCGTTCGAAGAGCAGCGACTCGGCGAGCGTACCCTCGAAGGCGCGATTGACGCATTCCTTGGCCATCATCACCGAGGGCAGCGACATGGAGGCGATCACGGTGGCCGCCTCGACGGCCTCGTCCAGCAGGCGCTCGGGCGGCACGATGCGCGACACCAGGCCGGCGCGCTCGGCCTCGGCGGCGTCCATCATGCGCGCCGTCAGCACCAGGTCCATCGCCTTGGCCTTGCCGACCGCGCGCGGCAGGCGCTGCGTGCCGCCATAGCCCGGGATCGCGCCGAGCTTGATCTCGGGCTGGCCGAAGCGCGCATTGTCCGCCGCGATGATGAAGTCGCACAGCATGGCGAGCTCGCAGCCGCCGCCCAGCGCATAGCCGGCGACCGCCGCGATGATGGGCTTGCGGATATGGCGCAACGCGTCCCAGTTGCCCGCAAGGTAATTGGCCTTGTAGACATCCATGTACGACCATTCGGCCATGGCGCCGATATCGGCGCCGGCGGCAAAAACCTTTTCGTTGCCGGTCAGCACCATGGCGCCGATGCCATCGTCGGCGTCGAAGGCCCGCGCCGCGTCGGCGAGCTCGTCGATCACCGCGTTGTTCAGCGCATTCAGGACCTTGGGACGGTTCAGGGTGAGGATGCCCACCCGGCCCCGGACTTCAACCTTCACCAGCGACTCGCTCATAATGCCTCCAAATGTAAACTATCGGGATGGAAAACGATCTGATCCGCTACCGCGTGCGCCTGGCCGACCCCGCCGGGCACCGATACGCCATACGCCTCACGATACCGCAAGCCGCGCCCGAAGGTCAGGCCCTGAGCCTCCCGGCCTGGATCCCCGGCAGCTACCTGATCCGTGATTTTGCCCGACAGATCGAAACCTTGCACGTACGCGGCCCGCAGGGTCCGGTCGAGGTCAGCAAGACCGACAGCCACACCTGGCGCTGCGCGCCGTCCGCGGGCCCGCTGGAGGTCGAGTACGTCGTCTACGCCTGGGACTTGTCGGTGCGCGGCGCCCATTTCGACGAAAGCCATGCGTTCTTCAACGGCACCAGCCTGTTCCTCGCCGTCCACGGCCAGGAGGACCGCCCCTGCCTGCTCGAGCTCACACCGCCCGCCCACGCGCGCGGCTGGCGCGTCCACACCAGCCTGCCGCCCGCGCATGGCCATCCGGGCTGCGCCCGGCCGCGCGGCTTCGGCCTGTACCTGGCGCCCGACTACGACGCGCTGATCGACCATCCGGTCGAGATCGGCACGCCGCAGTGCGTGAGCTTCGAGGTGCACGGGGCGATCCACGACATGGTGTTCACCGGCGTCCTGCCCAACCTGGACCTGGCGCGCATCGCCGCCGACGTGCGGCGCATCTGCGCCGCGCAGATCGAGTTCTTCGAACCCCTGACGCGGCGCGTGCCTTTCCTCGACAGCGCCGAACGCTATGTCTTCATGGTCATGGCCACAGGAGACGGCTACGGCGGCCTCGAGCACCGCGCATCGACGGCGCTGATGACGCGCCGCGCCGACCTGCCGACCCTGGGTGGCCCCAAGGCGCCGACCGAGGGCTACCAGTCCTTCCTGGGCCTGGTCAGCCATGAGTATTTCCACACCTGGAACGTCAAGCGCATCAAGCCCGCGGCCTTTGCGCCCTACGACCTCGCCCGCCCCAGCCATACCCGGCTGCTCTGGGTCTTCGAGGGCTTCACGTCCTACTACGACGACCTGATGCTGCTGCGCGCGGGCGTCATCACCGAGGCGGATTACCTGCGCCTGCTGGGCAAGACCATCAGCGCAGTGCATCGTGGCGGGGGCCGCCTGAAGCAATCCGTGGCCGAGAGCTCGTTCGATGCCTGGACGCGATACTACAAGCAGGACGAGAACTCGCCCAATGCCCTGGTCAGCTACTACACCAAGGGCGCCCTGGTGGCCCTCGGACTGGACCTCGAGATCCGCCGCCAGAGCGGCGGCGCCCGCTCGCTGGACGATGTCATGCGCCTGCTGTGGGACCGCTACGGCCGCGACTTCTACCGCGGCCGCCCGCGGGGCGTGGCAGAGGACGCACTGCCGGCGCTGATCCTCGAGGCCACGGGGGCGGATACGGCCGCGTTCATCGCGCGTCATGCCGAGGGCCTCGAGGACGTGCCCCTGGCCGGCCTGATGGCCGACCACGGCATCGCGCTGCGCTGGCGCGCCGCGCACCCCCGTCCCACCCTCGAGGCGCGCTGGCGCGCGGCCGACGGCGGGCTGCTGCTGACCACCGTGTTCGAGGGCGGGCCCGCGCATCGCGGCGGCCTGTCCGCCGGCGACGTCCTGGTGGCCCTCGACGGGCTGCGGGTCGCCGACACCGCCGGCCTCGAGCGCCTGCTGGACGCGCATCGCCCCGGCGACACGGTGACGGCGCACGTCTTCCGGCGCGACGAACTGCGCCAGTACCGCATCCGCCTGGGCCGGCCGCCGGCCCTCGAATGCACGCTGAGCCGCAAGGCCTGAGCCATGATGGACGACACGGAAACCCGGCGCATCCTGCTGGAGGGCCTGCGGGTCCAGGCGCGCATCGGCATGCTGGACCACGAACGCCTGGCCCCCCAGACCATCGTGTTCCACGCGGCCTTCGACACTGACGCAGGCCGCCCGGTGGACGACCGCGACATCGGCACGGTGCTGGACTACCGCGGCCTGCGCGAGGCGCTGATCGACGAGGCCACCCGCGGCCACGTCGACCTGCTCGAATCCCTGGTCGACCGCTGCCTGGACCGCATCCTGCGCCAGTTCCCAGGCGTGCTGCGCGCTAAAATCCGCATCAGCAAGCCCGAGGCCTTTGCCGACTGCGACGCTGTCGCCATCGAGCGCGCCCGCGGCCGCTGAGGCGACCACCCGTTCCGATACCGCCATGCCCACCGCATCCCCACCCACCGACGCCGCCCGCCCACGCCCCGACACTGCCGCGCCCGGGCCGGCCCGCCGCCAGAGCGTCAACGAGAACAAGCTGGAAAAACGCCTGCTGCGCGAAACCGGCCGGGCCATCGCCGACTACGGCATGATCGAGGACGGCGACAAGGTGATGGTGTGCCTGTCCGGCGGCAAGGATTCCTACGGGCTGCTGGACATCCTCATGCGGCTGCGCAGCCGCGCGCCCATCGACTTCGAGATCGTGGCGGTCAACCTGGACCAGAAGCAGCCCGGCTTTCCCGAGCACGTGCTGCCGGACTACCTGGGGCGCATCGGCGTGCCGTTCCACATCGAGACGCAGGACACCTATTCGGTGGTCAAGCGCCTGGTGCCCGAGGGCAAGACCACCTGCTCGCTGTGCTCGCGCCTGCGGCGCGGCATTCTTTATCGCGTGGCGCGCGAACTGGGCGCCACGAAAATCGCCCTGGGCCACCACCGCAACGACATCCTGGCGACGTTCTTCCTCAACCTGTTCTACGGCGGCCGGATGAAGGCGATGCCGCCCAAGCTGGTGTCGGACAACGGCGAGCACGTGGTCATCCGGCCCCTGGCCTACGCGCGCGAGCGCGACCTGATCGCCTACGCGCGCTTGCGCGAATTCCCCATCATTCCCTGCAATCTGTGCGGCTCGCAGGAAAACCTCAAGCGCAAACAGATCAACCGCATGCTCGAGGAATGGGACCGCCTGTTTCCCAACCGGACGTGGAATGTGTTCCGGTCCCTGTCGCACGTCGTGCCTTCGCACCTGATGGATCCGGCGCTGTTCGGCTTCGCCGCCCTGCACGCCACCGGCCAGGCCGATCCCGACGGCGACAAGGCCTTCGATGCCGAGGATTTTCCGCTGCCCGCCTTCGGCGAGGACGAGGACGAGAGCGTCGAGGGCCACGCCGGCGGCCTGCTGGAAGCGCGCATCGCACGCCCGCGCGTGCGGCCTGCTGCGCACCCGAGTCCGACGGATTAAGGCCAGGCGCGCAGGAAAGCCAGCAGCACCCGCGCGGCGTTGTCCGCAGCCAGGCTCATGAAAGTGTGCATCTCGTTTTCCCCGGGCCCGCCGCCCGCCAGGTCGCTGAGGGAGCGAAAGGCAATGAAGGGCACGCCGTTGCCGTAGGCCACCATCGCACAGGCGGCGCTTTCCATGTCGAGCACATGGGCCTCGAAAGTCTGGAACACATAGCGGCGGAAATCCGCATTGTCCACGAAGGCGGTGCCCGAGACCCCGTTGCCGCCGACCTGCAGGCGCGGCTGGTGCGCCAGGCAGCGATCCTGGACATCGCAGGCGCGCAGCGACACCGTGTCGATGCGCCGCGCCACCTCCAGCATGCGGGGGTCCGCCTCGAACCAGAATTTTTCCTGGAAGTCCGGCTGCCCTGCCCGCCGCACACGCACGGCCCGCGGCTGCAACATGCCATAGGGCGCGAATTCGAAATCGCCCTTGGACTGCGGCGCCTGGAACCGGTCGGGCGCGACCTCGCGCATCATCACCACCTCGAGGTACTGTCCCCAGCGCTCGGGCACGCTCACGTCGCCGATATGCAGGGCCGGATCGACCCCGCCCGCAATGCCGCTGAACACCAGGTGGGTCACGTTGAAGCGATCGAAGACCAACTGAGTGTTCATCGCCGCATTCACCATGCTGATCCCGCTGAGCAGCAGCACCACGGGCTTGCCCTCCAGGCTGCCGGTGGTGAAGCGCACGCCGTTGGCCTCGTGCTCGTGCGGGTCGGACAGGTGTTCCTTCAGCAGGGCCAGTTCAGGGGCGAAGGCCGACATCACCGCGATGCGCGGCCTGTCGTCCAGGCGCTCGGCGGCCTGGGGCGCGGCCGAAGCCACCAGCAGCAGCAAGACGAACACGGCATGTGCGAGGCGCGGCAGGGGCAGGATCATCGCGGGTCTCCTATCGCAACGTTATACCGCGGAATGCTACTCGTCGCCCTTGATCCCCTCGAGGCGCTCGACCTCCAGATCGGCGTGCACCGGCTCGATCGCGGGGAGGCTCCGGTTGGCCTTGGCGGACAATTCGCCGAACCGCGCCACCTTGCCGTAGAGGCCTTGCTGGCCGGCGACGGCCACCACCGTCTGGTTGTACTGGTTGCTGACGGTGCCCAGCGTATTGCCCAGTTTCTGCAGCCGTTCGGCCACCAACGCGACCTGGTTGTACAGGCCGCCGGCCTGGTCGCTGAGCACGCGCGCCTGCTCGTTGCTGCGGGCGATCATCCACAGGTTGGCCACCGTGCGCAGGATCGGCATGAGGGTCGTATGCGAGACCATGACGACGTTGCGCTGGTAACCGTAGTCGAAGAGTTCGCGATTGTGTTTCATGGCCTCGATGTAGGCGGGCTCGATCGGCATGAACATGAGCACGAAGCTGGGGCTGCGCATGCCGATCAGGTTGCTGTAGTCCTTGCGGCAGAGATCGTCGATGTGATGACGCACCGCGCGCACATGGTCGTCGAGCGCCGCGATGCGCTCGGCCTCGGTGTCGGCGCCGATGGCGCGGTCATAGTCCACCAGCGAGACCTTGCTGTCGATGACCATGTGCTTGTGATCGGGCAGCTTGATGACGAAGTCGGGCTGGCGGCGGTTGCCGTCCTCATCGCGGAAACTCGCCTGGGCCTCGTAGTGCGCGCCGGCTTCCAGCCCCGCAAGCTGCAGGGTGCGCTCCAGCTGGATCTCGCCCCAGTTGCCGGTGGTTTTCTTTTCGCCCTTGAGGGCGCTGGCCAGGCTGTTGGCCTCTGCGCTCATCTTGAGGCCGATGTCCAGGACGCGGCGGATCTCGGCGCCCAGTTCGACATGGCCGCGCTGCGAGGCATCATGCACTTCGTTGACGCGCTTCTGGAATCCCTCGATCTGCTCGCGAAAGGGCCGCAGCAGGCTGTCGAGCGACGCCTGGCTGGTCTGTGTGAAGGTCTTGCCCTTTTCCTCGAGGATCTGGTTGGCGAGGTTCTGGAACTCGGTGCGCATGGCGGCCTTGGACTGCTCGAAGGTCTGGCGCAGCTCATCGAAGGCCGCCAATTTTTCCTGATGCACGGCGCGCAGCTGGGTCAGCTCGCGATCCAGGTCCCGCAAGGCGTCGCGCTGCGCGGCCAATTCGCGGTCGCGCCCGGCCAGCTGGGCGGAGAGATCCGCCAGACGCGCCTCCAGCGCCCCGTGTTCCGCCTCGAGGCGGACCCGGTCACGGTCCAGCATATCGCGCTCGCCCTGCAGGGCATCACGCCGCGCGGCGATCGCGTCGCGCTCGGCCACGCGCGCGGCCAGCGGCCTGCGCATCAGCAGCCAGCCCGCGAGCCCGCCCAGCAAGACGAGCAACAGGCCGACGGCCACCATCGATGGTTCAAGTACCACGGGACTATCCTCGAAAATCAAGCAACGTGCGGATTGCGCGTCGGGTTGCTGGGCAAGCCGTCGGTGCCGGTCTCGATGAAACGCGGGATGAATTCCTGCACGTAGGCGCGCAAGCCGTCGATCAGCCGCAAGGCCTCGTCGGGCAGGTGGCGGCTTTGGTGCGACACCACGCCGATCATATAGGGGATATGGACGTCGATGGGCCGAACCACCACCCGATCCAGGCGCGCGTCATGGGCGGTGAACGGGTCGATCAGGGCCACGCCCAGGCCGGAGCGGACCATCGAGATCGCCGCCAATGGGCTGCTGGCCTCGATGTGGCGCCGGGCATGGCCCTCTGTGGCGCGCACCAGGGCATTGGTCAGGTGATACCGCATGCGATAGCGGCTGAGGAGGGTGATGACGTCCGTATCGCCGAGGGCCTCGAGGCGGATCAACTGCTGGTCGGCCAGGGGATGATCCATGGGCAGGGCCAGCTGGCAGGGCGCTTGCCCGCACCAGTGCGTGCGGCATTGATCGTAATTGATCGGCAGGTTGATCAGGCCGATGTCGGCATACCCCTCGACCAGCGCGGCCCCCACCGCCTCGTGGAGGACCTCCTCGATGACCAGTTTCTGCTGGAAAACCGGCCGGGCGGCATCGATCCGCGCCAGGGCGCCGGGCAGCACGCCATGGGCCAGGTCGGCGGTGACCATGATGCGCAGCGGACGGCTTTGGCCGGCGGCGATGTCCTGGGCCCGCGACGCCAGTTGCTGAAGGTCGGCCAGGACGCTGCGGACTTCCTGGTAGAACGCCTCGCCCTGCGGCGTCAGCGTGATGGTGGGCCGGGTCCGCGCGAAGAGAATGAAGCCGAGCTCGTGCTCGAGATCGCTGATCTGCCGGCTGACCACCGGTTGGGAGCGCCCGAGCAGGCGGCCGGCCGCCGTCACACTGCCGGAGGTGACGATGGCCATCAAGGCTTCGAGCTGGCGTATTTCCATGGTACCTGCGACTTCTGTGCCACATGCATCGAATGCGCGGCGTTCAAGTGCCGCCTGCCTTTATCGATGCCAAGCGACTTCATCTATAAAATGTTACTACGTTTTGCGAACACCAAAGCAGTGATCTAAGGAAGGAAACGTGCCCTCCCTGACCTCTTTGGCGTAATCCTCGGCCGCCTGCCGGATGAGCGCCCCGGCGTCGGCGAAACGGCGCGCGAATTTCGGGATGCGATCGCCGCTGAGGCCGAGGATGTCCTCGGTGACCAGGATCTGGCCATCGCAGTGAGGCGAGGCCCCGATGCCGATGGTCGGAATGTCGATGGACGCCGTGATCTGGCGCGCCAGCGGCTCGCCGATCCCCTCGAGCACGACCCCGAAGGCGCCGGCATGGGCATGGGCCTCGGCGTCCTCGATGATGCGCCGCGCCGTCGCCTCGTTCATGCCTTGCGCCTTGAATCCGCCCATGGTGTTGACGTACTGGGGCATCAGGCCGACGTGCGCGAGGACCGGGATGCCGCGATCCACCAGGAAACGCGTCGTGTCGGCCATGGCCTGGCCGCCCTCGAGCTTCACGCCCGACACGCCGCTGGCCGCCAGCATCTCGGCCGCGCACGCGAAGGCCTGCTGCGGCGACTGCTGGTAGCTGCCGAAGGGCATGTCGACGATGATGCAGGCATGATGCGTGGCGCGCACGACGGCCGCGGCGTGCGCGGCCAGCGTGGCCGGCGTGATCGACAGGGTGTCGGGCAAGCCGTAGCCGACCATCGCGGTCGAATCGCCCACCAATATCATGTCCAGCGCCTCATCCAGCAAACGGGCGATCGGCGCGGTGTAAGCCGTCAGGGCGGCGATCTTGGACGCGCCCTTGTGGGCCATCAATTCCGGCACCGTGACGCGCCGCCCCTGACTATGTACACTCATATCCTCTCCTAATCCGAACCATCATCCGGCATCATATGCCGCCGCAGCCTGCGCTGCGCCATGACGGAGGACCCTCATGTCCAAAAATCAACCCCATGTCTCGCTCCATGACGGGCGCCGCGCGCCCCAATTGGGTTTCGGGACCTGGCAAATTCCCGAGGCGGACGTCCCCGCCGCCATCCATGCGGCCCTCGAGGCCGGTTACCGTTCCATCGATACCGCCTATATCTACTATAACGAGGCCGGCGTAGGCCGTGGCATTGCGCAGTCCGGCATCGCCCGGGACGAGCTTTTCATCGCCACCAAGGTCTGGAACAACCGTCACGGGCACGATAGCACCAAGGCCGCGCTGCGGGAAAGCCTCGACCGCCTGCAGCTCGACTACGTGGACTTGTACCTGATCCATTGGCCGGTTCCCCAGGAAAAGCGCTATATCGACGCCTGGGAGGCCTTGATCCAGCTGCGCGACGAGGGCCTGGCGAAGTCCATCGGCGTCTGCAACTTCCAGGTGCCCCATTTACAAAAGCTGCTCGACAAGACCGGCGTCCTGCCGGTGGTCAACCAGATCGAACTGCACCCCTATTTCCAGCAGGCCGAACTGCGCGCCTACCACGCCGACCACGACATCGCGACCGAGGCCTGGAGCCCCCTGGGCCAAGGCAGCGTGCTCGAGGACCCGGCGCTGGCGGCGATCGCGCACAAGCATCAGGCCAGCACCGCGCAGGTGATCCTGCGCTGGCACCTGCAGATGGGCCACATGGCCATCCCCAAGTCGGTCACGCCCGCCCGGATCCAGGAAAACTTCAACTTGTTCAACCTGCGCCTGGACGACGAGGACATGGCTGCGATCGGGGCGCTGGACCGGGCCGAGGGGCGCATCGGCCCCGACCCCGATCAGTTCCACCTCATGAAGGGCTGACCGCCGCAGGTGAACCGGGCGGCCGATCGTCACGGCGCGCCCGGTTGCCCAGCCAGGCAGCCAGGGCTGGCGCACATACGAACACCCCATAGACGCCCCAGGCGGCGCGCCGGGCGCCCTCGAGGCCGCCCGGATCGGTAAAACCGGCCGCATTGGCCGCCATCCCCGCCACGCTGGCGCCCAGCGCCATGGCATACAGCTGCAAGGTGGTGATTGCCGCCGAGGCGATGTTGCGCTGGCCCTCGGGCGCCGCCCGGAACACGCCGGTCAGCAAGTGCGGCCAGCACAGACCCACCCCCAATCCGACGCCCAGCAGCAGCACGCTCAGCACCCGGAGCCCGGCGTCCTGCGCCGGCATCAACAGGCACAGCGCACCCAGCGCGATCGCCGACAGCAGCGGTCCCACCACCAGCAGGCGGCCGATGGCGACCGGCCCGCGGCTGGAGCTGAACAAGGTGCCCAGCGTCCAGCCGGCCGACATCAGAGCCGACAAGTAGCCTGCCGCCAAGGGCGAGGCGCCATGGATGACCTGAAGGAAATACGGCACGAAGACTTCGGTCGTGACGCCGATGCTCATCAAGCCGATCATGGCGTAGCGCCGCCCCAAGGGGCTGGACAGGGACCAGGCCCCCTCGGGCAGAAAGCGCTGGGCGGCACGCCGGTCCACGCCCGCAAGTAGCGCCACCAGCGCCAGGCCGCCCGCCACGCCCGCCAACTGCCAGCCCCAGCCGGCCGCGAGGCTGGCGGCGGACACCGTCAGCACCGAACCCACCAGCAGGCCCATGCGCCCCAGCGGGGCGCCATGCCTAGTCCCCGGATTGCGGCCGACCGGCCCCAGCTGGGTCACCAGCAGCAGGCCCAGGACGGCGCATACCGGCAAAACAGCCCAGAACGCCCAGCGCCACAGGCCCGCCTGCGCAAAGATCCCGCCGATGGCCGGCCCCGCCAGGGTCGCCACGCCCCACATGCCCGAGATCAGGGCCATGGCGCGCGACCACAGGCCTTCGTGGAACACCAGCGGCACCGTCGCGTAGCTGAGGCTCAGCAGCATGCCGCCGCCCAGGCCCTGCCAGGTCCGGCCAAACAGCAGCCACGGCATCGACGGCGCGAGCGCGCACGCGATGGTGCCCAGGACGAACATGCACAGGGCATACAGGAAGATCCGACGCAAGCCATAGCGGTGGATGCCCAGGGGCGCCCCCGAGGAGCCCAGGATGGAGGCGGCCACGAACAGCGTGGTGTTCCAGGCGTAGTACGCCAGGCCGCCGATGTCCTGGACCACGGACGGCAGGATGGTGGTGGCGATGAAGACATTGATCGCATGCACGGCCACGCCGCCGGCCAGGGCGAGGGAGCGCAGGCCGTTGCGGCCCCACAGCAGGTCGAGCCAGGACGCGGAGGAAGGATCGGATTTCATCAAACGAAAAAGCGGGCCGCAGCCCGCATTGTAAACAGGCCCGGAGCCGTCAGCGCAGCAGATTGCGCAGGACGTACTGCATGATGCCGCCATGGCGGAAGTAGGCCGCCTCGCTGGGCGTGTCGATCCGCAGCAGGGCGTCGAACTCGACCGCGCCGGCCCGCACGTGCACCGTCGGAGGCGTCCTGCCCTCGTTGAGCACCGTCACGCCCGTGATCTCGAAGGATTCCTCGCCGTTCAGGCCCAGGCCGGCCGCCGTCTGGCCGTCGGGGAACTGCAGGGGCAGCACGCCCATGCCGATCAGGTTGGAACGGTGGATGCGCTCGTAGGATTCGGCGATCACGGCCTTGACTCCCAGCAGCGCCGTGCCCTTGGCGGCCCAGTCGCGCGAGGAGCCGGAACCGTACTCCTTGCCCGCGAGGATCACCAGGGGGATGCCCGCCTGGATGTAGTTGCGCGAGGCATCGAAGATCGTCGCGACGGGGCTGCCCGGTTGGGTAAAGTCGCGCGTCCAGCCGCCCTCGGTGCCCGGTGCGATCTGGTTGCGCAGCCGCACGTTGGCAAACGTCCCCCGGATCATGACCTCGTGGTTGCCGCGGCGCGAGCCGTAGGAGTTGAAGTCGCGCGGCTCGACCCCTTGCGATTGCAGATAGCGGGCGGCGGGGGAATCCTTGGCGATCGATCCGGCAGGGCTGATATGGTCGGTGGTGACCGAATCGCCCAGCAGGGCCAGCACGCGGGCACCCTGGATGTCGGCGACCGGGTCGGGATCGCGCCGCATTCCTTCGAAGTACGGCGGACGGCGCACATAGGTGGAGTCGGGCTCCCAGTGGAAGATCCCGCCCTCGGGCGTGGTCAGCGAGCGCCAGCGCTCGTCGCCCGCGTACACGTCGGCATAGCCGCGCGTGTACATGTCGGCGGCGATCGAGGCCTGGATCACCTCCTGGACCTCGGCGGCCGTCGGCCAGATGTCGCGCAGGGTGACCTCGCGGCCCTGCGGGTCGCGGCCCAGCGGCGCATGGAACAAATCGATGTCCATGGTGCCCGCCAAGGCATAGGCGACCACCAGCGGCGGCGACATCAGGTAGTTCATCTTGACTTCGCTGTGGATGCGGCCTTCGAAGTTGCGGTTGCCCGACAGCACCGAGACCACCGCCAGGTCGTTGGCGCGCACCGCGGCGCTGACCTCGGGGATCAGGGGACCGGAATTGCCGATACAAGTCGTGCAGCCGTAACCGACGAGGTTGAAGCCCAGGGCCTCCAGGTAGGGCGTCAGCCCGGCCTTTTCGTAATAGTCGGTGACCACGCGGGAGCCCGGCGCCAGGCTGGTCTTGACCCAGGGCTTGCGGGTGAGGCCGCGTTCGACGGCCTTTTTCGCCAGCAGGCCGGCCGCCATCATGACGGCGGGGTTGGAAGTGTTGGTGCACGAGGTGATGGCGGCGATCACCACCGAACCGTGGTCGATCCGGTGCTGCGCGCCGTCCAGCGAGACATCCGCCGGATTGGCGGTCGGTGCGCCAGGCAGGGCCGCAAGGGCCTTGCGGAAGGCAGGCTGGGCGTCGGACAGCGACACGCGGTCCTGCGGGCGCTTGGGGCCGGCGATCGAGGGCACCACGGTGCCCAGGTCGAGTTCCAGCGTCTCGGAATACGCCGGCTCGTGGGCCGGATCGTGCCACAGGCCCTGGGCCTTGGCATAGGCCTCGACCAGGGCGACCTGCTCGGCCGAGCGCCCGGTGAAGCGCAGATAGCCCAGGGTGACCTCGTCGATCGGGAAAATCGAGATCGTCGAACCGTATTCGGGGCTCATGTTGCCGATCGTGGCCCGGTTGGCCAGCGGCACCGCGGCCACGCCGGGGCCATAGAATTCGACGAACTTGCCCACCACCCCGTGCTTGCGCAGCATCTCGGTGATGGTCAGCACCAGGTCGGTGGCGGTCGAGCCCTCGGGCAGGCTGCCGCTGAGCTTGAAGCCGACCACCCGTGGAATCAGCATGGAGATCGGCTGGCCCAGCATCGCGGCCTCGGCCTCGATGCCGCCCACGCCCCAAGCCACCACCCCCAGGCCGTTGACCATGGGCGTATGCGAGTCGGTGCCCACACAGGTGTCGGGATAGGCCTCGGCCACCCCGTCGACTTCGCGCGTGAACACGCCGCGCGCCAGATGCTCGAGGTTGACCTGGTGGACAATGCCGGTATCGGGCGGCACGACCTTGAAATTGTCGAAGGCGGTCTGGCCCCAGCGCAGGAATTTGTAGCGCTCGGCGTTGCGCTGGAATTCGATCTCGGCGTTGCGGCGGAATGCGTCGTTGCTGCCGAACTCGTCGACGATGACCGAATGGTCGATCACCAGTTCGACCGGGGCCAGCGGATTGATGCGCTCGGGACTGCCGCCCAGCGCCTGCATCGCCTCGCGCATCGCCGCCAGGTCGACCACGGCCGGCACCCCGGTGAAATCCTGGAGGATGACGCGGGCCGGCGTGAAGGCGATCTCGCGGCTGGGCTGCGCATCCGGATCCCACGAGGCCAGCGCGCGGATGTCGTCGGCGGTGACGTCGCCGCCGTCCTCGGTACGCAGCAGGTTCTCGAGCAGGATCTTGAGCCCGTAAGGCAGGCGCCCCACATCCAGACCCTTTTCCGCAAGCGCATCGAGCCGGTAGATGCGGTAGGCCTTGCCGGCCACATCCAGCGTGCCTTGCGCGCCGAAGCTATTGGGATGATCCATCGCATATCCTCCAGAAAAGATTCGTGCCTCGAGCCAAACCGGGCCTTGGTCCATCTTACACGCATTGCATCCCTTCCCTCCATCAACCCCGCGCCGGCCGCAGGGCGGGCCGCCCCACAACCTGCCATGCCGCAGGGTTAAGCCCTGTACGCGCCGCGCGCACCGCTACACTGGGGCATTCGATTCGACCGGAGCTTTCATGGCCCATCCCGCATTCTTTGACAACGCCCCGACAATCACCCTGTACGATCCCTTGGCGGATCTGCTCGGCGCATCGGACGACGGCACCCTCGAATACGGCTACGCCGACGCGGTCCGCCTGGCCGGCCACTCCTGTCCGACGGTGGCCGGCGCCTACCTGATGGCCGTCAAGGCCCTGGCCGCACTCTACCCCGACAGCCTGCCGCAACGCGGCGACATCCTGGTCGAGTTCGCGGACGACGCCCGCAACGGGGTGACGGGGGTCATCGCCAATGTGGTTGCCCTGCTGACCGGCGCCGCCGCCGACACCGGCTTCAAGGGCCTGGCGGGCCAGTACGACCGCCGCGACCTGCTGCGCTTCGAGGCCGACATTCCCGGGGAAATCGCTTTCACCCGCCGCGACACCGGCGCCTGCGTGGTCGCCAGCTACAGCGCCCGCGAAATTCCACCCGCACCCATGACCATGCCCCTGCTGCAGCGCATCCTCGCCGGACAGGCCAGCGACGAACAGCGCCGTGAGTTCGCGCAGGCCTGGCAGGACCGCGTACGGCGGATCCTGGAATCGGCCGACATGCCGGGGCTGGTCACGCTGCAGGCGCGCTAGCGCGTTCGCCCGGGGCCGGCGCGCGGTCAGGCGTCGGGTTTCGAGGGCGGCACGTCGTCGGCCCGCCGGTAGGCGTGATGCATGCGCTTGTCGCGGTACATGTCCAGATCGGCGACGTGCAGGGCCTGGCTCAAGCCTTCGTAGTGGCGTGCCGTCGCCACGCCGACCGAGACGCTCAGGTTCGTGCCGCCGTAGAACTGGTTGTTCAGCTCGATGAGGCGATGGAGGTTCGTCAGGACGGTGCGCGCGCCGTCCTCGTCCACCCGGGGCAGCAGGATCATGAATTCGTCGCCGCCGATCCGCGCCGCCGACGCCGGCCGGTCGATGACCTTGTTGAGCACCTCGCCCATGCGCCGCAGCAAGGCGTCGCCCGCCGCATGGCCCTCCAGGTCGTTGGTGGCCTTCAGATTGTTCAAGTCCAATGAAATGAACGACACCGGCATGACCCGCTTGCGCTCGAGGCGGCTGAGTTCGTCCACATAGAACGAGCGGTTCTTCAACTGGGTGAGCACGTCGTGCTTGCCGAGGTATTCGAGGTAGGCCTCGGCCTTTTTGCGGGCCGTGATGTCGGTCAGGGCCACCAGCACCATGCTCCAATCGTCCTCATGGCCCTCGAACACCGAGAACTGCATGTGGATGTATAGATTGTCCCCCGACAGCGTACGGTTCTGGACCTCGCGCTGCTGGAACAGGCGGCCGTCCCACAGGTCGATGAGCTGCTCGGCGAAGGACGTCAGCATTTCCTCCTGGAACACGTCCGCGAGCCGCGACAGCAGCTCGGCGCGGCTGTTGGCCTTGAACATCCGCAAGGTGTGGCTGTTGACGTCCAGCACGCGTATCTCGGACAGGCAGCGTTCGACGAATTCCGGATGCACGTCGATGAACGTGCGGAAATCGTCGATGCCCTGCTCGCGCACCTCGTCGATCAGGACCTTGATGCGGCTGAAGTCCTCGACCCACAGCGACACCGGCGCCTGCCCGAAGAGCTCGCGCGCGAGGCGCTCGTTGCTCAGCGCCAGGCGGCGGGACTCGTGCAGTTCGGTCACGTCCTCGACGGCGACCAGCACCTGGTCCCACGGCCGCTCGCGGTCGGGCAGCACGACACCCTTGAGCGAGATATCGAGGCGGCGGCCATCCAGCGTGTAGTTCACGCTGGCGCTCTGGAAGGAGCGCGCGCCGCTCCAGAGCGCCAGCATTTCGGCGGCAAAGCCTTCGAGCATGTCGTCGCGCATCACCTCGCCCAGCCGCGCCATGAGCGCCTCGCTGGAGCTGGCACCATACAGCTCGAGGGTCTGGCGATTGACGCGCACGAGGCGGATGGCACCGGCGCACTGCAGCAGGCGCGCGTGATCCTCGGCCAGCCAGGCCTGGAAGTTCACCACCCCCTCGGCGCGCCACCGCTCGAAGAGCTCGTACAGGGCACTGTAGTCCTCGAGCCACAAGGACATCGGCATGACGTCGAAGAAATCGTCCAACCGGAATCCCTGCATCTCGGAGGACGAACCTGCTGACACGCCTGATTTCATGAATACCCCAAAAAAAGCCCGCCTGCGCTATTCAGCAGGCGCCCGGTTCACCTCTCGATTCCCAGGGCCCGCGCATGAAATCGCAAATGATCATCGATCCACGAAGCAATGAAATAATAACCGTGGTCGTAGCCTTCGTGGCGCCTGAGTGTCAAGGGCTGGCCGGCATCCCGGCAAGCCTGCTCGAACACCTCGGGCAGCAATTGTCCATCATGCAGGAAACCGTCGGCCAGTCCCTGGTCGATCAGGATGCCCTCGGGGTAGGGGCACCTCGTGTCCCGCATCAGCGACGAGGCATCGTAGCCCGCCCAGCGCGATTCGTCGGCGCCCAGGTAGGCCGTGAATGCCTTGCGCCCCCAGGGACAGCGGCTGGGGGCGGCGATCGGCGCGAAGGCCGACACGCTGTGGAAACGGCCCGGATGGCGCAGCGCCAGCACCAGGGCGCCATGGCCGCCCATCGAGTGGCCGAAAATCCCCAGGCGCGCGCCATCGGCGCCCAACTGGCCGACGGCCAGGTCCGCGAGTTCCCTCGCGACATAGCTTTCCATGCGATAGGCGCGCGCCCACTCGCCCTCGGTCGCGTCCAGGTAGAACCCGGCACCGGTGCCCAGGTCCCAGTCCACGTCCTCGCCCGGCACGCCCGCGCCGCGCGGGCTGGTGTCGGGGGCGATCAGCATCAGGCCCAGATCGGCGGCCAGGCGCTGCGCGCCCGCCTTGATCGGAAAGGTCTCCTCGGTGCAGGTCAGGCCGGCGAGGTAGAACAGCGTCGGCACCGGGCCGCCGGAAGCCGCCTGCGGCGGGACGAATGCGGAAAAGCGCATCGGCAGGCCGATGGCGGTCGAATCATGGCGATAGAAGCGCTGCTCGCCGCCGAAGGCGCGGTGCGCACCGGTCAATTCAAGCATGCGTCCCCCTAATACATGACCACGGAACGGATCGACTCGCCGCGCTTCATGAGATCGAAGCCCTCGTTGATCCGATCCAGCGGCAAGGTATGGGTGATCAGGTCGTCGATGTTGACCCGGCCTTCCATGTACCAGTCCACGATGCGGGGCACATCGGTGCGCCCGCGCGCCCCGCCGAAAGCGGTGCCCTTCCAGACCCGGCCCGTGACGAGCTGGAACGGCCGCGTCGAGATTTCCGCGCCCGCCTCGGCCACGCCGATGATGATGGACTGGCCCCAGCCGCGATGGCAGCATTCCAGCGCCTGGCGCATGACCTGCGTGTTGCCGATGCACTCGAAGGAATAATCGGCGCCCCCGTCGGTCAGGGCGATGATCGCCTCGACGACGTTGTCCACCTCGGCGGGATTGACGAAGTCCGTCATGCCGAACTGGCGCGCCATGGCCTCGCGCGCGGGATTGAGATCCACACCGATGATCTTGCCCGCGCCCACCATCCGCGCGCCCTGGATGACGTTCAATCCGATCCCGCCCAGGCCGAACACCACCACATTGGCGCCGGCCTCGACCTGGGCGGTGAACAGCACGGCACCCAGGCCGGTGGTCACGCCGCAGCCGATGTAGCAGATCTTGTCGAACGGCGCGTCCTCGCGCACCTTGGCCAGCGCGATCTCGGGGACCACGATGTGATTGGCGAAGGTCGACGTGCCCATGTAATGGTGCAGGGGGCGGCCGTCGATGCTGAAGCGCGAGGTGCCGTCGGGCATCAGGCCCTTGCCCTGGGTCGCCCGGATGGCCGTGCAGAGATTGGTCTTGCGCGACAGGCAGGACTTGCACTGCCGGCACTCGGGGGTATAGAGCGGGATCACGTGGTCGCCGGGCTTGAGGGTGGTCACGCCCGGCCCCACCTCGAGGACGACGCCCGCCCCCTCGTGTCCCAGGATGGCGGGAAACAGGCCCTCGGGGTCGGCGCCCGACAGCGTGTAGTAGTCGGTATGGCAGATCCCCGTGGCCTTGACCTCGACGAGGACCTCGAAGGCCTTGGGGCCCTGGAGGTCGACGTCTTCGATGGTGAGGGGTTCGCCGGCCTTCCAGGCGACGGCTGCTTTGGTTTTCATGGATAGGGCTCCTGACGACGCGCGGTCGCGCGAATCCTGGCGCGAGGCCGCTCAAGCGGCCTACCGTAGCAGTTTCGCGCAGAATGCGCCAGCGCGCCCGCCAGCCCGGTCGTGCGGCGCCGGACGGCCCGGATCGCCCCCTGTCGGCGGTGCTATGCTAGGCCACCGCCCGCACCGCACCAGGAGACCCGCCATGGCCGAGCCTGCCCCCTTCCTGCGCATCGCCGCCCGTACCGCCGAGATCGGCGGCGCCCTCACGGTCAACCGTCTGCTGCCGTCGCGCCATCGCCGCATGATTGGCGCCTGGTGCTTCCTCGATCACGCCGGCCCGGCCTCGTTTGCGCCCGGCGGCGGCATGCGCGTCGGCCCGCACCCGCACATCGGCCTGCAGACCTTCACCTGGATGATCGAGGGCGAGGTCCTGCACCGCGACAGCCTCGGCAACGTCCAGACGATACGCCCCGGCCAGGTCAACCTGATGACGGCCGGGCGCGGTATCGCCCATACCGAGGAGTCGCCGGCCGGGGAAACGGTCCTGCACGCGGCACAATTGTGGATCGCCCTGCCCGAGGACCACTGGGACTGTCCGCCAGCCTTCGACCACTACCCGGACCTGCCACGCTGGTCCGAGGCCGGCTGCGACTGCACCCTGCTCGCCGGGTCGTGGGGAAAGCACCAGGCGCCGACCCGGCTGTACTCGCCGCTGGTGGGCCTGGACCTGCACAGCGTGGCGGGCGCAACCTTGAAGCCCGCCCTGGAGCCGGACTTCGAATACGGTCTCATGGTGCTCGAAGGCGCGGTCTCGATCGACGGCCAGACCTTCGCGGCCGACGAGCTCGCATACCTCGGCGGCGGCCGCGAGCGCTGCACACTGGTACTGGCGCCCGCCGCGCGCGCCATCCTGGTGGGCGGCGAACCTTTCCCGCACAACGTGCACATGTGGTGGAATTTCGTGGCCCATGATCGCGCCCACATCATCCAGGCCCAGCGCGACTGGGAAAGCGGCGACCCGCGGTTCGGCGACGTCCCGGGCTTCGATGGCGCGCGGCTGACGGCGCCGGCGCTGCCGCCGGGCTACTGAGGCGCCGACCCCAAGCGCCGCTCGAGCGCGTGCAGGGCCATCACCAACAGCATGCCCACCCCCATCACCAGCACGGCAATGACCAGGGCGCCCCGATAGCTGCCGGTGGCCGCGGCGATGCCTCCGGCGATGGCGGGGGCGACGATCTGGGCGATCCCGTAGCTGATGGTGAGCTTGGCCATGGCTTTTGAGGAGTTCCCCGGGAAGCGCCGGCCGATCAAGGTCAGCGTCAGGCTGACCAGGCCGATGCACGTACCCCCATACAGCAAGGCGCTGAGCAGGTTCAGCCAGGGATCCTGCGTCAGGACCGGCAGCAGGATCGAGACCGTCTGCAGGCCGAACCCCAGGATCAGCGCCCGCAGGGTGCCCGTCCGCTGGGCGATGCGGTCCCACAATAGACTGGAGGGCACCGCTGCCAGGCCGACGGCCACCCACAGCCAGACGCCCCGCCCGGCAAGCAAGGGCATTTTCTCGACGATGGCGACGATGAAGGTCGCGCTGACGACGTAGCCGAAGCCGGCGCAGAAGTACGCGCCCAGCAACAAAGCCATCCAGCGCCTCGACGGCGGCGACGCCGATGCCGGCTTGGCGTCCACGGCTGCCGGTTGCGCGTCCATGACGGCCGGCGGCGCCGGCACCCACAGCCATGCCGGCACGAGGAACGCCGCCCCCAGCACGCCCAACGCCACCCATTGCTGCGCCCAATCGAGCCGGTCCAGCATCAGGTTGACGGCGATGCCCGAGACCATGATGCCCAGCCCCAGGCCCGTGAAATGCAGGCCGAGCTCGGCGCGATGGCCATTGCGCATCAGCCAGTCCAGGACCAGGCCGGAGGCGAGCAGCATGCCCGCGGCACCGGACATCCCCCCAAGCAGGCGCAGCAGGGCCCAGGTGCCGACGTCACTGGTCCAGCCCATGGCGGCGGTGCTGAGCACCGCCACGATCAGCCCCAGGCGATACAGAACGTACTTGCGGCGCATGTCGGTCACGCCGGCGGCGATCAGCACCCCCGCCAGATAGCCCACATAATTGAACGTCGCCAGCCAGCCGCCCGCCAGGTAGGACAGGCCCGCCTCGGCACGCATGACCGGCAGCAGCGGCGTATAGGCAAAGCGGGCCAGCCCGACGGTGAGGATCAGGGCACAAATGCCGGCGCACAGGACCCGGTGGGGCGAGGCGCCGTCGCCGTCCGCAAAGGCGGCATCCGTCATGGACATGGGAAAGTGGGCTCGAATGGACGACACCGCCATACTAGTGGCGCGCCTCATCGACCCGCAAGACTGCCTGGCTCTGGTAAAACGCCAATTGACGCATCCGCGCCCCTAAGGTTAAACCTGAGGGCCGGGCCGCCCACATCGGCGCGTGCATAAGAACGAATTGCGCCAACCGGCGCGATATCACCACAAGGAGACCACCGTGAACCCTGTGAAGCTGTTTGCCCTAGGCCTGAGCCTGTCGCTCGCCGCCCTGCAGCCTGCCGTGGCGGAAAACATTTCCATCGCCACAGGCGGCACCGGCGGCGTCTATTACCCGGTCGGCGGCGGCCTCGCCTCCCTGCTGTCCAAGAAAGTCGCCGGCATGGAGGCCACCGCCGAGGTCACGGGCGGCTCCGTCGACAACCTGAAGCTCCTCAGCAACGACGCGACCTACATCGGTTTTTCCATGGCCGACGCGGCGCAGGATGCCTACAAGGGGGAAAACAAGTTCAAGGGCAAGGAGGAACCCGTACGCACCCTGGCATCGCTGTATCCCAACCACCTGCACCTGGTGACCGTCGAAGGCCGCGACATCAATACGATCGCCGATCTCAAGGGCCGCCGGATCTCCTCGGGCTCGCCGGGCAGCGCCACCGAGGTCATGGCGCTGCGCATGCTCGAGGCCGCCGGCCTGTCCAAGGACGTCACGCGCGAGCGCCTGAGCGTCGCCGAGTCGGTCAACGCCCTCAAGGACAACAAGATCGATGCGTTCTTCTGGGTGGGCGGCCTGCCCACGGGCGCGGTGACCGACCTGGCCAACACCCCGGGCACCACGATCAAGATGATCGACAATGCCGACCTGGTCACGGCGATGAACGAAAAGTACGGCAAGCTGTACGTCAAGGACGTCATCCCGAAATCCGTCTATCACGGCATGGACAAGGACAACCAGCAGGCCAGCGTGATGAACATCCTGGTGGCGAACGCCTCCATGAGCGACCAGACCGCCTATGACATCGTCAAGACGCTCTTCGAGAGCCGCGACGAATTGATCGCCGTGCACAAGGCCACGGCCGAGTTCAAGCTGGACAAGCAATCGCCCGAATCGTCTCCCATCCCCTTCCATCCCGGCGCCATCAAATACTACAAGGAACACGGCATCAAGGCCTTTGATTGACGCCGCCGCCCTCGCTCCCCCGGCCCCATGACGGCGGCCGGGAGGCGTCTTTTTCGGCTCGCATCCACGACGCGACAAGGGCCCGCAGCGGCCCGGCCCCATCGGAAGACATCGGATGAACGAACCAGCAGCACACAGCAAGCCCGCCACCGATCAGGACGTCACCGTCAGCGAAGAGGCCCTGCGCAAGGCCGAACACTACATCGAGGAGGAAGAAGGCGCCGCCAACCGCCTGACCGGCTGGCTCGGCGCCGCCCTGGGCACCGTCGCGGTGGTCATGTCCCTGTTTCACCTGTATGCCGCCTACTCCATCGTGCCCACGCAGACGCTGCGCCCGATACACGTCGGCTTCGTGCTGTTCCTGACCTTCCTGATGTTTCCCGCCGCCCGCCGTTTCCGGCACCGCGTCATGTGGTGGGACTGGATCATCGCCCTGCTGTCGGTCGCCATCGTCGTCTACCTGATCCAGGGCGGCGACGACTTCACCGACCGCAACACGCTGCCCAACGGCTGGGACATATTCTTCGGCACGGCGCTGATCCTGCTGGTGCTCGAGGGCATGCGCCGCACCATCGGCTGGATACTGCCCGTCATCTCGATCTGCTTCCTGCTGTACGCCTTTCTGGGTCCGTACCTGCCCCATCCCTGGACGCACCGGGGCTACGACCTCGGCCGCATCGTGGGTTTCATGTACATGACGCTCGAAGGCATCTACGGGGTGGCCGTCGACGTCTCGTCCTCGCTGATCATCCTGTTCACCATATTCGGCGCCTTCCTGCAGTACTCGGGCGCGGGCAAGTTCTACATCGACTTTTCGTTCTCGGCCATGGGCGGCAAGCCCGCGGGGGCGGGACGCACCGTGGTGCTGGCCTCCTTCCTGCTGGGCGGCCCGTCGGGCTCGGGCGTGGCGACCACGGTGACCCTGGGCACGGTGGCCTGGCCCATGCTGGCCAAGGTCGGCTACGACCGCAACGCGGCCGGCGGCCTGCTGGCCGCCGGGGGCCTGGGCGCCATCATCTCGCCGCCCGTCATGGGTGCGGCGGCCTTCATCATCGCCGAGTTCCTGCAGATCTCGTACCTCGACGTCCTCATGATGGCGATCCTGCCGACGGCGCTGTTCTACCTGGCGCTGTTCTTCATGGTCGAAATCGATGTGCGCAAGTACGGCATGAGCAGCACGATCTTCAAAAAGGTCGACACCGTCTGGAACCTCACCCGCCACTACTGGTTCCACTTCCTGTCGCTGATCTCGATCGTGGCGTTCATGCTGTGGGGATTCTCGCCGGTCCTGTCGGTGTTCTGGGCCACCGTCGTGTCCTTCCTCACCAGTCTGCTGCGCCCCGACACCTCGATGATTCCCTACGACCTGTTCCGCGGCCGGGGTTCGATCAAGGAACACCTGCTGGGCTCGCCGCTGATCCAGGCGCTGAAGGCCGGTTCGGTAGGCATGCTGGGCGTGGGCACCACCTGCGCCGGGGCGGGGATCATCGTGGGGGTGGTGACCCTGACCGGCCTGGGCCTGAAATTCAGCGGGATCGTCATCGACTACGCGGGCGGCTCGCTGCTGCTGACCGCCGTCTACACCGCCCTGGTGGTCTGGATCATCGGCCTTGCGGTGCCCGTGACCGCCTCGTACATCATCTGCGCGGTCATCACCGCGCCGGCCCTGATCAAGCTCGGGGTGCCGGACTTCGCCGCGCACATGTTCATTTTTTATTACGCGGTGCTCTCGGAGGTCTCGCCGCCGACGGCGCTGTCGCCCTTCGCGGCCTCGGCCATCACCGGCGGCGACCCCTACAAGACCACCATGCAGTGCTGGAAATACACCATCCCGGCCTTTCTGGTGCCGTTCATTTTCGTGCTGGATCCGGGCGGCCAAAGCCTGCTGCTGATGGGCTCGACCAAGGCCCTGGCGCACGCCAACGTCTGGGAGATCCTGCGCACCACCGCCACGGCCGCCACCGGGATATTCGCCCTGGCGGTGGGATTCCAGGGCTGGCTGCTGACGCGCACCTCGAGGTTCGAGCGCTGGATATTCATTGTCTCGGGCTTCATCCTGGTCTATCCGGGGCCGATCGCCAACGGCATCGGCTTCGGCCTGGCCGCCGCCGCCCTGGCCCTGCATTGGGCGGGGTCTCGGCGCGCGGCGTGCGGTACGTCCGGCTCGGGAAACGCCTCCTAGCGCTGGATGCGCCCATCATTCAAACGAATGACCTCTGCGTATCAGATACTCCCGGTAGCGTAGATATTCCTGCCGGGAGCAGACCCGCACATTGCGGATCAGCCATTCGTCACACGCTTGCAGGTCACGCTGCGAAACGGGAGCCTCCTGACACCTGGGCCGGTCCGCCCTAAAAGCCTGATCGTCGTTCGTACCGTCTGCCATGCGCATGGATCCACTTCATTACACAATCGTAAGCATTATTCCATCGGCATCCGGACTGGACTATTCAAGAATTGCAAAAACCATTGCATCGCTCTTCATGGACAAGGCGACCACACCATAGAATTATTAAATATTGTCATTGAACAGTATGACTTGGGAGCACTCTGATAAATTCGATTACGAGCTATTCATCCCCACCCGATCTGAGACATGCATCCGGCATTCCGCCGCTGGCCTCGCCGCGGACAGCACACAGCCCTGGCAGTCGTGGTTACGGCCGTCGCTTTTTTGCTGGCCATCCTCGGTCTTGCCTCGCGTACTGGCGATAGCCTGGCCATCCTGTGGCCCGCCAATGCACTGCTGGCCGCCCTGCTGTTGCGTTATCCGGCCTTGGCCATCCCCTTGGCCTGGGCCGGCATTCTGTCCGGCCTGACGCTCGCCAACATCCTCTGGGGCGAACCCCTGTCCCTGGCACTGTCGCACGGCTTGGCCGACCTGTCCGGCACCTTGGTCGCCTGGCACATCCTGGCACCCTTCGGAGCGCCGGAGGACCTGCGCACCCCGCGGGCCATCGCGCGTCTGTTGTCGGCCGGAATCGTCGCGGCCGCCACGAACGCGGCCATTGCCCTGACCCTCCTGCCTCACGGCGCCGGGTGGGCGCCAACGGCCGCCAACTGGTTCTTTGGGCAACTGCTTAGCTATAGCGCCTTCCTGCCGCCGATCCTGCTGCTCCCCCGGCGCGCCGCCGGCACAAAGGCCAAGCCCAATGGCCCGGCGGCCTCACCCGGACGGCTCGCCAGCGAACTGCCACCGATCATCGCGCTGATCGGCAGCCTGGCGCTATGCGTGCTGATTGGCGGCCCCGGCGCAGTGATCTTTCCGGTTCCCGCCCTCCTGTACGCCGCGCTCATCCTGCGCCCATGGGCCACGGCGTCGCTGGCATCGGCCACGGCCGTCATCGTCACCCTGGGCATTGCCCACGGCTGGATACCCGTCGGCGCCGAAGCCCTGCTCGCCCAGGGCCGGCCGTGGGACTTCGCCTCGCTGAGGCTGGGCGTCCTGTTGCTGGTGGGCGCGCCGCTGCTGGTCTCCGGCGTCCTGGCCGCCCGCAGCGACACCATCGAGGCCCAGCGCAGGGCGCTGGACCACGACGCATTGACGAAGACACTGTCGCGCCAGGCCTTCATGCGCGATGCGCAGAACCACCTGCACGGCATCCAGCCGGGCTCGAAAGGCTGCGGCCTGCTGGTGCTGGACATCGACGATTTCAAGCGCGTGAACGACACCCACGGGCATCCGGCGGGCGACCGGGTATTGCGCGAGTTCGCACGCACCATCCGCGAGGCCGCCCGGCCACACGATTTATGCGGCCGGATGGGAGGCGAGGAGTTCGCCCTGCTGCTGCCCGAGGCCACGCGGCAGGACACCGTGGAGATCGCCGAGCGGCTGCGCACCCGCGTGGCGGCGGCCGAGATCCTGCCCGCCCGCAGCGGCCCCTTGCGCATCACCGTCAGCATCGGCAGCATTCATGTGTCCCAGGCGCCGGCCGCGCCCCTGGATGCGCTTTTGGCGTATGCTGACCAGGCGATGTACCGGGCAAAGCACGCAGGAGGCAATCGAGTACGCGATTACGAGACCGAGGCCGAACCGCCGTCCGAAGCCCTTCCACGTCCTTCGGCGGCACCGCCGCACCCGCACAATAAGGCACAAGAGGCACCATGAACGGCCCCACCCATGACCACAGCGCCGGCCCGCCAGGGCTTGCAAACGCCCCTGCATCCTCGGCTGAGGCCATCGCCGTGCTCGAGGACGACATCATCATGGCCGAGCGGATACGGCAGATTCTGTCCAACGCCGGCTTCGCCTGCCAACACTTCGCCGAAGGCAATGCACTGCTCGCCGCCTTGCGCGGCCATGCGCCCTTCCGGCTGGTCCTGCTGGATTGGGAGCTGCCGGGAATCGACGGCATCGAGGTGCTGCACTGGATCCGCGCAAATCGCGGCCAATCCCTTCCGGTCATGTTCGTCACCAACCGCACGCATGAAAACGACATCGTCCAGGGCTTGAACGCCGGCGCCGACGACTATATCGGCAAGCCCCTGCGGCCGGCCGAGCTGCTGGCGCGCATCGGCGCCCTGCTGCGCCGAAACCGGCACGCGACGCCGCTCGAGTCGAACTTCGCGCTGGGGGACTTCACCGTCGAGGTGGCGTCCCGGCAGATCCGCCTGCGGGGCGAACCCATCCCCCTGACCCCCAAGGAATTCGATCTGGCCGCATTGTTCCTGCGCCATCCGTGGCGGCTGTTCTCGCGCGACGACCTCAGCGCCCTGGTGTGGAACCGTGAAGTACCCAGCACCTCGCGCACACTGGATACGCACCTGTCCAACATCCGCAAAAAGCTTCAGCTCGGCCCGAGCCGCGGCGCGCTGTTGAGCGCATCCTACGCGCTGGGCTACCGACTCGAACTCCTGTCCACTCTTCAATCCGAACCATGATCCCCACCGAGCACCCCCTGCCTTTCCGGTCCCCGTGCCTGCATGGCTTGCGGCTGGGCCTGCTATGCGCGGCCCTGGCCCTGCCCCTCGCCGCGCCGGCCCAGCCGCTGGGCGCCCGCGGCGAGGATTTCCTCTACCAGGTGCAGGCCGGCGACACGCTCGAGCAGCTCGCCCGCCGCTACACAGCGCAATCCTCCAACTGGACGACCTTGCAGGACCTGAATCAGGTCCAGGATCCGTATGCCTTGCCGATCGGCGCCGTGCTGCGCATCCCCTTCGCCCTCATCCCTGAACGGCCCGCGGACATGCGCGTGATCCACCTCACCGGCACGGTCACACTGGACGGCCGTCCCGTACACGAGGGCCAGACACTGGCGGACGGCCAGGTCTTGCGCAGCACCGGCAGGGGCACGGCCACCCTGCAACTAGAGGACGGCAGCCTGCTGACGCTGGCGCCGGGCACCGAGCTGAAGGTCGGCCATGCCCGGGCCTTCCGGGACACCGGTCTGACGGACACCCGGCTCGATATCCGCCAGGGCTCCATCGAAACCATCGTCGCGCCCGAGGACACCGGGGTCGGGCGGTTCGAGGTCCGCACGCCGGCCACCGTCACGGGGGTGCGGGGCACGCGCCTGCGGGTCCACGCGGATGCCGGCGGATCGCGCCACGAGACCCTGCACGGCCGCGCCGCCGTGAGCGGCGGCGCGGGGCAGGCCGAGCAACGCATCGAGGCCAACCAAGGCATGGCCTACGACGAAGACGGCACCTTTCGGGGCGCCCGCCCCCTGCTGCCCGCCCCTCGCTTGCCGGCGGCGCAGGACGTGGGCCCCGATAGAATGCTGGACTTCCCCGAGATCCCCGGAGCGGTCGGCTACCACATCCGGGCGTCCAAGGATGCCGACGGCGCCTTGCTGGCGCACAGCCAGCGCTTCGCCGGACCGCCGATACGGCTGCCGGCCCTGGGCGGCCTGTACCACGTATTCGTGCGCGCCATAGACGATCTCGGGATCGAAGGCCGGGACGCATCCATCGCCCTGCGCCTGCAGGCCGGCCTGACCAGCGCCGATGGTCTGGCGGTGTTGAGTACCGACGGCACACCCGTCGCCCTGCAGGCCTTCTGAACCAGCGACCGTGCCCAGCCTCAGCCACCCTGGCCTGCATCGGCGCCTATGGGCTGAGTGGCTGGGCTTTACCATCAGCCTGGCCCTGCTGGCCATCCTGCTGTCCCTCTGGAGCAAGCTGCCCGTCATTCGCGAGATCAACCGCCTCAGCTACGACCTCAGCATGCAGGCGACGGCGCCACCGGCCGCCAGCCGCGACATCGTCATCATTGCCATCGACGATGCCAGCATCGAATCCTTGGGGTATTGGCCCTGGCGACGTTCGATCCATGCGGCGCTGCTCGAGCGCCTGGGGCCTGCGCGGGTCGTCGGGCTGGACCTCATCCTGTCCGATCCGCATCCTGCCCGTCCGGATGACGACGACATCCTCGCGCAGGCCATTGCCCGGCACGGCCGCGTGGTCCTGCCCGAGGTCCTGGACCCCTCCGGACAGCATCTGATCAAGCCATTGCCCATCCTGGCACAGGCCGCTGCGGCCATCGGCCGCATCGACGCCGAGCCCGATCCGGACGGCACCCTGCGCTGGATCGAGCTGCGCCGGACTCTCTCGCAAGGCCCCCCGCTGCCACATTTCGCCTTGGCGCTGGCACATGTGGCCGGCGACGCCGACGCCATGCGGCGGGCCGAGGCCATCGCCCCGGACACCCCCTCGCATATCCGGTTCACGGATCCCGGCCGTGGCTATGTGCTCTACCCCTACACTGCCGTACTGAGCGGCCAGGTCCCCGAAGAAGTCTTCCGTGACCGTATTGTGCTGGTCGGCGCCTGGGCATCCGGACTCGGCGACCGACTGCCCACCGCCATCGGCGGCGGCCTGATGGCCGGCGTCGAGATCCTCGCCAACAGCCTGCAAAACCTGCGGACCTCCTCGTGGATCCGCCTGCCTACGCCCTTGATTCTGGCGCTGGCCTCGCTCCTGCCCGTCCTGCCGGTCTGCCTGGGCTTGCGTGTCCTGTCGCCGCGGTGGGGCCTGGCCTGCGCCTTGGGGGCATTGGCCGTCTTCCTCGCCCTCGACGCCCTGCTGATGCAATCGGCACGATACTGGCTGCCGCCGGCGGGTCCCCTGATCGCGCTCCTGCTCGCCTACCCGCTGTGGAGCTGGCGATGCCAGGAAGCCTCGCTCAGGCACATCGACGCGGAACTCGCACGGCTGCGGATCCCTCTGCGCGACGAGCCGCAAGCCGGCGGCCACGCCGGTCCCAACACGCTGCCCGAGCGAGCGGTCCGCCTGCATCGGGCGATCTCGCGCCTGGAACAGGCCGCCCAGACCCAGGAGGAAACCCTGGGTTTCATCTCGCATGACATGCGCTCCCCCCAGAGCACCATTCTGGCGGCCATCGAATTGCGCCGCGACGCGCCGCAGCAATGGTCCGAGGCTGACACCATGGCGCACATCGAACGGCAGGCGCACGCGACGCTGCGGCTGGTGGACCAGTTCGTCCAATTGGCCCGCGCCGAGTCCGCCACCCTGGACATCCATGCCTGCGACTTGCGGGATCTGATCCAGGACTGCTGCGACCGGCGCTGGCCCCGGGCGGCGCAACGCGCCATCGATCTGCAGTTCGACGGCGGCGAGCGCGAGGCCTTCCTGTCGATCGACAGGGACCTGATGGCCCGCGCCATCGGCAACCTCCTTGACAACGCCATCCTGTACAGCCCCGCCGGTGGCGCCATCCAATGCACCCTGACATCCGACGACCGGGCCTGGCACATCCACGTCCAGGATACGGGGCCCGGCATCGCCCCGGAACAGATCCGGCACCTGTTCACACCCTTCTGGCGCGCCTCCGCCACGGGAAACAAGCCCGCGGGCAGCGGCCTGGGACTGGCTTTCGTCCAGACCGTGGCGGCGCGCCACGGCGGGTCCGTCGGCTGCGAGAGCCGTCCGGGCGCGGGCGCGCGATTCACGATCAGCCTGCCGGCGTAGCCTCGAACCTCGGGGCTCGAGGCGGGGCTGCTTGATTTTCAGCGTCGAGGGCTTCATCCTGATCCACAAGCCGCGCGGGCCACCGTGCCGGTATGCCTCGATCCCGAACGCCGCCCTCATCGAAAACAAGCCCATGAATCCAAGCGCCGCACCCTCCTCAGATATTCGTCCCCTCAGTATCGGCGACATCACTGTCGTCGATGACGCCAAGCTCAAAAAGGCCGTCACGGCTGCGGCCCTGGGCAATGCCATGGAGTGGTTCGACTTCGGCGTCTACGGCTTTGTCGCCTTTGCGCTGGGTAAAGTCTTTTTTCCCGATGCATCCCCCGCCGTCCAGACCATTGCGGCGCTCGGCACGTTCTCCGTCCCCTTTCTGGTCCGTCCATTGGGGGGCGTTTTCTTTGGCCTGATGGGCGATCGCTTTGGCCGGCAAAAAGTACTGTCGCTCACCATCATCATCATGGCGATCAGCACGTTCTGCATCGGACTGATTCCGTCGTATGCCAGCATCGGCTTGTGGGCGCCCATCATACTTTTGCTGTGCAAGCTGGCACAGGGTTTCTCGGTCGGGGGCGAATACACGGGGGCGGCGGTCTTCGTGGCCGAATACGCGCCGGACCGGCGACGTGGATTCCTGGGCAGCTGGCTGGACTTCGGATCGATTGCAGGCTTCGTGCTCGGCGCCGGCCTGGTCGTGTTGCTGCAGACGGTCATGGGAGAGCAGGCGTTCCTGGATTGGGGATGGCGTGTTCCTTTCTTCATCGCCGGGCCGCTTGGGTTTCTGGGCCTGTATCTGCGTCATGCCGCGGAAGAAACCCCCGCCTTCACGCAGCAATTGGAAAAGATGGAAAAAGAAGACCGCGACGCCGTCAAGGATCGGCCGACCGTGTCCTTTCTCGAGATCGCCAGAAAGTATCGCAGGTCGCTATTGGTCTGCATCGGCATGGTGCTGGCGACGAACATCACCTACTACCTGCTGCTGACCTACATGCCGACCTATCTGTCCAGCAGCCTCGGATATTCCGAGGATCACGGGGTTCTCATTATTGTCGTGGTCATGATCGGGATGTTGTTCGTACAACCCGTCGTGGGGCTGTTCAGCGACAAGATCGGCAGGAAACCGTTTTTGATGGTCGGCAGCATCGGCTTGCTGGTGATCGCCTTTCCAGCCTTCAAGCTGATTGGCCACGACAATGTCGGCTTGATTTTCGTAGGCCTGCTGTTGATTGCCATCTTTCTCAATTTTCTGATCGGCGTCATGGCGGCCACATTGCCGGCCCTGTTCCCCACACGCATCCGCTACAGTGCCTTGGCAAGCTCGTTCAACGTCGCGATCATCATCGCCGGCCTGACGCCCACGATCGCCGCCTGGCTGGTAGAAGCCACCAATAACTTGATGGTCCCCGCCATTTACCTGATGGCGGCGGGCGCGATCGGCCTGGTGACCTCGTTCTACCTGCCGGAAACCGCGAATCGCCCGATGCGCGGCGACACGCCGACCGCATCGAACCCCCGGGAAGCCAGAATCCTGCTGCAACAGGCCTACGATCACATCGAACAGACCGTGCAGGAAGTCGACGAGGAAATCAAGGCGCTGGAGCAGCAGATCGACGTGCTGAGGACACGCCGCCAGCGATTGACGGACCGGCACCCCGATCTGGAGTGAGGCGCCGGCGGGGCCATGGCAACCCTGCGTTGAGTGCCGTCCGGCGGCCTATTCCACCGTCACGCTCTTGGCCAGATTGCGCGGCTTGTCCACATCCGTGCCGCGGGCGCAGGCCGTGTGATAGGCCAGCAATTGCAGCGGCACGGTATGCAGGATCGGCGACAGGCGCCCGTAATGCTCGGGCATGCGGATGACGTGCATGCCCTCGGCGCTGGCGATGTGGGAATCCGCGTCGGCGAATACGTACAGTTCGCCGCCGCGCGCACGGACCTCCTGCATATTGGATTTCAGTTTTTCCAGCAGTTCGTCATGCGGCGCGATGGTGATCACCGGCATGGCGTCGGTCACCAGGGCCAAGGGGCCGTGCTTCAGTTCGCCGGCGGGATAGGCCTCGGCGTGGATGTAGCTGATTTCCTTCAGTTTCAGCGCACCCTCGAGGGCGATGGGGTAATGCATGCCGCGCCCGAGGAACAAGGCGTGTTCCTTGCTGGCGAAACGTTCGGCCCAGGCCATGATCTGGGGTTCCAGGGCCAGGACCGCAGAAATCGCCGCCGGCAGGTGCCGCAGGGACTTGATGGCCTGCGCCTCGGCGGCGTCGTCCAGGCGGCCGCGCGTCTGGGCCAGCGCCAGCGTCAACAGGTATAGGGCGGTCAACTGGGTGGTAAAGGCCTTGGTCGAGGCAACGCCGATCTCGACGCCCGCGCGGGTGATGAAGGCCAGCCGGCATTCCCGCACCATGGCGCTGGTGGCGACGTTGCAAATGGTCAGGCTGTGCGCCATGCCCAATTCCCGGGCGTGCTTCAGCGCCGCCAGGGTGTCGGCGGTCTCGCCCGACTGCGAGATCGTCACGACCAGGGTGCGTGGATCGGACACGCTGGTGCGATAGCGGTACTCGCTGGCGATCTCGACGTTGACCGGCACGCCCGCCACCGACTCGATCCAATAGCGCGCCGTCAGGCCCGCGTAATAGCTGGTCCCGCAGGCCAGGATGAGGACCCGGTCGATGTCCTGGAAGACCTCATGGGCGCCGTCGCCGAACAGTTCCGGCATGATCGAGTCGATGTCCTGCAGGGTGTCGCCCACGGCGCGCGGCTGCTCGAAGATTTCCTTTTGCATGAAATGCCGGTAGGGGCCCAGTTCCGCCTCGCCGGTGTGCGCCTGCACAGTGTGGACAGCCCGCTCGACGGGACGGCCCTGGCCATCGCTGACCCAGACCCGCGCGAGTTGCAGGTCGACGACGTCGCCGTCCTCCAGATACATGATTTGGTCGGTGGTGCCCGCCAGCGCCAGCGCGTCGGAGGCCAGGTAATTGCCGGCGGTGCCGCGCCCCACCACCAAGGGCGAGCCCTGCCGCGCGCCGACCACGCGGTGGGGTTCCTCGGCGCAGAACACGGCGATGGCATAGGCGCCTTCCAGCCGGCGCGTGGCCTGCTGCACGGCGGCGAACAGATCCCCATCGTACAGGTGGTCGACCAGGTGGGCGATGACCTCGGTGTCGGTCTGGCTCTCGAACACATAACCGGCCGACTGCAATTCCGCCCGCAGGGTGTCGTGGTTCTCGATGATGCCGTTGTGCACCAGTGCAATGCGCGCCGCGCCTGGGGTGGATCCCGAAAAATGAGGATGGGCGTTGTGCGTCACGGGCGCGCCATGCGTCGCCCAGCGGGTATGCGCAATGCCGGTCAGGCCCTGCAACCCGTCCCGGTCCGCCTCGGCGATGAGCTCGGCCACGCGCTGTGTGCTGCGTACGCGCCGCAGGCCGGTGCCGGTATGCACCGCGACCCCGCAGGAGTCATATCCCCGGTACTCGAGACGCCTGAGGCCCTCGAGCAGGATGGGAACGATATTGTCTTGCGCCACAGCGCCTACGATGCCGCACATGGATGCCTCTGCCGGGTCAATGGATGATGAGGGCCATTGTCGTTGAACTTCTATGAAATTAGATTTCCTATTTCTCTATTTTATGAAATTAATGGACTCATATAAGTCATAATGAAATTTAATTTCATATACAATTTATCTATGAATAAAGCATTCAATTCTGTTTCATCTCCCCAGGAATGTTTCATTCCGAAAACCAGACCATGCCGTCACCCGACCTGAACCTCGACGATCTCGATTTGCGCATCCTGGACCAGCTGCAACGCGACTGCAGTCTCAGCAACCAGGCGCTGGCCCAGCGCGTCCACGCCTCGCCGCCCACCTGCCTGCGCCGCGTGCGCCGCCTGGTGGAAAGCGGCGTGATCGAGCGGCAGGTCGCGATCCTGAATCCCGCCGCCTTGGGCGTAGGGCTGACGGCCATCATCGAGCTCACCCTGGACACCCAGGCCGCCGAGGACCTGGATGCCTTCGAGGCGCGCATCGTCGCCGATCCGGCCATCAGCCAATGCTACCGGGTCAGCAGCGGTCCCGACTTCATCCTGGTGGCCCAGGTGGCGGACATGGATGCCTACCAGGCGCTCGCGCGGCGGGCCTTCACGGGCGATGCCCGGGTGCGCAACGTACGCAGCTTCTTTGCCACAGCGCGGGGCAAATTCGACACTCGCTATCCAATTTCTTGAAACCTCGGGTTATCCCTGGGTTATACTGCCGGGGCTGCAAGACTCTTGCGGCGGCATCCGGGTGCCGGGATCGGCCCCCTACGCAGCACCGTCGGCGCATACGCAACACGCCGATTCCCCATGCCGCCCATCATCGCTTCCTGACCCCCTGGCCTTTGTGTCGCGCCCGCATCCCTCGATGCGCTGCGCTATGAGTAGGTTGATCCGGTCGGCACGATGCTCCATCAACCTGCTCGAGGCGACCCTTCCCTATCCCTCGCGCATGCCTGCCATCGCTTGCATGGCATGAGGATCTGTATGTCTTTTGAAACACTGGGCCTAGGCCCCTCCCTGCTGTCCGCCCTGCGCGCGGAAGGCTTCGACACACCCACGTCCGTGCAGGCGGCCGCCATTCCGCAGGCCCTCGCCGGCCGCGACCTGATGGTGTCCTCGCAAACGGGCAGCGGCAAGACCGCCGCCTTCATGCTGCCGGCCCTCGAGCGCCTGTCGCACCGTCCCGCCCAGGGTGGGCGCGGCGTGCAGGTGCTGGTCCTGACGCCGACGCGCGAGCTGGCGATGCAGGTCGCCGACGCCACGGCCAGCTATGGCCGCCACCTCGAGGGCCTGCGTGTGACCACCGTGGTGGGCGGCATGCCCTACGGCCCGCAGATCAAGGCGCTGGGCCGCCGCGTGGACGTGCTGGTGGCCACGCCGGGCCGCCTGATCGACCACCTGCACGCCAAGCGCGTGAACCTGTCGACCGTCCATACCCTGATCCTGGACGAGGCCGACCGGATGCTGGACATGGGCTTCATCGAGGACATCGAGGCCATCGTCGCGCGCATCGGCGCCGAGCGCCAGACCCTGCTGTTCTCGGCCACCCTGGACGGCACCGTGGCCAAGCTGGCCGCCGGCATGATGCGCGATCCCCAGCGCATCGAGATCTCGCACGCGCACCAGCGGCACGCCAACATCACCCAGCACCTGCTGTATGCCGACGACAAGGCGCACAAGCTGCGCCTGCTGGACCACTTGCTGCGCGACACTGAACTGGACCAGGCCATTGTCTTTACCTCGACCAAGCGCGGCGCCGACGACCTGGCCGACCACCTGAGTGAAAACGGTTTCGCCGCAGCCGCCCTGCACGGCGACATGAACCAGCGCCAGCGCACGCGCACCCTCGGCATGCTGCAGAAAGGCCGGGTGCGGGTGCTGGTGGCCACGGACGTCGCCGCGCGCGGCATCGACGTGCAGACCATCAGCCACGCCTTCAATTACGACCTGCCCATGCAGGCCGAGGACTATGTCCACCGCATCGGCCGCACCGGACGCGCCGGGCGCGACGGCCAGGCCATCACCCTCGCCGTGCATGCGGAACGCCACAAAGTGCGCCGCATCGAGCATTTCATCGGCCAGTCCATCCCCACGGAAACCATCCCAGGCCTGGAGCCCGTGCGCAGCGTGCGGCCGACCTACCGGGACAAGCCGCGCGGAGCGCGCCCGCAGGGCGGCAAGCCCTGGCACAAGGCAGGCGGACAGCCGGCCAACGGTGCGGCGCGCGCGCGCAAACCCTGGCACAAGGAAGGCACAGCGGCCGCCGGCTCGGATCATGCCCGCAAGCCCTGGCAGCAGGACGCGCCCGCCGGTGCCCGCGTGGACCGCGCCGAGCGCCCGGCCAGGCCGGACTATGCGGCGCGCCCGGGGCGCCCCGCACGCGGCGAACATGCCGAACGCACGCGCACCGATCGCCCGGCTTTTGCCGCGCGCACCGACAAGGCCGGCAAGGTCGGCGCCAAGTCCGCCTTCAAGCGCGAGGCGCGCCGCAACGACACCAAGCCCGCGCAGCGCCCCCGCTTCGCCTGACCGGCACGGCCGGGGCCTGATATCCTGTCGCGCATGGATTTGCCCACCGTCGCCATCCCATCCGGCCTGCCGGTCCCCGGCGGGGACGCGCACGCCCACGGCCTGCGCGTACAAGCCATGCTGCGCGAACGCATCCAGGCCGCCGGCGGCTGGCTGCCCTTCGAGGACTGGATGCAGGCGGCGCTCTATGCCCCGGGCCTGGGATACTACAGCGCGGGCAGCGGCAAGTTCGGCGGCCAGGGCGATTTCATCACCGCCCCCGAGGCCGGACACCTGTTCGGCCAGGCGCTGGCCCGACAGGTGGCGCAGGTCTTGCGGGCCTGCGACAGCATGCAGGTCCTGGAGTTCGGCGCGGGCTCCGGCGCCCTGGCGGAAACCCTCATTCCCGCCCTCCACGACCTGGGCCAGTCCGTGGACTATCGCATCATCGAACTCTCCGCGGACCTGCGCGCGCGCCAGGCCGGACGGCTGGCGCACTGGGGGGATGCCGTGCAATGGCTGGATGCCCTGCCCGAGGATTTCAGCGGCTGCGTGATCGCCAACGAGGTCCTGGATGCCATGCCGGCGGCGCTGCTGCGCTGGAACGCCGAGGGCGCCGTCGAGGTCCTGGGCGTGGCCCTGGACGGCCAGCCCGACGCGCCCTGCCCGTTTCGCTGGGCGGTGCGCCCGGCCCCGGCCGAGCTGGCCGGCAGCCTCGCTGAACGCATGCCGCCCCTGCCGGGCTATCGCACCGAGCTCAACCGGCAGGCCGAGGCCTGGGTGCGACACATGGGCCGGTGGCTGGCACGCGGCGCGGCGCTGCTGATCGACTACGGATTTCCGCAGGCCGAGTTCTACCATCCCCAGCGCGCCCAGGGCACCTTGATGTGCCATTTCCGCCATCACGCGCACGATCAGGCGCTGATCCTCGCCGGACTGCAGGACATCACCACCCACGTGGATTTCACCGCCATGGCCGATGCCGCGCTGGCGGGCGGCCTGGACGTGCTGGGCTATGCGTCGCAGGCGCGCTTTCTGATGAACGCGGGCCTGGCCGGGCTGATCCAGGCACCGGGCGAGGACCCCGCGGCGCGGGCCCGCCTGCTGGCCGAGGTCAACACCTTGACGTCCGAGGCCGAGATGGGCGAGCTGTTCAAGGTCCTGGCCGTGGGCCGCGGCCTGGACGAGCCCCTGCTGGGCTTTGTGCGCGGGGATCGGCGCGACCGCCTGTAGGTCCGTCAGCGCAGCGGCGCACCCAACGACGCGCTATTCGGCCGCCGGCAGGATGACCAGGGGATCGCCTTGCGAGGTCACGCCGGATGTGCCCGGCGACGGCAGGGCTTCTGTTTGCCCCTGGCCGTTGAGCTTGCGCGCGTCGCGGGCAGCCTTGCCGGCCGTCACGCGAATCGAGATCGCGCGGCTGCGCTCGCCCTGCGTCACGAAGACGTTCAGGTAGTGCACGCCGTCGGTGACCGCCTCGACGGTCGGCGCATCGGTCGCCACACCTTGCAGGTCGCTACGCAGCTGCACCGTCGCCGGCGAATGCAGCAACAGGCCTTCCTCGGGACGGTATTCGACGCTCAGCACGCTGTCGGGCCTGCCGGTGAACCGCAGGTCCAGGCGCGTCTGGACGCCGACGGACAAGGGCACCTCATCGGCCCGCTGCACCGACACCGCCGCGCCGGGCTTGGGGGTGATGGCGTGGGAATGGCCGCCGCCTTGGCTGACGCCCGTCAGCGCGAACAGGGCGATACCGATCGCCAGATGCTGGAGTTTCATGGCGAAGGTCCTCATGGTTTTTTGGTCAGGGTGATGGTCTGGCAGTATGGCGTTCCATCCTCGCGCTGATCGACCACCGCCATAGTGTAGACGCCGGCTGCCAGGCTCACATCCACCGTACTACTATAGCCCCCCGCCCTCGGCCCCTCGAACTCCAGTTCAAGCTTCGATACACCGCGGGAAGACAGGTTCAGCCCGGCAAGTTCGTCTTCTTCCAGATCCGGCGGAGCCGGCGCATCTGGATCCGGGTAGAAGGTCAGCGTATAGTCGCCCGCCGCGTCGATCGTCACGCGCCGGAACTGGAACCTGCCCAGCTTGTTGTAGTCCTTGCCGAGCACGTAGGTGCCGCAGATGGTCTCGCCCGTACCCCCCAGTGGGAAATCCGGATAAACCGGCACAACGAAAGCCTCGCCACCAGGGTCGAGAGACGCCGGATAGTCCTGCTTGGTACCCCAGATATCAAGGTCACCCCCATTGACCGTATCGATGTCGGCCAGCCAGGTATCGATCTTGGCCTGGGCGGCGCCATCGGCGCCTTCGCGCAAATAGGTGGCGAACGAAAACAGGCTGGTAAAGGCCGGGGTGTCCTTTTGCGGCCCGACCATCGCCTCGTAGATCGCGCCGAAGCCGATCGACGGCGCCTTGTACATCTGGTAGAGCACATGCTGCACCGAGGCCTCGTTGAACCAACCGCGCGTCTCGTCGGCGGGAATCGTGTCCAGATCCGCGACCACGCTGGCCTCGCTTTGCCGAATGCCCTGGGTATCGGCATAGATCGGATCGTCGCGCACCATGCCGGCCAGGGCATTGCCCCAGCCCTCGCCGAACGCCACCCGCATGTCAAGAAGATCCCCGCCGCCATGCGACCCGCCGACACTATCGGAACGAGAGAATTTCGCCTCGAAATAGTGCCCCCATTCATGCACGACCACTGCCGTATCGTATTCGTCGGTGTCGGAATCCTCTTTTCCAAGGATGTAGAGCCCCGGATGATCGGTGCCCGGCTGCCAGTGGCTGGTGCCGATCTCGCCCTCGGCCTTGTCGCCGTTGGCCGATCGGTTGTGAATGCTCCAATAGGTGTTCATGGGCGCAAAGACCGCATCCTCGTCGACGGCCAGGACCTTCTGCATGGCCAAGAAAATCTGGTCCAGGATGGCGAAGGGCGCGGCGGAACGCGGGTTGCCATACCCGGCGCCCGTCCATCCCGAGGCCGCATGCAGGTCACGCGACAGATGCGCAACGCCGGTGTTGAATGCCTCGCCTTGCACCGCATAGATGGACGCCGCCTTGTCGGCATAGCCGGGCGAGGTGTTATCGCGTATGGTGAAATCCCAACTGGCGCCCTCGCCGGGCGCCTGGAACAGACGGGCGACCGCGCGCAGGCGGACCTGGGTGTTCTTGGGCACAGTGAGGACGTAGCGACCGTCGGCATCGGTGGCGCCCGAGGCCAGCTCCCGGCCATCGTCGTCAATCGCGGCCACCTGCACGCCGCGCGCCGGGCGGGCGACGGTCTCCGCATAATCCAGATAAGCAACATACGGGGTGACGGACGCGGCCACTGGCACGGAATCATAAGTCACCCGGCCGCTGAGCTGCACGTTCGGGCCGAACACCGTGCCGCCGGAACCACCGGAGCCGTCGCAGCCGGCCAGCAGCACCGTCAAGGCAAGAGCCATGCAAACCATCCAGCGGAATCCAGACGGCGAGTGGATCCGGTCGGTCGCAAGGCCAAGGGGCATATCGTCTTTGAAGGTCATGGCTTTTAGGAAATGGTTTGGTGCGAAGAATCAATTACTCGGCCGCCGGCAGGATGATCAAGGGTTCGCCTTGCGAGGTCACGCTGGATGTGCCCGGCGACGGCAGGGCTTCTGTTTGGCCCTGGCCGTCGAGCTTGCGCGCGTCGCGGGCGGCCTTGCCGGCCGTCACCCGTATCGAGATCGCCCGGCTGCGCTCGCCTTGCGTCACGAAGACGTTCAGGTAGTGGACGCCGTCGGTGACGGCCTCGACGGTCGGCGCATCGGTCGCCACACCCTGCAGGTCGCTGCGCAGCTGCGCGGTCGCCGGCGAATGCAGCACCAGGCCGTCCTCGGGACGGTACTCGATGCTCAACACGCTGTCGGGTCTGCCGGTGAACCGCAAGTCCAGGCGCGTCTGGACGCCGATGGACAAGGGCACTTCATCGGCCCGTTGCACCGCCACCGCCGCGCCGGGCTTGGGGGTGACGGCGTGAGTGTGGCCGGCGCCGTGGCTGACGCCCGTCAGTGCAAACAGGGCGATGCCGATCGCCAGGAGTTGGAGTTTCATGGCGATCCCCTTATTGATCTACGCGGATGGTCCGGCATTCTTTCGCCGGGTCCCCCTGCACCCACACCGCATAAACCCCCGCCGCCAGGGTGTCCGTGGCCGTGCTGTTCTCTTTCAAAGCACCAGCGTACTCACCATTGAGATACAAGGCCGCCCAGCTCTCGGTGCCTGGACCCGAGAACGTCAAGGTGTAATCGCCATCGGCGGGAATCACCATTCGCAGGTACCGGTAATTGCCCAGTTTGGCGCTGTCCTGAGTGCCAAAGCCATCCGTTCCGCAGACCGCGACGTCGCCCGCGTCGACCACCAGATCCGTATAGATCGGCAAAACGATCGTTTCGTAGCCCACTGGCAAGGACTTGGGATCAACAGGATAGGTCTGATTGGCGCCCCAGATATCGAGGTCGACGCCATTGACCGTATAGATCTCGCCCAGCAGAAAATCGATCACGCCTCTGGACACCCCATTGGCCGCCTCGCGCAAATAGGTGGCGAACGAAAACAGGCTGGTAAAGGCCGGGGTGTTCTTTTGCGGCCCGACCATCACCTCGTAGATCGGCCCGAAGCCGATCGACGGCGACTTGTACATCTGGTAGAGCACGTGCTGCACCGAAGCCTCATTGAACCAGCCGCGCGGCTCATCGGCGGGGATCGTGTCCAGGTTCATGACCACGCCCGGAACGCTTTGCCGCAGACCCATGGTATCGGCATAGACTGGATCGTCTCGCACCATGCCGGCCAGGGCATTGCCCCACCCTTCGCCGAAGGCCAGGCGCATGTCCAGCCGATCCCCGCCGGTATGATCGCCTCCCCGGCTGTCGGAGCGCGACAGTCTGGATTCGAAGTAGTGCCCCCACTCGTGCACGATCACCGCCGTGTCGTATTCATCGGTGTCGACGTCCTCTTTCCCGAGGATGTAGAGTCCCGGCTGATCGGCGCCGGACCACCAGTGGCTGGTGCTGATCTCGCCCCGGGATTTGTCGCCGCCGTTCGGGCGATTGGCCACGCTCCAATAGGTATTCATGGGCGCAAAGACCGCATCCTCGTCCACGGCCAGGACTTTCTGCATGGCCGAGAAAATCTGATCCAGAATGGCAAAGGGCGCGGCCGAGCGCTGGTTGCCGTATCCGGCGCCGGTCCAGCCGGAGGCCGCATGCAGATTGCGCGTCAGATGCGTGGCGCCGGTGTTGAACGCCTCGCCCTGCACCGCATAGATCGACGCCTGGCCGTCGACATAACCCGGCGAGGTGTTGTCGCGTATGGAAAAGTCCCAGCTGGCGCCCTCGCCGGGCGCCTGGAACAGGCGCGCGGTCGCCCGCAGGCGGACCTGCATGTTCTTGGGCACGGTGAGGACGTAACGGCCATCGGCATCGGCATCATCCGAGGCCAGTTCCCGGCCATCGTCGGCAATGGCGGCGATCTGCACACCCCGCGCCGGACTGGCGATGGTGCCGGCATAGTTCAGATAGGCGCCCCGTGGAGCGACGGAGGCGACCAGCGGCACGAAATCGTAGGTCACCTGGCCGCTGATCTGCACATTCGGTCCGGGCGCCTCGCCCCCGGAACCGCCCGAGCCATCGCAGCCGACCAGCAGCACCGACAAGGCAACGGCCATGAACGTCATCAGGCGCGCGCGGGGTCGCAGGCGCATCGGCCCCCCGGCCGGCACGGCTCGCATGCATTGAATTGTCAGGGGGCGTCGTTGAAACCAGCGTCCTCTTCGCAAGCGAGCCTCCGCACAATGAAAATATAAGTATCAAATGAAATATTAAGTATCTTTTGTACTTAAATTGAACGTGGCGGTCAACGACTGAATGGTATCTGCGTCCGATTCGCCACAATCGCCGGAAGCGCGGCAATCAGGCCTCGAGCGCCTCCAGAGCACGCAGCCGCGCCGCCCGCAGGCCCGCGCGGATGCGCCCCGCATCGCCGCCGGCGGCGCGCGCGATCGCCCCTGCATCGACGGCGCGCGCCGCCTCGATGCGTTGCGCCCAGGCGGCTTGGTCGACGTCCGCGCGCACGCAGGATGCCGCCTCGAGCAGCGCCCGGCAGCGGTCCGGCCGCCGCCAGGCATCGCAGGATTCCAGCAGGTCCAGGTGGGCCTCGGCGCCGACGGCGCCATCCCCGAGGCGCTCCAGCACCCCGGGCAGCAGGCGCGCCAGGTCACGGCAGGCGGTGGGCGCCCGCAAGGCGTCCTGCAGGCTCGCCGACGAGGCACGGCACAGCAGGGCATAGCGCTGGGCCAGGTCCAGCCCGCGGCGCGCGGACTCGCGCAGGCCCGCAGCCACCGTCTCGTCCCACCGCAACCCCGGCGCCACGCGCGGCAAGGCGCCGCATTCGGCCAGCACCTCGATCATCCGTCCGGGATGGCCGGTGGACAGGCCCTTGGCCAATTCCTGCCAGACGCGCTCGGGCACCAAGGCGTCGACCTCGCCGCTGTCCACCAGGGCGCGACACAGGGCCAGGGTTTCGGGTGCGATCGAGAATTCGTGGAACCGCGCCGCAAAACGCGCCAGGCGCAGCAGCCGCACTGGATCCTCGATGAATGCGGGGCCCGTGTGGCGCAATACCCGCGCCCGCAGGTCGGCCACGCCGCCCAGGGGATCGATCAGCGCGCCGTCGGGCGCGCGCGCGATCGCGTTCACCGTCAGGTCGCGGCGCCGCAGATCCTCATCGAGGGTGACCTCGCGCCCGGCATGGAACACGAAGCCCTTGTAGCCACGCCCCGACTTGCGCTCGGTGCGCGCAAGCGCGTATTCCTCGTGCGTGCGCGGATGCAGGAACACGGGGAAGTCGCCGCCAACGGGCGTAAAGCCGCGCGCCGCCATGATCTCGGGCGTGGCGCCGACCACTACCCAGTCGCGATCCCCCGCCGGCAAGCCCAGCAGGGCGTCGCGCACGGCGCCGCCCACGACATAGACCTCCAGCCCCTCGACGGCAGGGTCGCCGCAAGGACTCATGGCAAGGCGGTGCGGGCCGCGCCCGAGGGGCTGATCGTGCCCAGGCGCTCTTTGAGCGACTGGGGCTGCCCCGAGAACAAGGCGGCATAGTAGACCGCGTTCGACATGACGTGCTTGACGTACAGGCGCGTTTCAGTGAATGGAATGGTCTCGGCAAAGATCGCGCCCTCGACCGGCGCCTGCAGGCGTGCGCGCCAGCGCTTGGACCGCCCCGGGCCGGCGTTGTAACCCGCCGTCGCCAGGACCTCGGAGCCGTCCAGGTCGCGCAGCACCATATCCAGGTACCGGGTGCCCAATATGGTGTTGACGTCGAATTCATTGACCCGGCTGGGCTTGAAATCCTTCATGCCGATCTTGCGGGCCACCCAGCGCGCGGTCGCGGGCATGAGCTGCATCAGGCCCGATGCGCCGACCCGCGAACGCGCATCGGTGATAAAGCGGGATTCCTGCCGGATCAGGCCATAGACCCAGGCCGGATCCAGGTCGACCTCGCGCGCCTTGGCGGCCACCTGGCCTTCGAACGGCGCAATGAAGCGCTGGCTGAAATCGACCTCGTTGCGCGTCTGCAGGGAGGTATTCACGACGCGATCGTAGATGTGCTCCTCGCGGGCGAGTTCGGCCGCCGCCCGCAACTGCAGGTCGTCCATCCCGCGCAGGGCGAAATTCCATTCCGGCACCGCCTCGCGCCGCCATCCCAGGTCGAACAGCGCGATCGCGCGTTCCAGGCCCGGGTTCGCGCGCGCCTGCTGGACGAGCGCGGCATCCACCGGCACGGGCTGGGCCGGCATATAGGGCGGCCGTCCCAGTTCCTCGTTGGCCAGCTGGCCGTAGAAGCTGAGATCCGTGGCGATGGATTCGAAATACTGCCGTGCGGCCTTCTGGTTGCCCTGGGCCGCCAATGCACGCCCGTACCAATAGCGCCAAACCGGTTCGTCGGCCTGGCGTGCGGACATCTTGCGGATTGCCGTGGCGACCCGCCCCCAATTGATCGGCGCCTCGCGCAGCTCGGCCCGGACCTCCCAGGCGTGGTTGTAGTCGGTCATGGGAACGAAGCCGGACTTGCGGTACCAGCGCGCCGCATCGGGCTCGACGTTCAGTGCGGCCACCAGCCCGAACTGGCCCCAGACCCATTCCAGATCCGCCTTGGGCACGAAGCCCGCCCAGCGGCCCTCGACATCGCGCGCGGCCGCCGCCCGGTCGTCCTCGCGCGCCAGCCGGGACAGCGCGATGGCCGTCAGTTCGGTCTGGATCCGGGTGCGCGGCTTGGACTGGTTCTGGAGCCACTTGCGGGGATTTTTCATCAGCGCGGCGTACTGGACCATGGCCGGCGTATCGAAGACGATGGCCGCCACCCGGCGCGCATGGGCCTCCTTGCCGGTCTCGAGCGTATCGCGCAGCAGCGTCGCCAGCTGGTTGCGGCTGAGCACGTGGTCCTCGACGACCTGGTCGAGCATGTCCCAGCAATCGCTGTTGGGCCGATAGACCTCGAGGACCTCCGCGGCACGCGCCTTGCGCCCGCTCATGTGGCCGGCCAGCAACTGCGCACAGTCGAGACTCGTGCTGCCGACGATCACCGGCCCGACGCGCAGCGCCCCGCCGTAGTCGCCCGCCCGCACGGCGGCCAGGATCCAGTCGCCCTTGATCCTGTCGGCCAGATAGGCGTCGGTATTGTCGGCGAGGAACTGCCCGACCTCGGCGTCCGGGACGGGCGTGGTGCGATCGGATAATTTGTGGCGCAGCACCCAATAGCGCGGATACAGGCCCAGCACCGGATCGGCCGCCGCCAGCGGCGCCAGGCGGGCGACCTCGTCCCAGCGCCGCTTTTGCATGGCCTCGTAGGCATCGACGACCGCCTGGCGTGCCGCCGCGGGCACGACCGGCGGCACGTAGGGCGTGGCCGCGCGCGCCGGCGCCGGCAGCGAGGGACTGGCCTGGATGGCCTGGCCGGCCGGCAAGGCGCCCACTGTAGCCAGCGTAGGGGGCGGCACCGTCGGCGCCTCGGCGCCCGCGCAGCCCGCCAGGCCCAGTGCAAAGACCGCGCCCGCCGCCGTGCCGCGCCAGCGGCCGGCCCCAAGGGCGGTGCATCCCGGGTTTTTCTGATACCTTAGAAGGCTTGACAACATATCGCCTGCAACCCCGCTACTACGCCATGAACGACAACGCACAGGATAACGCAGTCCCCTTGCGGATGCGACTCAAGCAGCGCCGCGCGCAACAGGCTGCCGGCGATCGAGACCGCGGCGCCCTGCTGATACGCGGGCGCCTCTACACCTGGCTGGCGACCAACCGCAGCCGCCTGCTCGAATCGGGCCGCCCCGACGCCCAGTGCATCGCCGCCTTCTGGTCCATGGCCGACGAACCCGCCTTGCAGCCCCTGCTGCGCCAGTGGGCGCAGGACGAGACCTTGACGGTCTCGCTGCCGGTCGTCACCGCGCCCGGCGCGCCGCTGCAATTCCGCACCTGGACGCCGGACACGCCCATGAGGCCGGGCGCCTACGGCATCCTGGAGCCCGAAGGCCCGCAGGCCCCGCCGCCCGACGTCGTCCTGGTCCCCACCCTGGGCTTCACCCGGCAGGGCGACCGCCTGGGATATGGCGGCGGATACTATGATCGCACCCTGGCCGCCCTCAAGGCCTCGGGCCATCCGTTCACGACCCTGGGCATCGCCTGGGCCTGCGGGGATCTCAGCGGCGAGGACTACTCGCCCGCCGTCCACGACGTGCGCCTGGACGGCGTCCTCACCGACAAGGGGTGGGCCCTGCCGGCGCCCGAGCTTTAGGGCTTGTTCACCCTAATTCAGGAGCCGCCCTCAAGATTGGCGCAGATCGCCATCACCGCATCGGCGTTGTTCAGGGTGTAGAAATGCGCCCCCGGCGCGCCGCCCTCGAGCAGGCGCGCCACCATGCGGGATACGACCTCGGTGCCGAAAGCCCGGATCGAGGCCTTGTCGTCGCCGAAATCCGCCAGGCGCAGGCGCAGCCAGCGCGGGATCTCGGCGCCGCACATGTTCGAAAAACGGGCAAGCTGCGTATAGTTGGTGATCGGCATGATGCCCGGCACGATCGGGATGTCGACGCCGCGCGCGCGCGCGCGGTCGACGAAGTCGAAATACGCGTCCGGATTGAAGAAATACTGGGTGATCGCACTGTCGGCGCCTTCCGAGACTTTGGCGACGAAATGGTCCAGATCCTCGCGCGCGCCGAGGGCCTGCGGATGCATTTCAGGATAGGCGGCCACCTCGATGTGGAAGGCGTCGCCGTACTCGGACCGCACGAAGCGCACGAGGTCGCTGGCATAATGCAGTTCGCCCGTGTCGCCGCCCATGCCCGAGGGCAGGTCGCCGCGCAGGGCCACCAGGCGGCGTACGCCGCGCGCCCGATAGGCGTCCAGGATGCTGCGCAATTGCGCGCGCGTCGAGCCGATGCATGATAGATGGGGCGCCACGTCGGCGCCCAGGTTCTGCATCAGCTGCACCGTATCGACGGTGCCTTCACGGGTGGAGCCGCCCGCGCCGAAAGTCACGCTGACGTAGCCGGGGCGCAAGGCCATCAGGCGCTTGGCCGAGCGCACGAGCCGCTCCTGGGCCGCGATGTCGCGCGGCGGGAAATACTCCAGGCTGAAGATCGACGGTGATGCGGCGCTCATGCGAGCAGCAGGCTCGCCAAGGCCCCCGACACAATGCTGTACACCAGGGCGCCCAGCAGCGCCCACCAGAACCCATCCACCTGGAAGCCCTTGAGGATGGAGCCGGCGAACCAGAACACCAGGGCGTTCAGGACCAGCAGGAACAAGCCCAGGGTCACCACCGTGATCGGCAAGGTGAGCAGGATCAGCACCGGCTTGACCAGCGTATTGAGCAGGCCGAGCACCAGCGCGGCGATCAGCGCCGAGCCGAAGGACGCAACGGTGATCCCGGGGAGGATGTAGGCCACGACCAGCAGGGCCACGGCGTTCAGGATCCAGACGAGCAATAGAGTCATGATGGGCTCCGGTGGAAGGCGCGCCGCGCGCGCCGGAATCAGTAGCGGTAGTGCTCGGGCTTGTACGGGCCGTCGACCTTGACGTTGATGTAGTCGGCCTGCTTCTGGCTCAGCGTGGTCAGCCGTGCGCCGAGCTTCGTCAGGTGCAGGCGGGCGACTTTCTCGTCCAGATGCTTGGGCAGCACGTAGACCTGGCCCTGCTGATAGTGTTCACCACGCGTGAAGAGCTCGATCTGGGCGATGGTCTGGTTGGTGAACGAGGCCGACATGACGAAGGACGGGTGGCCGGTGGCGCAGCCCAGGTTCACCAGACGGCCCTTGGCCAGCAGGATGATGCGCCGGCCATCGGGGAAGATGATGTGATCGACCTGGGGCTTGATTTCCTCCCATTGCAGGTCCTCGACCGAGGCGACGTCGATCTCGCTGTCGAAATGGCCGATGTTGCAGACGATGGCCTGGTCCTTCATGCGATAGAGGTGGTCGCGGTTGATGACGTGGTAGTTGCCCGTGGCGGTGACGAAGATATCGGCCTGCTCGACGACCTCGTCCAGATCGACGACGCGATAGCCCTCCATCGAGGCCTGCAGGGCGCAGATCGGATCGACCTCGGTCACCCAGACCTGCGCGCGCAGGGCCGCCAGCGCCTGTGCGCAGCCCTTGCCCACGTCGCCGAAGCCGCAGACCACGGCGATCTTGCCCGCCACCATGACGTCGGTGGCGCGCTTGATGCCGTCGACCAGCGATTCGCGGCAGCCATAGAGGTTGTCGAATTTGGACTTGGTGACCGAGTCGTTGACGTTGATCGCGGCGACCTGGAGCTCGCCACGCTGCGACATCTGGTAGAGGCGGTGGACGCCGGTGGTGGTTTCCTCGGTGACCCCCTTGATCTGGGCCAGGCGCGTGGAATACCAGGACGGGTCGCGGGCCAGACGGTCGCGGATGGCGGCATAGAGCACGCGTTCCTCCTCGTTGTCCGGATTGGCGATCACCGCGGGATCGGATTCGGCGCGCGCACCCAGGTGCAGCAGCAGCGTGGCGTCGCCGCCGTCGTCGAGGATCATGTTGGCCTGCTCGCCGGGCCAATCGAAAATGCGGTGCGTGTACTGCCAATAGTCCTCGAGCGATTCGCCCTTGACGGCGAAGACCGGCGTGCCGCCGGCGGCGATGGCGGCGGCGGCGTGGTCCTGGGTCGAGAAAATGTTGCACGAGGCCCAGCGGACCTCCGCGCCCAGTGCCTTCAGGGTCTCGATCAGCACCGCCGTCTGGATGGTCATGTGCAGGCTGCCCGCGATGCGCGCGCCCTTGAGGGGCTGTGCGGCGGCGAATTCCTCGCGCGTGGCCATCAGGCCGGGCATTTCGGTTTCGGCGATGGCGATTTCGCGGCGGCCCCAGTCGGCCAGGGCGATGTCGGCGATAACGTAGTCGTGTGCAGTGCTCATGATAGTCCTGTAGAGCCTGCGCCGGCGATGGGAAAGCGGCAGCCCATCGGACCCGCGCGAGGCGGCGATGGGCGCCGTTTGAAAACGAGATCCCGAGCCTGGCGGCGCGCGGGATCCGTCGGATCCGGTCGTCGCGCCGCTGCAGCGCCCCTCGGGCAAGTGGGGATTATAGCGTGAGCGCGGGGCCAGCGTTCAAGAGGTGGCGGGCCCGCTGGGCGCCTGGGCCGCCGTCAGGAACGCATCGGAAAAACAGGCGTTCTCGTCGAGCCCCTGGGCGATGAAGGCCGGCGCCGCCGCCTCGACCATCCTGACCGAGCCGCACAAATAGACCTCGTAGCCGCGCAGGTCCGCGACATCGGCCAGCATGGCCTCGTGCACCAGGCCGGTGCGGCCCGTCCAGCCGTCGCCGTCGGCGGGCTCGGAGAGCACCGGCACCACGGTGAAGTTGCCATGCTCGCGCTGCCATTGTTCGCAAAGATCCAGCATGTAAAGGTCGGCGCGCCGGCGCACGCCCCAGTACAGGCGCATGGGACGCTGCACGCCGCGCGCGAACGCGTCCTCGACGATGCTCTTGACCGGTGCGAAGCCCGTGGCGCCCGCCACGAACAGGATGGGCTGGGGACTGTCGCGCAGCGTGAACTGGCCCAGCGGCCCCTCGAAGCGCACGACATCGCCGATCCGCATGCCCTGGAACACATGGGTCGTGAAGCGCCCTCCCGGCACCAGGCGGACATGCAATTCGATCAGCCCGTCGCCGCCGGGCCGGCTGGCATACGAGAATGCACGCCGCTGGCCGTCGTCCAACACGATGTTGATGTACTGACCGGCCTTGAACTCCAGGGCTGCGCGGTCGGACGGTTGCAGGGCCAGGAACATCACGTCGTCGGACAGCGGCTCGAGGCGCGCCACGGTGGCGGTGTATTCCCGCACGGCCAGGGCGGGCCCGCCGGCGAAGCCCTCGACCTCGACGACCATGTCGCCGCGCGGCAAGGCGCAGCACATCAGGGCCATGCCCCGGGCCTTCTGGGCATCCGTCAGCGCGCCGGGGCTGTAAGGACGGTGATCGTAAGACCCCTGCTGGACGGTGCAGATGCACAGGCCGCAGGCACCGTTGCGGCATTCGAACGGCAGCGCCAGCCCCTCGCGCAGGCCGGCGTCGAGGATGGTCTCGCCTTCGCGCGCCTGGACCTGGGCGCTGGTACCGGGTTCGCCGTGGATCATGATCCCCGCCAAGCGCTGCTCGCCCCGACGGAATCGGGGCGGCCACCAGGGCAGCAGCGCAAGCAGCATGGAGGCGCCCAGCACCAAGGTCCACACCCAGCCCAACGGCCATTGCGTCAGCAGCGGAAAGATCCCCATGTAGAACCAGTCGAGCTCGATCCGGGAGACCGCCCGGGATAATTCGCTGACGCCGCCCTGGCTGTGCACCGGCGCCACCAGCGACAGCACCACCAGCGTCGCGAGCAGGCCCGCCACGATGGGGCGCGGCGGGATCGTGCGCGCCTTGGGCACGCGCTGCGCATGGATGGCCATGACCATCAGCACCACCAGCGGCAGGCCCACGTGCATGAAGGACAGCAGGGAAAAGAAGCGGTTGCCGACATGTTCGGTGTAGAGGAAATTGCGCATCAGCGCGCCGTCGAAGATCGGCAGCCAGTCGAGCCATTCGAACGTCGCCACGGTGACGTATTGCGCCAGCTGGTCCCAGGGCAGCATGTAGCCATTGATGCCGGTGGCATAGACCATCCAGATCAGCATGACCCCCGTCAGCCACGAGAACCAGCGGAACCCGCGAAACCGGTCGAGGGCGAAATAGCGCAGCATGTGCAGCGCCATGGTCAGCACCATCGCATCCGAGGCATAGCGGTGGAGGCTGCGCATGATGCCGCCCAGCCACCACTGCGTGGTGCTGAGCGAGACCACCGAATCGTACGCGTCGGTGATCCCGGTCTCGAAGAATATATAAAGGTACAGGCCGCTGCCGCCGATCACCCAGAACAGGAAAAAGGAGATCGCCCCCAGGTGATAGAAGGGATTGATGCGATCGCCGAATGCGGCGTTGAACATCGCCTCGACCCGCAGGAAACACCACTGCAGCAGGCCTTGAAGTCTCTTGATCATTGGATTCCCTTCAGCGCGCCACCGGCCGGCGAACGGCGCGGATCGCCACCACCACGAACAGCAGGCCGCCGACGATGGCGATCAAGCCGCCCAGGCCCATCATGCCCATGCCGATCACCTCGCCGGTGCTGCGCAACACCTGTTCGGCGCCCGCCACCTTGCGCTGCACCCCGTAGCCGCCCGACCACACCAAGCCGATGATGTGGATCAGTTGCCCGATGCCGTATAGCCACGGCTGCCAGGTGGCCAAGCGGCCCTGTGGCGCCTCGTAGCCCAGCACGGGCAGGATGCGATAGACCATCCCCATGAGCGCCAGCGTCACACCGACGATGCAGCCGTGGTAATGCGCCGGAATGCGGACATTGCTGCCGTCGATGAAAATGCCGATCAGCCCGCCCGCGGCGAACACCAGCACCGACGCCAGCAGCGCCGCACGCAGCGGGCGCAGCGTGGCGTCGGCCGGCCGAAGAGCGACGACGCCCCAGACCGCCGCCAGGCCGACAGGCAGGATGGCTGGGCCGCCTCCCAGGCGCATGGCCCAGGTCAGCAGATTGCGGTGCTCTACAGAGGCGACCTCGTGCGCGAGATAGGCGTACGGGGTGACGAAGACACCCGCCAGGGCGAGGGAAAACAGCAGGATCACGACGCGCGGCGTGAGCATCGACCGCGCCCCGCAGGCGCTGGCCAGCCATAGCCAGCACACCAGCATCAGCAAAGTCCAGGTGAACTGCAGGGCGTGCCCGCCGCCCCAGAACAGGATCTCGTAGTAGGCCTTGCCGTGCAGGGCGGTGGGCAGCACCGCCCAGGACCAGGCGAAGCTGAGCACGCCGACGGCGGCCGCCACGGCGGCCGCGCCGAGGCCGAAGTGCAGGGCGCCGCGCCCGTCGTACCGCAGCCCCAGGCGCGGCGCGGCCAGCAGGCTGCGCAGCACCAGCAGCGCCGCGCCGCAACCGAACATCACCAGCCCCGCGAGGAACAGGGTCGAATCGAGCACCGGGATGTAGTTGGCCATGATGGCCTCGCCGGGGTCCAGGAAAGGGGCCAGCGCCATGACGAGCGTGCCGGCCGCCGTGACCCACAAGCCCGACCACGCCATCCATTGCATGCGCCGGGAGCCGTACAGGCTCCAGAGCAGGCCGGCCATCGCCACGAACCAGACGAGTACCGACAGGTCCACGTGCAGCACCAGCGAAACTCGGAAAAAATCGGCGGACGGCAGCCACTGGTTGACGAAGGGCGTACGCGACGCCACCAGCAGCATCGAAAAAAGGCCCGAGCCGATCAGCGCGGCCAGCCCCAGCCCCAGCCAGCCGCGCCCCAGCGCCAGGCGCGCGTCCCGGACAATGTCCAATTGATAGTCCGCGCCCAGGCACGCCGGCGGCGGGGCCATGGGCACGCCACCGCGCAGGCCCGGCACATGGGAAGGATTTGCACTCATTGCAGGACGATGCCTCCCTGATCAGCGTTGAAATCGATCACCATCACCTGCGCCGGCGCCAGCGTGATCGTGTCCTCGCGTTGGTGGGTGTACCCCTCGGCGGACTGCTTGTCCTTGAAGCGCACGGCGATGCGGTGCTGGCCCGCCGGGACGTCCAGCCGCCGATACATGGTGGAAGCGCCGTCGCGCGACAGCCCCGACGGCGCCGCCACATGGCTGAGCACCGTCCGGCCGTCCAGATCCACCTCGATGCTGACCGGCGAGCGCTCGCGCTCGCACTTGGTGGCCTTGCGCATGTTGGGCGCCAGTTTGGCCAGCTCCTCGGCGGTATACGGGCGGCAGTCGGCCAGCCGCGCCCCGTGGTGGATGAAGCTGACCTTGATCTGCGCCATGTCGGGCGGCAGGGGATGGTATGCGGGCCAGCGCGAAAACACGCCGATCGCCACCGCGAAGCAGCCATACAGCAGGGCCTGGCCCGCCCAATCGAATACGCGCCTCATCAGGGGCTCCTTGGGAACGGGGGCGCGGCGCGCCGGACGCATCGTGACTGGGATGCAAGGGGCGCGCCCCGGCAGCCTGTCGGTCGGATCGGCGTCAAGCGGTGCTGCGCCCCCTCTTTTTGTGCGCGCCTCGCCGGCTCGCACGCCATTCATTGATGAAGAAAATCATCATCAGAACGAAGAAGGTCGCACCTCCCGCGATCTGGATCGGCAAGGTGTAGTCGACCCGATACGCGCCGGTCTCGGGGTCGACCACCGTGCACATGATGCGGACGCGATCCATGAGGTTGTCGAGCAGCGTGTTCGACGGATTCAGGGGCATCCCGGCCAGCAGCATCTTCAGGGGTTCGCCCAATGCGCCGGCCGCGACGTCCTCGCCATAGATCTGATGCACGATGCGGCCCTCGGCATCCAGGACCGAGACCTGCAGCACATGGTCGAAGCCCGCCGGCGTCGCGGCATAGGCGAAGCCGAAATCCGCCGTGAGATCGGGGACGATGGCGGCGGGTGGGCTGAGGAATTCCCAGTTGGGCGCGGTGATGCCGTACTGGGTGGCGAACGCCTTGAGGGCCTGCGGCGAGTCGGCGGGCTGGTTGAAGCCGATGCTGACGATGTTGAACTGGTTGACGCCCAGGCTTTTCTGCAGGCCCTTGACGGCCTCTTGCAACGAGCGGGTGGTGGCGGGACACACCCGGAAGCAGCCGGTGTAGATGAAGCTGACCAGCAGGGGCTTGCCGCGGAAGGACGCCAGGGACACCGGGCTGCCCCCGCGGTCGACCAGGATATGGTCGCCGATCCGGCGCCCGAGCGCAGCCTGGCTGAGGGCGAGGGCATGGTCCGCATCCAGGCCCGACGCCCCGGCCGCCTCGGTGCGAGCGGGGGACGGCGCGGCAAGCAGCGCCAATCCCAGGCCGCAGGCCGCGGCGCCACGCCAAAGACGGGAAAACAACATCAAACCGGACACCTCGTTCCTAGAACCCCGGCCTCGTCAACTGAGGCCCCAGAGCTGGCTGAGGTACTTCCAGTTGACGAAGTAGTACAGCACGAAGGCCAGCAGAAAGACCATGGCCAGCACGAAGGTGCCGGGTGCCACGAAGCCCGCGGAGCCGTAGGTCTGGACCGCCGCCGTCGGCGCCGCGCGCTGGACGGGCGTGAAGGTGTTGCTGACCACGCCGGTGTCGAGCTTTTTGCCCCAGAGCAGCGAGCCCAGCACGAGGTAGACGAACAGCGCGCCGCCGATGATGGCCACGACGCCGCCGATGCCCACCAGCCCCATCATCAGGTAGGCGGCGCCCGGCCACTCGTAGGCCAGGGCATGGCCGCTGAAGGCCATGTCCCAATGGCGGCGGGACACGCCCAGCGTACCGGCGCCCATCATCACCAGGCAGAAGAAGTACATCGCGAAGCCGAAGAAATAGGGCTGGATGCGCGCCAGGTTAGGCGAGATGATCTCGCGCCGGAACAGCACCGGGATGAGGAAATAGGTGAGGCCCATGAAGGTCAGGGTGGACCCGATGACGACGGTGGCGTGGAAATGCCCCGGCACGTAGATGGTATTGTGGATCAGCAGGTTGAGCTGCTCGGTGCCCATCATCACGCCGGAGATGCCGCCCAGGAAACCGAAGCCGACCAGCGAGATGAACACGCTGGAGAATACGGGATTGCCCCAGGGCGCCTTGCGCAGCCACTCGAACAGGCCCTTGTTGAAGCCCCGCGCACGCTGCGCGACCTCCATGGCGCCGGGAATCGACAAGGCATGGATCATCGAGGCCAGCACGGCGAAATACATGAAGTAGCTGGTGTTGACGATCTTCCATTCGGTGCTGACGCCCGGGTCGGCCAGGATGTGGTGGGCGCTGGCCAGTTGCAGGAACAGGATGTAGAGCAGGAAGGCGCCGCGGCTGACGCGCTCGGACATGGGCTTGGCGCCGAAGGCGATGGCCGCCACGGCATACCAGATCGAGATGTGGGTCGCCACGTTGATCTGCTGGGACGAATGGCCCAGCGCCCACCAGATCACGCGGTACACCAGCGGATCGACGTTCTGCAGGAGCCCGATGGACATGAAGAAGGTGGGGATCAGGATGATCGCGCCCGACAGCAGGGTGAAGACCGCAATGATCCCCGCCGTGATGGCGCCGAAGGTCACCAGCGGCACCGAGCCCTCGTAGGTCTTTTCGCGCTTGGCGACGACCAGCGTGCCGAAGAACACGCCGCAGGCGATCAGGGCGCCGACGGCGAACACGATCAGGCCCAGGTAGAACGACCAATGCGCCATCATCGGCACGTACGAGGTCATCATGACGCTGGAGTCGCCCCGGAAGACCGCGATGTTGTTGACCACGGCGCCGACCAGCATGAGCGCATAGCCCGCCCAGGCGATCCGTGGCGTGGCGATCCGACAGCGCAGCAGGGAGGACGCGGCGAAGTACAGAACCGCGACCTCGAAAAAGATCATCCAGTAGATCAGCATGTCCAGGCCGTGCGCCGTGAGCACCATGTAGAAGGTGTCGGCGGGCAGCCAGTGCACGGCGGGCCAGCGCGTCAGCACGACGCCGATGGCCAGCAGTCCGCCGACCATCAGCGCGACGATGGCGGTGACGGCGTTGATCTTGATGAGTTTTTCAGCCTGGTCCTCGAACTGCAGCCCCGAGCGCGGGCACGTACGATAAGTGGTGTTGACGGCCATGTCGGTCCTCGCTTTACTTGACGTACAGGCGGCTCACCATTTCGTGGTGGCCGATGCCGCAATACTCGTTGCACACAATGGAAAAGACGCCGGACTCGTTGGGCGTGACCTTGATCACGTGCTCGTAGCCCGGCACCACCTGGATGTTGATGTTGGTGGGCTGCAGCGAGAAGCCATGGTTGTAGTCCATGGCGGTCAGGTGCAGCTTGTAGGTCTTGCCCTTTTCCAGTTCGAGGATGGGCCACCAGCTCCAGAGGCGGGCGATCAGATAGATGTCGGCCCCCTCGGGCGGCGCCACCACGGGGATTTTCTGGTCGGTCTCGGTGCGCACCGTCCATTTATCCACGAAGGCCTGCGTCTGGGCCATGAACTGCGCCGGGTTGGTCTTGTAGGTTTCGGTGGCGAGGTTCTGTTTGCCGTAGACGTGCCAGAGCACCATCATGAAGAACATGATCATGCACCACACGAAGGAAATGATGATCCAGGTGGCTTCGAGGCGGTCGAGGGGGTGCTTCCACCACAGCCGCTCTGAGGGGGGCAGTATTGCGCTCATGGGTCGGCTTCCTTATTTGGCCGCGGGGATGGTCAGGATGTCGATGAAGCCCCAGAGGTTGTAGACCACCATGGGAATCATCACGCCCAGAAAAAGCAGCAGAAACGGGCTGTCCAGCAGCTGCTGGATCAGGGGAACCTTCTCGTCCTCGTCGTCGTCATGGTGGCCCATGGTGGTCTCCTCGAAATGCCCTGGGTTGCTCTTGGACACGGGATGGAAACCCGGTGCATGCCTGTTTCAGGGGTGATGTGATTGTCCGGGGCGCCAAGGGCCAATGCCATGATTTGCATCAATTCTGGGAATTCGCCGCCAGGTTTCGCGCCAGTAAACGGCCGAACCCGGGCGGAAAGCTGTCAAAATGACACGCCCCCACGCCCCGCGGCTGGGGCTCCCCCCGTCGCCCCAGGAGCCGACCATGAACGCCCATGTGCCCATTTCATACCCGGCAGCGCCTCGCATAGCGCGGCGGCGCGCATGGCTGCGCGGCATGGCCTGGTTCTGCGCGGCGTTGGTGCTGTCGATCATCGGCCTCAGCGCCCACATGCGCCTGAGCCGCGTCGACCCAGCTTGTCAGCCCTGGCCTCAATGCCAGCAGGCGCAGGCGCTGGACGCGGATGCGCCCGGTGCGCCACCGGCCGCGCGCGCCGCGCACCGGATGGCTGCCTCCGCAGCCCTGCTGCTGGTGCTGGCCATGCTGGCCGTCGCCTTGGGGCCGCGTCCCATCCTGTGGCCGGAGGGCCGCATGGCCCTGGGCCTGCTGGGGCTGGCGTTGTTCCTCGCGGTGCTCGGGATGGCGGCCGGCGCCTCCGCGCTGCCGGCGGTGACGCTGGGCAACCTGCTGGGAGGATTCGCGATGTTCGCCCTCAGTGTGCGGCTGGCCACTCGAAGGACCCGCGTGGGCCACGGCCGCCTTGCGGTAACGGCGCCACACGGGTTTCGCCTCGCGCTGCTGTTGGCGCTGGTCCAGGTGGCCCTGGGTGGGCTGGTGAGTGCGGGTCAGGCGGGCCTGAGCTGCCCGGCTTTCGGCGCCTGCGACCTGGGTGCGGGCGGCTGGCAGGCGTTCAATCCGTGGATCGAACCGGCTGCGGGAACGCCGCCCACCCACGCGGGCGGGGCGTGGTTGCACATGACGCACCACGGCGTCGGACTGGCACTGGCGGTGATGCTGGCGATGCTGTCATGGCGGGCGTGGCGCCGCGGGGCACGCGCCTTCGCCGCCGTCCTTGCCGGCCTGCCCGTAGCGCTGGTGACGCTGGGCCTGGCTCTCGTGGCGCTGGGGCTGCCGCTGGCGCTGGTCCTGGCGCACAATCTGTGCGCGGCGCTGCTGCTCGCCCTGCTGGCGAGCGCCCCGGACTGTTATTCGCCCGTGCCGGATGCCGGACCGTGACGCCCCGTGGCGGGGCGTCTGCGGGGAAAACCCTGGCTGCGGATACGGTCCCAGACTTCGCGTTTTTCGGCCTCGTCCATGAAGACCCAGTTGGCGACCTCGAAGACGGTGCGCCCGCAGCCGCGGCAAACGTCGTCGTACAAAGTCGAGCACAGGGCCACGCAAGGTGAATCGGTGGGGTTCAGCGAGCGGGCGTCCGCCTGGGCGTCTGCGGCCGAGCCCACGGGCAGGCGGGGCGCCGCATCCGCGCCCCCGGCGGCGCAGGCACACTCCGCAGAGGACAGGGTTTCGTCGCGCCGGCCGCGCACCGGGCCGGCACCGTCCGTCGGCGACGGTGTGCTGGGACCGGTGCGTTCGTTCATGTCTTTCCTCAGGCGGCGGCCTTCAGCACCTGCACCTTGTCGGCGGCTTCCCAGCTGAACTCGGGTTCGCTGCGGCCGAAATGGCCGTATGCGGCCGACTTGGAATAGATGGGGCGCAGCAGGTCCAGCATGTTGATGATGCCCTTGGGCCGCAAGTCGAAGTGCTCGCGCACCAGGCGTGCGATCTGCTCGTCCGGGATGACGCCGGTGCCCTCGGTGTAGACCGTGATATTGATGGGCTCGGCCACGCCGATGGCGTAGCTGACCTGCACCTGGCACTGGCGCGCCAGGCCGGCGGCGACGATGTTCTTGGCGACGTAACGGGCCGCATAGGCCGCCGAACGGTCGACCTTGGAGGGGTCCTTGCCCGAGAACGCGCCCCCGCCGTGGGGGCAGGCGCCGCCGTAGGTGTCGACGATGATCTTGCGGCCGGTCAGGCCGCAGTCGCCTTGCGGGCCGCCGATGACGAATTTGCCGGTGGGGTTGACCATGTAGCGCGTTTTGCCGGTCAGCAGACCCTCGGGAAAGACGGGCCGGATGATGTGCTCGATCACGGCGTCGCGGATGTCGTCCTGCGAAATGTCGGGATGATGCTGGGTCGACACGACCACGGTATCGACCTCGGCGGGCTTGCCGTCGATATAGCGGAAAGTCACCTGGGACTTGGCGTCGGGACGCAGCCAGGGCAGGCGGCCGTCCTTGCGCAGTTCGCTCTGGCGCTGCATGATCCGGTGCGCATACCAGATGGGGGCCGGCATCAGGTCGGGGGTCTCGTCGCAGGCATAGCCGAACATCAGGCCCTGGTCGCCGGCGCCCTGGTTGAGGATTTCCTCGGGGGTGCGGTCCACGCCCTGGGCGATGTCCGGGGATTGCTTGTCATACGCCACCAGCACGGCGCAGCCCTTGTAGTCGATGCCGTAGTCGGTGTTGTCGTAGCCGATGCGCCGGATGGTGTCGCGGGCGATCTGGATGTAGTCGATGTTGGCGGTGGTCGTGATCTCGCCGGCCAGCACCACCAGCCCGGTGTTGCAGAGCGTTTCGGCGGCTACGCGCGACGTGGGATCCTGCTCGAGCAGGGCGTCCAGGATGGCGTCGGAGATCTGGTCGGCGACCTTGTCGGGATGGCCTTCGGAGACCGATTCGGAAGTAAAGAGAAAATCGTTGTTTGCCACAGCGATGCGTCCTTAGGTTGTGCCGGCGCATGCGCCGGGACGAGGTTGAACGAAACGCGTTGCACCTCATACCAAGGAGTCGGGGCGCGACGCTTTAGCGGTTTTTTGACGGCCCCGGAAGGGCCGGTATCGCTCCGCAAGTTGTCGGTTAACTCAGCGATGGAACGGATTTTAAGCGAAAATAGCCCCTCATCGCAGAATTCTTCGCTTTCATCAGGGATATTGGGGCGGGCGCGCCCCGCCCAGGAGTCGCTCCGTTCATGCTGTCGTTTTTCGTCAGGCTGCTGGCCGCGCTGCCTCTCGGGCTGCTACAGGCCATCGGCCGCGCGCTGGGCCTGCTCGTCTATGCGTTTCCCGGCCGCTACCGCCGGCGCCTGAGGAACAACGCCCGCCAGGCGGGCTATGCCGATGCGGCTTTCACCCGCCGGGCCGCAGCCGAATCCGGCGCCATGGTCCTCGAGATTCCAAAAGTCTGGTGGCGCACCCGCGAATGCCTGGCCATCACGGGCAGCGGCGAAGAAGCCATCGTGCGCGCCGCGCTGGCCGAAGGCCGGGGGATCATCTACCTCACCCCTCACCTGGGCTGCTTTGAAATCACCGCGCGCCACCTCACGCAATACGGTCCCCTGACCGTGATGTACCGCCCGTCGCGCAGCCCGCTACTGGATCCGATCGTGGAGTCCGCACGCGACATGCACAACCTGCGAGCGGTGCCGGCCAACCGCCACGGGGTGCGCGAGTTCGTGCGCGCGCTGCGGCGCGGCGAGGCGGTCGGCATGCTGCCCGACCAGGTGCCGCGCGAGGGCGACGGCGTCTGGCTGCCGGTCTTCGGCCGCCCCGCCCTGACGATGACGCTGGCCGCACGCCTGGCCCTGCAAACCGGCGTCGCCGTGATCCTGACGGCCGGCGAGCGCCTGCCCGGCGCACGCGGCTGGCGCATGCATTACCTGCGGCTGCCGGAACCGCTGGCCGACACGCCGGAGGCGGTCGCCGCCGCAATCAACCAGGCAATGGAAACCTTGATCCGCCGGTTTCCCGAGCAATACCTGTGGAGCTACAACCGCTACAAGCAGCCGGAGGATGCGCCGCCCATCCCCGGGGAGTCCGCATGAGCCTCGACAAGAAGCCTCTGCTGCGGGCGGTGCTGGGCCATTTCGGCCGCTGCTCCACGCCTACGCGCCTGCGCTGGGGCCGGGTCCTGGGTCGGATCACGCCCCTGCTGTTGCGCTCGCGCACGCACATCGTGCGCACCAACCTGCGCCTCTGCTTTCCCGACATGGATGCCGCCGCGCGCGAGGCGCTGCTGCGGCGCCACTTCCGCCTGCTGGCCCAGTCATTCGTCGACCGGGGTTTGTGCTGGTTCGGCACGCCCGAGCGCATCCTGGACACCATCGAGCTGCAGGGCGAGGCGCACCTGAGCACCTTGCTCGACCAAGGCCGGCCCATCCTGATGTTCGCGCCCCACTTCATCGCACTGGACGCCGCCGCGACCCGCCTGACCCTGTTCCTGAAGGAATCGGCCACGCTGTACACGCAGCAGAGCGACCGCGACGTCGACGAGATCGTGCGCCAGGGCCGGGGGCGCTTCCACCAGGTGCATCTGGTCAGCCGCCGCGACGGCGTGCGCGGGCTGATCCGGCATCTGCGCAAGGGGATCCCGGTCTATTACCTGCCCGATATGGATTTCGGCCGCCAAGGCAGTGCGTTCGTCCCATTCTTCGGCATCCCGGCGGCCACCCTGCTGTCGGCCGCGCAGATCGCCCAGGCCTGGGATGCCGCGGTGGTGCCGGTCATCAGCCGGCTGGATGCGGCCACCGGGCGCTACCGGGTCGAGGTCGGCGCACCGCTGGAGGCGTTCCCCGGGGACGACGATCCGGCGGCGGCCACCGCGCGCCTGAATCGCCTGATCGAGGCCGAGGTCCGCCGCGATCCGGCCCAATACTACTGGGTCCACCGGCGCTTCAAGACCCGTCCCGAGGGCGAGCCCGGCGTCTACTGAACCGCGGCCGGGCATGCGGACCGTTCCTGCCCGGACCGCCGCCGCGGTCTGGTTCGGCGGCGCGCTTTGCAGGATAATCCCGGGATGATCTGGAACTTCACCAAGATGCATGGCGCCGGCAATGATTTCATCATGCTCGACGGCGTGCGCCAGCCCATCCACATGACGCCCGAGCGGGCCCGGGCGCTGGCCGATCGCCATTTCGGCATCGGCGCGGACCAGATCCTGCTGGTCGAGGAGCCCTTGCACCCCGAGGCCGATTTCCGCTATCGCATCTTCAACGCCGACGGCGGCGAGGTCGAGCACTGCGGCAACGGCGCACGCTGTTTCGTGCGCTTCGTCCACGAGCAAGGCCTCTCACACCGCAATCCTCTGCGCGCCGAAATCTGCACCGGCCTGATCGTGCTGACCGAGGCGGACGACGGCGAGGTGACGGTCGACATGGGCCAGACCCGCTTCGAACCCGCCGACCTGAATTTCGACGCCGACGGGCTGGCCACGCAAGCCTGTGCGGACGACACGCTCTACCGATTGGACGTGCCCGGCCACGAGGGTCCGCTGCTGTGGTCGCTGGTGGCGATCTCGAATCCGCACGCCGTGCTCCAGGTCGAGGACGTGGAGCACTATCCGGTCGATGTCGTCGGCCCGGCCATCGCGACGCATCCGCGTTTCGGGCAAGGGGTGAACGTCGGCTTCATGCAGGTCCAGGGGCCGGGCCACATCCGCCTGCGCGTCCACGAGCGCGGCGCGGGCGAAACCCTGGCTTGCGGTACCGGCGCCTGTGCCGCGGCTGTGGCGGGCATGCGCCGCGGCCTGCTGGCGAACCCGGTGCGGGTCGATACACACGGCGGCACGCTGCACATCGATTGGGAGGACGGGCGCCTGCGCATGCGCGGCCCGGCCGCCACTGTCTTCAACGGCCAGGTCGACATCGACGCCCTGACCGCAACCTTCAGGGAATCCACCAGGACATGACTCAAGACGCGCTGACCGCCCAGGCTATCGCCGAATACCTCAGCACCCGCCCGGACTTCTTCGAACAGCACGCCGATCTGTTCGCCAACCTGAACGTGCCGCACCCGCATCAGGCGCGCGCGATTTCACTGGGCGAGCGCCAGATCCTCACGCTGCGCGACCGGGCCAAGGCGCAGGAACGCCGCCTCGCCCAACTGCTGTACAACGCCGGCGGCAACGAACGCATCAATCAAGCCATCATGCAATGGTGCGCGCGGATGCTGGCCGAACCCGACTCCGCGCAGATTCCGGCCCACATCATCCGCAGCCTGGGCGACCTGTTCGACCTGTCCGCCCTGGCCTTGCGCGTGTGGGACCTGCCGGCGCTGGCCGACAGCGAATTCGCACAGGACGTCACCCCCGGCATCCGCGAGTATGCCGCCGCGCTCGAGGTCCCGTACTGCGGGCCGCTGGCCGGACAAGAGGCCGCGGCCTGGCTGGCATCGCCTCCCGCATCGGTGGCCATCATGGCGCTGCGTCCGCTGGCCGGACAAGCCCCCGTCGGCCTGCTGGTGCTGGGCTCGGACGACCCCGAACGCTTCACCGAGGACATGGGCACCGCATTCCTCGAGGTCATCGCCCTGCTGGCAGGCGCGGCGCTGGGCAGGCTGGCCGACCCCGCGCCCGACGCCGCCTGAGGCGCCGGCGGTGGCCCCTCGCGGCATGTCCCCCCAGTACGCAGTCCAGAGGCCGTGTCCATGACACCCACTACCGGCGACACACAATCGATCGAGGCATGGCTGGCCGCACTGGGCGAACAACAGCGCTATGCGGCGCACACCATCGCCAGTTATCGGCGGGACCTGGCGGCCCTGCGGCGCTGCCATCCGGAGCTGGCGCTGGACAGCCTGACGGAATCGCACATCCGCCAGGCGCTCGCCCGCCTGCACGCCCAGGGTCTGAAGCCTCGCAGCCTGGCGCGCGCACTGGCGGCGTGGCGCGGCTATTTCGAATGGCGGGCCCCGGCCGCCGGGCTCGAGCGCAACCCCGCACATGGCGTGCGTGCGCCCAAGATCCCGCGCACACTGCCCAAGGCCTTGTCGGTGGACCATGCCCAGGCCCTGCTCGACCGCAACGGCCTGCCGCCGGCCGAGTCGGCCGTCGAACGGCGCGACCTGGCGATGTTCGAGGTCCTGTATTCCAGCGGACTGCGCCTGGCCGAACTGGTCGGGCTGGATCACGTGCCCACGCGCGAGGATGGCTATGCCTCGCACAGCTGGATCCAGCTTGACGAGGGCGAGGCCGTGGTCCGCGGCAAGGGCGGCAAGACACGCATCGTCCCCCTGGGCGGCCGGGCCATCGAGGCGCTGCGCGCATGGATGGCCGTACGCGCGACGCTGCTGCCCGCCCACGCCGATGCGGCCACCCGCGCGGCGCTGTTCCTGGGCGCCCGCGGCGCGCGCATCAGCCCGCGGGTGGTCCAGCTGCAACTGGACCGGCTGGCCCGACGCGTGGGCTTGCCGCTGCATGTGCATCCGCACAGCCTGCGCCACAGCTTTGCCAGCCACCTGCTGCAGTCGGCCCAGGACCTGCGCGCCGTCCAGGAACTGCTGGGGCACGCCAATATCTCGACTACGCAGATCTACACGCGCCTGGATTTCCAGCATCTGGCGGCCAGCTACGACCAGGCGCATCCGCGGGCGCACCGGAAATCGCGCGATTAGGGCTCCGCCGAACAAATCATGGGACGGGCAGACACCGTGGAGCATGCGGAGGCGCCGTAAATCGATGCGCTACCGGTGTCATCCCCTCATGGCTTCCAGGATCAGCCGCGCATTCCAGCGGAACATCCCCAGGTAGGTGCCGGCGGGCGTGCCGGGCGCATCCAATGTGTCGGAATACAGCGTGCCGCCGATCCGGGCGCCGGTTTCCTGGGTGATGCGCCGCATCAGTGTCGGATTCACCGCCTTTTCAAGGAACATCGCCCGGATACCACGGTCGCGGATCTGGTCGATGATCCGCGCGAGGGCGCCCGCCGCGGGCTCGGCCTCGCTGGACAGGCCTAGCACCGAGACGATCCGGATGCCGTAGGCCTGGCCCAGGTAGCCGAATGCATCGTGCGTCGTCATCATGACGCGCCGCGCCGGGGGCACGGCCTCCAAGTCGTTGCGCCAGGCCCGATCCTCGTCCTGCAGGCGCAGGGCATAGGCGTCGGCACGCCGGCGATACTCATCGGCATGCGCCGGATCCGCGGCGGCCAGGCCGCGCGCGATGTTGCGCACATAGATTACGCCATTGGACAGGTCCTGCCAGGCGTGCGGGTCGACGTCGCCCGCATGGCCGTGGCCATGGGGTTCGTGGTCGTGGGTTTCATGCCCATGCGCCTCCAAGGCCTGTTCCTCGTCGCCGAGGACGCGCGGCCGCACGCCGTCCGAGGCCACGACGTCCAGGCCCTTGAAGCCCGCGGCATCCAGCAGGCGCGGCAGCCAGCCTTCGAATCCCAGGCCGTTGCGCACCAGAACCTGCGCAGCCCCCAATGCGCGCGCATCGCGAGGCGTGGGTTCGAAGGCATGGGCATCGCCATTGGGACCGACAATGGCCTGGATGTCGAGGCGATCCCCGCCCACCTCGCGAACCATATCCGCCAGGATCGAGAACGTGGCCACCACCCGGATGCGGTCCGAGGGCGCCTGCGCATGCGCCCTCGGCAGCATCGCACCGCAGAGGACGAGCACGGCGGCGGCGGACCAGGCCGACAGGCTGCGCGCCGGCCGGCGACGCATGGACGCGGCGCCTGCCTGGAGAATGGTATTCCGCATGGATCAGGACCCCATGGATTCGAGCAGACGGGCACGACGCTGGCGCGATTGCCGCACGAGCTGCAGTATCCCGCCGTGCGGCCCGATGGCCACCGAGACGAAATACAGGAGCCCCGCCGCCAGGATGATGGCCGGTGAGGCAGGCACGTCCTGGTAATAAGACACCAGCAGCCCCGCATACGAGGACGCCGCGCCCAGGGCGGCGGCCAGGATCATCTGCGAGCCGACCGAGCGGACCCAGAAGCGGGCGGCCGTGGCGGGCAGCATCATGATGCCGACCACCATCAGCGTCCCCAGGACCTGGAAGCCGGCCACCAGGTTCAGCACCAGCAGCAGCAGGAAGGCCATGTGGGCCCAGGCGCCGGCACCGCCCTCGGCCCGCAGGAACAAAGGATCCAGACACTCGATGACCAACACCCTGAACAGGGCGGCCAGCGCCAGCAGGGTCACACTGCTGACCGCCGTCACCAGCAGGAGGGCGGCGTCGTTCAGGCCCAGCACCGTGCCGAACAACACGTGAATCAGATCCATATTGGTGCCGCGCAGCGACACCAGCAGAACGCCCAGCCCCAGCGACACCAGGTAGAACGCCGCAAAGCTCGCGTCCTCCCGCAAGGGCGTCAGACGCGACACCAGGCCCGCCAGCAGGGCGACCACGACGCCGGTGACCAGGCCACCCAACGTCATCGCCGACAAGGACAGGCCGGCCGTCAGGAAGCCGACCGCGACGCCCGGCAGGATGGCATGGGCCATCGCGTCGCCCATCAGGCTCAGGCGACGCAGCACCAGGAATACACCCAGCGGGCCCGCGGCAAAGGACAGCGCCCAGGCACCCGCCAGCGCGCGGCGCATGAAACCGTAGTCGATGAACGGCTGCGTCAGCAGCTCCAGCCAGAGATTCATGTCAGCGCCCCTGCGCACAGGTGGCGGGCAAGGTGCAGGTTGGCGGGACTGAGGACCTGCTCCGTCGCCCCCCATTCCACCACTTGCCCGGCCAGCAGCAGGGTCTGGGGAAAATAGGCGCGCACGATGTCCAGGTCGTGCAACACGGCGATCACGGTGCGCCCCTCGGCATGCCAGGCATGCAACAGGTCCAGCAGATCCTCGGTGGTGGCCCGATCCACCGCGGAAAACGGTTCGTCGAGCAAGATCACCCGGGCATCGCGCAGCATGAGCCGCGCAAACAGGGCACGCTGCAACTGGCCGCCGGACAGGGTGTCCACCGGCCGGCGGCCCAGGCCCGCCAGGCCCACCACGCGCAGCGCATCCTCGACCCCCTCGAGGCCGGCCTCGTCAAGGCCGCGCCAGGCGCCCACGCGGTGCCAGGCCCCCAGGGCCACCAGGTCGAAGGTGCTGATGGGAAAGGCGAGATCGAGTTCGGCGGATTGCGGCAGGCAGGCCAGGCTGCGGGCCAGGCCCGCGCCCACGTGGATGCGCCCGCGCAGCGGATTCAGGCGGCCTGCGATTCCCTTGATCAGGGTGGACTTCCCGGCCCCGTTGGGGCCCACGATGGCGGTCAGCGAACCCTGCTCGAAGGCGCCGCTGGCATCGCGCACCGCGACGCGGTCGCGCCAGCCCAGCCACACGCGCTGCAATTCGATCGCCGGCTGCCCTACCACCATTGCATCGCCCAGCCGGTCAGGATCCACAGGAAGACTGCGGCAATCGACGCGCGCAGCATGCGCCGGCCGGCGGAGAGCAGCAGCACCGAGCCGCGATAGCGGCGCGGCCGCTGGAATAAGGACAATCTGGGCATGATGGGATGGGTCAGGCACCGGGTCGGTGCGGCGAATTTGTTATGTTATAACATAACCATAAGACCGAGTTGCGCGCCGTCTGCGCCAGCCGCGAGCCGCCAGGCGACCGGCCACCCCTGAACCCGCTGCCGGCCCGGGTAGGGTACGATGGATCATGGATGCGACCCTCACGTTTGCCCTAAAGCATGGGCTGTGATGTAATCGCTTGTTGATTTGATTGCGCGAGGCCTTACCAGCGGCTGGTTGGCGTACCCTGGCAGAGCTTTGGATGGATGCCTTGCGCGGCCTGCGAGGCACCTATGAAAGCTGCGACAGAACTGGACACCATGATTCCCGTGACCGTGCTTACGGGATTCCTCGGCGCGGGCAAGACCACCTTGCTGCGCCGCATCCTGACTGAATACCACGGCCAGCGCATCGCGGTCATCGAAAACGAGTTCGGCCCCGAGAACATCGACAACGACCTGCTCGTGCAGGACAGTGACGAGCAGATCGTCGAATTGAGCAACGGCTGCGTCTGCTGCACCGTGCGCGGCGACCTGATCCGCACGCTCAACGACCTGGCGGCCCGCCGCGCGGACGGCGGCCTGGCCTTCGACCGGGTCATCATCGAAACGACCGGCATGGCCAACCCCGGCCCCGTGTGCCAGACGTTCTTCATGGACGACGACATCGCCGATACCTATCGGCTCGATGCGGTCATCACCGTCGTGGACGCCAAGCACGGCATGGCCACCCTCGACCGCCAGGAGGAATCCCAGCGCCAGGTCGGCTTTGCCGATCGCCTCCTGATTTCAAAAAAGGACCTGGTCAACGACGCCGACTACCAGGCATTGCGCGCGCGACTGGTGCGCATCAACCCGCGCGCCTCGATCACGCCGGTGCATTTCGGCGAAACCGACATCGAGGCCCTCCTCGAGGTCAGCGGCTTCGATCTCGATGCGATCCTGAACATCGATCCCGAATTCCTCGAGTCCGAAGACCACGATCATCACGATCACGCGTATCATGGCCACCACCATGACCACGGCCATGATCATGATCACGACGAGGACGGCCACGCCTGCGGTCCCGGATGCGGCCACGATCACCATCACGCGCACCACGACGACGAAATCGGCGCCTTCGTCTTCCGCTCGAACAAGGCCTTCGACCCCGAGCGCCTCGAGGAATTCCTCGGCGGCATCGTCCAGGTCTACGGCCCCGACCTGCTGCGCTACAAAGGCATCCTCTACCTCAAGGGGATCAATCGCCGCATGCTGTTCCAAGGCGTCCACATGATGATGGGCGCCGAACCCGGCAAACCCTGGCTTGCCAGTGAAAAGCCCAATACCCGCATGGTCTTCATCGGCCGTAAACTTCCCCAGGACATCTTCACCCAGGGGCTCGAGCAATGCCTGGCCTGATCCCGCACTATGCGCCGCACCGGCAAGGCGGCAGCGGGTGAACGCCATCCGGCACGATAATCAGAGTAGAGGAAACACCATGGCTAGCAAATCCAGCACGAAATCCCAGGTCCGCCTGCTGACGGAAAAGGAACTGTTGGCGATGCCGGAAAAGGACTACATGAACGATGCACAGCTCGCGTTCTTCCGCGACCGCCTGCACCGCCTCGAACACGAAATCCTCACGAACGCCGGCGCCACCACGGAAAACCTGCGCGAGACCCAATACGTCCCCGACCCGGCCGATCGCGCCACCATCGAAGAAGAACACGCGCTCGAGCTGCGTACCCGCGACCGCGAGCGCAAGCTGCTGAAAAAGGTCCAGCAGTCCATCGCCCGGATCGATGCCGGCGAATACGGCTGGTGCGAGGAAACCGGCGAGCCCATCGGCATCGCCCGCCTGCTGGCCCGCCCCACCGCCACCCTGTCGCTCGAGGCGCAGGAGCGCCGCGAAATGCGCCAGAAGCTCTACGGCGACTAAGTCCGGCACTCGCAGGACCCCACGGCCCCGCCCGATCAGACCCCGGCGGGGCGCCGTGCCTTGAATCCGGCTGTCCCGCCCCCATATGAACGGCTCACAGCAAGGATTCCCATGGAACAATTTCACGCCACCACCATCGTCTGCGTCCGCCGCGGAGAGGACGTCGCGCTGGGCGGCGACGGCCAGGTCACGCTCGGCAACATCGTCATCAAGGGCACGGCGCGCAAGATCCGCCGCCTCTACCACGACCGCGTCCTGGCGGGTTTCGCCGGCGCCACGGCCGACGCCTTCACCCTGCAGGAGCGCTTCGAGGCCAAGCTGGAAAAACACCAGGGCCACCTGATGCGCGCGGCCGTCGAGCTGACCCGCGACTGGCGCACCGACCGCATCCTGCGCCGGCTCGAGGCCATGCTCATCGTGGCTGACCGCGAGCACACCCTGATCCTGTCGGGCAACGGCGACGTCCTCGAGCCCGAACACGGCCTGGCCGCCATCGGATCGGGCGGCGCCTACGCGCAGTCCGCGGCCCGCGCGCTGCTCGAGAACACCGACCTGCCGCCCGCCGAGGTCGTCAAGAAGTCCCTCGAGATCGCGGGCGAACTCTGCATCTACACCAACCAGAACCACATCGTCGAAACACTTTAGGCCCGTCCATCATGTCCGCCTCCACCATGACCCCAAAAGAAATCGTCTCGGAACTGGACAAGCACATCGTGGGCCAGGACCGCGCCAAACGCTCCGTCGCCGTAGCGCTGCGCAACCGCTGGCGCCGACAGCAGGTGCCCGAACCCCTGCGCCACGAGATCGTGCCCAAGAACATCCTGATGATAGGCCCGACCGGCGTGGGCAAAACGGAAATCGCCCGCCGCCTCGCGCGGCTGGCCAATGCGCCCTTCGTCAAGATCGAGGCCACCAAGTTCACCGAGGTCGGCTACGTCGGCCGCGACGTCGACACCATCGTGCGCGACCTGGTCGAGGTCGCCGTCAAGCAAACCCGCGAGACCGAGATGCGGCGGGTGCGCGCCCAGGCCGAGGACGCCGCCGAGGACCGCATCCTCGACGCCCTGCTGCCGCCGCCGCGCAACGCGCGCGGCGAGCCCGAACGCGACGAGAACAATACCCGCCAGATCTTCCGCAAGCGCCTGCGCGAGGGCCGTCTGGACGACACCGAGATCGAGGTCGAGGTCGCCCAGGCCGCGCCTCAGATGGAAATCATGGCGCCCCCGGGCATGGAGGAAATGACCGAGCAGCTGCGCGGCATGTTCGCCGGCCTGTCGCAGGGCAAGACCAAGACCCGCAAGCTCACGGTCAAGGAGGCCTTTCGCCTGATCATCGAAGAGGAGGCGGGCCGCCGCATCAACGAGGAAGAACTGCGCGGCCGCGCGGTCTCGCTGGCCGAGCAGCACGGCATCGTGTTCCTCGACGAGATCGACAAGATCGCCGCGCGCCAGGAGCAAGGCGGCGCGGACGTCTCGCGCCAGGGCGTCCAGCGCGACCTGCTGCCGCTGGTCGAGGGCACGACGGTCAACACCAAGTACGGCATGGTGCGCACCGACCACATCCTGTTCATCGCCTCGGGCGCGTTCCACCTGTCCCGCCCCTCGGACCTGATCCCAGAACTGCAGGGCCGCTTTCCCATCCGCGTGGAACTCGACTCACTGACGGCCGAGGACTTCGTGCGCATCCTGGATGCGACCGACGCATCGCTGACCAAGCAATACCACGCACTGCTGGCCACCGAGGACATCGAGCTGGACTTCACCGAGGCGGGCATTCGGCGCCTGGCCGAAATCGCCTTCGACGTCAACGAGCGCACCGAGAACATCGGCGCCCGCCGCCTGTACACGGTGATGGAGAAACTGTTGGAGGACCTGTCCTTCGAGGCTGCCAATCCGGGCGCCGACAAGGTCGTGATCGATGCGGCCTACGTCAACGACAAGCTCGAGGCCACGGCGGGCAGCCAGGACCTGGCGCGCTACGTGCTGTAGCCGGGACCCGCGCAAGGCTTATTTGGACAGCTTGGTGACCACGTACTTGCCATCCTGGCGGGTGGCGGTGAACTTGACCGTGTCGCCGACCTGGATTCCCGCCAGCAAGGCCGGATCGATCCGGTAGACCAGCGTCATCGCCGGCAGGTCCAGCGCGCTGATGGCGCCGTGCTTGATGGCGATCCGGCCCTGCGCGGCATCCACGCGCCGGACCTCGCCGCTGGCCTGGGCCTCCTGCGCCTGGGCCGGCACGGCAACCACGGCAACCGCAGCCAGGGCGGCAAGCGCCACGGCACCTGATCGCGAAAACATCGTTCCAGGCATACGCTAAACTCCTTTTCCGTATCCCGTTTCAACACCCCAATATAACGCCAAAAGGAAGCACCTTGCCCGATCCCGTCCCCGGTTATATTCTGCGGCCCGCCATCGAAACCGACATCCCCGGCATCCTCGCGCTGATGCGCGAGATGGCGGAATTCGAACGGCTCACCGGGATCTTCAAGGCCACCGGGGACAGCCTGCGCGCGAGCTTCTTCGGCCCGACGCCGGCGGCCCACTGCCTGGTCATCGTGCCCGAGGACGACGATCGGACGCCGATCGCCTACATCATGTGGTTCCATAACTATTCCAGCTTCCTGGACAAGCGCGGCCTGTACCTCGAAGACGTGTACATTAGCCCTGCGCACCGGGGACGCGGCCTGGGCGGCTGGGTCCTTCGGCACCTGGCGCGCCTGGCGGTGGACCTGGACTGCGGACGCTTCGAATGGGTGGTCCTGGACTGGAACCGGAACGCCATCGAATTCTACGAGCACCATGGCGCCGAGGTCCTGCACGACTGGCGCGTGGTGCGCGTGACCGGCGACGCGCTGCGGCGCCTGGCGCAGACTCCCTGACATTCCGACCGAACGCGAGGGCAATCATGTCCATCCGGCTTTCCATCATCAGCACCCGCACCGGCGACGACGGCACCACCGGACTGGGCGACGGGACGCGCCTGCCCAAGGACGCGCCGCGCATCGCCGCCCTGGGCGACGTCGACGAACTCAACAGCATGATCGGCCTGTGGCGCACCGAGGCCCTGCCGCCCGACGTAGCCGCGCTGCTCGGGCGCATCCAGAACGAGCTGTTCGACCTGGGCGGCGAGCTCTGCATCCCCGGCCACGCCGCCGTGACCGAGGCCCACGTGGCGCGCCTGGACGAGGCCCTGGCGCATTACAACGCCGGGCTGGGTCGCCTGCAGGAATTCATCCTGCCCGGCGGCTGTCGGGCCGCCGCGCTGGCCCACATGGCGCGTACGCTCGCCCGGCGGGCCGAGCGCGCCGTGGTGGCGCTGGACCGCGAGGAGGCCGTCAATCCCCCGGTGCGCCAGTACCTGAACCGCCTCTCGGACCTGTGCTTCGTGCTGGCGCGCACACTGAACCGCGCCGCCGGCGTGCCCGATGTCTGCTGGACGGGACCTCAGCACGCCTCAGGGGCGTAAACCGCCCCACCGCCAAGCCGATCCGGCGCCGGCGGCCTCAGCGCGCGTCGGCCGAGTGGACATCCAGGGCCTCGAGGAAGCGCGACACCATGTTGTAGGTGGCGATGGTCGCGGTCAGCTCGACCAGGCCGCGCTCATCGAAATGCGGCCGCAGGGCATCGAACACCGCATCCTCGACCTGCACCGACAAGGTCATCGCATCGGTGTAGGCAAGGACGGCGCGCTCGCGGGCATCGAACACGCCCTCGGGCAGGGCGCGTTCACGCAAGGCGTCCAGCTGCGCCTGGGCCAGGCCTGCGCGCCGCGCGATCGGCGCATGCTGGTCGGCCTCGTAGGGCGCCCGGTTGAGGTGGGCGATGCGCATGATGACCAGTTCGCGGATCGCGCCGTCCAGCCCGGTCTGCTGGCGGATGCGGGTCAGGTGCGCCAGCCACCCTTCGGCCACCGGCGGGCTGTGCAACAGCATCTGGTACAGGTGCAGCACGCTGCCGCGTTCGGCGACGATGCGCTCGACCAGCGCCTGGCTCGAGCCGTCCGCCAGGTCCGCATATCCGATTCTTGCCATGGGTATAGTCCTTTGCCGGGTCAGGCGGGCAGCACGTCGCGCACGCTGCGCGCCAGGCGCTCGACGATCTCGTCGATGTCGGCGGCGGTGCTGATGAAGGGCGGCGCCAGCAGCACATGGTCGCCATGCACGCCGTCGATGGTCCCGCCCATCGGATAGACCATGAGCCCATTGGCCATGGCTTGGCGCTTGAGCTGGGCGTGGGTCTTGCGGGCGGGGTCCAGCACCGATTTATCGGCCTTGTCCCGCACGAACTCGACGCCGGTGAACAGGCCACGGCCGCGGATGTCGCCGACGTTGGGGTGATCGCCCAGGGCCTCGCGCAAACGGGCGCGCAATTGCTCGCCGCGGGCACGCACATTGTCCAGCAGGCCATCGCGCTCGATCACGCGCTGCACCGCGAGGGCGCCGGCGCAGGCGGTGGCGTGGCCCATATAAGTGTGCCCGTGCTGGAAAAAGCCGCTGCCGCCGACGATGGTGTCATAGATCCGGCGGCTGGCCAGCATGGCGCCGATGGGCTGATAGCCCGCCCCCAGCCCCTTGGCGATCACCAGGATGTCGGGGGCCACACCGTCCTCGGCGCAGGCGAACAGGTGGCCGGTGCGGCCCATGCCGGCCATCACCTCGTCGAGGATCAACAGTACGCCATGGCGGTCGCAGACCTCGCGGATGCGCTGCAGGTAGGTGCGCACCGGCGGCAGCACGCCGGCCGTCGCGCCCACCACGGTCTCGGCGACGAAGGCCGCGACGTTTTCCGCGCCGATCTCGAGGATTTTTTGCTCGAGTTCTTGCGCCAGCCGTGCGGCGTATTGCTCCTCGGTCTCGTCGGCGCGCTGGTCGCGATAGGCATAGCAGGGCGAGACGTGATGGGCGGGGACCAGCAGGGGCAGGAAAGGTGCGCGCCGCCAGGCATTGCCGCCGATCGCCAGCGCCCCCAGGGTGTTGCCGTGGTAGCTCTGGCGCCGGGCGATGAACTGGCTGCGGGAATCCTCGCCGCGTTCGACGAAATACTGGCGCGCCAGTTTCAGCGCCGCCTCCACGGCCTCGGAGCCGCCGGATACGAAATAGACGTGGTCCAGGTCCCCGGGCGCGCGGGCGGCCAGGAAGTCGGCCAAATCCTCGCAAGCCTGCGTGGTGAAGAATGAAGAATGGGCGTAGGCCAGTTCGTCGAGCTGCGCCTTGATGGCCGCGATCACGTCGGGGTGGCCATGCCCCAGGCAGGACACGGCCGCGCCGCCGGAGGCGTCAATGTACTCGCGACCGTCCTCATCGAACAGGGAAACCCCCTGTCCGCGTACGGCGCGTTTCAGCGTATGCTGGGGGTTGCGATGAAAGACATGGGTCATGGCGGGGGTCCCAGGCGTCCTCGGCCGATCGTCGCGGCACGCCGTTTATTCAACAGGTGTTTCGTGTATCATAATACTTGGAACAAATAAATCAATCCCCCCGAGGCTTTTCCCGACCGACCGTCATGCAAGCGCCACAGTCCCTGGAAGCCCTGGTCCAACACATCCAGTCCTGCTACAAGGACTTGAGCCCGCAGTTCCAGATCGCCGCGCGCTATCTGATCGACCATCCGACCCAAGTGTCGATCCTGTCGATGCGCAAGATCTCGGCCTTGGCCGGCGTACAGCCGGCCACGCTCGTGCGGCTCGCCCAGCACTTGGGCTATGCCGGCTGGGAGCCCCTGAAATCGGTCTTCAACCGGCAACTGCGCATGGTGCCCGGCGGCTACGCCGACCGCGCCCAGGCGCTGGTCGCCGACCACCCGTCCGAGTCCGCCGACTGGATCCGCGGCACCCAGGCGCAATCGGCCAACCTGCTGGCGCTGGGCGCGGCCAACGCGCGGGCGATGCCCGAGGCGGTCGAACGCTTGCACCGGGCGCGGCGGCTGCACATCGCGGGGTTTCGTTCGTCGCATCCCGCGGCCTTCAGCCTCAAGTACCTCTGCAGCCTGTTCCGTCCCGACGTCTACCTGCTGGACAACACCGCCGGCACGCTCGACCAGGACCTGCGCCACCTGGGCCCCGAAGACACCATTGTCCTCATCAGCTTCGCGCCCTACTCGCGCGAAGTCCGCCAGATCACCGAGGCCGCGCGCCGGCAAAGCTGTCCCATCATCGCCCTGTGCGACAGCAAGCTCGCGCCGGTGGCCATCGAGGCCGCATGCGTACTGACGTTCACGACGCACAGCGGTTCCTTCTTTCCGTCCACCGTGGCCGCACAGGGTCTGGTCGAGGTGCTGGCCCAGCAACTGCTCGTGCGCGCCGGCGCGCGAGCCGTGCAAGGCCTGGCGCACGCCGAGGCGCAACTGCACGACAGCGGCGCCTACCTCTGAGGCGGCGCGGCATGGCGGCATCGTTTCCACACCAGGAGAATCACCGTGCTGGCATGGCTGCGCGCTGAAGGATCCCATCGCGACATCGGGCTGGCGCTGGGGCGCTGGGGGGCCGAGGCCTGCCACGGCCATCTGCTGCGCTCGTCCGCATGGGCCGGCGTACAGCGCTGGCGCGGCAGCGCCGAGGCTGCGGCCATGCGCGCGCATGTCGAACAGGCCTTTCCGTGGATCATGGACGAGCTCTCGGGCCTGGCCGAAGGGCTGGGACTACCGCTAGAGGACGTCTTTCTGTGGAATTGCCGCGGCGACCTGTGGGCGATGGCGCCCGACGGCTGCACCACCGTGCTGGCCGCCGCGCGCCTGTCGCACAACGAGGACGGCGATCCGGGCTTCGCCGGCCGCTGCGGCCTGGTCGACCTGCGGCCGCCCGATGGCCCGGCCTTCGTATCCTTCGTCTACCCGGGGTCCATCCCGGGCCACACCTTTGCCGTCAACGACGCCGGTCTGGCCATGACCGTCAACAACATCCGGGCGCGCCGTGCCCCGCCCGGCATGCCGCGCATGGTGCTGACGCGGGCCGTACTGACGCTGGGCACGCCCACGGACGCCGTGGCGCTGCTGCGCGCCCACCCGCGCGCCGGCGCCTTCCACCTGGGCATCGGCACGGCCGGCGGGGACGCCACGTACAGCGTGGAATTCTCATCTGAAACAGTGTCCGCCGAACGCGTGGCCGCCGGCAGGCGGGTCCACGCCAACCATGCCATCCACGCCCTGCAGGCCGGCCTGTCCCAGGTCGTCACGGCCTCGTCGCGGCACCGGCAGGCGCGCGGCGACGCCCTGTTGGCACGAGGGACCGAAGCCCTCGACATCCTGGCCGATCAAGGCGATGCGGCCGAGCCCATCTACCGGAACTCGGCCGCCGATACGGATGACGAGAACACCATGGCCACCGCGGACATCGACCTCGGCGGGCCGCTGGCCGCATGGACGGTGCAGGCCCCCCCGGGCGACATCCGGTTCCGCTTCGAGGGGATCCGCCGGCTGTGATCAGCGCACCCGGCTGACCATGTATTCGACGGCCGCGCGCAGGGCGGCGTCGTCGGCCTTGGTGCCGCCGCGCGCCGGCATGGCGCCCCTGCCGTTGATGGCCACGGCCATCATCTCGTCCATGCCACGCGCGATGATGGGTTCCCACGCCTTTTTATTGCCGAGCTTGGGGGCGTTGGCCGCGCCTGTGCTGTGGCAGGCCACACACGAGGATTTATAGAGCTTTTCACCCGAGGGGTTGACCTTGCCGCCATCGGCGGCCATCGAGGCGAAAGGCGCGAGGGCCAGTGCGAGGGCTGCGATACCGAGAGTCTTGAACATGAGGGTCTCCTGAGAGGCATGGCCCAAGGCCATGCCCGTTGTTTCATGGGTTATTTGGCGGTGACTGGCCGGGGCGCGGCCACCTGCTTCATCAGGTCGTCGTTCCACTTGCCGTCCACCTTGACGTGGCCGGCAGCGCCCAGCTCGAAAGCCTCGATCAGGTTGTGATTGACGTAGGCGTAGACCCCGGGCTGCTTGAAGGTGTAGAACGCCGCACCCGCCGAACCGCCGCGGATGAACCAGGTCTCGAGGTCTTTCTCGGGCGCATTGGCGAACTTGCCGGTTTCCCAGACCCAGTCGCCGTGGCCGCCGATCAGGTGGGGGCGGGTGTCGCGATTGGCCGAGGCGTGGATGAACAGGACGCTTTCGCCGACCTTGGCGGTCATGGCGCCGTCGCCGGTCAGGGCGCCGACCTTGCCGTTGAACACCACGTGGGTCGGGATCAGGCCGCGCATGACCTCGACCGTATCGCCGTAGCTCTCGAGCGCAGTGTCATATTCCTTGTAATTGCCGTCCTCGTCCTTGGGGATGTACAAGTCGAACTCGCCGATGGTGTAGGCCCTGTCGTAGTGCAGCGCATTGCCTGCGGCGTCCTTGAGGCCGTCGCGCGGCAGCACCATGATGGTGCCGCTCATGCCGGACACCACGTGCCAGGGCACCATGCCCTCGGGCGCGCAGTGGTAGATGAAGACGCCCGAGCGGTCGGCCTTGAAGCGCAGCACGGCTTCCTCGCCCGGCTTGACGATCGTCAGGCTGGCGCCGCCCAGCGCACCGGTGGCGGCGTGGAAGTCGATGTTGTGCTCGAGCGCGTTGGTGTCCGGATTGACCAGCGTCAGCTCGACGTAGTCGCCCTCGTGGACGACCATGGTCGGTCCGGGCATCGAGCCGTTGAAGGTCATCGCCTGCAGGGTCGTGCCGTTTTCCTCGTCGATGACGACCTTTTTCTCCTCGATCACCATCCGGAACTGGATCACCCGCGGGGCCGCCTTGGTGGCCTGCTCGTGCGCATGCACCAGCGGGGGCGCGACCAGCTCGACCTTGACGTGCTCGAGCTTGTCCACCGGATCGGCGAGGGCTGTCCCACCCGCAAGAACGGAAGCCAGGGCGGTGGCGGCCATGCACAGACGAAAAACCTTCATGTTGAACTCCCTGATTTGTTGTGTCTTATTCGACGGTTCCATCGTGCCATGATCAGGGTTAACACTAGTTGCACTAGATCAAACGATTCCAGGTATCAGCCCGCCAAAACACCGGGTGTTTGATCTGGCGCAAACGATTCAGCCGTCGCGCACCAGGCGAAAGCCCAGATTGCTGGGCGGCAGGCCGATGGAGCAGGCACCGTTGCGCGGATCGCGGATGAAATCCGGCATGGCGGCGACGTGCGCACCGGCAAGAATGCGCACGCTGCAGTTCTCGCGCGGCGGCAGCGGCACGGTGCCGACCGTGTGGCTGGCGAAACACGTATTGGTCCATTCCCAGACGTTCCCGCCGACGTCCCACAACCCCAGGCTGTTCGTGCCGAAATGGCCGAACGGCTGGGCCGGCTTGATGCGCCCGCGGCCGCGGGCCGTACTGCGCTCGTACTCGGCCAGCCAGCGCACCGCGGGATCATCGGGATCGGAGGGCAGCGGCCCCTCCATGCGATAACGGTCGGCGGCGGCGCGCACCCATTCGGCATAGTCGGGCAGGCGCCAGGCCCGGCCGGTGGTGGCCGACAGCCACTCGGCATAGGCCGTGGCGTCGTTCCAGCTCACGCCCACGGCGGGCTTGTCGCCGGCCTGGAGGTTGCGGAACGCCTTGTCCAGGCGCTTGCAGGCGCCCGCCTGCACGCAGCGCGCATATTCGGCCTGGCTGACCTGGCGGCTCATGATGAACCGCCCTGGCTGGGTCATGGCCTCGATGACCGGAGGATCGACCGGCATGCCTCGGTCCAGGAACTCGCCGGGCACCTGCAGCGGGAACGTACCGCCCGGGATAGGGATCAGGCGCAATTCCGCCGGGGCGGCCGGCGGCGCAAGGGTGGCCGCCGCAGGCACCATCTGGGACATCGCCACGGCGGCAAGGCCGGCCGCCGCGCAGCCACCGAGCAATCCTCGCGTGCGTTTCAAGGTTTTCATGGAGCGGTCCTTTGTCGTACCCCTCCATTGAACGTGCTTTCGCGCACGGTCGCCTTGTGCTAGCGCAAACGCAGGCCGGATCGATCCGCGCCCCGCCCCTGTTGCGGGTCTAGTGTCCTGTCTGGCTAATTTCGATCCTTACCTTCGGCGCCTGGGCTCGCCATGCTGCGTTGCAAATCCTCGCGATAGCTACGGCTATCGCTGCGGTTTGCGCCTTGCCTGACAAGCCCATGCATCCGAATTTAAGTGACCAAATTAGCCAGACAGGACACTAGCGGCCGCGCCAGTGCGGCGGCCGTTTTTCGATGAAGGCGTCGATGCCCTCGCCGACGTCATCGGCCATCATGTTCTCGGCCATGACGTCGGCGGCGTAGTCGTAGGCCTGTGCCAGATCCATGCCCAGCTGGCGCTGCACCATGGACTTGCCGATGCGCACCGCCAGCGGGCTCTTGGCCCGGATCGCGTCAACCAGGCCCTCGACGGCGGCATCCAGTTCGTCGTCGGGCACCACGTGGTTCACCAGGCCGTAGGCCCGGGCCTGCTCGGCGCTGATGAAGCGGCCCGTCACCAGCATCTCGAAGGCGTTCTTCAGGGGCACGTTGCGCGTCAGGGCCACAGCCGGCGTCGAGCAGAACAATCCGACATTGATGCCCGACACGGCGAAACGCGCGCCGGCCGAAGCCACGGCGAGGTCGCAGCTGGCCACGAGCTGGCAGCCGGCCGCGGTGGCCGTGCCGTGAACCCGCGCGATGACCGGCACCGGGCAGCGCACGATGGATTGCATCACGCCGCCGCAACGGCCGAACAGCGACAGGTAGTAGTCACGGTCGCCGGCATGGGCGCGCATCTGCTTGAGGTCGTGCCCCGCACAGAACGCGCGGCCGCGCGCCGCCACCACCACGGCCCGCAAATCCTCGTCGCGCGTGCAGTCGTCGAACGCCGCCTGCAGGGCCTCCAGGACGTCCTCGGACAGGGCATTGAACTGTTCGGGGCGGTTCAGCGTGAGGGTCAACACCCCTGCATGGCGATCCACCAGCACGGGATCCCGCCCCTCGTCCGGCGGCGCGGCGCCTTCCATCGCTTGATTCATGCCTTTGGCTCCTTGTCTCGTGGCGGCGGGTCGCACACCCGCCTCGTACACAAGGGTATCAGGCCTCGGCCTGAATGTGTTCCCAGGCCCTCTGAAACCCCTCCGCCAGGCGGTCGCCGACCACGGCCGGATCGGCCGCAACCCCGCAGGCCGCCATGTCCACCGTCCGCAATCCCTCGTAGCCGCAGGGATTGATGCCCAGAAACGGCCGCAGGTCCATGGCCACGTTCAAGGCCACGCCATGGTAGGCGCAACCGTTGCGCACCTTGATGCCCAGGGCAGCGATCTTGGCGAGGTCAGGGCCCGCCGGCTCGAGCAGGGCCTGCGGGGGCACGTAGATGCCCGGCGCCCCTGCCTTGCGGCAGGCGGATACGCCATACGTCTCGAGGAGATCGAGCACGACGTCCTCGAGCAGCGCCACGAATTCCTTGACGAACACATGCCGCCTGCGCAGGTCGACCAAGGTGTACAGAACGACCTGCCCGGGACCATGATAGGTGACCTGGCCGCCGCGATTGCAACGCACGACCGGGATGCTGCCGGGGTTGAGCACGTGTTCCGGCCGGCCGGCCTGCCCCAGGGTATAGACCGGCGCGTGCTCGACCACCCAGACTTCGTCCGGCGTGTCCGGCCCGCGCGATTCGGTGAAATCCTGCATGGCCTGCCAGACGGGCTGGTAGTCCGCCGGGCGCGGCAGGCGGCGTATCCGCAGGGTCGACATCCGGGCCGCCCTCAGAGCACCACGGACACCATCTCGTGCCCGTGCAGCGCGCGATAGAGCGCATCGAGCTGCTCGCGCGATTCGACTCGCACGGTCAGGGTCAGGCCGACGTAATTGCCGCGGCCGCTGGGACGGACCTCGATGGTGCCGGGGTCGAAGGCCGGATCGAAAGTCTGCACCACCTCGGTCATGACGCGCGCGAAGTCCTCATGGGCGCGTCCCATGACCTTGATGGGAAAGTCGCAGGGATAGACGATGAGGGATTCTTCGGGCGGAATCGGTTTCATAGCGCGGCGATCGCCTCGTCGTAGGCGGCGCGCAGCGCGCGATAGACGGGCCCGGGCTGTCCCGTGCCGACGGGACGTCCATCGTGCGACAGGATGGGCACGATTTCCTTGGTGGCCGACGTCAGCATGAGCTCGTCTGCGCCCGCCACCTCGTCGCGGGAAATCGGCCGGGATTCGAAGGGAATGCCGCGCGCCTGGGCGAGTTCCTCGAGCAGGCCGTAGCGTATGCCCTCGAGGATATGGTGGTCGCGGACCGGCGCCAGCAGCATCCCCTGGCGCACCACCCAGACGTTGGCCGACGAGGCCTCGCTGAGCAGCCCGTCGCGGAACTGGATCACGTCATCGACGCCCGCCTCGACGGCAGCTTGCTTGGCCAGGACATTGCCCAGCAGGGACACGGACTTGATGTCGCAGCGATGCCAGCGGATGTCATCCAGGCTGATGGTGCGCAAGCCGGTCTCGCGAACCTCGCCGACGCGCGCGAACGGCGCCACCATGCAGAAGATCGTCGGCCGCACGCCCGCCGGGAAAGGGTGGTCGCGCTTGGCCACGCCTCGGGTCACCTGCAGGTAGAGCATGACGTCGCGGCCGCGGCTTTCGCGCGCCAGCATGTCGAGGATCAGGCGCTCCCATTGGTCGCGGGACCAGCCGGTCTCCAGGCCGATGGTGTCCAGGCTGCGCAGCAGGCGGGATACGTGGCCTTCCATGCGAAAAGGCTTGCCCCGATAGGCCGGCACCACCTCATAGATGCCGTCGCCGAAAATAAAGCCTCGGTCGAGCACGGATATGTGGGCGTCCCCCAGGCGGACGTACTCGCCGTTCAAATATACGATGCTGTCGTTGTCGACGTCCGGAATCATGGCTGGAGCCTCATGAGGGTTGGATAAAGATCACTGGAACAGCAGACGCACCTTGTCGACCAGCCGCCCGAAGAAACCGGCCTCGGGAACCGCCGCCTCGACCTGCAGGGGGACGGTCTTCAGGACCACGTCGCCCAGCGACACCCGCAGGCTGCCCATCTGGTCGCCCTTGGCCAGCGGCGCAAGCAGGGGTTGGGCGTACTGGGCGACCGACTGGATGTCGTCGGCGCGCCCGCGCGGCACGGTCACCCACAGCGCGCCCTGCACCCCGAGCCCGACCGTATCGGCCTCGCCTTCCCAGACGCGCGCCTGCACGGCCGCCTGCCCGGGGGCCAGCAGCCGCACGGTATCGAAATTCTTGAAGCTCCAGTTCAGCAGCTTGAGGCTGTTCTCGGTGCGTGCGGCATCGCTGGCCGCCCCCACCACCACAGCCACGACCCGGCGGCCGTCGCGCAGCGCGGTCGACACCAGGCAATAACCGGCCGACTGGGTGTGGCCGGTCTTCAGGCCGTCGACGGTGGCGTCGGCCCACAATAGACGGTTGCGATTGCTTTGCTTGATCTTGTTGTACGTGAACTCGCGCTGGCTGTAATAGTGCATGTACTGGGGAAAGCGATTCACCAGTTCCCGGGCCAGATTCGCCAGGTCCTCGACCGTCGTCATGTGATCGGGGTCGGGCAGGCCGGTGGAATTGGTGAAATGCGTGTGCGTCAGCCCCATGCCGGCGGCCTGCTCGTTCATCATGGCGGCGAAGGCCGATTCACTGCCGGCAACCGCCTCGGCCAGCGCCACGGTGGCGTCGTTGCCCGATTGCACGATCAGGCCTTGCAGCAGTTCGTCGACGCTAACCTCGGTATTCGGGTCGATGAACATCCGCGACCCTTCGGTGCGCCAGGCTTTTTCCGAGACGTGCACCTTCTGGTCCAGTGCCAGGCGGCCGCTTTCCAGGGCGTCGAAGATCACGTAGGCCGACATGAGCTTGGTGAGCGAGGCGGGCTCGACCGGCTCTTGAGGATTCTGGGTCGCGATCACCTGTCCGCTAGTGGCATCCAGCGTCATCCAGGCCTTGGCGCCGAGCGTGGGCGCCGGAATGTTGGAGAGTTCGCTGATCATGGCCACCGTCCCGGTCGCGGCGGGCGCCGCGTCCGCTCCCTGGGCCGGCGCCAGCGCGGGCGCGAACAAGGCGCATGCGACCGCGAGACGCGCGAAGGGGTGGCGGAACGTCGGCAGGAACGAAGGCATGGTCATGGGCATGGGGCGGGACCTTGGGGTCGGATGGAGAAACACCGGCCATTATAGGCAGTGGCATTCCGGACCCGGCGGGAGGACGGGCCGCGAAATCGAGACAAAAAGCAAGCAACTGCAACGGAAACCACCGCCGAGCCCTGAATGATGCCACGGTCGTCGCGGACCCGCCGGCGAGCGGGCGCCGGCAGTGCGGCTCATGCACGCCCCCCGGCCAGGCTGTTCAGCGAGGACTCCATGATGTCCCGCAGGATCAGGAGCTTGCCATGAAAGAAATGGCCGGCATCGGGCACCACCGTCACCGGCAGTTGCCGGGCCCTGGCGAAATCCATGGCCTCGGCCAACGGCACGACCTCGTCGAGTTCGCCATGCACCAGCAAGGTATCGCCGGGCACCTCGACCGGACGGAAACGGAAGCGTTCGACCGCGCAGCCGATCAGGATCAAACGATCGGGCAGAGGCATCCCGCGATCCGCAAGCTCGGCATACAATTGGGCCGCGACCGCCGTCCCGAAGGAGAATCCGGCCAACACCCAACGGCCGCCGGCGGCCTGGGCATGGGCCTGGGCAAACTGCTCGACCAGCATGCGCATGTCGGTGGTCTCGCCTTCGGCACGGTCGAAGGAGCCCTCCGAGGCCCCGACCCCACGGAAATCGGGCCGCAGCGCCGCCAGCCCGTGCTGCACACAGGCACGGGCCACGGTGGTGACGATCTTGTTGTCACGCGCACCGCCATGCAGTGGATGAGGATGCAGGACCAGGGCCCAGCCCGACGGCGCATCGCCCGGCAGGTCCAGCACGCAGTCGATGGCGCCGGCCGCGCCCTGGAATGTCGCTTTCTGGGTACGCAACAACATTTTGACGAGAATCCTTTACACCGACCGGCATACGATACACAGACCGTCCCATTCTAATATGACAGGCGACCGGATGGACCATGAAGATTCCGAATTCCTGCCCGCGCCCGGCGATCTGGCCGAGGCACTGCTGGCGGCGCTGCCCAGCGCCTGGCGCATCGACTGGGTCGAACGCACCGGGTCCACCAATGCCGACCTGCTGACGCGCGCGCGCGGGGGCAGTGGCGTGCCTGCAAGGCCCTGGCTGCTGGGCAGCCACCTGCAGGAGCAGGGACGCGGCAGGGCCGGGCGCACCTGGCAGAACCGGCGGGGCGCCAACCTGATGTTTTCCTGCGCCTTCGACGTCTTCCTGCAGGCCCGGCAACTACCCACTCTGGCGCCGCTGATCGGCACCGCCTCGTGCGAGACGCTGCGTGGCCTGCTCGGCCCGGACACCCGCAAGCGCCTGCTGATGAAATGGCCCAACGACCTGTTGTGGGAACAGGGAAAACTGGCGGGCGTGCTGATCGAGACCACCCGGGCGGGCACAGCCACCGCGCCCGACCATTTCATCGTCATCATCGGGCTGGGCCTGAACCTGCGCGATGCACGCGCCCTGAGCCGGTCGCTGGACCGCCAGGTCTCGGACTGGGCGGGCATCGCCGCGGCCGATGCCCGCGCGGCCGGGATCGATGCGGCGACGCTGGTGGCCCGCCTGGCACGCGCGTGGTATGACAGCCTGAACCGCGCGACTGCGCACGGATTCGATGACCTGCCGGCGCGCTATGCCAAGGTCGACGCCCTGGAAGGGCAACACCTGGACGTGCTGGACGACGGACGCCTGCTGCACACCGGCATCGCCTGCGGCATCGACGCGCAGGGACGCCTGCTGCTGCGCAACGCCCATGGCCAGATTGCCGTGTCGGTGGGCGAGATCTCGGTCAGGACCCGCCCATGATCGACCCGTCCTCCACGATCCTGCTGATCGACGCCGGCAATACGCGCGCCAAGTTCGGCTGGGTCGAGCTGGGCGACGGCACGCGCGAGAGCCGGGCCCATGCCCTGGATTACGGCCATATCGACAGCCTGGGGCCACGGCTGGACAGCCTGGGCGTGCGGCCGCGGCGCATCCTGGCCACCAATGTGGCGGGGCCCGGCGTCGGCCGGGATCTGGAGGCCGCCTGCCAGCAGCACTTCGGCCTGCCGGTGCAGTGGCTCGACGGCCGCCATGGCCGGGATCTGCTGCACAATCGCTACCGGGATGCCGGCCAGCTGGGGGCGGACCGCTGGATCGGCCTGCTCGGCCTGCTGAACCGGGTCCGCAAACGGCCCGATTGGAATCGAGGCGCCCCCATGCTGCTGGCCACGTTCGGCACCGCCACCACGCTGGACACCCTGCTCTTGCGCGCCGAGGACGGCATGCAGCGGGCGCACTTCCTCGGCGGGCTGATCCTCCCCGGTCCGGTGCTGATGGCCCGCGCGCTGGCCGACCACACCGCCCATCTGCCCTTTGCGGAAGGCGAGCCCACCGACTATCCCGTCGACACCCACGACGCCATCAGCAGCGGCATCGCCGCCGCACAGGCGGGCGCCCTGCTGCGCCAGTGGCGCAACGGCTTGCAGGCCGCGGCCGGACAGGCGACCCAGGTCTTCGTCAGCGGCGGAGGCTGGCCGCTGGTGCAACCCGAGGTCGAACACGCCCTGGCGCGCGCGCAGGACGACCTGGGCCTGCGGCCTCTGGCGGCCGTGCACCTGGCCAATCCGGTGCTCGACGGCCTGGCGTACCTGGCCCGCCAGCCGGGGGCGGGCGGGCCGGCCGACTGATATACTGGGACGCTTCCCGCAATCATCCCGGATCCATGCACCTGCTCCTGACGCTCGCCATCCTGGTCAATATCGCGCTCTTTGCCTTTGGCCAGGGTTTCTTTGGCACGCCACCGGTCGAGCAGGGCCGCGATCCCCGCCCGCTTTCGCAGCGCAACCAGGCCGCCGTGACCCTAGGCCCTCCCATCGCGGCACAGGCCGCCCAGCCATGAAGCCCATCCGCAAAGCCGTATTTCCCGTCGCCGGCCTGGGAACGCGTTTCCTGCCCGCCACCAAGGCGATGCCCAAGGAAATGCTGCCCATCGTCGACAAGCCCCTCATCCAGTATGCCGTCGAGGAAGCCCTGGCCGCCGGCATCACCGAGCTGATCTTCATCACCGGCCGCAACAAGCGCGCCATCGAGGACCACTTCGACCGCGCGCCGGAACTCGAGGCGGAGCTCGAGGCCAAGGGCAAGCAGCCCCTCCTGGACATGGTGCGCAATGTCATCCCGTCGCACGTGAACTGCATCTACACCCGCCAGGCCGCCCCCCTCGGCCTGGGGCATGCCGTATTGTGCGCCGCGCCCATCATCGGCGACGAGCCCTTTGCGGTGCTGCTGGCCGATGACTTGCTGGATGCGCCGACCTCGGTGACGCGTCAACTGGTGGACGCCGCCCATCGCCATGACGGCAGCATCCTCGCGATCCAGACCATCGCGCCCGAGGACAGCCGCAAATACGGGATCATCGCCGGCACGGCCATCGACGAGCGCAACACGCGCGTCACGCGCATCGTGGAAAAGCCCGCCCCCGAAGAGGCCCCGTCCAATCAGGCGGTCGTGGGCCGATACATCTTCGAGCCCGAGATCTTCGATCATCTGCGCCGCACCCGCGCCGGCGTCGGCCGCGAAATCCAGCTCACCGACGCGATCGCCGCCATGCTGGACTCGCGCGCCGTCTACGGCCACGCCTACGTGGGCGAGCGCTACGACTGCGGCAACAAGGAAGGATTCTTCAAGGCGACCACCGCGTTGGGCCGCAAGTACCACGGGCTGATGCCGGACTAGGCCCATCCGGGACGCGCCACGGCCGGGCGCCATGCCCTCAAGGCCCCAGCACGTCCTCCAGGCCGTTGACCACCCGGGCGACCGCGCCCGCATGCTGGCGCACCCAGTGGCTGCCGGCGTCCCCCATGCGGGCCAGGCAGCGGGCATCCTCCAGCCAATGCAGCGCGCGCTGCACCGCCTGGTCCGCGCCGTCGACGCGCTCGATCGCGCCCGCCGCCAGCGCATCGGCGACCGCCTGCTCGAAATTGGCCGTATGGGGGCCCACCAGCACGGGTCGCCCGAGCGCGCTGGCTTCGATGAAGTTCTGCCCGCCCAAGGGCGCAAAGCTGCCGCCGACGATCGCCACCTGGCAGGCCGCGTAATACCAGGCCATCTCGCCCAAAGTGTCGCCCAGGATCACCGGGACATCCCGGCAGGCCTGCACGGCGGAGGTGCCGCCGTCGCCCAGTTCGATCAGCTCGGACCGCCGCACGAACGGCAGGCCGGCCTGCCGCAAGCCCTCCGCCGCCTCCTCGAAACGCGCCGGGTGGCGGGGGATCAGATAGAACAGCGCCTGTTCGCCCGGCTCGGCCCCCGATTGGCGCGCGCGTTCGATCTGGTGGCGCACGGCCTGGATGAATAGCGCGTCCTCACCCTCGCGCGTACTGGCGATGGCCACCGCCTTGCGACCCAGGCGCGCGGCGAAGGCGCGGCCGCGGGCGACGCGCTCGCCATCCAGGCGCAGGTCGAACTTGAAGTTGCCCGAGACGCGCACGGCGACCGCGCCGGCGCGCTCCAGGCGCTGGGCATCCGGCAGGGACTGCGCATACACGGCCTGGAACCGGCCGTAGGCCTCGCGCATGATCGGACCCATGCGCAGGCTCTGGCGCAGGGAGGCATCGGACATGCGCGCGCTGGCAAGCATCATCGGCACACCGGCGCGGCCGGCCGCATGGATCAGGTTGGGCCAGACTTCGCGCTCGATCAGCACGCCGACGCGGGGCCGATGGCGCGCCATGAAACGCCGCGTCGCGCCTGGAAAATCATAGGGCAGCCACGCCTGGGCCAGGCGGCCCTGGGCGATGTCCTCGGCGAAGGCTCGGGCACCCTCGGCTCGTCCCGTGGCCGTCAGATGGGTGAGCAGGACACGATGGCCACGGTCCAGGACGGCGCGCACGAAAGGCTGGGCCGCCCGGGTTTCGCCCAGGCTCACGGCATGGATCCAGATCGCCCCGGGCGCGGGCGCCGGCCCGCCATAGCGGCCGAAGCGCGCCGCGCCGCAGACCTCCCAGATCCCGCCCGCCTTGCGGGCGCGCACGGCCATCCACGCCAGCAAAGCCGGCGACAGGACGCGGATCAGCACGGAATAGAGAAATCGGTTCAAGCGGCCAACCGTCGAAAGGTCGTCCGTTTCATTTTATGGGGTTTTCCCGAATCGCGCGCCCTCAGGCTCCCCACGGACTTTGAACGCATCCGGAGGCCGCCGGCTCAGGATGCCGCCAGGGCGTGTTCCACGGCGTCGAGCACCTGGTCCGCCGTCGGGGCCTGGCCGCGTTCGCCCAGGCTGGCCGTGTACGCCGCCCCCTCGAGCGGCGTGCGCACGGGTGTCGAGGCCTTGTAGATGCCGATGGTCGGCCGGCCCAGGCCCGCGCTCAGGTGCGTCAGCCCGCTGTCCAGTCCCACCATGAGACGGGCGCGGGCGAGCTGGCCGGCCACCTCGCGCAGGGTCATGCGCGGCAGCACGGCGGCGTCCGCGCGCCCCTGGATGAGGGCCGCGGCCCGCGCGCGCTCGTCCTCGTTGCCCGCCAACAGCCGCAACGCCAGGCCGCGCCCTTGCAGGGCATCGAAGACGCGGCGCCAATCGGCCTCGGGCCAGAGCTTGTCGTCCCGGCTGGCCGAAGGCATGATCACGGCGGCCTCCTCGATCGGCACCCCGTCCGTCAGTGCGCCCAGGCCGAAGTCCGGGGGACCCTCGATCGCATATCCCAAAGCCGCCGCGGCCAGGCTGCGCTGCCGCCGGACGGCGGGTTGCCAGAATTCGACCCGATGGCGCACGTCGTAGAACAGCGAGGCCAGCGGCTCGCGCGCGGATTTCCAATCCAGGCCATGGCGCACCCCATGTGTCTGGCGCACCAGCCAGACCGATTTCATCAGCGCCTGCATGTCGAGGATGATGTCGTAGCGGCGCGCACCGAGATTGGCGCGCAGCTCGGCGCGCTCGCGGCGCGTGCGGGCATTCCACCAGTGCTTGCGCCAGCGGCGATGCGCCACGGGGATGACCTCGCGCACCGCGGGATGCCACGATGGGATTTCAGCAAATCCCTCCTCGGCGATCCAGTCGATCTGTGCATCGGGCACGTGCCGGGCGATGTCCGACATGGCGGGCAGCATGTGCACCAGATCCCCCAGCGAGGACGTGCGTACGATGAGGATGCGCGTGGTCATGGCGGGGATTATATGCGGGCGCCCATGCTACGATCGGACGAAAACGGATTGCGGGCCGGTTGTGCGCGGCCCACCAAAAGGAGGCACCATGCCCTGCTACGCCTTGGGAGACCTGATCCCCCAACTCGACCCTTCGGCCTATGCCGCGCCGGGATCCACGCTGATCGGCGCCGTGACGCTGGCTGCCCACAGCAGCATCTGGCCGGGTGCGGTGGTTCGCGCCGACAACGAGCCGATCCAGATCGGCGAGGGTTCCAACATCCAGGAAAACGCCGTGCTGCACGTCGATCCGGGCTGTCCCCTGAACGTCGGACGCCATGTCACCATCGGCCACCAAGCCATGCTGCACGGCTGCACCGTCGAGGACGGGTGCCTCATCGGCATCCAGGCCATCGTCCTGAACCACGCCGTCATCGGCCGCCACAGCCTGGTCGGCGCGGGCGCGCTGGTCACCGAAGGCAAGGTCTTTCCGGAGCGCTCGCTGATCATCGGCGCGCCGGCCAAGGCCGTGCGCACGCTCACCGACGAGGAAGTCGCGGGCCTCGCGCGCAGCGCCCAGTCCTACCGCGACCGGGCGATCCTGTTCCGCAAGACGCTGCGCGAGGTCTAGGGCTCGCGCCTGCGGGCCCTACAAGGCACGGTACACGGCCAGGTACGCCGCCACCATTGCGGGGACGGAATACGCGCGCGCGGCATGTTCGCGCGCGCGTTCGGCCATTGCAGCGGCCTGCGCGGGATGATCCAGCACCCGGGCAATCCGTCTGGCCATCGCGTCGGCATCCCCAGGCTCGCACAGCAGGCCGCGGCCTTGAGCCAGGGTCTCGAGGTGACCGCCGACCGCCGTCGCCACCACCGGCACGCCCGCCAGGCAGGCATCCAGCACGCTGGTGCCCAGGGCCTCGGATCGCGAACTGGACACATACACCTGCGCCAACGCCAGGAAGTCCTCGATACGCGGCTGGAACCCGACGAACCGATAGGCGTCCTCCAGGCCCAACGCCTGGACGCGGGCGCGCGCCGCCTCGCCGGCGGCGCCGTCCGCGCCGCAGTGCAGGCAGACCAGGTCGGGCCTGGCCGCCGCCAGGATCGCCACCGCCTCGATCAGGGTGCCGGGGTCTTTTTCGGGGCTGAGCGCCGCCGCCGTCATGAGCACGGTCCGACCCTGGAGCGCGTGGCGTTCGCGCAATGCCTCCACGCCTTGCGGGTCCGCCGGCCGCGCCTCGACGGCGCTGGGAATCACGCGAACGTCCAGCCCCAGGTCCCGCGGCGCCTGGGCGGCCGCCTCGCTGATCGCGATGAAAGCGTCGGCCCGCAACCACTTCCAGCGCGCACGGCCCGGATGGCGCCGCGGGCCAAAGGCGGTGCGCCGGGTGAACACCACGGGACGGCCCAGACAGGGACGCAGCAGCGCGAGCAGGCTCATGGCCTGGGCGGTCTGGGCATGCAACACGTCGCAACGGCGGGCATGGCGCAGCAGCCGCAGCGCCATGCCCGGTACGCCTGCGGCCTCGTGAACGACGAAGCCCTCGGCGCGCGCATGCCGGGCGAGGGGGCCATCGGTGCGCGCCAGGAGCTCGGCCTCATGGCCGGCCGCACGCAGGCCGCGCAGGGTCAGCAAGGTCTGGCGCTCGCCGCCGCGCCAGCCGCGTTCGAGGTTGAGCTGCAGGATGCGCATCGAAGAAACACTAGGACTTGCGCACCGGGCGCTTCCAGCCTTCGACCGTCTTTTGCTGGGGCCTGGACAGCGTCAGCGCCTGCGCGGGCGCATCGCGCGTCAACGTGGTGCCCGCGCCCAAGGTGGCGCCGCGGCCCACGCGCACGGGCGCGACGAGCTGGGTGTCCGAACCGATGAAGGCATCGTCGTCGATCACGGTCTGGAACTTGTTGACGCCATCATAGTTGCAGGTGATGGTCCCGGCCCCGATATTGACCCGCTCGCCAATCGAGGCGTCGCCCAGGTAGGCCAGGTGATTGGCCTTCGAGGCGCGCCCCAGGCGGGTTTTCTTGAGTTCGACGAAGTTGCCGACGTGGGCCTGCGGGCCGATGTCGGCGCCGGGCCGCAGACGCGCATACGGCCCGATGCGGGCGTCCTCGGCGACCTGTGCGCCCTCGACGTGGGTATAGGCCTCGAGCCGCGTGCCCGGGCCGATGCTGGCATCGCGGATCACGCAGTAGGGGCCGATGCTGGCGCCGTCGCCCAGCCGCACCTCGCCTTCGAAGACACAGCCGACGTCGATGAACACATCGCGCCCGCACTGCAGCCGTCCGCGCAGGTCGAAACGCGCCGGATCGGCAAGGGTCACCCCCTGTTCAAGTTGGCGCCGGGCCTGCTCGGCCTGCCAGACGCGCTCGAGCGCCGCCTGCTGCACGCGGCTGTTGACCCCGAGGGTTTCCCAAGGCGCGCCGGGTTGCGCATGGCCGACGGCGACGCCGTCGGCCACCGCCAGCCCGACGATGTCGGTCAGGTAATACTCGCCCTGGGCATTGCGGTTGTCGATGCGCCCCAGCCAGTCGCGCAGCGCCGCGGTGGGCGCGGCCAGGATGCCGGTATTGACCTCGCCGATGGCGCGTTCGGCGTCGGTCGCGTCCTTGTGTTCGACGATGCGCGCGATGCGGCCCTCGGCGTCACGCACGATGCGCCCGTAACCCGTGGGGTCCGGAGGCGTCTCGGTCAGCAGCGCCAGGCCGCTCCCGCGGGCGGCCAGTAGCGCCGCCAGGGTCTGGGGCTGTACCAGGGGCACATCGCCGTACAGCACCAGGCAGGCGTCGTCCGGGTCGCCGTCAAGCAACGACGGCAAGGCCTGCATGACCGCATGGCCGGTGCCCTGCTGGGGTTGCTGCACGGCGAAATGCAGGTCCTCGCCCGCGTATGCCTCGCGCACGCGGTCGGCGCCGTGCCCCACCACCACCACGATTCTGTCGGGGTCGAGGGTGCGCGCCTGCTCGAGCACATGACTGAGCATGGGCCGCCCGGCGATCGGATGCAGCACCTTGGGCAGGTCGGATTGCATGCGCTTGCCCAGGCCGGCGGCCAGGATGATGACGTTGAGCATATGGATGCGGGCCTTGATTGACGGATGATGAGTAGGCTGGCGAATCAGGTGCGCGGCTTGCCGCGGCTGGCGCCGGCACGCGTCCCCGATCGGGATCCGGACGTCCGCGCGGCCTTGGATGCGCCGGTCTTGGCGCTTGCCTTGCGGCGTGCGGGCTTGGGGGCGGGCGCCTCGTCCGCGGGTTCCGGCGCCCCTTGGAGCGTGGCCGCCGTGGCGTCGGCCAGTGTCTGGAATTGCTGCTGCAGCAAGTTCCACCACTCGCCTGCCGCCTGGGCGTAGGCCTGGGTGGCGGCGGCCGGATCCGTGCCGGCATCGGACGCGGCCTCGGCGGCGCCAGGTGTCGCGGTACGCGCGAAGCCCGCCTCGCCCGAGGGTGCCTCGGGGGCCGCCGGCGCGGCCTTCCCCGCCTCGTTGGCCGCGGACGCGAAGGCACCCGGCACGCCCTGTTGGGCAAAGGCGCGCAGGGTCGAGAGGGTGGCCCGCTGGATCTCGAGCCCCTGTATGGTATTGCCCAGGATGGAGGCATTCAGCTGCAGCCAATTCTGGACGCTGCGCAACTCGCCGATGCGGCGGTCCAGGTCCTCGATCGACATCGGCGGCAGGGCCGGCGACTCGAACCCGCCACCGGCCATGCCCTGCCAGCTCTGGCGCATCATCTCAAGGCCCGCGAACAAGGGATTGCGCGCGGCCTCGCCATCCTGGCCGAAACCGGGCAGCACAAAGGGGTTGCTGGATTCTTTCGCCATGACGTGCCTCCTGCCGGCCCCATGCCGGACGCCTTATTTTAGGTGGGCGGCCGGACCCGCGCCAGCCGCGCGCAGGCGCAGGCTGTCCAGGATGGCGAGCTCGGCCTCGAGGGTGAAGGCGCCATGGCCGAGCATGTCCCAGAGTTCGGCCACCGATACGCAGCGGATCTCGCAGACCTCGCCGTCCATGTTGGCCGGCGCCGCGGCGGCATCGAGCACGCAATCGCACAGCAGCAGGTTTTCGACCTGATAGCCCTCGGGCAGGCGGCGATGCATGCGCAGGGCCACGCGTAGCGGCCCGTGCGCAGCGATCTCGACGGCCTGCAGCCCGGCCTCCTCGCGGCTTTCGCGCAGCAGCGCCGTTTCGCAATCCTCGCCGGCCGCCACCAGCCCGCCGGCCAGCGTGTCCCACAAGCCGGGGTCGTTGGGCTTGTCCAGGGCCCGGCGCGCAATCCACAAGCGCCCATCCGGCGCCCACGCGTTCAGATGCACGGCTTGCGTCAGCATGCCCAGCGGCCGCATGGCCGCCCGTTCGATGCGGGCGAGCGTGCGGCCCTCGCCGACCACGTCCAGCAGTTCGTCGCGCCAGGCCCGCAGGCACTGCGCCTCGCGCAAAGCCTCGGCGATGCCGCGCAACACGGCATCGAGGTTCAGGCCCCGCGGCGAGGCCGCCGCAATATGCACGGCCTCGTCCTCGACATGCACGCCCGGCAGCCCGGCGATGGCGCCAGTGGCGCGCGGCGTGATCCAGCCGGCCACGCGCGCGGCGACCGTCAAGGGCCGCGAACCGGGTGGGGGCAGTTGCTGTGCGCGGCGCAGCATCCGCGCAAATCGCGCATCGAGGTCGGCCGGCGCAAAGGCCATGGCAGGGAGGGTCATCGGGCCATTGTAGTAGAAGCCTCGAAGACATTGGTGGAAACCCGAAGCCTAAACTAAAACCCTGCGCACCCGCATGGGCAATCCCACACAAGCGACAGGCCTTCGTTATAATTCCCGCATTCCGTACCAGGGAATTTTCGCAGGCGGCAACCGTCGCGATTCATTTTATCGCCTGCGATCCAATCATTGTGCCCGCGCCCGGTCGACCTGGATCAACTGTTTGATCGAGGTCAATCAACGTGCGGAAACACACGAAAACAACTAGAGGGTCAGCATGAAGAAGGTGAGAGGTTTGCTCGGCATGTCAGCGCTGTTTTGGGCAGCCATGGCCGGTGCTCAAGTCAAGGACATGCCAGGCGGACCGGCGGTCAACCAACTGAACCTGCACACGGGGGTGACGCCGATCGCCAGGGAAATCTATTCCCTGCACTGGATCATCATGATCATCTGTATCGTGATCTTCATCGGCGTGTTCGGCGTGATGCTGTACTCCATCGTCATGCACCGCAAATCGCGCGGCCACGTCGCCTCCAAGTTCGACGAGCACCTCGGCCTCGAGCTCACCTGGACCATCATCCCTTTTCTGATCATCGTCGGCATGGCCATTCCCGCCACGCGCACCGTGGTCGCCATGAAGGACACCAGCAGCGCGGACCTGACGGTCAAGGTCACCGGCTACCAATGGAAATGGGGCTACGAATACGTGGACGGCCCCGCCTCGGGCGTTCACTTCCTGTCGACGCTGGCCACCCCCAGCGAGCAGATCCATGGCGGCGCGCCGCGCAGCGACACCTATCTGATGGAGGTCGACCAGCCCCTGGTCGTACCGGTCGACAAGAAAGTCCGCATCGTGCTGACGGCCGCCGATGTGATCCACTCGTGGATGGTGCCCGACTTCGGCGTCAAGCAAGACGCCGTGCCCGGCTTCCTGCGCGACACCTGGTTCCGCGCTGAAAAGATCGGCACGTATCGCGGCCAGTGCGCCGAACTCTGTGGCAAGGACCACGCCTTCATGCCCATCGTGGTGCAGGTCGTGTCCGCCGAGGATTACGCCAAGTGGTCCGAGGAACAAAAATCCAAGATGGCGGCCGCCGCCGAGGATCCGAACAAGGTCTGGACCAAGGAAGACCTGGTTGCGCAGGGCAAGGACGTCTTCTCGTCGACCTGTGTGGCCTGCCACCAGGCCAACGGCGAAGGCATCCCGGGCACTTTCCCTGCTCTGAACGGCGACACCAAGTTCGTCCTGGCACCGATGAAGGACCAGATTCTGACCGTGCTCAACGGCCACCCGGGCACCGCGATGGCCGCCTTCCGCGACCAGCTCAGCGACACCCAGATCGCCGCGGTCATCACCTATACGCGTAACGCGTGGGACAATGCCGGAAAGGGACCTGACCCGGTCGTGCAACCTTCTGACGTCAAGGCGCTGCGCTAAAGGCGCGCCCGTTCAACCATAGACAACCGTATCCTCGCGGCGCCCATGGCGCGCCGCGCACCAGCAGGAAGGAGTTCACCATGAGCAGCGTCACTGCCGATCACATTCCGCCCCACACCGGTCACGACGACCACGGGCATGCCGTGCCGCGAGGCTGGCGCCGCTGGGTCTTTGCGACCAACCACAAAGACATCGGCACGATGTACCTCATCTTTTCGTTCGCGATGCTGCTCGAGGGCGGTACGCTCGCCCTGTTGCTGCGCACCGAACTGTTCGAGCCGGGCATCCAGTTCTTCCAGCCCGAACTGTTCAACCAGTTCACCACCATGCACGGCCTGATCATGATTTTCGGTGCCATCATGCCGGCGTTCGTGGGCTTCGCCAACTGGATGATCCCGTTGCAGATCGGCGCCTCGGACATGGCCTTTGCGCGCATGAACAACTTCAGCTTCTGGCTGCTGCCGGTGGGCGGCATCCTGCTGACGGCCTCGTTCTTCGTGCCCGGCGGCGCAAATGCCTCGGGCTGGACCATGTACGCGCCGCTGTCGCTGCAAATGGGCCCGGGCATGGACTTCGCGATCTTTGCGGTGCACATCCTGGGCGCTTCCTCGATCATGGGCGCCATCAACATCATCGTGACCATCCTGAACATGCGCGCCCCGGGTATGACCCTCATGAAGATGCCGCTGTTCTGCTGGTCCTGGCTGGTCACCGCCTACCTGCTGCTGGCCGTGATGCCGGTGCTGGCCGCGGCGGTCACCATGCTGCTGACCGACCGCCACTTCGGCACGCATTTCTTCAATGCCGCCGGCGGCGGCGACCCGGTGCTGTACCAGCACGTGTTCTGGTTCTTCGGCCACCCCGAGGTCTACATCATGATCCTGCCGGCCTTCGGGATGGTGTCGCAGATCGTGCCGGCCTTTGCCCGCAAGCGCCTGTTCGGCTATGCCTCCATGGTCTACGCCATCTGCGCCATCGCCATCCTGTCGTTCCTGGTCTGGGCGCACCACATGTTCACCACCGGCATGCCCGTGACCGCACAGCTGTTCTTCATGTACGGCACGATGCTGATCTCGATCCCCACAGGGGTCAAGGTGTTCAACTGGACGGCCACCATGTGGCGCGGCTCGCTGACCTTCGAGACCCCGATGCTGTTCGCCATCGGCTTCATCTTCGTGTTCACCATCGGCGGCTTCACCGGCCTGGTGGTGGCCATCGCCCCCATCGACATCCAGGTGCAGGATACTTACTACGTGGTGGCGCACTTCCACTACGTGCTGGTCGCGGGCTCGCTGTTCGCCCTGTTCGGCGCCACCTATTACTGGCTGCCGAAATGGTGCGGCACCATGTACGACGAGCGCCTGGGCAAGTGGCACTTCTGGATGACGATGATCTCGTTCAACGTCACGTTCTTCCCGATGCACTTCCTGGGTCTGGCAGGCATGCCGCGCCGGTATGCCGACTATGCGGCGCAGTTCACCGACTTCCATCAGGTGGCCACCATCGGCGCCTTCTGGTTCGGCCTGTCGCAGCTGCTGTTCCTGTACGTGATCCTCAAGGCCTACGCCGGCCGGGGCGAGCGTGCGGCGGCCAACGCCTGGGAAGGCGCCGAAGGCCTGGAATGGAGCGTGCCCTCGCCCGCCCCGTACCACACCTTCGAGACGCCGCCGGTCCTGGACGGCAAGGCTTGATCCCGGCACGGCATGCAGACCATGACGCCTGAGCAACGCCGCCGCAACCGCCGCACCGGGCTGATCCTCGGCATATGCGCCGTGGCGATCCTGGTCTGGACCTTCGTGCGCGGCAATGTCTTTGGTGGCGCCCCGTGAACGCGCCCAGGGACTCCGATGGTCGTTCGACCTTCCTGAGCACCGTGCGCACCGTGGCCTGGGGGTTCCTGGGCCTGCGCAAGCGCTCGGGACACGACAACGACATGTCGCGTGTGCGGCCCGCGCACGTGATCGTCGCAGGCCTGCTGGGCGGATTGATATTCGTGCTGCTGCTGGTGCTGGCCGTCAGTCTGGTGACGTCCTAAGCCGCAACCCTACAAAAGCAAACCATACTGGAATTCTCAGGAGAACAAGATGAGTGCAGGTCAAGTGGCCCATGGTGGCAAGGTGCCCTACTACTACGTGCCCCATGACTCGGTCCATCCCATCCGCGCCAGCCTCAGCATGCTGGCCACCCTGGTGGGGGCGGCCCTTTGGGTCAACAGCTATGCCGTCGGCCCGTGGCTGTGCTTCGCCGGCATCCTGTGCATGTTCATCGTGCTGTACGGCTGGTTCGGCGACGCCATCCGCGAATCCGAGAACGGCATCAACAGCCAGCGCGTCGACGTCTCGTACCGCTGGAGCATGACCTGGTTCATTTTCTCCGAGGTCATGTTCTTTTCGGCGTTCTTCGGCGCACTGTGGTACACCCGCGAGGTCACCACGCCGTGGCTCAGCAACCTCGACCACCAGACCCTGCTGTGGCCGAGCTTCGCAGGCACCTGGCCCAACCTCGGGCCGGCCGGCACGATCGCCCCCTTCGAGACCGTCGGCCCGTTCTGGCTGCCGACCATCAACACCGCCCTGCTGCTCAGTTCCGGCGTGACCCTGACCATCGCCCACCACGCCCTGCGCGCCGCGCAGCGCAACAAGGCGATCCTCTGGCTGGCCCTGACCGTCATCCTGGGTTTTACCTTCGTGGCTTGCCAGGCCTATGAATACCATCATGCCTACACCGAGCTGAACCTGCGCTTCACGTCCGGTGCCTACGGCGCGCTGTTCTACATGCTGACGGGCTTCCACGGTTTCCACGTGATCCTGGGCGCCACCATGCTGACCGTCATCCTGCTGCGCCTGGTGCGGGGGCATTTCACCGCCGACCACCATTTCGGCTTCGAGGGCGCCGCCTGGTACTGGCACTTCGTCGACGTGGTGTGGCTGGGTCTGTACCTGTTCGTCTACTGGTTCTGAGGCGGCACACGCCCCGTCGACAAAAAGGCCGGCTTGCCGGCCTTTTTGCCTTGAGCGGACCCAGCCCCAGCGGTCGGGAACCGGCTCAGGATCCGGACACGGCCCGCAGGCCCGTGCTGTCGATCCAGCCCAGGCCGTGGCCCACCAGCACGAACAGGAACAGCAGGACCGACAGGCCGATGCGCCAGGTCAGCGCCCAGGCCATGCGATCGCTGCGGCTATGATCCTGCATCAGATACACCAGGGCGGAGGCAAGGCTGCCCACCACCCCCAGGAACAACAAGACGATCACGATCTTCATGGACCCTCCAGGGCCGGACTTGCCGACAAGGCGCGGATCGGCGGGGCGCCGACGCCTCCAACCGGAATTATCGCAAATGAATGCACCACAGTTTCCCTACCGCCAGGCCATCGCCCTGGCGCTGCTGGCTGCACTGACCATCGCCTGCACGATGGCCGGCCAGTGGCAGCTGCGCCGCGGCGCCGAGCGCGAAGCCCTGGAGGCCGCGATGCAGGCGGGCCGGGCGGCGGCGCCCATCACCCTCGACGCCTCGACGCAGGACGGCCCGGACTGGCATCCCGCGCGCGTCCATGGCACATGGCTGCAAAACTTCACTGTACTCCTTGACAATCGCAACCTCAAAGGCCAGCCCGGCCTATGGGTGGCCACACCCTTGCGCCTGCGGGACGATCCAGACCGGGCGGTGCTGGTGCTGCGCGGCTGGACGCCCCGTCCGCTGCCGTCCGAGCCGCTGCCCGACCTCGCACCGCCGCGGGGCACGGTCGAGGTCAGCGGTACACTGCTGCACCGGGTGCCGCGGCTCTTCGATCTGGGCTCGCTCACGGGGCGCGAGGAACCCCCGCCAAGCTTCCCGGCAGCGGGCGGGGAACCCCCGCGGGTGCAAAATCTGGCATTATCCGATCTGGCCCGCGCCAGCGGCCTGACACTGCTGCCGGTCATCCTCGAACAGGCTCCCGTGAAAGACTCGGCCCTGGTTCAGGAATGGCCGGGCCCGTCCCTGGACGCCGGACAGAACTACGGCTACGCCCTGCAATGGTTCAGCTTTGCCGCCATTGCCCTGATCGCCGCCCTGGTCCTGGTCTGGCGCACCTGGATCCGCCCTCGCCCGCCCAGGCCTCATCCCGCCCACGAAGACCACACCGCACCATGACGACTCCAGCCCCCCAATCACGCTCCAAGCTGCCGCTGCTGGCCATCGTGGCCGTCTGCCTCGCGCCGGTCGTATTCGCCGTGCTGGCCTATTATGTGCCCGCCCTCGGGCTGCGGCCGGAGGGCACCTCGAACTACGGGCGCCTGATCGAGCCGCAGCGGCCCATGCCGGCCGCCGCCGACCTCGTCCTCACCGACGCCGACGGACAGCCCTACGACCTGAACGCCCTCAAGGGCCAATGGCTGCTGATCAGCGCCGGCCCCGGCGCCTGCCCCGAGAGCTGTATCCGCAAGCTCTTCGTCCTGCGCAATTCGCACGCCAGCCAAGGCAAGGCGGTCGAGCGCCTGAACCGCATCTGGTTCGTCACCGACGCCGCGCCGCTGAATCCCGTCGTCGACTCCGCCTACCAGGGCACGATCGCCCTGCGGGCGGATCCGGCGCAGCTCGCCGCCTGGCTGACCCAGGACGAGGCCGATCCGCAGGCCAGCCTGCTCGAGCGCATGTGGGTGGTCGATCCGCTGGGCAACCTCATGATGGCCTTTCCGGACGCCAACGAGCCCGAGCACGTGCGCGACGACATCCGGACGCTGCTGAAATACTCCCGTATCGGCTAGCCCATGACCGCCATGACCTCGCCCTCCCGCTCCCATGCCCGCTACCGGAAACTGGTCTTCCTCACCTGGTTCCTGACGCTGGACCTGATCATGTTCGGCGCCTTCGTGCGCCTGACCGACTCCGGACTGGGCTGTCCGGACTGGCCGGGCTGCTACGGGCACCTCAGCCCGCTGGGCGCCAGCGCGCACATCGAACGCGCCCTGGAGGCCATGCCCTACGGCCCGGTCAGCGTGGGCAAGGCCTGGATCGAGATGGTCCACCGCTATATCGGCATGATCCTCGGCATGCTCATCATCGGCATCACCGTCATGGCCTGGCGGCATCGCCGCATCCTGGGACAAACACCCCGGCTGGCCACGGTGATCCTGGTCGCGGTGTGCGTGCAGGGCGCGTTCGGCGCCTGGACGGTGACCCATCGCCTCATGCCGCTGGTAGTCACCACCCACCTGGTCCTGGGCATGGGCCTGCTGGCGCTGATGACCTGGCTGGCCGCACGCGAAAAGGCCCACGCGCCGGTCCCCGCCGACGCGGCCCGATGGCGGCCCTGGATGATCCTGGGCCTGGGCATCCTGTTCGTGCAGCTCGCGCTGGGCGGTTGGGTCAGCACGAACTACGCGGCCCTGGCCTGCATGGATTTTCCGACCTGCCACGGCCAATGGCTGCCCCCTATGGATTTCCACGGCGGCTATTCGCTGGTGCGCGGACTCGGCCACTTGCCCTCGGGGGAAATGATCTCCCAGGAGGCCCTGACGGCCATCCACTGGACGCACCGCAACTTCGCGATCGCGGTCTTCGCCCTGTTGGGCGTGCTGGGATGGCGCCTGCGCGCCGTGCCCGGGCTGGCCGGGCCCGCCCGCCTGCTGCTGGCCCTGCTGGCCCTGCAGTTGCTGACGGGCCTGACGACGATCTTCTTCCAGTGGCCGCTGCTGATCGCCGTCCTGCACAACGGCGGCGCAGCCGGCCTGGTGCTGGTCGGCGTCACCATGTTGCTGCGCTTATCGCAGGCCGGCAAACCGTCTAGAATAGCCCCATGAGTTCCACCACCGCCTCGCCCCATTCGCTGTTGCGCCAGTACCTGACGCTGACCAAGCCCCGCGTCACGCAGCTCGCCGTCTTCTGTGCCGTCATCGGCATGTTCCTGGCAACGCCCGGCATGCCCGACCCCTTGCGCCTGGCGGCGGCCACGGCGGGGATCTGGCTGCTCGCCGCGGCGGCCTTCTCGATCAACTGCCTGATCGAGCGCGAGACCGACGCCCTCATGCTGCGCACCGCCCGCCGGGGCACGGCCAGCGGCGTGATCTCCAGCCAGCAGGTGCTGCTGATGGCGGGCATCCTGGGCGGCATGGGCATGCTGGTGCTGTACTGGTGGGTCAATGCCCTGACGATGTGGCTGACCTTCGCCACCTTCGTCGGCTATGCGCTGATCTACACCGCCCTGCTCAAGCCCCTCACTCCGCAGAACATCGTCATCGGCGGGTTTTCCGGCGCCATGCCGCCGGCGCTGGGCTGGGCCGCCATGGCCGACGCGGTGCCCGCCGAGGCATGGATCCTGGTGCTGATCATCTTCATCTGGACGCCGCCCCATTTCTGGGCGCTGGCCTTGTACCGCAGCAAGGACTACGTCGAATCCGGGTTGCCCATGCTGCCCGTGACCCACGGCAAGCATTTCACCCGGCTGCACATCCTGCTCTACAGCATCGCGCTGTTCGCGGCCACGATGCTGCCGTTCGTCATCCGCATGAGTGGCCCCGCGTACCTGGTGGCCGCCTGCGCGCTCAGCGGCCGCTTCGTGTGGCAATCCCTTGCGCTCTATCGAAACTACAGCGACGCCCGAGCGCGTAAACTGTTCCATTACTCGATCATATATCTGGCCCTGCTGTTCGCCGCCCTGCTCGTGGATCACTGGATCGGACTGCTCGTCTGAGCCCCGTCCGATCAATCGGGACCCCACTGAACAGGGCGCCCGCCCGCGGCGCCCATAGGATGTCATGAAGCCTTCGTTTTCCCCCGTACGCCGCCTCCTCGTGGCCGGTGCCGCCTGCGCACTGCCCGCCGTCCTGATGGGGTGCTCCCCCAGCACGGCCGAACCTCTCGATTTCCACGGCAGCGACATCACAGGATCCCACCTCGGTCGCGATCTCGACATGATCGATACCGAGGGCCGGCAACGCACGCTGGCCGATTACCAGGGCAAGGTCCTGATGGTGTTCTTCGGCTACACGCAGTGCCCGGACGTGTGCCCCACCGCCCTGGCGCAGGTGTCGCAAGCCATGGAACTGCTGGGCGACGAGGCCGCCGATGTCCGCGTGATCATGGTGTCGGTGGACCCCGCGCGCGACACGCCGACGGTGCTGCGCGCCTACGTCCACGCCTTCGATCCTGCGTTCATCGGCCTGACCGGCACCCCCGAGCAGCTCGACAAGACCGCGAAATCCTTCAAGGCCTTCTATGCCAAGGAACCCGGCCCCACGCCGGAACACTATGCGATGAATCATTCCTCGTCGTTCTACCTGATGGACCGCGACGGCGAGGCGCGTGCCCTGGTCCGCGCGGACAGCACGCCCGAGGACATGGCGCACGACATCCGCCTGCTGCTTTAGGCCCCCCGAACAGGGCGCCGAGGCTAGGCGTCGGGCGCTGCCGGCACGGGCGGCCCGAGGTCGGGCAAGGGCTCGTGCTGGCGCTCGCCCGACTGGAACTGCTGCCAGACCTCGACCGCTCGCATGCGCTGACGCACTACATCCTCGATTTTTTCGCGCAGGGTCTGGTTGCCCTCCAGCAGTGTCTTGAAGTCCTTTTCCTGCAGCAACAGCAGGCGGCTATAGCCCAGCGAGTGCGCCCGCGCCTCGAAATCCACGCCTTCGGCCAAGGCCATTTCGCCAAAAATCTGGCCGCTGCCCAATTCCGCGGTGGTGCCATCGGGCAGGTCCAGGACGACGGCGCCGGAGGCGACGAAATACATGGCCCGCATGCGGCCGACCTTCATCGGGATTTCTTGATCCGGCAGCGCCAGGCGGGGCTTGAGCAGGCGCCCGATGGCGGCCAGCGTGGACTCGTCCAGGCCCTCGAACAGCGGCACTCGCTGGATCAGCACCTCGGCGGTCAGGGCGATGTCCAGCACGCCGCGATCGTCCAGATAGTCCCAGCGCTGCTCGGCCTGGTCGATCAGGTCGGAATAGGTCTCGCCGCTGATGAGGTTCTCGGCCAGCATCTCGCGATAGCGCAGGCGCTCCATCGAGCGCGCCATCCGCGTCAGGTAGACCTCCTGCAGCCACTGCGCATAGACAGGATATTGCAGGCCCAGCGCCTGCAAGGCGGTATCGAGGCGATCGAGGCGCTGGCGATGCGCGGCGATGATGGCCTGCGTGACGTCGGCGCCCAGCAGGGGCTGCACGTCGGTTTCGGCGAAATGGATCAGGCGACGCGCCACCGACCACTTGCACATGAGGTTGTTGAAACGGCGGGCGAGCTCGCGCTCGAGCCAGCGCTGAAAGCCGGGCAAGTGGTGCAGGCGCAAGGCGATGCGCAGGCCCAGCGAATAATGCAGATCGCGATCGATCGCATCCTGGAATCCGCGCAGGCCGCCGGCACGCACGGCATCGCCCAGACGTTCGGCACGCGCCAGCAATGATTCGGCGGTCCGCCAGTCGACCACCCGCGCCTTGAGGGTCTCGAAGAACATCTCCTCCTCGCGCCCCGCCAGGATCCCCATCCCGACGGCGATCTTCTGCTCGCGGGTCAATTGCTGCACCTGGGCCGCGCCGACGCCCGCCTGGCCGGCGTCGAACACATTGTGGATGCGTTCCATCACCTCGTGGGCGATGTGCTCGTTGCGCGCGATCTCGTCGGTCTTGGCGCGCAGCGCCTCGAGTTCGACGGCCTGCGCCTGGTCGCGCAAGGCGCGGTCCACGGGCGACAACTGGTTCAGGCCGAGGCGAAAGATCAAGGGCCGCAGGGTCAGGCCATTGATGAACAGGGTCATCAGCACGAAGCCCGTGGTCGCCACCGCGATGAACTGACGTGCATCGTGCGGCACGGCGGGCTGTTCGGTCACGGCCAGCGCCAGCGCCAGCGACACCGCGCCGCGCAGCCCCCCGACCAGCATCACGTCCCGATAGGGGCGGCTGACGCGCGTGCTCAGGCGCATCCATCCCAGCAAGGGCAGCAGGCCATGGACAATCACCGCGCGCGCGAGGAAGGTCACGATGAAAAGGACCAGGATCAGCAGAACCTCGATCCAGGTGATTTCCGCCATCATGCGCGGGATCAGCATGGCGGCGAACACGAAAATCAGCGAATTCGCCCAGAAGCCGAACTGCGCCCAGGCGCTGGACAGCTGCTCGAAGGTGGTGGGCGACAGGCGGGTGCGGCCGGTCGCGTTCACGACCAGGCCGGCGATCACCGTGGCCACCACCCCGGAGACCCCCAGGTAATGCTCGGAGACGAAGAAGGTCAGGTAGGCCAGGGCCACGGTCAGGGTCACCTCGGCGGTGGGCCAGCCCCGCAGCCAGATGAACAGGCTGGTCGTCACCTTGCCGATGACGAATCCCGCCAGGCCGCCGCCCAGGAAACTGATCAGAAAACCCTGCAGGACCGCCGCCGCCGAGGGCGTGCCGCCCTGGAACATGACCGTCAGCAGCACGGAATACAGGGCGATCGAGGCCGCGTCGTTGAACAGCGCCTCGCCCTCGACCAGATTCATGAGGCGGCGCGGCGCGCCGACCTCGCGGAAAATGCCGACCACGGCAACCGGGTCCGTAGTCGCCACGATGGCGCCCAGCATCAGGCACACCACCAGACTGTACGGCGAAATCGCCGCCAGCGAAAATCCCACCGCCAGCGTGCACACGACCACCGCGACGATCGCCATCACCAGGATGGGGCTGATGTCGTCCATCAGACGGCGCACGTTCATGGACAGCGCGGTCTCGAACAGCAGCACCGGCAGGAACACGTACAGGAAGGTCTCGGACGAGATCTCGAAGTGCTCTAGCGTGTCGAGGAAATCCACCATCACGGCCGGCGCCCAATCGTGCACGTGGATGATGACGCCGAGGATGAAACCCACGATGGCCAGCAGCACCGAATACGGCAGGCGCAGGCGGCCCGCCAGCGGCGGCATGAAGGACACCAGGGCCAAGAGGCCCGCGAGGCCGAATACCAGGAGGCCTACTTTCATGAGCGGTGGTCGATGAGAAGGGATGCCCTACAAGGATAGCGGTTTTGCGGTCGGTCCGGCGGAGAGGATGTAAAAAAACCGGCGCGATGCGTTGGAAGGCTTGCCCGTGATTGGCGTACGATGGCGCTTCTGAATGAAGTTTGGATATGAAGTAATGTCGGCATCGCTGCTAACGGAAGTTTCGATCGGCGCCCTCGTCATCCGCATGATCGCGACGGCCTTCGTCGTGATCGCCGTCACCTGGTCGGTGGGCGCGTTCGGGCCGCGCATCGGCGGGGCTCTGGCGGGTTTGCCGATCGTGCTCGGTCCCGGCTTTTATTTCCTCGGCGCCCAGGCTTCCGCGCCATTCATCGCCCAGGCCGCCACATACGCCCTGTTGTCGCTGTGCGCCACCCAGCTTTTTTTGCTGGCCTACCTGGCGGCGGCGTACCGGGCGAGGCCCTGGGCGGCCCTGGCCGGCGCCCTCGCCGTCTGGCTGCTGGCGGCGGCCCTGCTGCGCCTCCTGCCCGCCGAGGTCTGGCTGGCGGCGGGTCTGTTCGTCCTGACGACATGGGCCTGCTGGTCTCTCGGCGCACGCTTCCTGCCCCTGGTTCCCACGGCCAAGGGCAAGGTCGGCGGTACGGGCCTGCTGCTCCTGAGGGGCCTGCTGGCCGGCGTGCTGGTGGCCGCCGTGACCACCCTGAGCCAGCGGCTGGGGGCGGCCGGATCGGGGCTGCTGTTGGCCTTTCCGATCAGCTATACCGTGATCGCAGTGACGATCCACCAGCGCATCGGCAGCGCCGGCGTGATCACCACACTGCGCTCGGCGCTGCTCGGGACGGCCAGCCTGGCGGGCTTCTGCGCCACGCTGGCGCTCGCGATCACGCAGGGATCATGGCAGGCGGCGTTGGGAATCGCGCTCGCGGCATCGGTCGCCATCACGCTCTGGCTGGTCCAGGCGGCGGCCAGACCAAAAAAAAGGGATACCCATGCGGGTATCCCGTGAACATCCGCTTCGATAGGGAGGGGAAGAGGAGAAGCTGAAGCGGACGACAAGACCCTTGCAGCCCGTGGGGCCGCTGGTGAGTCCATGATGGATTAGTCCGCCCGCGGACCTGAAAGTTTCCGCCAGGGCCGCGCTGAAGTGCAAAAAATTATGACGTTGCTGAGATGCGCGTCAACGGGCCGGTCACCGGCCTGTTGGGTGCTCGTCGGCGGTCAGGCCGCCAGTGCCTCGTGCTGCTCGGCCAGTGCTGCGCGCAGTTTTTTGAATGCCGCGGCCTCGATCTGGCGCACGCGTTCGGCAGAAATGCCGTATTCCTCGGCCAGTTCGTGCAGCGTGGCGCCGCCCTCATCGCGCAGCCAGCGGGCGCGCACGATGCGCTGTGAACGCGGATCCAGGGACTCAATGGCCTGTTCCAGGCCGACCCCCTGGAGGGCGTCGCGATCCCGGCGAGCCAACACCTGGGTGGGCTCCTGCCCCTCGGCCGAGAGCCAGGAAATCGGCGTGAACGCATCCTCGTCGCCTTGGGGCGATTCGAGGGCGCAATCGCCGCCCGACAGACGGACCTCCATTTCGGAGACGTCCTCGGGACGCACCTTGAGTTCGCGGGCAATGTCGTCGACCTGACCCGGGGCCAGTGTCTGGCCGTCCGGGCGCATGCGGCGCAGGTTGAAGAACAGCTTGCGCTGCGCCTTGGTGGTGGCGACCTTGACCAGCCGCCAGTTGCGCACGACGTATTCATGGATCTCGGCACGGATCCAGTGGACCGCAAAAGACACCAGCCGCACGCCTCGGCTGGGGTCGAAGCGCCGCACGGCCTTCATCAGGCCGATGTTGCCCTCCTGGATGAGATCGGCATGCGCCAGGCCGTATCCCAGGTATTGCCGGGAGACGGACACGACCAGCCGCAAATGCGACATGACGAGTTGCCGGGCAGCGTCCAGGTCGTCCTGGTCGCGCAGGCGACGGCCCAGATCGGCTTCCTGCTCGGCGCTCAGCATCGGCAGGCGATTGACGGCACTGATATAGGCCTCGATCGTGCCCAACGCACCCGGATTGGAGATCGCCACGGCCAGGTTGGCCGGTGCGAGCGCCAGGGATTGCGAAGAATTGCTCATGTTCGGATAGTCCTCGAAGGGAGATTCCCAGAGATATGTTAGCACTCTATAGGGAGGAGTGCTAATCCCTGCCTGACATACCATGAGACCGCGCCGGCGCCGGAAAGTTTCCTTCCGCGGAGTCCTAGCGCATCCAGGCCAACGTCACCTGGGCCCTCATGACCTCGCCCGGTTCCAGGATCCGCCATCCGGTGCCCGCTGCGCCGGCAGCCGCCAGGTTGAAGGCGTTGCTGACGTGACTGACGGGCTCCACGCACAGATACCGTCCCCGAGGCGCATGCAGCACCGCCTGGTGCAGATCGGTGTCGATCCGCAGCCCCGGCCCCGCCTCCCACGCCAGCTCGCAGGTCCCGTCCCAATCCGCCAGATAGGCGGTCCAGGTGTCGGTCCCCCGGGCCCACGTGGTCTGCGTGTTCGGACGCGGACGCACGGCGATTTCCTCCTCGTGCTCCCAGAGGGTCGCGGCCCGCAGCCGAGCCCGCAAGGCGGTGAAATACGGGTGCAGGCCCAGGCCCGCCGGCATCGCCTCCGCCGACTGGTTGGTGAGCGCCAAGCCCACCGTCAGTCCCGACTCCGCCAGGCGGACCGCCTGATCCAGCCGCCACGCCCAGGGCCAGCCCGCGGCGCCCGGCGGATGCTCGTAGCGCATGTCCACATGGTTCCCACCGACCGTCAGCACATGCCAGCGGCCGGCTTGCGCATGACCGTGCAAGGGGTGTGCCTGGCCGGGATACCGATCCAGCCGCAGGACGCGTCCCCGCCAATGCAGGCGCCCGTCGCGGATGCGATTGGAAAAGGGCGCCAGGGGGAACATGCCGCCCTTGGGCCAGGCGTCCGCCGGCCAGCCGTCCGCCTGGACCGGCACCAGCCAGTCGCGCCGGCCGGCGGAGGTCTCGCTGGACAGGCTGAGGACGCGGCCGCCCGCATCGGGCGCCAGTACCGCCGAATGCGGCCCACAATCCAGGCGGATGCGGGCCTCGGCCCGGGCATCCATCCAGCCCGGCATCATCCCCGGGCCGCTCCGCCGCCCGCCTCAGGCCTCACGCGGCGCCTCCTTGACGCGGCTCACGAGCTGGGTCGGGCTGACGTAACGCAGGGCGATCAGTACCCAGACCAGCGTGATGGCCATGTAGATCATGGCCATGGCGTCGATCGCCTGCGGTGCCCGCACCCCGGTCGAGAACACCGCGTAGTACAGCGCCACGACCAAGGTCTGTGAGGACGGCCCCGCGGTAAAGAACGTCAACTCGAACATGCCGATGGTGCGCACCAGGACCAGCAGCCCCGCCGCCAGCATGCCGGGCACCAGCAGCGGCAGCAGCACGTGGCGGAAGTACTGGGCCGTATTGGCGCCGAAGATGCGCGCCGCGGACTCCAGTCCCGGATCGATCTGCTCGATGAAGGGCGTCATCACCAGGATCACAAAAGGCAGCGCGGGCACCAGGTTCGACAGGATCACGCCCGCCAGCGTCCCGCCGACGCCGATCTCGTACATGGCCGTGGCCATCGGAATGCCGTAAGTGACCGGCGGCACCATCATGGGCAGCAGGACCAGCAGCATGACCAGCCGCTTGCCCGGAAATCGCGCGCGCGCCAGCCCATAGGCCGCGGGTACGCCCAGGACGATGGACAGGACCACCACCGACACCACCACCTGGATGGTCACCCACAAGACATGGGCCAGCTGGAATTCGTCCCAGGCCCGGCCATACCACTGCAGCGTCACGCCTTCGGGCAAGGGCGTGCCGAACCAGCGCGTGGCCACCGAATTGACGGCCACCGTCGCGATCATGAACACCACATTCAGCAGGAAGAACCCCATCACGGACCAGATGGTGAAACGCCACACCCGGTTCCAGCCCTGCCCGCCCTTGAGGCCCGCCGCGCCGTTCGTCGTTTCTCGTGTCATTGCTTTCCCCTTGGCCGGCCCGCCGGCCGTCTCCCCCTCGAGGGTTTGCTCGAGCGCGCTCATCCCTTGCCTCCGGTCGTCGGGCCGCTGTAGAACGCCCGCCGGAAGGCGAACATCGCGCAGATGATCAGCAATTGGACGAAGCCCATGACGATGGCGATCGCCGAGGCCATCCCGTAGTCGTATTGCTCGAAGGCCGCCTCGTAGGCCGCGATTGAAATGACCCGTGTGGGCCCCGCCGGCGCGCCCAGCAGGATGGCGGACGGGAACACCGCGAAAGCCTGCACGAAGGACAACGCGGCCGCCATGGTGAGCCCCGGCACCAGCAAGGGAAAGTAGATCAGGCGGAACTGATTCCAGGAATTTGCACCCAGCGTGCCGGCCGCGCGCGCCAGCGTCGGATCGATGCCCGAGATATACGACAGCGTCAGCAGGAAGGCAAAGGGAAAGCCCGAAATGATCAGGGAGATCAGCACGCCCCAGAAGTTATGGGTCAGCCGGACCTCGTCCATGTACAAATGCAAGCCTTGCAGGGCCTGCGGGAACCAGCCCGAGGGGCCGTAGAACGTCAACATGCCGTCGGCGATCAGCACGGTGCCCAAGGTGATCGGGATCACCAGCAAGGTCGTGACGATACGCTGGGCGGGCGTATTGCGGCGCAGCGCGAAGGCCACGGGCACGGACACCCCCACATTGATGATCGTGGCCGGAACCGCGAGCTTGAGCGTCACCCACAGGGTGCCCCACTGGGTGGGGTCGGTAAAAAAGTGCACATAGTTGTACCAGACGCTGGGATTGTCCAGCGGCTGGAAAGAGATCCCCACCCCGTAGAGAAAGGGATAGATGAACAGCGCCAGCAGCAGCAGGACCGCGGGCGCCACCAGCCAGCCGCGCCGGTCGCGCGGCGGCTTCAGAGTCAGCGCGCCCACGCTCATGCCGCCTCCGCATAGGCCAAGGCGCGCTCGGCGGGAATGCGCAGCCGGACCCGGTCGCCGGGGCTGGCCGCGCCGGGCAGGCGCACGTACAGGTCGCCCAGCGCCGAGGACACGAACAAGAGCGAATCGCGGCCGCCGAACTCGACGGTGCGCACGGTGGCCTCGAAGGTGTTGTCGCCGGCCTCGCCCGCCAGTTCGAAGTCGTCCGGACGCATGGCCACCGAGACTTCGGCCTGGCCGTCGGCGACGTCAAGCGCCTGTCCCGCGAGGCGTACGCCCGCGCGGTTCACGGTCAACCGTTCGCCCGCGCGGCCGACGACGCGAAACGGCAGGACATTGCGATAGCCCATGAAGCGCGCCACGTGCAGGTTGCGCGGCCGGCCATAGACCTCGCGCGGCGTACCGACCTGCTGCACGGTCCCGGCGCGCATCACCACGATGCGATCGGCCATCGACAAGGCCTCGTCCTGGTCGTGTGTCACGTAGATGGTGGCACGTTCGAGCTGGGTGTGGATCCGGCGGATCTCGGCCCGCATCTCGATGCGCAGCTTGGCATCCAGATTCGACAGGGGTTCGTCCATGAGGATGACCGGCGGCTCGATGACGATGGCGCGCGCGATGGCCACGCGCTGCTGCTGGCCACCCGACAGCTGCCCGGGCAGCTTGTTCTCATGGCCGATCAACTGCACCAGCTGCAGGGCCTCGCGGGCGCGGCGCGCGATCTCGGCCTTGGGCACACGCCGCATGCGCAGGCCGAAGCCGACGTTCTGGAGCACGGTCATATGGGGGAACAAGGCATAGTTCTGGAAGACCATGCCAAAGCCGCGGCGCTCGGAGGGCAGCACGTCGATACGCGTCTCGTCCAGCCAGATCGCCCCCGAGGTCAGGGTCGTCAGGCCCGCCAGGCAGTTGAGCGCGGTCGATTTGCCGCAACCCGAGGGGCCGAGCAGGGCAATGAATTCGCCGCGCCGGATGGTCAGGTCCAGGCCGCTCAGGGCGGCTACGGCGCCGCCCGAGGCCGTCTCGAAACTGCGGCCCACGGCGTCCAGGCGCAGCTGCTGGAAATTCTGGTTCATATTCTGTCGGTTCCATTGGTTTCGGGGCGCAGCCCCACGGCGCGGCACGGTCGGCAAGCCGCCCGCGCTGCGCCGGTGGCGCTTACTTCTTGAGCGCGCCGACTTCAGTGTCCCACTTGCGGAACGCCTCGACCATGGTCTTGGGATCCAGCGGCACCGCATGCGGGCGGCGGGCGATCAGCTCGGCGTACTCGGGACGGCCGAACTTCTCGATGATTTCCTGGCTTTCCTTGGGCGCGGCCGACAGCGGCACGTCGCGGATCGCCGGGCCGGGATAGAAGTAGCCGGCGTCATAGGTCATGGCCTGCTGCTTGGGCTGCATCATGTACTTGAGCAGCTTGAACAGGACCTGGCGCTTTTCCTCGGACACCCCCTTGGGAATCACCATGTAGTGCGCGTCGTTCACCCAGGTAAAGTTGTCGAAGGCCTGGATCTTGAACTCGGCCGGCACCACGCCCAGGGCGCGCGGATTGATATCCCAGCCGGTGACCGTCACCGTCATGTCGCGGCTGCCCTCGCCCAGTTCCTTCATGACGGCCCCGGTGCCGCCCGGATAGTAGGGCACGCACTCGTTGAGCTTCTTGAGGTAGTCCCAGGTCTTGTCCCAGCCATTGACCGGATCGTAGGGATCCTTGTCGCCCAGCAGATAGGGCAGGCCCATCAGGAAGGTGCGCCCCGGGCCGGAGTTCGCCGGGCGCGCATAGATGAACTTGTTCGGGTTCGCCTGGCACCAGGCCAGCAACTCGGCGGGCGTCTTGGGCGGATTGTCGACCTTGGCGGGGTTGTATTCCAGGAAGGGGCCGGCGGGCATGAACGTGACCTCGAGCCCGTAGCCTTGCGCCAGCTCCTGCATGCGGGCCGGGCCGCGGTCATACTGGGTCAGGATGCCCTTGAACTCGGTCTCGTACTTGGGAAACAGCTGCAACCACAGGTCTTGTTCGATCCCGGCGGACAGGGCGTCGGTCCCGGTCAGGACCAGGTCGATGTCCGAGCGGCCGGCGTTCTGCATGGCCTTGATCTTGCCCGGCAGCTGGGGCGACGGCGCCTTGGTGAACGTGATGCGGCCCACCAGGTCGGGATTCTCATCGCGGAAGTTCTCCATGGCCTTCTGGGTGAGGGCCAGGTTCCCGGCCACGTCGACCACGTTGATGTCCACGGGCGCGGCCTGTGCGGTCGCCGCGGCGCATGCCACCGCCAGCGCGCTCGCCAAGGTGCGCAGCCGGCCGTGGCGGGCGCTCTTGAGTGCGTTCATGTGTCGTCTCCTTGCTCTTTCAGTAAGCGTTGTTGGATCGCGTGATTCTCGATGATTCCGCAGACCCGGGCGGGCCGGCGTCTTCATAAGTCATCATATAACTAAGGACCGGAATTTGACAATCGTCAATCATGCTTTTTCCTGGGATTCCCCCCACTCTCGCGGAATTCGATTATTTACTTATATTATTGAATAAAAAGGATATTTATTGAAATCTGAAAATTTTCTAGGTGAATTCCCTAGTAGCTGCGAGATAAGGGCTTCCCCTAAATTCGCTCATGTTATACGACAACATAAGTCAATTCATCGGGAAATTTCCATGAAACTCAAGACCATCAAGATCACCCCGATCGCCTTTCGCGATCCTCCACTGCTGAACGCGGCCGGGATCCACGAGCCGTTCGCATTGCGCACCATCATCGAACTCGAGAGCGACAACGGCACCATAGGACTGGGTGAAACCTACGGCGATGCGCCGGTCATCGAACTGCTGGAGGCCCTGCGCCCTGCACTGGCGGGCCTCGATCCCTTCGACCTCAATGGCCTGCGCACGCGCGTGCGCGCAGTCGTGTCCTCGACCCGGATCAGCGGCAATACGGAATACTTGCTGGCCCCCGGCACCGATCCCAAAAAGAACCTCCAGAAGCTCTATTCCGCGCTGGAAGTCGCGCTGCTGGACATGCAGGCCCGCTACCTGGGCATTCCCCTGGTCACGCTGCTGGGCGGGGCGGTGCGCGATGCCGTGCCGTTCAGCGCCTACCTGTTCTTCAAGTATGCCCGCCACATCGACACCGGCCCGGACTACCCGGACGACCCCTGGGGCGAGGCCGTGACGGCCGAGCAGCTTGTCGCGCAGGCGGCGACCATGATCGGCCGCTACGGCTTCCAAAGCATCAAGCTCAAGGGCGGCGTGCTGGAGCCCGACGTCGAGGTGGAATGCATCGAGGCGCTGCGCTCGCGGTTTCCCGACATGCCGTTACGCATCGACCCGAACGGCAATTGGTCGCTGCAGACCGCGCTGGACATGGGCAAGAAGCTCGACGGTCACCTGGAGTACTACGAGGACCCCAGCCCCACGATGGAGGACATGGCCGAATTGCACCGCGCGACCGGCCTGCCGCTGGCCACCAACATGGTCGTCACGGACCTCGAGCAGTTCCGCAAGAACGTGCACGTCAACGGGGCGCAAATCATCCTGTCCGACCACCATTATTGGGGCGGCCTGCGCGACACGCAGTTGCTGGCGCGCATGTGCGAGGTGTTCGGGCTGGGCCTGTCCATGCATTCCAATTCGCACCTGGGCATCAGCCTGATGGCCATGACCCACCTGGCCGCCAGCGTGCCCACGCTGAGCTATGCCTGCGACACCCACTACCCCTGGCTGGCCGACGACGAAGAAATCCTCGTCGGCGGCCGCATTCCCTTCGAGAACGGCGCGGTGCGCATCAGCGACGCCCCCGGGCTGGGAGTCGAGATCGACCAGGACGTGCTGGCGCGGCTGCACCGGCAATACCAGACCTGCGGCATCCGCACCCGCGACGACAGCGCGCAGATGCGCAAGTACCAGCCGGACTGGAGCGGCAAGCCGCCGCGTTTCTGAGGTGCCCGATCCCCCGGGGACCCTGCATGGCGCGGTGATCCCGGGCGGGATGCGAGCGCGCTGCGCATCGCCGCTTTCAGGTCACCGGCCCGGGATTGAACAACACCAGGTCGTTGGCGATGCCCCAGTGCTCGGCCCAGGTCCGGCGGCCGCTGGCCACGTCCAGGATCAAGCGAAAAACCTCCATGCCCACCTCCTCGATCGTGGCCTCGCCGGTGGCGATGCGCCCGGCATCGACGTCCATCAGGTCGTGCCAGCGCCGTGCCAGCTCGGTGCGCGTGGCGACCTTGATGACCGGCACTTCGGCCAGACCGTAGGGCGTGCCGCGGCCCGTGGTGAAGATGTGCACGTTCATGCCCGCGGCCAACTGCAAGGTGCCGCAGACGAAATCACCCGCCGGCGTGGCTGCGTAGACCAAACCCTTGCCCTCGACGCGTTCGCCCGGCCCGATCACGCTCTGGATGGGGCTGCTGCCGGACTTGACGATGGATCCCATCGCCTTTTCCACGATGTTCGACAGGCCCCCGCGCTTGTTGCCCGGCGTGGTGTTGGCGCTACGGTCGGCATGGCCGGCACGCAGGTACTGGTCGAACCAATCCATCTCGCGCACCAGCGCGCGGGCCACTTCGGGGGTGGCGGCACGCGCGGTCAACTGGCCGATCCCGTCGCGCACCTCGGTCACCTCCGAGAACATCACCGTGGCACCCGCGCGCACCAGCAGGTCCGCGGCGGCGCCCAGCGCGGGATTGGCGGTGACCCCCGAGAACGCATCACTGCCGCCGCATTGCATGCCCACGACCAATTCCGCAGCCGGGCACGTTTCGCGGCGCCGCCGGTCGAGGCGCCGCAAATGCTGGTCGGCGGTCTCGACGATGGAGTCGATCATGGCCTGGAAGCCGACATGCGCCTCGTCCTGCAGGCGTACCAGATCGGTATGGCCTGCTTCGTCGCGCCGGAAGCGCTCGGGCATCAGGCGCTCGGGCTGCAGTTTCTCGCAACCCAGGCTGACCAGCATCACCTCGCCGCCGAAGTTCGGATTGCGCGCGATATTGCGCAGGGTGCGCACCGGCACCGAAGCCCCCGGCGCATCGATGGCCACGCCACAGCCATAGCCATGGCGCAGCGCCACCACGCCGTCGACGTTCGGATAGCGAGGCAGCAGATCCTTGCGGATGCGCGCCAGGGCATACTCGACCACCCCGGACACGCATTGCACCGTGGTGGAGATGGCCAGGATGTTGCGCGTGCCCACCGAGCCGTCGGCGTTGCGATAACCCTCGAAGGTGTAGCCTTCCAGAGCCGGGCCCGCCGGACGCAATGCGGTGCCCACCGGCAGATCGTCCAGCCCCGGCGCCTCCGGCATGCGCATCACGGCTTCATAGACCCAGCTGCCGGCCGGCAGGTCGCGCGCGGCATAGCCGATGACCACCCCATAGCGCAGGATCGGCGCCCCCGCGGCGATATCGACCAGGGCGACCTTGTGCCCCTGCGGCACGTGCTCGCGCAGGACGAGCCCCGACTCGAAGCACGCGCCGGAGGGCAGGCCGCGATCATTGACGACGATGGCGACATTGTCGTCCTGGTGCATGCGGATATGGCGTGGAATCTTGATGAAGGCGCTGTCGACGGTCACGTCTGGAGTCCTGTTGTTATATGTCATCGTATAAATGAAAAGACGATTTCCGGCTGTTCAGTGGGCCCGGCAATCGTTGCGCAGAGGCGATTCATCTTACAACCACTGGGGTCTCGGGGCAATCAAGACCGCGCCGGAATCCCGTCCGGCACACGCCGATCAGAGCGAGCACAGGCGCCGTGCTGTTGTATCTAGCCCTCATGTCGTCATACGTCTTATTTTGAAAGAAAGGATGCAGTATGATGAATGTACGAGCCCGCCTGAAAAGAAAAGCCCATGACTCCGACACACGCCGCCATCCCCGAACGCCGCTCGCGCAACCTGACCAAGAACGTCGTTGCCGCGCTGTCCGAGCGCATCCGCAACGGCGAATTCCACGTCGGTGAAAAGCTCCCCACCGAATCCGAGCTGATGGAGGCCTTCGGCGTCAGCCGCACCGTCATCCGCGAGGCGATCTCGCGGCTGCAGGCGGCCGGCCTGGTCGAGACCCGGCACGGCATCGGCACTTTCCTGCTGGACCCCCAGAGCGAACAGCACCTGCGCATCAACGCCGAGAACATCCTCACGATGCTCGACCTCATGGCGATCCTGGAGCTGCGCATCAGCCTCGAGACCGAGGCCGCCGGCCTCGCCGCCCAGCGGCGCACCGAGGCGCACGTACAGCAGCTGCGCAGCATCCTCGACGAGTTCGCCCAGCATGTCCACAAGAAAACCGGCAACGCGGTCGTGTCCGACATCGCCTTCCACCTGTTGGTGGCCACGGCCACGGGCAACCGCTATTTCCACGACATCCTCAAGCAGCTGGGCAAAACCATCATCCCGCGCGCCCGCATCAATTCGGCCGCGCTCGCGGACAACGACCGCGACACCTATCTGAACCGCGTCCACCTCGAACACGAGGACATCTACAACGCCATCGCACGCAAGGACCCGGACGCCGCCCGCGCCGCCATGCGCACCCACCTGGCCAACAGCCGCGAGCGGCTGCGCAAGGCACAGGAGCTCGCCCGCAAGGGCTGATCCAGCGGCACCCCAGCCACCGCAAGGGATGCCGGCTGCACCCACCGGCCTTTGGGTGCGGTGTCCTGCTTAGTCATCATATGACTAACATGACTCTGGAGGCGCAGGCAAGAACGACGCTTGCACCGAGACCAATCCCTTTTAAACAGGGATTTTGAAGGGATATCCCTCATTACGCCCAGGCTGCTTGTAGTTTCACGTCTCATGTTATACGATAACATATAACTTTACACCCCAGACCTGGATGGCTGCGCGTGCCGCCGCCCCACTCCTCTAAGGAAAGCCCAATGTCCACCACCACGCCGCAGGAACTCAAGGACGTCCTTTCGGACGGCCTGATGTCTTTCCCCATCACCGATTTCCATGAGGACGGCAGCTTCGACGCCGACGGCTATCGCGCTCGCCTGGAATGGCTGGTTCCCTACGGCGCCCGCGCCCTGTTCGCCGCAGGCGGCACAGGCGAATACTTTTCGCTGACCCCCGAGGACTACACGCAGGTGGTGCACACCGCCGTGGACACCTGCAGGAACCACACCCCCATCCTGGCGGGCGCGGGCGGCCCCACGCGGGTCGCCATCGACTACGCCCGCGAGGCCCAGCGCCTGGGCGCGGCCGGCGTGCTGCTGATGCCCCACTACATGACCGAGGCGCCCCAGGACGGCATCGCCGCGCACATCCGCGAGGTCTGCCAGGCGGTCGACATCGGCGTCATCGTCTACAACCGCGGCCAGTGCCGGCTCGAGGCGCATCGGCTGGTCCAGCTGGCGGACGAATGTCCCAACTTGATCGGCTTCAAGGACGGCGTGGGCGACATCGAGAACATGGTGCGGGTGCGCCGCCTGCTGGGCGACCGCCTGGCGTACCTGGGCGGTCTGCCGACGGCCGAAGTCTATGCGGCGGCCTATCGCGCACTGGGCGTGCCGGTGTATTCGTCGGCGGTGTTCAACTTCATTCCCGAGACCGCCATGGCGTTCTACGCGGCCCTGAAGGCCGGCGACGAGGCCATGACCAACGCACTGCTGGACAAATTCTTTCTGCCGTTCCTCGACATCCGCAACCGCAAGGCCGGCTACGCCGTCAGCATCGTCAAGGCAGGCGCCCGCATCGTCGGCCACCCCGGCGGTCCGGTGCGCCCCCCATTGCGGGACATGGACGAGGGCGAGACCGAGGCGCTGCGCGCACTGATCGCGGCCCTATAGCCCGCCATGCGCCCCCACCGCCGGGCTCAGGGCAACTCGAGCTCGGCCATCAAGGGCGCGTGATCCGAGAGCTGTCGCCAGGGCGCGCCGTACAGGACGCGGGCACTGCGCACCGCAAAGCCCCGCTGATAGATGCGGTCCAGGCGCAGCCAGGGGAATGCCGAGGGAAAGGTCCGCGGCGGCGGCGTCAGACGGGCGCCACCATTGAAACCGAGTTCGGGCGTGGGCATGCCGCCGCGCCCGACCACCCAGGGCAGTTGCGCGCGCAAGCGTGCGACGGTCCGCCGCAGGCGGTGGACTTCATCGCCGCCTTGCGGGGCCACCGCAAACACTTCGTACAGGCCCAACTGCCGCACGAACAAGGGCGCCAGGCGATTCCCCCAATCGTTGAAATCCCCGGCGATCAACAACGGTTCGTCGTCGGGCACCAGGCGCCCGATGCGCTCTACCAGGGCCTGTACCTGGCGCGAACGCCCGCGGGCCAACAGCCCCAGGTGGACCACGATGCAATGCACCGACTGGCCGTCGACCTCGACCACCCCATGCAGCAGGCCGCGCTGCTCCAGCCGGTGATCGGAAATATCCTGGTTTTCATACTGCAGGATGGGATAGCGCGACAGCAGGGCATTGCCGTGATCCGTGGCCGCGCGCACGGCGTTGCAGCCGTAGGCGGCCTCCATGCGCAGCACCGCCGCCAGCGATTCGTGCTGGGCATCCAGGCTGCCGCGCACCTGGTTGCGCCCCTGGACCTCCTGGAGGAACAGCAGATCGGGACGCAGCCCGTAGAGGCCCAGGCGCAGGTCCGAGAGCGACTCCCGGCCGCCCGTCGCCGAACGTCCCTTGTGGATGTTGTAGCTGACGACCCGGATGATCGACATGCCGGGCCCCGCCCTACTTGGCCTCCGCCTGACGCACGCGGATGTGCAGCTCGCGCAACTGCTTTTCATCCACGGCCGAGGGCGCATGGGTCAACAGGCATTGGGCGCGTTGCGTCTTCGGAAAGGCGATGACGTCGCGGATGGACTCGGCCCCGGACATCAGCGTCACCAGCCGGTCCAGGCCAAAGGCCAGCCCCCCATGAGGCGGCGCGCCGTACTGCAGCGCATCGAGCAGGAAGCCGAATTTCAGGCGCGCCTCGTCCTCGTCGATGTTCAGCGCCTTGAAGACCTTGCGCTGCACGTCGGCGCGGTGGATGCGCTCGGAGCCGCCGCCGATCTCCCAGCCATTGAGCACCATGTCGTAGGCACGCGCCAGGGCTTGGCCGGGATCGGTTTCCAGCAGATCCTCGTGCCCCGCCTTGGGGCAGGTGAAGGGGTGGTGCGCCGCCGTATAGCGGCCCTCGCCCTCGTCGTACTCGAACATGGGAAAATCGACGACCCACAGGGGCTGCCAGCCGGGCTCGAACAGGCCGTGTTCGCGGCCGAAATCGCTGAGGCCGAGCTTGACGCGCAGGGCGCCCAGGGCGTCGTTGACCACTTTGGTCCGATCGGCGCCGAAGAAGATCAGGTCGCCGTCGGCCGCGCCGGTGCGCTCGATCAGGGCGCGCAGCGCATCGACGTGGATATTCTTGACGATGGGCGACTGCAGCCCCTCGGGCACCGAGGCGGCGTCGTTGACCTTGATATAGGCCAAGCCGCGCGCGCCATAGATGCCGACGAACTTGGTATAGGCGTCGATCTCGCTGCGCGGCAGGCTGCCGCCGCCGGGCACGCGCAGGGCCACGACACGGCTTGCCGGATCGTTGGCGGGTCCGGAAAACACCTTGAAGTCCACGTCGCGCATCAGATCGCCCACGTCGACGAATTCGAGCTTGACCCGCAAGTCGGGCTTGTCCGAGCCGAAGCGGCGCATGGCCTCGCTCCAGCTCATGGCGGGGAAGGGATCGGGCAGCTCGACGCCCTGCACCTCGCGGAACACCTCGCGCACCATGCCCTCGAAGATCTCGCGGATCTGAGCCTCGTCCAGGAAGGAGGTCTCGCAATCGATCTGGGTGAACTCGGGCTGCCGATCGGCGCGCAGGTCCTCGTCGCGGAAGCACTTGGTGATTTGGTAATAGCGGTCGAAGCCCGAGACCATCAGCATCTGCTTGAAGAGCTGCGGCGATTGCGGCAGCGCAAAAAATTCCCCGGGATTCACCCGCGAAGGCACCAGGTAGTCGCGGGCGCCCTCGGGCGTGCTGCGCGTGAGCATCGGCGTCTCGATGTCGATGAAGCCCAGGGCGTCCAGGTACTTGCGCACCGACATCGACACCCGATGGCGCAGCAGCAGGTTGCGCTGCATCTGGGGGCGGCGCAGGTCCAGCACCCGATGGGTCAGCCGGGTGGTCTCGGACAGGTTGTCATCGTCCAGCTGGAAGGGAGGCGTCACCGAGGTGTTGAGGATCTCGATCTCGCGGCAGAGGATCTCGATCTCGCCGGAATGGAGGTCGGGATTGGCGGTGCCCTCGGGCCGCAGCCGCACCAGGCCCGTCACCCGCAGGCAGTACTCGTTGCGGATGCGCTCGGCGGTGGCAAAGGTCTCGCGATTGTCGGGATCGACGACGATCTGGGCCAGGCCCGCGCGGTCGCGCAGGTCGATGAAGATCACGCCGCCGTGGTCCCGGCGGCGATGCACCCAACCGTACAGGGTCACGGTCTGGTCGAGGTGGGCTCTGGAAACCTCGCCCGTATAGCAAGTGCGCATCAAGGATGACTCCGTAGATTTTGAATGATCGAAGGTCAGGACTGCGGCGGCGCCTCGGCCGGCTCGACGGCCGGCAGGCCCATTTGCGTCGGCGGCGGGGGATAGGCCGGTGCCACCACGCCCATCGAGATGATGTGCTTGAGTGCGGCCTCGACCGACATCTCGAGCACGCGCACGTCGGCGCGCGGCAGCATCAGGAAGAACCCCGAAGTCGGGTTCGGCGTCGTGGGCACGTAAACGCTGACGTAGTCCTCGCCCAGCATGCCCGCCACCTCGTCGCAGGGCACGCCCGTGAGAAAGCCGATGGTCCACAGGCCCTGCCGCGGATACTGCACCAACACCGCCTCGCGAAAGGCCTGGCCATTGGGTGCGAACATCGTGTCGCTGACCTGTTTGACGGCATTATAAATGGAGCGCACCAGGGGAATCCGCCCCAGCAGGCGCTCCCAGCGGTCCAGCAGCGCGCGGCCGATGAAGTTGGCGCACAGCACCCCCGTCAGCAGGATCACCCCCAGCACCAGGACGAACTGGAAGCCGGGTATGTGCATGCCGAACAGGGCCTGCGGCGACAGGAACGCCGGCACCAGACCCTCGAGGGTCTCGACCAGCATGGCCAGCACCCAGAACGTGGCGATCAGGGGTATCCAGATCAGCAGGCCGGTGACGAAGTAACGTTTGAAGAAACGCATGGGCGCGAAGCCGGTGGCGCGATCAGCCAGGAGAGGCGGGCGCGGACGTCCCTGAGGGCGTCGAAGTGGATGTAGCGGCCGCGGACGACGACTCGGGCGCCGGCGCGGACTGCGCGGGCTCGGCCGGCCGCTTGCCGCGGAAATCGGTCTCGTACCAGCCGGAGCCCTTGAGGCGGAATCCCGCGGCGGTCACCTGTTTTTCATAGGTGTCGCGCCCGCACTCCGGGCAGGTCGTCAACAAAGGATCGGAGAGTTTCTGCAGCACATCCTGCGCGTGGCCGCAGGCGCTGCAACGATAGGCATAAATAGGCACAACACATTCCCGTAGGCTTGTTCCACCGGGATTTTAGCCCCTTTTTGCCCAAGGCCGTCCCCAGGCAAAAAGGGGCCCGCCCACCCTCAGCTGAAGGAGTTGGGCAGCAGGAACATGCACGCCGCCACCAGCGTGGGGATGCTGGCCGCCCCCAGCAGCCGCAGCGGCGAGATCGATCCGTCAGAAAAGCAGCCCTTGAGGATGGAGAAACCCGCCGGGTTGGGCGCGTTGGCGATGACCGTCAAGCCGCCGCCGGTCACCGCGCCGGCGACCAGCATGTAGCGCCACAGATCGCCCGTGCCCTCGACCAGCGATCCCAGGTAGGTCAGCGCCGCATTGTCCGTGATCGCCGTCAGCGCCGTCGCGCCCACATACAGCACGAAGGGTGACAGGTCGGCCAGCAGATCCTGCAGCCACCACTGCTGCAGGCCGCCCAGCACCACCAGCCCCGCCAGGAAGAAGCCCACCATGAAGCCCTCGCGGATCAGCAGAGGGGACTGGTGGCGCTTGTAGGCGTGCGCAAAGCCGATGAACAGCACCAGCAGCCCGAGGAAGATCTTGATGTGGTGGGCCGACAGCACGATGGCCAGCATGAACAGCACGTGCACGGCCATGACCACCGCCGGCACGGGCGGGCGCGTTTGCTCGGGCGTGCCCTCGGGCCGCCCGCCGATGCTGCCGTCCAGCAGGAAGGGCCGGCAGATCCAGGTCAGGGCCAGGCTGTTGATGAGGACCGCCAGCACGGCGCGCCAGCCGAAATGGGTGGCCATGAAGGCGGTGTCCCAGCCGAAGGTATGGGCGACCATCAGCACGGGGGGCGCCGCGTAGGCGGTCAACACCCCGCCGATCGAGATATTGACGAACAGCACGCCGACGGTGAGGTACTTGAAGCCGTCCTGGCCCGGGCGGCGAAAATAGGCATCGCGCAGCAGCAGGGCGGCCAGGGTCATGGCGGCCGGCTCGGTCACCAGCGAACCCGCCAGCGGGACGAGGAACATGATCACGAAGAACTGCGCCAGCTCGCGGCGCACCGGCAGCATTCCCGCCAAGCCATGGACGCAGATCTTGACCAGTTCGATGATGGGCCGGCTGGCGGCCACCACCATGATGACGAACACGAAGGCCGGCTCGGTGAAATTGCGGGTATCGAGGTACTCGACCGCGTCCTGGACGCTCACGGTCATGGACATCCAGACGAACAGTGCGCAGGCCCAGACCCCGAATACCGCCTCCACCTCGGACAGCATGTGCCACAGGCCCGCATGCGTGCCGCCGCGATTGGCCATCCGCGCAAACACCGGCACGGAAAACGTGTGGATGACGGCAAGCGCGAACAATGCGGTCGCCACGACCTCGATATGACTGGGCATCAAAAAACCTCGTGAACGAAACTGGTGAACGAATCAGACATTCCTTGGGACCTCAAGCACGAGCCTCTCATCCCGTGCCGACGGACGCCAGGATCATCCGGGCCCCCTTTTCCGCGATCATGATGGTGGGGGAATTGGTGTTTCCCGACGTGATCGTCGGCATGACGGAGGCATCGACCACCCGCAATCCCTCGATGCCGTGTACACGCAGGGCCGGGTCGACCACCGCCATCGGATCGACGCCCATTTTACAAGTCCCGACGGGATGGAAAATGGTGGTGCCGATATCCGCCGCGGCGGCCTCCAGGTCCTCTTGGGATTGCACGGCGGCACCAGGCTTGTATTCCTCGGGCGTGTAGCGTGCCATGGCCTGCTGCGACATGATGCGCCGCGTCAGGCGCAGGCTGTCGGCCGCGACCGCGCGGTCCTCGGGAGTCTGCAAGTAGTTGCACAGGATCGCCGGCGCCTCGGCCACATTGGGCGAGGTGATGCGCACGTGGCCGCGGCTGGTGGGGCGCAAATTGCAGACCGAGGCGGTGATCGCTGGAAAGGTGTGCAGGGGATCGCCGAACTTGTCCAGCGACAGGGGCTGCACGTGGTATTCGAGGTTGGCGCGGTCCTGATCGGGGTCGGAGCGCGCGAAGGCTCCGAGCTGGGAAGGCGCCATCGACAGCGGGCCGCTGCGCCACAAGGCGTATTGCGCCCCCATCCAGCCCTTGCCCACCCAGGAATTCGATAGCGTGTTGAGGGTGCGCGCGCCGCGGACCCGAAAGATCATGCGCAGCTGGAGGTGATCCTGGAGGTTCTCGCCCACCCCCGGCAGGTCATGCACCACGGGGATGCCCAGCGCGTGCAGGCGGGAGCCCGGCCCGATGCCCGAGACCTGCAGCAGTTGGGCCGAACCGATCGAGCCGCCGGCCAGGATCAGCTCGCGACGTGCGCGCGCCGTCCGCTGGACGCCGTCCTGCACGAACACGACCCCGGTGGCGCGCCGCCCCGAAAACGTGAGGCGCTCGGCGCGCGCGCCCGCCAGCACGGTCAGCGTCGTGCGCGACTCGACCGGGCGCAGGAAAGCCCTGGCGGCGCTCCAGCGCACGCCGCGCCGTTGGTTGACCTCGAAGTAATTGCAGCCCTCGTTGTCGCCGCGATTGAAATCATCGATGCGCGGGATGCCCGCCTGCGCCGCCGCCTCGCGGAAAGCGTCGAGGACGTCCCAGCGCAGGCGCTGGGGCTCGACACGCCAAGTCCCGCTGGCGCCGTGGAACGGGGTCTCGCCGCCGTGATGGTCCTCGACGTCGCGAAACAGCGGCAGCACCTCGTCCCAGGACCAGCCCGTGTTGCCCATGGCCGCCCAGCCGTCGTAGTCGGCGGCCTGCCCGCGCAGGTAGAGCATGCCGTTGATCGACGAGGAACCGCCCAGGACCCGGCCACGCGGGTACCCCAGCGAACGATAGTTCAGGCCGGGATCTGGCTGTGTGTGATAGCACCAGTCGCTGCGGGGATTGCCGATGCAGTACAGATAGCCGACGGGAATGCGGAACCAGCGCCAGTCGTCGCGGCCGCCGGCCTCGAGCAGCAGCACGCGATGATCGCGCGACAGGCGATTGGCCAGCAGGCAGCCGGCGGAGCCGGCGCCGACCACGACATAATCGAATTCCAGCTCTGTGGCTGCGGACCCTTGGGCCATGCATGTCTCCCGGCCGGGCGCCCCGTCGTCGGGCCTCGACACATTTTTCTAGTGCGTTCATTCTAGCCGCATTCGTTTGCAGGCCGCACGATTGCCCTCAGCCCGCCGGCAATACCGTCCCCGCGAGGGCCGCGACGATCAGCAATACGCCGACCTGCATATTGGAGCGGAACAGCTTGAGGCTGCCCTCGGGGCGATGGACGTCGAATGTCTTGACCTGCCAGGCCAGGTGCACGGCGATCCCGGCCATCACCAGGTGATAGGGCCAGGCCAGGCCCATGCCCGCGCCCGCCGCGAACCAGAGCGCGACGGCAACGGCGTACAGCAGCCCGATCCAGAACCTGCCCCGGTCGCCGAAACGCATGGCCGCCGAACGCAGGCCCAGCATGCGATCGTCGCGCATGTCGATGTAGGCATAGATGGCGTCATAGCCCACTTGCCACACCACCGCGCCTACCCACATGGCCACGGCGGTCCAGGGTACGACGTCGCGGGTATCGGACCAGGCCATCAGCATGCCCCAGTTGAAGGCGATGCCCAGCACCACCTGCGGCCAGTACGTGTAGCGCTTGCACAGCGGATAGATCACCACCAGCGGAACCAGCGCCAGGGCCAGCCAACGGCTCATGCTGTTGATCGCCAGCAGCAGGGTCGCCGCCACCAGCAACTGCGCGAACGCGAACCACAAGGCGGCCCGCAGCGTGAGCTGGCCGCTGGTCAGGGGCCGGAAGCGCGTGCGCTCGACACGATGGTCGAAGTTCCGGTCGAAAATATCGTTGAACGTGCAGCCGACCCCGCGCATCAGCAAGGCGCCCAGGGAAAAGATGAAGACCCGCCAGAGCGTCGGCCAACCGTCGGCGGCCTGCACCAGCGCCGCCAGCGCGGGCAGCAGCGTCAGCCAGGTGCCCACCGGCCGGTCCAGCCGGCACAGCCGGGCATACGGCCCCCAGGCGGGCGGCAGCCAGCGCGCCACCCAGTCGTCGTGGCGCATGTCCGACAGGTCGGGGCGGCGGCCCGCGCCGGGCCGGGCCGCCGACGCGGGATCGGCCGTATCAGGCCGCATCGGCATGGCGGATGAGATCGCCCAGCACGGCGATGCCGGCGCGGATGCTCGGCTCGGGCACCGTCACGAAGCTCAGGCGCAGGGTGTTGGCCCGTGGCGCCACCCCGGCAAAGAAAGGCGCCCCCGGCACGAACGCCACGTTGCGCGCCACGGCCTGCTGCAGCAGCCGTCCGGCATCGACACCGGAGGCGAGAGTCACCCAGATGAACATGCCGCCCTCGGGCTGCGTCCAGCGCGCCGTGTCGGGGAAATGCGCGCGCATGGCCTCGAGCATGTAGCCACACTGCCTGCGATACAGCTCGCGCACCCGGGGCAGATGTTCGTCCAGGAAACCGCTACGCACGGTTTCGTAGACGGCCATCTGCGTCAGCGTGGCGGTATGCAAGTCCGTGGCCTGCTTGATCTGGACGAGCTTGGCGATGATCTCGCGCGGCGCCACCACATACCCCAGGCGCAGGCCGGGCGCCAATACCTTGGAGAAGGACCCCAGGCGGATCACGGTGGCGCCGGCGGCGCGGCCCAGGCCCAGCAGGCTGGGCAGCGCCTCGCCGGCATAGCGCAGTTCCCCGTACGGATCGTCCTCGATGACGGGCAGGCCCAGTTGGGCGCAGCGCTGGACGAGCGCCACGCGGCGCGGCAGGTCCAGCGTCAGCCCGGTGGGGTTCTGGAAGTTCGGCAATGCATAGACGAAACGCGCGCCGGCCGCCAGGCTTTCATCGATGGCCTCGGGGATCAGGCCGCCCTCGTCGGTCGGCACCGCGGCGAACTCGGGTCCGCACAGCGAGAACGACTGCAAGGCGCCCAGGTAGCTGGGCGCCTCGACCAGCACGCGCGAGCCCGGGTCGATGAACAGCTTGCCGAGCATGTCCAGGGCCTGCTGCGACCCCGACACGATGAGCACCTCGTCGGGCTCGACCTGGGCGCCATGGCGGCGCATGTCCTCGGCCACCCAGGCCCGCAGGGGCGCATAGCCCTCGGTGGGGCCGTATTGCAGGGCGGCGGCGCCGGCGGTGTCGAGCACATGGTCGAAGGCCGCCCGCATCCGGGCGATCGGAAACCCTTGCGGCGACGGCAGGCCGCCCGCGAACGAGATGATCTCCGGCCGCTCGGTGACCTTGAGGATCTCGCGGATCGTCGAGCTGGTGAGCTGTTGTGCGCGTTGGGAAAACACGTACGGGCGTGCGGGCATGTCCATTCTGAATGCGGATCCGGTTTGCGCTATCCATCGATGGCCCCTATATTACCGCAGGACGCCGCGCCCGCCGGGCGCCGGAACACGGCGCCGCGGGCCTCACGCGCATGCCGCGGTATGCGCGGGCGTGCGCGCCTCGGCAATCCGGTTCGCGATGTGCGCGAGCGATTCCTCCACCTGATCGATCAGCACCAGGCACAGGTCGCCCGGGCCCAGCCGCCCGAGGGCGGCGTCGATGGCGAGGAACTCGCCATGGATTTCGCGCAAGTCCGTCATCCGCCGCGCGCAGGCCAGGCCTTCGCGCAACAACGCCAGGACTTCGCCGTCGGCGCGGCCGCGCTGGCACTGGTCCTGATAGAGGATGATCTCATCGAACGCATCGCCCAGGATCTCAGTCTGGCGCCGGATGTCCGCATCGCGGCGATCCCCGGCCCCGCTGATCACCACGCTGCGCCGCCTCGCCGGCATCGCCTCCACGGCCTGCACCAGGGCGAGGATCGCATCCGGATTGTGGCCGTAATCGGCGATCAGCGTCGCACCACGGTAATCGAACACATTGAAGCGCCCGGGCGCGGCCCGCACATCGTTGACGAAGGACACGAGGCCGGCTTCGATCCCGGTCCAGGGAACCTCCAGCGCCCAGGCGGCGGATGCCGCCGCCATCGCATTGTCGACCTGGAAGCCGATCGTACCCAGGCGCGTGATCGGCACGCGGCCGAGTTCGATGCGGTATTCGAAGCCGCCTTCGGCGAACACCATGTCGCCTTGATCCACGCACACGGTCCGGCCGCCTTGGGCCCTATGGGTGGCGATCACCGGATTGCGGCCGTCCCTGGCAAAGAACGTCACCCGTCCCGGACAGTTCCCGGCCATGCCCGCGACGATGGGATCATCCGCATTCAGGACGGCCATGCCGTCCGGGGCCACGTTTTCGACGATGACGCGCTTGACGATCGCCAGGTCCTCGACGGTGCTGATGTAGCTCAGCCCCAGGTGGTCGCCCACGCCGATATTGGTGACCACCGCCACGTCGCAGCGGTCGAAGCCCAGTCCCTCGCGCAAAATACCGCCGCGCGCGGTCTCGAGCACCGCCGCCTGGACGTCGGGATGCAGCAGGACGTTGCGCGCGCTGCGGGGGCCGCTGCAATCCCCGGTGTCGATGCGGCGCCCACCGATGTACACGCCATCGGAGTTGGCCATGCCCACGCACAGCCCCTGTCCGGCGCACAGGTGCGCGATCAGGCGCACCGTCGTGGTCTTGCCGTTGGTGCCGGTCACCGCGACCACCGGGATGCGGCCGTCCTCGCCCGGCGGGAACAGGCTGTCGACGATGGCCGCGCCCACGTCGCGCCCCGTCCCGAAAGACGGGTTCAGATGCATGCGCAATCCTGGCGCGGCGTTCACTTCGACGATGCAGCCGCCGTCGGCGGTCAGCGGTTCGTAGACGTCGCGGGCGATCAGGTCGATGCCGCAGACATCCAGCCCGACCATCTGCGCCGCCGCGACGGCGCTGGCGGCCAGGTCCGGATGCACGTGGTCGGTGACATCGGTGGCGGTTCCGCCGGTGCTCAGGTTGGCGTTGTTGCGCAGGACGACGCACACGCCGGGGGCGGGCACCGAGTCCGGCGTACACCCCTGCGCGGCCAGTGTCGCCAGGGCGATGTCGTCCAGGCAGATACGGGTGAGCGAGGAACCATGCCCCTCTCCGCGCAAGGGATCCTGGTTGATCAAGTCCACGAGTTGGGCGATGCTGCGCGCACCGTCGCCCACGACCTGCGGCGGATCGCGGCGCGCCGCCGCCACGAGCCGGTCGCCCACGACCAGCAGGCGAAAGTCATGGCCGGGGAAGTAGCGCTCCACGATCACGCCATCGCCCTGCGCCCGCGCCACCGCATAGGCGGCCGCCACCTGCTCCCGGCCCTGGACGTCGACGGTCACGCCGCGGCCCTGGTTGCCGTCCCGCGGCTTGACCACGACGGGTCCGCCGATCTCTCGCGCCGCGCGCCACGCGTCCTCGGCATCCTGCACGCAGCGCCCGGCCGGCACCGATACGCCGGCCGCCGCCAGCAGGACCTTTGTCAAGGCCTTGTCCTGGGCGATGGCCTCGGCGATGGCGCCGCTGGCATCGGTTTCAGCCGCCTGGATCCGGCGCTGGCGGCACCCCCAGCCGAACTGGACCAGGCTGCCCGCGGTCAAGCGCCGCCAGGGAATGCCGCGACGTTCGGCGGCCTGCACGATGGCGCCGGTGCTGGGCCCCAGGCGAACGTCCTCGTTGAGCGCAGCCAGGCGCGCCAGGGCCTGGTCCAGATCGAACGGCTCGTCCTGCATCGTCGCGATGCACAGGGCCCGTGCAAGCTCGAAGGCGAGCCGTCCCACGGCCTCCTCGGTATATTCGATCACCACCTGATAGACGCCCGCCTCGAGGGTCGCCGCCGTGCGGCTGAACGCGACCGGACAACCCGCCTGGGACTGCAGGCGCAAGGCCGCGTAGGACAGGATGTGCGCCAGCGAATTGACCCCATCGTGGCCGACCGGACGCAGAATGTCGATGTCGGGAAAACGGGCGCGCAGGCGGGTTTCGAAGGCGTCCATGTCGCCGATGGCGCGTTCGCTCTCGGAACAGGCCACGATGGCCTCGATCGCCGTTCGCCGGCACCACAGGTTGGGGCCGCGCAGGGCGCGCAAACGGGAGACTTCCATGAGGGCTCTTTCCTTTCTGGATCGGAATGGGGGCGAATCAGGACTGCACGGCAACGGCCGAGCCCGGGGCTTCATGGGCGGGAGGCTGCCTGGCGGCCCACCAGGCGCGCACCCCGGCGCGCATCATGTCCACGTCGATATCCAGCATCCAGGCGACCGCCAGCGCGGCCTGCAGGTGCGATAGTCCGCCTTCGACGCCGCCGGCCGGCGGCCCAAGCTCGGCACAGGCCAGGACCGGGATCTCGATGCCGCCCTCGGCCAGGACGATGTGCCGGTCGCGCACCGCGACGGCGCGGCCGCCGGCCGCCAGGTGCGCCGCCACGACCGGCGATGCCTCATCGGTGCTGTAGAACACCACGGCGCCGTCGCACAAAGGCGCCAGACCGGCCACCAAAGGATCATCGGCATTGAGCACGCCGGCACCGCCCGGCAGGACCACGTCCACCTGGGTGCGATACACCTGGCACAGTTGCTCCGGCTGTGTCATATGGAACTCGGGCCAGGTTCCGGCCGGATCGATCGCGGTCACCACGCCGATCCGGCAACGGTCATAGGACAGGCCCTCGCCGAGGATGACCCGGCCGCCGTTCTCGATCACCGCCGCCTGGACCGCCGGGTTGAGCAGCACGCGACGGCCGGCCTCCCAGGTCGCGCAATCCGCGCGCTCGACCTGCCGCTGGCCGAAAAACAGGCCATCGCTGCAGGCCAGTCCGACCGGGCATCCGCCCAGTTGCAGCAAATGGGCCACCAGGCGCGCCACGCTGGTCTTGCCTCGGGTGCCGCTGACGCCGACGACCGGCACGCGCCCGTCGCCGCCGTCGGGAAATAGATACTCGACGATGGCCTGGCCCACCGGACGCGGCGTGCCACTGGCCGGTTTCAGATGCATGAGCAGGCCGGGGCCGGCATTCACCTCGACGACGGCGCCGTCCTGCTCTTCCAAGGGACGCGAGATGTCCCTCGCCACCAGGTCGATCCCCGCAATGTCCAAGCCCACGACCCGCGCGGCCAGCGACACCTGCTCGGCCACCTGAGGATGGACGCGGTCGGTGACGTCGTGGGACACATTGCCGTTGCGCTGGACCATGACCTCGGCGCCGGCGGGCGGCACGGTATCGCCGTCCATGCCTTGGCGCGCCAGCTCCAGGCGCGCGGCGGAATCCAGACGGATCGGGTTCAAGGGGTGATCCTCGTCGCTGCCGCGCCGGGGATCGGAGTTGATCTGCGACTCGATCAGCTGGCGCACGGTCGAATGGCCGTCCCCGACCACCCCGGCCGTCTCTCCGCGTGCCGCGGCGATCAGCCGCCCGCCCACCACCAGCAGACGATGCTCGTCGCCGGGGACGAAGCGCTCGACGATCACACCGCTGCCCTCGTCCACCGCGACCGCATAGGCTGCGTCGACTTCGGCACGGGAACCCAGGTTGGTGAAGACGCCGCGGCCATGATTGCCGTCCGAGGGCTTGAGGACCACCGGCAGCCCGATCGATTCCGCCGCCTCCCAGGCCTCGCCGGCGCTGCCGACGAGCCGCCCTCGCGGAACCGGCACGCCGCAGGCGGACAGCAAGCGGCGGGTCAAATCCTTGTTGCGCGAAATGTCTTCGGCGATGGCGCTGGTGCAACTGGTCTCGGCGGTCCATATCCGCCGCTGGCCGGCGCCGTAGCCCAATTGCAGCAGATTGGCCTCGCTCAGCCGGATGGCCGGGATGTCCCGGTCATCGGCCGCATCGACAATGCACGCGGTGCTGGGACCCAGATTGAGCCCATCGGCCAGTCCGCGCAGCCGATCCACCGTGTCCTGCACGTCGTACGCGCGATCCTCGATGGCCGCCATGACCAGATCGCGCGCGGCATACAGGGCGGCACGGGCAAGAGGCTCATGCCAGGCGCGGATGATGACTTTATAGACCCCGCGCACGGGCGTTTCGCGCGCGCGGCCGAGCCCGCCCGGCATGCCCGCCAGACTTTGCATCTCGAGGGCCACGTGCTCGAGGATGTGGCCCGCCCAGGTGCCCTCGCGCAGCCGCTGCAGGAACCCGCCGCGCTCACCGATGCTGCAGCGATGCTCGATCAGGGAGGGCAGCCAGACGCTCAGGCGCTCGGCGAAACCGGGGATGGTGTTGGAGGGGCAGTCCTCGAGGTCGCCGATATCGACCAGCGCCTCGATGACGGGCCGATAGGCCCAGATATTCGGCCCGCGCAGATGCACCATATTGATGAAATCAATATATTTCCTGTTCATCCTGGCACCCTGCGTAAGGAGGACCTGACAATCGTTCGACCGGCACGCTCGGCAAGTCGAATTCTGTCGCGCGTGGCACGCATATCATAATCTCGCGCCTGTTGCGAAGCACGAAAAAAACGTCGAAAATTGTATAAAAGGCGCCACAGCGCCGGCCGGGCGTTTCCGGCGCGCCGCACAATCACCCTGGACGAACATCACGCCGCCCGATTCCTCCACTTCCCTGGTACGGGAACGGTTCATGCAGGGTCCCCACGCCGACGCCCCCTTCCTTGCTTCCAGCGCAGACCCGCCGCCAGAGCCGTGGCGCACGGCTTTGCTGGCTTGCCTCGCCCCGGGCGAGACGCTCCTCGACTGGATGGAGGTCGACCTGGACACGGCACTGCAGTACGGCAGCGGCCTGGTGGTCCTGACGGATCGGCGCTGGCTCGCCCGTCTGGGCGACCAGGCGAACTGGCGGGCGTGGCCCCTGCGGCCGGACCTCGAATTACGCTTGCGGGATCATGCGGGCGTGGGCAGCCTCGAGCTGCGCGATGCCCACGCCCGCCTGGCCCTCTGGCGCTATACCATGGGACTGCACCCGGCGGCGATGCGCCTGGCGGCTCGGCACGAGGCGCTTTGCCGCCCCGGACCGCCGGGTGCCGCCGCCCCCGAGGTGCCGCCCGCCGCAGGCCGCACGCCGCCCTCCGCGGGGTCGCTGCTGCGCCTGTGGCGCTTCGCACGCCCATACCGCGGACGCCTGCTGGCCGGCCTGGCGCTGACCATGGCGTCGACGGCGGCCGCGCTGGTTCCCCCCTACCTGACCATGCCGCTGATGGACGACGTGCTGATCCCGTTCCAGAACGGCAAGCCCATCGACTACGCGCTGGTCTCGGGGTACCTGGGCGCGCTGCTGGGCGCCTCCTTGCTGGCCTGGGTGCTGGGCTGGGGCCGCAGCGTGATCCTCGCGTGGGTGAGCGAGCGCATCGGCGCCGACATGCGCACCGCCACCTACCAGCATCTGCAGCAGCTCCCGCTGCAGTATTTCGGCGGCAAGCGCACAGGCGACCTGATCGCCCGCATCGGCTCGGAATCCGACCGGATCTGCCTGTTCCTGTCGCTGCACCTGCTGGATTTCATCACCGACGTCCTGATGATCGCCATGACCGCCGCGGTGCTGCTGTCGATCAACCCGCTGCTGGCCGTGGCCACGCTCGCTCCCCTGCCCTTCATCGTCTGGCTGATCCACCTGGTGCGCGACCACCTGCGTCATGGTTTCGAAAAAGCCAACCGCGTCTGGTCCGAGATCACCAACGTGCTGGCCGATACCATTCCCGGCATACGCGTGGTCAAGGCCTTCGCCCAGGAACGCCGCGAGGTCGCGCGGTTTCGCGAGGCCAACGACCGCAACCTGGCGATCAACGACCGTGTCAATGCCTTGTGGTCCTTGTTCTCGCCCAGCGTGACCCTGCTGACCGAGATCGGCCTGCTGGTGGTCTGGGTCTTCGGGATCTGGCTGGTCGCCCACGAATCGATCACGGTGGGCGTGCTGACGGCGTTCCTCACCTACATCAGCCGCTTCTACACCCGGCTGGACTCGATGAGCCGGATCGTGTCCTCCACCCAGCAGGCGGCCGCCGGCGCCAAACGCATCTTCGACATCCTCGATCACACATCCAGCGTGCCCGAGCCCGAGCGGCCGCAACACCTCGAGCAGGTGCGCGGACGCATCGAACTGAGCCACGTGGGCTTTCGCTACGGCAACCGCCACGTCATCCAGGACATCAGCCTGGACATCGCGCCGGGCGAGATGATCGGCCTCGTGGGCCATAGCGGATCGGGCAAGAGCACACTGGTCAACTTGATTTGCCGTTTCTACGATGTATATCAAGGCGCAATCCGGATCGACGGGGTCGACATCCGCGCGCTGCCGGTCGCGGAATACCGGCGCCACATCGGCCTGGTGCTGCAGGAGCCTTTCCTGTTCTTCGGCACGGTCGCCGAGAACATCGCCTACGGCAAGCCCTCGGCCACGCGCGCCGACATCATCGCGGCGGCACGCGCGGCCCATGCCCACGAATTCATCCTGCGACTGCCGCACGGCTATGATTCGCTGGTCGGCGAACGCGGCCAGGCCCTGTCGGGAGGCGAGCGCCAGCGCATTTCGATCGCCCGGGCGCTGTTGATCGATCCCCGCATCCTGATCCTCGACGAAGCCACCTCATCGGTGGATACGACGACCGAGAACGAAATCCAGAAGGCATTGGACAACCTGGTGCGCGGGCGCACGACGATTTCGATCGCGCACCGCCTGAGCACCTTGCGGCAGGCCGACAGGCTGGTGGTGCTGGATCGCGGCCGCATCGTCGAGATCGGCCGCCACGAGGAGCTGCTGGCGCGCAAAGGCGCCTATGCGCGGCTCTACCACGCGCAGGCCCGCGGCGATGCGGCGCCGGCCTCCGCCGTCGGGGACGGCGACTGGCTGGAGGAGGACCATGGACGCGCCTGAACCACCCTGCCGACCGGCATACCGCCTCGAGCGCGATCCCTTCGGGCGCCTGGCCATGGTGCGCGACGGGCGGTGCATCGTCCCCATCACGCCGGTGCGCGCCTTCCCGATCACCGCGTCCGGCGAAGGCATCGCGCTGCTGGACGCCCAGGGCGGCGAGCTTGCCTGGATCGAGCGCCTCGATGATCTGCCCGACGACCCGCGGCACCTGATCGCCGAGGAACTCGCCAGCCGCGAATTCGTTCCCGAGATCCGGCGCATTCGCCGGGTATCGGCCCATACGACGCCCAGCGTCTGGCAGGTCGAGACCGATCGCGGTCCAGCCCAGTTCACTCTGCGGGCCGAGGAGGACATCCGCCGGCTCTCGACCGATACACTGCTGATCACCGACAGCCACGGCGTCCAGTACCTGATCCGCAAGGTCACGGCCCTGGACAAGGCCAGCCGGCGATTCCTCGACCATTTCCTGTAGGCCGGCCTACGCCGCCTGGCTCGATGCCATGCCGGGCAAGCGCAGCGTGCAAGTGCCGGGCCGCACGCAACGGACGTACTCGCGCGTGGCGTCGATGCAACCGCCTTGCGCATACACCCCGGCCGGATCGCGCAGGCGCAGCATGCGCTCGAGAACGGCGGCAACGGCCGTCGGATCGTCCAGGTCCGCACGCACACGGGCCTCGACCACGGCCTCGTCCATGCACGGCCGGCCCGCCGCGTCGCGGCGCAGGCCGTGACGCCAGTGATAAAGCTCGACGCACTTGTGGGTCAGCGAGTAATGCCGCTCGGGCGTCCAGAAGTTCGTGTAGCGGCCCTCGCCCAGGTAGAACACCCAGGACCCTTCGTAGCCCTCGACATTGGCGGAGGCTTCGTCGGGATTGCGAAACCAGAGGCGGTCGCCCGGCACGTAGTAGCGGGCCGGCAGCGGCTCGCGCAGCGACCCGTATTCGTGCAGGAACACCTCGTGGAACTCGCCCGACATGATGGCGCGGGTTTCCCACTGGCGCTGCAGGATGGCCAGGAGGCCGGGATTGCATTCGGCCAGTTCCTGCGCCAACGCGAGCAGCATGACGTACTCGGTGGCCCGGTAGCAGGAAAAGGAATACCGCCGGCCGCCGATCCCGGGCTGGGTGGCCTTGCGCAATGCATCGATCAGGCCGTGTCCCGGGACGATGGTGAACCCGGTGGCCTCGCCATAGGTCCAGCATTCCTCGGGGCGCTCGGCGTGTTCGGTGTCGAAGGACAGCACGGTACGGCGCGCCGCGCGTACGATGCGGCGGCGCAGGCGTACGGCCGAGACCAGTTCATCGTGCGAGGGCAGCTCGAAGGCGATGGGACCGAGCAGCATTGCCGCGAGGATCTCCGTATCCAGGTCGCGGTCCCGGCCCGCGGTGTCCAGGCCCAGCGCCACCGCCAGGCCCGAGGTGTCGTGGCCGGGCGCGCAGCGCGCCGCGGCGTCGGGGCGCAGGCGGAAATCCAGATAGGCGCCCGCCGCATCCCGGCCGCCGCTGGACTCGACCAGGGACGCCAGGCCAAGCGCGGCCAGCCAGGCCCGCAGGTGTTGACCATCCAGCGCCAGGCCCTCCCCCGGGCCATCCGCGCCGCGCAGCCGGATCCCCGCCCACCGCCCCTGCAAAGCAGCGCCCATTGGCGCACGAGTGCCTTGGAATCGATCGCCTTGCTGGAACATCCGAGTCTCCCGATGCGGGCGGGCGATCAACGCCCGCCGAGCGTCTCCCGCAATTCCGGCAGCGCCCGCTGCGCGGCCCGTTCGCCTTCCTCGATCGCGATCGCCGCGCGGTGGTAATCCATCAAGGCAAAGTCCGCCAGCCGGGGCCGGATCATGATGTCCGCCGGTTCGCCCGCAAGGCGGCTGCGGGTGATGCGCACCTGCATGATGTTGAGGCTGAGGCTCAGCACGTCGAAGATCGACGGCATGTCCACGGCGCCTTCGGGCGCGCCTCTGAGGCCGCCGAGCCGCAGCGGCAGGCGGCTCAACACCGAGGCGAGGGCGCCGGGTTCCGCCGCGACGGCCGCCTCGTCCGGCTCGGCATGCCGCCCGATGAGGTCGGCGTTCAGGTCCACCGCGATGACGACGTCCGCTCCCATCGCACGACACAGGGACACGGGCACCGGATTCACCAGCGCGCCATCGACCAGCAGGCGACCCTCGCGCGGCATGGGGGTGAACAAGCCCGGCAGGGCGGCGGAAGCGCGCACGGCATCGAACACGGCCCCCTCGCGCAGCCAGACCTCGCGCCCCGTGGCCAGCTCGGTGGCGACGGCCCCATAGGCCTTGGACAGGCTGGGTATCGTCTTGTCGCTCAGGTGCGCGCGCAAAAAAGAGAAGAGCTTTTCGCCATGGATCAGGCCGCCGCCGACGGTGAAATCGAGCAAGCCCACCACACCTTGCCAGGTGAGGTCCCGCACCCAGGTCTCGAGCGGCTGGAGCTGGTCGTCCGCATAGGCCGCGCCGACCAGTGCGCCGATCGACGTCCCGCACACGATGTCGGGCGAAATGCCGGCGTCCTCCAGGACGCGGATGACGCCGATGTGCGACCAGCCGCGCGCCGACCCGCTGCCAAGGGCGAGCCCTATCCTGGGTTGGGATACGCGCATGGCCGTCCTTTCCGAGAGCCCACAGGGCGATGACCCCCCGTTGTAGCACAAAGGCTCAGGCGTCCGGAATACTCCGCGTGAAAGACGGTGGCTGCAGGAAATCGAAATCGCAGCCCTCGTCGGCCTGCAGCACGGTGTCCAGGTAGAGCTTCAGGTAGCCTCGCTCGGCATGCCGGGCCGCGCCCTGCGGACGCGCCGCGGCACGGGCGGCGAGCTCGGCGTCGTCCACCAGCAGATCCAGCGTCCGGTTGGGCACGTCCAGCCGGATCCGGTCGCCGGTCCTGACCAATGCCAGCGGCCCGCCCAGCGCGCACTCGGGCGTCACGTGCAGCACAATGGTGCCGGCGGCCGTTCCGCTCATGCGCCCGTCCGAAATGCGCACCATGTCCGTGACGCCCTGCCGGGCGAGCTTGCGCGGGATCGGGATGTAGCCGGCCTCCGGCATGCCGGGCCCGCCCACCGGACCGATGTGCTTGAGGACCAGCACGTCGTCGGCCTGGACCTCCAGGTCGGGATCATCGATCCGCATGGCCAGGTCCTCGCTGTTTTCGAACACCACGGCGCGGCCCTCATGCGTCATGAGCGCGGGGCTCGCGGCGGATTGCTTGATGAGCGCGCCGCCCGGCGCGAGATTGCCGCGCAAAACGGCCAGCCCCCCCTGGGCGAAGATGGGCCGGGCACGCGGCCGCACCACCGTCTGGTCGAAGGCCGGGCCCGCCGCCTCCAGTTCCTCGCCCAGCGTGCGGCCGGTCACGGTGAGGGCGTCCAGGTGCAACAGGGACTTCAGTTCGCGCAAAACGGTGGGCAGCCCCCCCGCCCGGTGGAAGTCCTCCATGTAGTGCTCGCCCGAGGGCTTCAGGTCGACCAGGACGGGCGTTTCGGCGCTCATGCGGTCGACGCGATCGAGATCCACCCGCAGGCCCATGCGCCCCGCGATCGCGGTCAGATGGATCAGTCCATTGGTCGAACCGCCGATCGCGAACAGCACCCGCAAGGCGTTCTCGAAGGCCTGGGTCGTCAGGATGCGCTGCGGCGTCAGGCCGGCCGCGGCCATGGCCACCGCCTGCGTGCCGGTCTGTTCCGCGATCCGGGCCCTGTCCGCCGTCACCGCGGGCGCCGAGGCGCCCCCGGGCAGCATCATGCCCAGGGCCTCTGTCACGCAGGCCATGGTGCTGGCCGTGCCCATCACGCAGCAGGTGCCCACGCTGCCGACCAACTGGTCATTGACCTCGGAGATTTCCGCCTCGCCGATCTCGTCGGCGCGATAGCGCGCCCAATAGCGCCGGCAGTCCGTACAGGCCCCCACGGTCGTCCCGCGATAGGCGCCCGTCAGCATCGATCCCGTCACCAGCTGGATGGCCGGAATGCCGGCCGACGCCGCGGCCATGAGCTGGGCGGGGACGGTCTTGTCGCAGCCGCCGATCAGCACCACCGCGTCCATGGGCTGGGCGCGCAGCATTTCCTCGGTCTCCATGGACATGAGATTGCGCAGAAACATGCTGGTCGGATGCGCAAAGCTTTCGTGGATGGAGATCGTCGGAAAGGGAATCGGAATGCCGCCGGCCAGCATCACGCCGCGCCGGACGGCATCGACCAGTTGCGGGGCATTCCCATGGCAGGGATTGAATCCACTGCCGGTGTCCGCGATGCCCACGATCGGCCGGTCCAGCGCATCGTCCGTATATCCCGCCCCCTTGATGAAGGCCTTTCGCAGGAACAGGGAAAACCCCGTGTCGCCGTACTGGGTCAGTCCTTTCTTCAATCCCGTCGCCTTGGCCATCCTCGTCCCCTATGCCGTTCTCATGCCATCAACGCCGTTCCCGCCTAGCCGCGCCCGACGAAGGGCATGCGGGTCGCCATGACCGTGTGGAAAAGGACGTTGGCCTCGAGGGGAAGGTTCGCCATATAGAGGACGGACTGCCCGACGATACCGACGTCCATGATGGGCTCGGAGGTCACCTGGCCATTGGCTTGCGGCACGCCCTGCGCCGTGCGGACGGTCATGTCGGTGCCGGCATTGCCGATGTCGATCTGGCCGACCGCGATGTTGTACTTGCGCCCATCCAGCGACGCGGTCTTGGTCAAGCCCGTGACGCCGTGCTTGGTCGCCGTGTAGGGGATGGAATCAGGACGCGGCGCATGGGCCGAAATCGAGCCGTTGTTGATGATGCGGCCGCCTTGCGGGTCCTGCGCCTTCATCACGCGAAACGCCTCGCGGATGCACAGGAACATGCCCGTCAGGTTGACGTCGACGACCGTCTGCCATTGTGCGAGGCTGAGGTCTTCGAGCGGCACGCGGGCGGATGCGCTGCCCGCGTTGTTGAACACCACGTCGACCCGGCCGAAGCGCTGCACGCAGGCGGCGAACAGCGCGGCGACGGACTGCTCGTCGCACACATCGGTCGGTACGGCCAGGACGCGGTCCGCGGCGCCCGATTCGGCGGCGACCTCGTCCAGCGGCGCGGCGCGGCGCCCGCCCAGCACGACGCGATAGCCGTCGCCCAATAAGGCCAGGGCGGCTGCCTTGCCGATGCCGCTGCCGGCCCCCGTGACGATGGCGACCTTGGTTTGCCCATGCATTGCGTAACCCTCCGAACGTGGTCTCAGACGGGCGTCAGTACGCTGCCGTCCCGAAAAAAGTGCTCGAGATTGTCCAGGGCCAGTATCGCCATCGCGTGCCGCGTCTGGTGGGTCGCACTGCCGATGTGCGGCAACAACAGGACATTCTCGAGTTCCAAAAATCTCTGGTCGATCCGCGGCTCGTTCTCGTAGACGTCGAGGGCCGCACCGGCAATGATACCGCCGGCCAGGGCCTCCAGCAGACTGTCCTCATCCACCAGCGAACCCCTGGCGATGTTGACCAGGTACGCGTCCGGGCCCAGCGCCCGCAGGACCTCCCGGCCGATCAGGTGGCGGGTGGCCGGGCCTCCGGGCGCCGTGACGACCAGGATGTCGCTGTCGTTGGCGAGCGCCAGGATATCCGGCTGGAAACGATACCGCAGGCCTTGGTCGGTGCGCCCATGGTAGGCCAGCCGCACGTCGAAGCCCTCGAGGCGCGCGGCGATCTCCTTGCCGATCCGGCCCAGGCCCACCATGCCGACCCGCTTGCCGGCCAGGCTTTCGCCCAATGGCCATTGCACGGCGCCCCATCGGCCCGCGCGAACGTACCGATCGGCCGCGGGCAGGCGGCGCAGGAGCGAGAGCATCATGCCGATGGCCAGTTCGGCCACCGCGCTGTTCAGGACATCCGGCGTGTTGGTCACGCGGATGCCCAGATCCCTGGCCAGTTCGACGGGTATGCCGTCGTAGCCGACGCCGCAGGTGGCAATGATCCCCAGGTGTGGCAGGGTGCGGACGAGATCCGCGGGCACTTCGTAATTGCTGCGGGTGATGATGCCGCGCACGCGAATGCGCAAGCCCTCGTCGCGCTCGATGTCGGATCGATGGTGGCACTGGTACCGCTCATCGATCATCGCTTGCACGAAAGGCGGGAACTCGCCGATCTGCAGCAGATGTTCCTTCATTGGATGCCCTCGCCTACTCCCATTGGGTCAGCTTCGAGATGAACTTCTCGTCGAAATTGAACCCCAGCCCCGGATCCTGGTGCAGGCGGACCCGTCCGCCCTCGAAGGACAGCTGCCGGTCGATCAGGTTCCTGAAGTTCAGAACCTGATCATTGCAGAAAAACTCGACGCAGCGCGCATTGGGGGTGCTGGCCACCAGCGGCGCATGCAGGTCGTGGAACCAGTGCGGATACATCACCAGCCCATAACTGGCCGCGGTCTGGGCGATGCGGCGCCATTCGGTGATGCCGCCGCAGACCGCGGCGTCGGACTGCAAGATGGACGCGGCCTCCTTGTCCATGAGGACCTTGTGGTACCAGCGGCCATAGCCGATTTCCCCCGTCGCCACGGGGACTTTCGTCAGGCGTGCGAGGCGGGCATGGTTGTCGATGTCGTCCGGCGAAAAGGGCTCTTCGAAGAAATAGGGATCGTAGGCCTCGAAGCGCCGGACGTAGCGCATGGCCTCGGTCACGTCGGACCATGCGTTGTTCATGTCCATCATGATGTCGACATCCGGCCCTACGGCATCGCGCACGGCCTTCAGGCGGATTTCCTCTTCGCCCGGCGTCAAGCGCCCGGATTTCATCTTGACGGTGTTGAACCCCATGGCGACGTAGTCGGTCATTTCCTTGGCCAGTTCCTTGGGGCCCTTGCCGTCCAGGTAATAACCGCCGCTGGCGTAGGCCGCCACGGAGTCCAGCTCGAACGCCCCGAGATACTTGTGCAGCGGCAATTGATGGGTCTTGGCGTTGAGGTCCCACAAGGCGATGTCCAGCGCGCTCAGCGCGCGCATGACGGTGCCGTAACGCCCCTGCAGCAGGGCCTCCTGGTACATTTTCGCCCACAAGGATTCCACACCGTACGAATCGGCCTGCAGCAGCAGCGGGGAAAAGAGCTCTTTCACGGCCTTGGTGAATACGCTGCCGCCGGAGCTGCCCACATAACAAAACCCGATGCCTTCGACACCCTCGGTCGAGCGGACCTTGACGAGGCCGTAGTGTCGGGTCGTGACGGTTCTATTCGAAAACGCAGTCACTTTATCGAGCGGGACGGCAGGTGCGCAGGTCTCTACGGATTCGATGATCGGCATGGCATTTCCTTGTTTCGAGATGGCGAAAAACCGGGCATATGTCCCGGTGAATATATTCTTGGCGATCGGGAATAAATGTACAATTATCTTTTCCTGTGTTTAGAGAGAATGGAAAGTATTTTTCCCCTAAAATGATCCGTTCTTCATCACCACGCCAGGCTTGTCAATGGATATCAGATTTCTCGAGAGCTTCGTCCAGGTGGTGGAACTCGGCTCCATCGCGGAAGCCGCCAGGACGCTGCACCTGACGCCGACAGCCATCTCGATGCGCATCAAGGCGCTCGAGGATCAGGTCCACACCCGGCTGATCGAACGCGCCGGGCGCACGGTCATGCCGACGGAGTCGGGCACGAAAATCCTGGCCCAGGCCAAACTGATATTGGCGGAGGTCGACGTTCTCAATTCGCTGGCCACGAACGACGAACTGCCAGCCGGCCCCCTGACGCTGGGCGCCATTCCCTCGGTCATGAACGGCATGCTGCCGGCAATGCTCAGAAAATGGATACAAAAACACCGCAATATCCAGATTCTCATAGAACCCGCGGCCTCGACGATTCTCTATCAGCGCGTCATTCAAAATCAATTGGACGCCGCCATTTTGACCAAGCCGCTGTTCGAGCTGCCCAAGACCTGCCATTGGCAGCTTCTGCGCACCGATACGATTATCCTGTTGACGCCTGCATCCACCCCTCCAAAAGCACCATTCGATATTATTCGGGAAAATCCGTTCATCCGTTACGACCGACGCGTGGTCGGCGGCAAGATGGTGGATGATTATTTAAAGGCCCATGACATCGTGCCTGAAACCATACTCGAGCTCGACGGCATCAATCATATTGCCGACCTCGTGAAAAACGGCCTGGGCGTCGCCATATTGCCCAGCTCCGCAGCCCACGGCATCCAGGATCCGGCGGTCCTCCAATACAAGCTGCCGGGACCCACCCCCACCCGTTCGATCGGGCTGCTCTGGCTGCGGTCCACCGCGCGCAAAGGCCTCGTCCAGGAATTCGGCAAGATCGCGCTTTGAGACCGGCTGTGCTACGAATGTGAATACATCGGCTGTCCTGGAACCTCCAGTTCGGCCTTCAGGATCGAACCCGAATCCGATTCGGTGATGTAAAGCGTTTTATTTTCCGGTCCGCCATACGCCAGGTTGGTGATGGACAGGCCTTCGCATGAATTGATGCGTGCCAGGGGCTCCCCCAGCCGGCTGAACAGCCACACCACGCCCAGCCCGATGTGCGCCACCGCCAGATTGCCCGCGCTATCGATGGCCAGGCCGTCGGGGCCGCCCAGGGCGCCCGACAGCTGGATGAAATTACCCACCTTGTAGGGCATGCCGGTCAGGGGCGACAAGGGCACCCGCCAGACACAATTGCCGCGGGTGGCATTGACGAAGACCGCCTTTTCATCGAGGCTCAGAACCAGGCCGTTGGGACTGGGGATGTTATCGAGCAGGCGATCGAGCCGGCCGGCCGCCGTATAGCGATAGAGGCAGCCGCTGGGATCATGCAGCCCCGTCATGCCCTGATCCGTGAAATACAGGTCGCCATTGCTGGCAAAGACCAGGTCATTGATGCCCTTGAAGCGATCCAGTATCGAACGTTCCAGGAACGGCTCGATCCGGCGCGTCGCGGGGTCGAGGACCATGATGCCGTGGCGATAGTCGGCGACGAAGACACGTCCGTCCCGGTGGATCTTCAGGCCGTTGGGCTCTCCGTCGTACTGGACCACGACCTCGACGTCGGCCCCATCGGGGCTGATCCTGAGGATACGCCCCCAGGCGACGTCCACCACATAGAGATAGCCCTCGCGGTCGAACGAGGGGCCCTCCAGGAAACATTCGGTGGCGGCGCCGCCGCGCTGCACGTCGACCCACCGGTTCGAACGGCCGCGAATTCGGAGCGAATCCGGAATTCTGGCAAAAACCGTGGTCTGGATCACTGGCGGTGCGGCGTACATGATGTCTCCTCTACGAAATGCGATCGGTGGAGCCGACGAATTCCAGCGGGCAATAGAAGCCGCCATGGAATTGCGCGGCGATGGGATCCTCGGGAATGTTCTGTGCCAGGATCTCGGCCGCGAATGCTTCAGAGTCGTCCTGCGGCCGGTAGCCCAGGAATTTCACGTTCGAATTGTCCCAACGACTGCGCAGATTGTTAGACACGCCATAGGCCACGACGAAGTGATAGGACTCGTGCTCGATGCAGCAGCGCACCAGCTGGGCCATATCGCGATGGCTGATCCACGTCAGCAACTGGCGGGATTCCGTCGGGCGGTCGGGGCTGCGGAAGGTGCCGATGCGCAAACACGCCACCGAGAGGCCGTACTTGTCGGCATACATCCGGCCGACGGCCTCGCCGAACACCTTCGAGATCCCGTAGCGCGAGTCCGGGCGCGGCTGCACCGTGTCGTCGAGAAACCGTTCCCGGCGATGGTAGCCGACGGCGTGATTGGAACTGGCAAAAATGACGCGGCGCACGCCTTTGCGGCGAGCCGCCTCGAACACGTTGTAGCAGCCCTCGATGTTCATCGGCAGGATCTTTTCCCAGGTGTCCGCGCCCGGGATGCCGGCCAGATGGATGACGCAATCGATGTCCTGCATGCAGCGTTCGATGGAATCCATGTCACGCACGTCCATGCGGCAGACCTCCTCGCGACCCTGCGCCGGCTCCTGGTCGGCGATGTCGGCGAGGCGCAGCAGCGCATACCGATCGCGCAGATGCGTGCGCAGGCACATGCCGATGTTGCCGGCCGCGCCGGTGATCAGCACACGAAGGTTCTCCGGTGTCGTAAAAGGCGTCATTTGATCAACCACTCTGTTTCGGGATGGAAAAAGCTCAACTGGTCGCTGACGATGGACAGGCTGACCGCATCCCCGGTCTGCAGGTGTCCCTGCGGGTCCACGCGGGAGACGGTCAGCGACCACCCCTCGACCCGGACCTGCAGCAAGATTTCGGAACCGAGCTGCTCGATGACCTCGACATGCCCGGACCCCGCCGGATCATCGGACGGCTTGATGGAGACATGCTCGGGGCGTATGCCCATGGTCACACGGCGATCCACCCACGGCGCCAAGGTCTGGCGGCATCGCTCGGGCACACGCAGGCGCAGGCCGGGCGCATGCGCCATCAACACGCCATCCTCGGCGCGGATCTCGACCTCGACGAAGTTCATGGCCGGCGCGCCGATGAAGCCGGCGACGAATTTATTGGCGGGCTCGGTATAGACCTCGAGGGGCGTGCCGCATTGCTGGATGCAGCCGTCCTTCATCACCACGACGCGATCGCCCAGCGTCATGGCCTCGACCTGGTCGTGCGTGACGAAGACGGACGTGGTGGGCACCTGGGTCCGCAGCCGCTTGAGCTCGAGGCGCATCTGCGTGCGCAGCTTGGCATCCAGGTTGGACAGCGGTTCGTCGAACAGAAAGGCCTGAGGGTTGCGGACGATGCAGCGCCCCAGGGCGACCCGCTGCTGCTGGCCGCCGGAGAGCTGGCGCGGCCGCCTTTGCATCATCTCGCCCAGGCCCAGTATGCCGGCCACCTGATCGATGGATTTTTTGATTTCGGCCTCCGGGACCTTCTTGTTGCGCAAGCCGAAGGCCAGGTTGTCATAGACGGTCATGTGCAGGTACAAGGCATAGTTCTGGAAGACCATGGCGATATCGCGGTCCCGCGGCGGCAGGTCGTTGACCACGCGGCCGCCGATACGGATCTCGCCGCTGCTGATGTCCTCCAAGCCTGCGATCATGCGCAGGGTCGTCGATTTTCCGCAGCCCGAGGGGCCCACCAGAACGACGAATTCCTTGTCCGCAATGGTCAGATCCACGTCCTTGACGGCATGGTGGGCGGTCCCGTAGTGCTTGTTGACCTGGCTTAAAACAATTTCACTCATTGTGGGTCTCATGTGAGAGCGATCCGCGCCGCCCGCGGGGGCGCGGATCACCTATTGCGTGAGATTACTTGGTTGCTGCAGCGTGAATATGTTCATCGCCTTCTGCTAGCGCCTTGGCGATGTCCGCACGGTCGCCGGTAATCGCCTTGGTCATCGCATCGTTATAGGCCTTGTGCACGGCGGACCAGTTCGGGAAATAGTATGCCGAATGCACCTTGTCGGGATTATTCAGATACATCTCCAGGAGCTTCTCCATGAAGGGGTCCGCTTTGGCGATTTCAGGCCAGAAATCGACGTTGGGCGGCGGGGCACCGGTCTTTTCCCAGAAGGCGAGCTGGCCTTCCTTGTCCATCATAATGGCGCCCAGCATTTCCTTGGCCAATGCCTTGTTGGCCGCAGGCGCCGCCTTGGGAATGGCCCAGCCCCAGATCTCGTCCCAGTTGCGGACGACCTTCCCGTTCGGACCCAGCGGGAACTTCGCCAGACCCACATTCCCGGCCACCTTGGATTTCTTGGGATCGTTGAAATCGCCCCAGTACGTGGTATCGGCAACGGTGAACGCGGCATTGCCGGCCGTAAAGACGGCGTTGGCCTCGTTGCGCCCGTAAGCCGGCATGCCGGCCGGAATGAGCTTGTCCTTGTTCAGCGCATCCCACCAGAACTCGGCGACCTGTTGACCGCAAGGCTGGCCGATCCCGCCCTTCCAGCCGTTCTTCGCGAGCACCGCGTTGTCACGCGTGTGCATGGGCAGCATCACGTCGCACTCGTTGTTCCACAAGGTCCAGAGCGTGGAGTTCCAGTCGGCGTTCTTGTCCATGCCGCCGACAAAGCCATACTTGACCTTGCCCTCGGATTGCAGCTTCTTGCCCAAGGCGACGAGTTCGGCCCAGGTCTTGGGCAGCTCGCTTTCCTTGATCAGGTCCGTCCGGTAAAAGAGCGCGCCCAGGGTTTCCCCCATGGGGACGACCGTGATCTTGCCCTCCTTGTTGGCGAAGATGATGGGGTCGTTGCTCCATTTATCCGCGTGCTTCAGGGCATCGATGTCATCCACGGGCTCCAGCAAGTGCGCCCAGAGCTGGCCCCAGTCGTCGTTGTGCCAGATCACGTCATACTGGTCGGCCCCGGACGTCAGCGACGCGGTCATCTTTTCGACGTACACGCCGTACGAGTTGGGGATCTTGACGATCTTGACGTTGTTCGCCTCACCCCACTTGACCATCATGTCGATCGATGATTCCTGCATGGGATTGGGCTGGTACGCAATGCGCAATTCCTTTTGCTGCGCCATGGCGCTACCCATCGCCAGCCCGGCGCCGGCAATGCTCAATATGAACAACCGCTTTAGTTTTAGTTTGGTCACCTCAGCCTCCTCGAGTTAGGTTGGCTTTCACCAACAAAGATTTGATACGGACTTCTGGGTCAGGTCATGGGCAATACCTCCGTTTGCTCGGGCATCGGCAGCCCGCCTGCCGGCGGGCCCCATGCGCAGGATCAGATCTTGAGGCCGCGCAGCACATACTTCTGCCCGAACAGGGTCAACAGGAAGGCCGGCACCAGGGCCAGCACCGCCGTTGCGGCCATCAGGTTCCATTGCATGCCCATTTCGGAGACGAACTGCGCCATGACGACGGTCGTCAGGGGCGTGTGCTGGCCGGACAGAATCAGGGCAAAGAGAAATTCATTCCACGAAAACAGCCAACTGAGGACGGACAAGGCCGAGATCGCCGGGATGGCGGACGGCAGCGCGACCCGCAGGAAGGCCCCCCAGCGCGTGCAGCCATCGATCAGCGCGGCATGCTCCATGGCGGGATCGATGCCGTCGAAGAAACCCTTCATCAGCCACGAGAAAAAGCAGATGTGGACCGCCACGTGGGCCAGGAACAGCCCCGTGTACGTATCGTAGAGGCCGTACTGCTGCTCGACGAAATACAGGGGCAGGACCCAGGTGACGAAAGGCACGCAGCGCAAGGCATAGATGGTGCCGAACCAGGTGCGGGCGATCGGCCCCTTGAGGCGCGACAGCATGTAGCCGCTGGACACCGTCACGAGGATCGAAAAAAACGTCGCGACCGTCGCCACCACCGCGCTATTGAAGAACGCCAGCGTGACCCGGGGGTTGTCGAGCACCTGCCGGAAGTTGTCCAGCGTGAAATTCGTGCCTTTGTAGACGTAATAGATGTCCGATTCCGGCCTGACCGAGGTCAGGATCAGCCACAGGACGGGAAAGGCGAACAGGAAGCATGTGATGGACATGCCGACGATGAACGGGAGTCGTCGCGCGCCCGGCGTAAACGCCGCAAAGATCGAGTGTTGGACCTTGTTCATCACGAACCCTCCCGCACATGGCCGAGCACGCGATACAGCAGCAGCCCGGCCACGAGAATGATGACAGCGCCGATCATGGCGGCCGCCGTGCCTTTGGCAAAATCCAGGAAGACAAAGGCCTCCTCGTAGGCATAAAGGCTGAATAGTTCGGTCTGGCGCGCCGGCCCGCCGCCGGTCAGGGCCCAGACGGTGTCGAAGGTCCGGAATGCGTCGATCGCGCGGATCACGATGCAGACGATGATGACCGGCCGCAGCATGGGCAGCGTCAGATAGCGGAACACGCGCCAGCGGGTCGTGCCGTCGATCTGCGCGGCCTCGAAGGGTTCGCGCGGCAGGCTCTGCAGCCCCGCCAGCAACAGCAGCGTGAACCACGGCGCCCACAGCCAGATATCGGTCAGCACGATCACGCTGAACGCGGTCCAGCGCTGCACCAGCCAGGGCAGGCCGCCGATGCCCACGGCGTCCAGGACGACGTTCACGATGCCGAACTGGTCATTGAAGATCCAGCGCATCATGATGGCGGCGATGACCGGCGCGACCATCAGGGGCAGCAGCAGCACCGTCTGGACGAATTTCTGGCCGCGAAAGACCCGGTTCATGGCGACTGCCAGCGCCAGGCCGATCACCAGCGAGATCACGACGCTGAAGAACATGAACAGGAACGTATTGGGCATGACGACCGTGAGGAACGCCGGATCCGTCAGAACCTTCTCGTATTGCGCCAGCCCAACCCAGGTTTTTTTCGGGTTGTACAGCATCCAGTCGCGAAAGCTGGCGCTGGTCCCCATGATGATGGGGATCAGCTGGAAGAATGTCAGTATGGCGGCTGCCGGGACGATCAGCATCAGCGCGAAACGCTGCTGCTCTCCGAACCATCTGCGCCTGCTCGGTTTCCGAGTCATTGTGGGTGGTCTCCTAATGATTGGAATTCTTATTGCGGTCTAGATGCTCCTGCGGCAATGACGGATCCGGGCGTGACGTCAGACGGCGCCCACGGCGGCATTGGGGGTGAACCGGAGGGCCGCCAGGTCCTCCTTCAATTGACGAGCCTGGTCCGGCGTCAGTTCCACGAGCGGGGGCCTCAGGACCGCCCATTCAGGGTCGTCCTGCTGCAGGGCGATGGCCGCCTTCATGGCCGGAATCATGGGCAGCCGCTGGAAGGCGGCCCGCACGGCATTGAGGGCGGCTTGCTGGCTGTCGGCATCCTCGGCCTGCCAGCTGGCGTGCAGATGGGCGATCGCCGCGGCATTCACGTTGCCGGTCGCCGTGATGCAACCCGCGCCGCCGTGCCGCATGGTCTGCAGCAGGAAGGGCTCGCTGCCCGCGAACACGTCGAAGCCGTGGGGCTGAAATTGTTCCAGCATCCCCAGGGTGTTGTTCCAGTCGCCCGAGCTGTCCTTGATGCCGGCGACGGTGCCGGGGAAGTCCTTGAGCAGGCGCTCGATCAAGGCATAGCTGATGCCGACCTGGCTGACGGGGGGAATGTGATAGAGATAGACCTGCAGGCGCGGATCGGCCACGGCCTCGATGATGGTGGCGAAGTTCCGGTACAGGCCCTCGTCGCCGACCCCCTTGTAGTAGAACGGCGGGAGCATCAGCACGCCGGCGCAACCGGCCCCGACCGCATGGCGCGTGAGCTCGATCGAATCGCTGATCGAGCAGCAGCCGGTCCCCGGCATCATTCTGGCCGGCGGAATGCCCGCGTCGATCAGGACGTCCAGCAGGCGCCTTTTTTCCGGGACGGACAGCGAATTGGCCTCGGAGTTCGTGCCGAAGACCGCCAGGCCTACATCCAGGTCGACCAATGTCCGGCAATGCGCGACGAAACGCGGTTCGGAAATTGAATAATCGCTGTTGAACGGAGTCAGCACGGGCGATAATACGCCGCGTATCCGATGAGGAATTGCCATGGTCGATCCTCGTGCCGGTTTTTCTGTGAAACCTAGTATGGCATGGGGTTTTATCGATTAGAAGTCGTTTCCCTTTGGTTCAGAAATCACTTTTTTTTCATTTGGGAATGATCGCCCACAGATTGTTTGCGCTCTTTCCAAAATATTGGTCACACCTTTCCAAAATACTGGTCGTATCCGCGGAAAAACCCTGTGACACAAGTGAGCCGGCATAGCCGTCAGCCAATATAAAAGCCTCCGCAGAGGCTTTTATATTGGCGGGGCCCGGGATGGCCGCGCGTTGCGGCCAAGAACGCCTAGAACGGAATATCGTCGTCCATGTCGGCCAGGTTGCCGGCCGGCGCGGCTGCCGGCGCCGCGGGGCGCGGCTGCTGCGCGGGACGCCGTGCGGGAGCCTGGCTGAAGCCGCCCGTATCGCCGCCGCCCTCGCCGCTGTCGCGCCCGCCCAGCATCTGCATCTGGTCGGCGACGATTTCGGTGCTGTAGCGGTCGGCCCCGGTTTCCTTGTCCTGCCACTTGCGGGTCTTGAGCCTGCCCTCGACGTAGACCGCGCGTCCCTTGCGCAGGTATTCGCCGGCGATCTCGGCCAGGCGGTTGTAGAACACCACGCGATGCCATTCGGTTTCCTCGCGGCGCTCGCCGGTGGCCTTGTCCTTCCATTGGGAGGTGGTGGCAATCGACACGTTGCAGATCGCCGCGCCGTCAGGACTGTAGCGGACTTCGGGGTCGCGCCCCAGGTTGCCGACGAGAATGACTTTGTTGACGGAGGCCATGATGTAGATCCTGTGATGAATTGCGGGTGCATCCATTATCGGCGAAGCGGCTCGCCGGGCGGCACCGGATTGCTGTCAGCCGGACATTATCGCCCAGCACGGCAGCTACGTAAAACAGCAGCCGGCCTGCGGACGGATTCAGCGCGATTCGCGGAATCCGCGCGCCGTATACAGCCAGACCACCGACAGCATGGCGCCCACCCAGAACACCGCCGCCGAGCCGCCCCAGCGCACCAGCACGCCGCCCAGCACGCCGCCGGCGAACACCCCCAGGGATTGCGCGGTGTTGTAGAAGCCCAGCGCCAGGCCTTTGTAGTGGGGCGGCGCCGCGCGCGACACCAGCGAGGGCTGCAGCGCCTCGAGGATATTGAAGGCGACGAAGAACCCCACCAGCGCCAGCACCGCCGGATAGAACGCATCCTGCAGCCACGGCAGCAGGCCCAGCACCACCACCAGGCCCATCACCGCCCACTCGAGGGCCGCCTTGTGCGCCTGGCGCTTTTCGGTGACGAAGACCGCCGGCACCATGAATACGAAGGAGGCGAGAATCACGGGCAGGTAGACCTGCCAGAGGCTGGAGGAATCGTAGCCGCCCAGGCGCCCCAGCAGACCGGGCGCCACCATGAACACCGCCATCAGGATGAAGTGCAGGCAGAACACGCCGAAATTCAGGCGCAGCAGGCCCTTGTGGCCCAGCACGTCGCGGGCGGTGGCCTGCACGATGTCGGCTTCGGAGCGCGGCACCGAGGGCACGAAAAACATCGCGATCAACAGGCAGACGAAACCCAGCAGGCTGATCGCCCAGAACAGCCCCGACAGTCCGAACTCGCCCACCAGCATCGGCGACAGCACCAGCGAGAGCGCGAAGGAAATCCCGATCGAGCCGCCCACCATCGCCATGGCGCGCGTACGCACCTCGGGCCGGGTGGCGTCGGCGATCCAGGCCGTGATCGCGGCGGACACGGCGCCCAGCCCCTGGATCACCCGGCCCACCGTCACCCAGTCGACCGACGCAGCCATGGCGCACACCACCCCGCCGATGACGAACAGCAGCATGCCGAACACGATCACCGGCCGGCGGCCGTAGCGGTCGGACGCCATGCCCAGGGGAATCTGCATGACCGCCTGGGTCAGGCCGTAGGCGCCCAGGGCCAGTCCGACACGCGCGGGGTCGTTGCCGCCCACCAGCGAGGTGGCGGCGACCGCGAAGATCGGCGTCAGCAGGAACAGCCCCAGCATGCGGGCGGCAAACAAGGCCGCCAGCGACAGGCTGGCACGCCGCTCGAGGGGCGTCAGCGTCAGGGCGGTGGACGAGTGTGGCATGGTGGTCGGGGTGCGTGGTTCGGATCGAAGGGGGCTGCGCGTTATAGTAGCAAGTTGGTCTTTGAAAAACCTGAACCCCCACACGGCATGGAAGCCATACGCATTCGCGGCGCACGCACGCACAACCTCAAGAACATCTCGGTGGACCTGCCGCGGCGCCAGCTCGTGGTCTTCACCGGCCTGTCGGGTTCGGGCAAATCCTCGCTGGCGTTCGACACGCTGTACGCCGAGGGCCAGCGACGCTACGTCGAGAGCCTGTCGGCCTACGCGCGGCAGTTCCTGCAGATGATGGACAAGCCCGACGTGGACGTGATCGCCGGCCTGTCCCCGGCCATCGCCATCGAACAAAAGGCGGCGGGGCACAATCCGCGCTCGACGGTGGGGACCGTGACCGAGATCCACGACTACCTGCGGCTGCTGTATGCGCGCGTGGGCACGCCCTATTGTCCGGAACATGGTCTGCCGCTGCGCGCCCAGAGCGTCAGCCAGATGGTCGACAAGGTGCTGGCCCGGCCCGGCGAACACCGCATCGCGATCCTCGCCCCCCTGGCGCGGGGCGCCGGCGGCGACCTCGCCGCCGAATGCGCGCGGCTGCTGGCACTGGGCTACGTACGCGTACGCATCGACGGCGAGATCCTGGCGCTGGACCCCATGCCCGAGCTGCCGCCGGCCGGCGCGCATGACCTCGACGTGGTGGTGGACCGGCTGCGGGCGCGGGCCGACAGCCGCCAGCGCCTGGCGGAATCCTTCGAGACCGCGCTGGAACTTGCCGACAGCCGCGCCATCGCCCTGGACCTGGACGACGGCACCGAACAGGGTTTCTCCAGCACCTATGCCTGTCCGGTGTGCGCGCACGGGCTGGCCGAGCTGGAGCCGCGCCTGTTCAGCTTCAACAACCCGGTCGGCGCCTGCCCTTCCTGCAACGGCCTGGGCACGGTCGAGTCCTTCGACCCGCAACGCGTCGTGGCCTTCCCCGAACTGAGCCTCGCGGGCGGCGCCATACACGGCTGGGACCGGCGCAACGCCTTTACCCACACCATGATGCGCAGCCTGGCCACGCATTACGGCTTCGACCTCGAGACCCCCTTCGAACGGCTGGACGAGGACCTGCGCCGCAAGATCCTGCACGGATCCGGGACCGACGAGATTCCCTTCCTGTACCTCGGCGCCGACGGGGCCACCTCGGTGCGCCGGCACGTCTTCGAAGGCGTCATACCGAACCTCGAACGGCGCTGGCGCGAAACCCATTCCAGCGCAGTGCGCGAGGAACTCGGAAAATTGCGCCATACCACCGCCTGCCCGGAATGCGGCGGCGCGCGCCTGCGTGCCGAGGCCCGCAACGTGCTGATCGGCGACGATCCCGGTCCGGGGGAACGGCGCGGCCTGGCCATCTACGAGGTCGAGGCCCTGTCGCTGGCCGACTGCCGGCGCTGGTTTCGCGACCTGCCGCCGCACGGCGCCCGCCGCGAGATCGCCGAGCGCATCGTGCACGAGATCAACGCGCGCCTGGATTTCCTGGACGACGTGGGCCTGGGCTACCTGACGCTGGACCGCGGCGCCGACACGCTGTCGGGCGGCGAGGCCCAGCGCATCCGCCTGGCCAGCCAGATCGGCTCGGGCCTCACGGGCGTGATGTACGTACTGGACGAGCCCTCGATCGGCCTGCACCAGCGCGACAACCACCGCCTCATCCACACCCTGCAGCAGCTGCGCGATCAGGGCAACAGCGTGATCGTGGTCGAGCACGACGAGGACATGATCCGCGCCGCCGACCACATCCTCGACATGGGGCCGGGCGCGGGCGAGCACGGCGGCGAAGTGATCGCCCAGGGCACGCCCGCGCAGATCGCGGCATCGCCCGCCTCGCTGACCGGCCAGTACCTGTCCGGCCAGCGGCGCATCGCCATCCCGTCCCGCCGGCCCGTCACCGAGGACCAGGCCTGGCTGCGCATCACGGGCTGCCGGGGGCACAACCTGCAGGCCGTCGATCTGGCCATTCCCGCGGGACGCCTGAGCTGCGTCACCGGTGTCTCGGGATCGGGCAAATCGACCCTGATCAACGACACCCTGGTCGCCGCCATGGCGCGCGCCCTGCACCGCACGCAGGCTGAACCGGCCCCCTACGGCCGCCTCGAGGGCCTCGAAGCCTTCGACAAGATCATCAGCGTGGATCAAAGCCCCATCGGCCGCACGCCGCGCAGCAATCCGGCGACCTACACCGGCCTGTTCACCCCGATCCGCGAGCTCTTTGCCGGGGTGCCGGAGGCGCGCCTGCGCGGCTACGACCCGGGGCGGTTCTCGTTCAACGTCAAGGGCGGGCGCTGCGAGGCCTGTCAGGGCGACGGCGTGGTCAAGGTCGAAATGCATTTCCTGCCCGACATGTACGTCCCCTGCGAGGTCTGCCAAGGGTTGCGCTACAACCGCGAAACCCTGGACATCCGCTACCGGGGGCGCAACATCAGCGAGGTCCTGGACCTGTCGGTGGCCCAGGCGATGGACTATTTCGACGCCGTGCCGGCGATCGCGCGCAAGCTGCGCACCCTGGCCGACGTGGGACTGTCCTACATTCGCCTGGGCCAAAGCGCGACGACGCTGTCGGGCGGCGAGGCCCAGCGGGTCAAGCTGTCGCAGGAACTCTCGCGGCGAGGCACCGCCCGCACCCTGTACGTGCTGGACGAGCCCACCACGGGCCTGCACTTCGAGGATATCGCCGTTCTGCTCGGCGTACTGCAGCGCCTGGTCGATGCCGGCAGCACGGTGCTGGTGATCGAGCACAACCTGGACGTCGTCAAGACGGCGGATTGGGTCGTGGACCTGGGCCCCGAGGGCGGCGCCGGCGGCGGACGCATCGTGGCCCAGGGCACGCCCGAGGCGATTGCCGCGCACCCCGACAGCCATACCGGCCATCACCTGCGCGCGGTGCTGGACCGCGCCAAAGGCTGAACCCCATTCGCACACGCCGGCGGGACGGCCGCAAGCAGTGCCGGGGACTACCGTCAGTCCATCACGAAAATCGCGCGATGCTCGCGGATGGCGTAGCGATCGGTCATGCCGGCGATGTAATCGGCGATGGCGCGCGCCTGGGCAACCGGGTCTTCGCGACGGTACTCGTCGGCCAGCAAGCGGGGATCCTCGATGAACGCCTGGAACAGATCGCGCACGATGCGCCGCGCCTTGGCGGTCATGCGGATGACCTGGGAATGGCGGTACAGATTGTCCAGCAGGAATTTCTTCAGGGCGTCGGCCTGGGCGCGTATGCCCTCCGAGAACGCCGCCAGCGGCGGACCGGCGCGCACCTCGTCGACCGATGACGGGCGCAAATCGGCGATGCGTGCCTGGGTCTGGTGCGTCAGGTCGAGCACCAGCGTATTGATCATCGCACGGATGACCTCGGACACCAGGCGTTTTTGTTCGGCGTTGGGGTAGCGGCGGCGCACCTGTGCGTAATGCACGGCGAAGATTTCCAGGCGCTGCAGCTGCTGCACCGTGATCAGGCCCGAACGCAGGCCGTCGTCAATGTCATGATTGTTGTAGGCGATCTCGTCGGCGAGGTTGGCCAGCTGGGCCTCCAGCGACGCCTGGGTGCCGTTCAGGAAACGCTCGCCAACCGCGCCCAGCAAACGCGCGTGGCGTCGGGCGCAATGCTTCAGGATGCCCTCGCGCGTCTCGAAACACAGGTTCAGGCCGTTGAAGGCGGCGTAGCGCTCCTCGAGCTCGTCGACCACACGCAGGCTCTGCAGATTGTGCTCGAAGCCGCCCGCCGCCGGCGCGAAGGCCCGCATGCAGGCGTTGAGCTCGTCCTGCCCGGCATGGCCAAAGGGCGTGTGGCCCAGATCATGGGCCAGGGCGATCGCCTCGATCAGGTCCTCGTGCACCCCCAGGTTGCGGGCCAGCGACCGGGCGATCTGGGCCACCTCCAGGCTGTGGGTCAGGCGCGTGCGGAACAGGTCGCCCTCATGGTTGAGAAAGACCTGGGTCTTGTATTCGAGGCGCCGGAAAGCATTGCAGTGGATGATGCGGTCGCGGTCCCGCTGGAAGGCATTGCGCCCGACAGGCGCGGGCTCGGCATGGACACGGCCGCGCGAGGCGTCCGGATGGCAGGCGTAGGCTGCCAGCGCCTGCACGGCTCAGCGGCCCTCGATGAGCCGCCCCGACGCCAGCAGGGGGCGGACCAGGTCGTCATCGACCCCCTGGACGTCGGCCCGGCCGAGCGCGGGCAGCAGCACATAGCGGATCACGCGTCCTTCGACCTTTTTGTCGACACGCATGAGATCGAGCCAGCGGTCCACGCCCAGATCGGGGGCGCGCACCGGGCAGCCGATCGCCGCCACCAGGCTACGGATGCGTTCGACCACGGCGGCGTCCAGCCCGCAGGCCCGGACCGACAGTTCGGCGGCCATCACCATGCCGCAGCCCACCGCCTCGCCGTGCAGCCACTGGCCATAACCCAGGCCCGATTCGATCGCGTGGCCGAAAGTGTGGCCGAAATTCAGGATGGCGCGCAGGCCCACGTCCCGTTCGTCCCGGGACACCACCCGGGCCTTGATTTCGCACGAACGGCGGATGGCGTGGCGCACGGCCTCGGGATCGAGCGCGCGCAGGGCCTGCGCATGCGCCTCGCACCAGTCGAAGAACGGCGCATCGGCGATCATGCCGTATTTGATGACCTCGGCCAAGCCGGCGGAAACCTCGCGCGGCGGCAGCGTGGCCAGCACGTCGGTGTCGATCTCGACGGCCAGCGGCTGGTAGAAGGCGCCGATCATGTTCTTGCCCAGCGGATGATTGATGGCGGTCTTGCCGCCCACCGAGGAATCCACCTGAGCCAGCAGCGTCGTAGGCGCCTGCACGAAGCGCACGCCGCGCATGTAGCAGGCGGCGGCAAAGCCGCAGACGTCGCCCACCACGCCCCCGCCCAGCGCCACCAGCACCGCCTTGCGATCGAGCTGGGCAACCAGCAGGGCGTCGAAGATCCGATTGAGGGTTTCCCAGGTCTTGTGGCCCTCGCCGTCGGGCAGCTCGATCACATGCACGGGCTTGCCCGAGGCGGCCAGCGCGGCGCGCGCACGCGTGCCGTACAGGGCGGAAACCGTGTCATTCGTGACCAGCGCGACGGCCGTGGCGTCGTCCGGGATGCTGTGGGCCAACTCATCGAGCCGGCCGGCCGCGATATGGATCGGATAAGCCCCCCCGGGGGTGTCGACCCGGACCTGGATGTCGCTCAAGGTGCATCCCCCTGGGCCTGGTAGTCCAGCAAGTGCGGCAGCAGGCTGCGCAATACTTGCGAGGCCGGCATATGGCCGGTGTCCAGCGTGATGTCGGCCACGCTTTCGTACAGCGGTTCGCGCTGGGCGATGAGTTCGGCGATGCGCTGGCGCGGGTCCGAGGTCTTGAGCAAGGGCCGGTTGCGGTCGCGGGCCACGCGCCGGAAGAGCTCGTCCACCCCCGCGCGCAGGTACACCACGAGGCCGCGCGACTTGAGGATTTCGCGGTTCTCGGGCGCGAGCACGGCGCCTCCGCCGGTGGCCAGCACCAGGCCGGGACGCTGCGAGCACTCGTCGAGCAGCGCGGTTTCGCGCTTGCGGAACCCGGCCTCGCCCTCGATGTCGAAGATCAATGCAATACGGACCCCGCAGCGGGCTTCCATCTCGTGATCCAGGTCGAGGAACTTGCGCCCCAACGCATGGGCGAGCTGCCGTCCGATCGTGGTCTTGCCCGCGCCCATCATGCCCACCAGGATGATGGGCGGCGACGCGCCGGCGCCCGATGCGGCGGCGCGCCCGGCGTCGTGTCCTTCGGAATCGATGTCCATGAGGGATAAAGTGGCTTTCATTTTGCGTGTATTATCGCATTAGCGGCCCGGCAGCCGAGGTGCGGCCCGCATCATCCGGTTACATTGACTCCGCGCACATTTTCTGGCCCGACACCGCTTGGGCTTAAAATCGCCCCTGATGAGCTCTCAGAAACAATCCTCCTCCGCATCGGCGCCGTCGCGTTCCTGGCTGTCACGCTTCATCCTCAAGTCCGTGGTCTTCGTGGCCGGCCTGGGCCTTTGCGGGGCCCTCCTGGGGACGCTCGCCCTGGCGCTGGCCTGGCCGAACCTGCCCGACCTGAGCGCGATGATCGACTACCGGCCGCGGGTGCCGCTGCGCATTTATACCTCGGATCACGTCCTGATTGGCGAATTCGGCGAGGAACGCCGCAATGTGCTGCGCTTCGACGAGATCCCGGACATCATGAAATCCGCCATCCTCGCCGCCGAGGACGACCGCTTCTACCAGCACGGCGGGATCGACTGGGCCGGCGTGCTGCGCGCGGCGATGGCCAACATCGTCAACATGTCCAAGTCCCAGGGGGCCAGCACCATCACCATGCAGGTGGCGCGCAATTTCTACCTGTCCTCGGAAAAGACCTACACCCGCAAATTCTACGAGCTGCTGCTGACCTTCAAGATCGAGGCCACGCTGAGCAAGAACGAGATCCTCGATCTGTACATGAACCAGATCTTCCTGGGACATCGGGCGTACGGCTTCGCCGCGGCCAGCCGCACCTATTTCGGCAAGCAGCTCTCGGACATCACGGCGGCCGAGGCCGCCATGCTGGCGGGCATTCCAAAAGCGCCCTCGCGCTTCAATCCGATCTCGAACTTCAAGCGGGCCAAGGGACGGCAGGCCTATGTGCTGGGACGCATGCGCAACCTGGGCTACCTGACCGAGGACGAATACCAGCAGGCGCTCGCCCAGCCTATCGAGATCAAGTCCGCCCCAGGCACGCCGACGGGCCGCTATGCCGTGCACGGCGAATATCCGGCGGAGCTCGCCCGGCAACTGCTCTACGGGGTCTACCAGGACGACATCTATTCCCGCGGCTTCAACATCTACACCACCATCCATTCCAAGGACCAGGAGGCCGCCTACCAGGCGCTGCGCGAAGGGGTGCTGGACTATACGCGGCGCGCGCCCTATCCGGGTCCCGAAGGTTCGGTCGAATTGCCGGACGGCATCGAGTCCCAGGCCGAGGCCTTCGACGAAATCCTCGACGCCGTGCAGGAAAAGTACCCGGACAACGGCGACCTGATCGCCGGCGTCGTGCTGGCCGCCGATGCCAACGGCGTCAAGGTCGCCCGCAGCACCTCCGAAATCATCGACATCACGGACAAGCGGGCCTTGCGCGTGATCGCCCGCGGCCTGACGCCCAAGGCCAAGCCCGAGCTGCGCATCGATCGCGGCGACGTCGTCTACGTGCACAAGCGTCCGGAATACTGGGAACTGATCAACAAGCCCACGGTGCAGGCGGCGCTGGTATCGGTGCGCGCCCAGGACGGCGCGGTCATCTCCATGGTCGGCGGATTCGACTTCGAGGAAGGCAAGTTCAACCGGGTCACGCAGGCCTGGCGCCAGCCGGGCTCCTCCTTCAAGCCCTTCATCTATGCCTCCGCACTCGAGCGCGGCCTCACGCCGGCGACCCAGATCTCCGACGAACCGTTCTCGCTGACCGCCGAGCAGACCGGATCCAAGGCCTGGAACCCCAAGAACTACGGCCGCACGTACGAGCCCATGCTCACCATGCGGCAGGGCCTCTACAAGTCCAAGAACATGGTCTCGATCCGGATCATGCAGGCGGTCGGCCCCCAGTACGTCCAGGATTACGTGACGCGCTTCGGCTTTGACCGCTCGCGCCAACCCGCCGTGCTGCCCCTGGCGCTGGGCGCGGGCAGCGTCACGCCGCTGCAAATGGCCGGCGGCTATGCGGTCTTCGCCAACGGCGGATACCGGGTCCCGCCCTACCTCATCGACCACGTGACCGACAGCGCCGGCAAGGTGATCATGCGGGCGCGGCCCACCGTGAGCGGCGACACCCTGGCGCGCGCCATCGATCCGCGCACCGCCTACGTCATGGACGACATGTTGCGCGGCGTGGCGACCTACGGCACCGGCGCCCGGGCGCACCGCGAGCTCAAGCGCAACGACATCGGCGGCAAGACCGGCACCACCAATGATTCGCAGGACGCCTGGTTCGCGGGGTTCACACCCAAACTCGTGGCCGTCGCCTGGATGGGCTTCGACCAGCCGAAATCCCTGGGGTCGGGCGAGACCGGCGGCGGCGCCGCCCTGCCGATCTGGCTGAACTACATGCGCGTCGCCCTCGACGGACAGCCCGAGATCCCGCCGGGCCCCATGCCCAGCGGATTGTCGCGCATCGACGGCGAGTTCTACTTCAGCGAATTCCCGCCCGGCACCGCCATCGCCCGCGTCGGCCTGCCCGCACCGGGCGACTCGGTGGCAGGCGCCGCCCCCATGGACGGCATCGGCAACCTGCTCGACCAACTGGGTGTCGGTGACGGCGGGACCGGCAACAGCGATACTCAACCGACCCGCGTTCCATTCTGACATGCGCATACTGCTACGCCACTTCGCGCGCCGCGCCGGCCCGGCCGCCCTTCTGGCCCTCCTTCTTTCAGCCTGCGGCATGAAAGGGCCCCTGACCCTGCCGCCGCCGCCCCCACCGGATCCGGCACTGGCCGCGCCCCCCTCCGTGGCGCCGGCCGCGCCCCCCGCATCCGCCGCCCCCACCGCCCAACCATAGGAACGCGCCGGTGCCGCGCGAGGCCCCGGAACCGCGCCGACAACCCCTAGCCCGGCCACAGGACACGCCCATGACCGTCGCCCCGCAATTCCAGTTCAAGAACGGCATCCTGCATGCGGAGGACATCCCGCTGCCCGAGCTGGCCGACCAGTACGCCACGCCCCTGTACGTCTATTCCCGCAGTGCCCTGCACGCCGCCTGGGACCGCTATGCGCGCGCCATCGCCGGGCGCAACGCCCTGATCTGCTACGGCATGAAGGCCAACTCCAATCTGGCCGTGCTGCACGAGTTCCAGCGCCTGGGCGCGGGCTTCGACATCGTCTCCGGCGGCGAGCTGTCGCGCGCGCTGGCCGCCGGCGCGGACCCGGGGCGGATCGTATTTTCAGGCGTGGGCAAGCAGTCCTGGGAAATCCGGCAGGCCCTGTCGGCGGGCATCAAGTGCTTCAACGTCGAATCCGCCGCCGAACTCGAGCGCCTGGCCGACATCGCCCTCGAGATGGGCCTGCGCGCACCGGTGTCGCTGCGGGTGAACCCGGACGTGGACGCGCACACCCATCCTTATATCTCGACCGGACTCAAGGAAAACAAGTTCGGCGTGGATATCGCCGCCGCCCGCGGCCTGTACCGCCAAGCCATGGAACACCCGGGCCTCGAGATCGCGGGCGTCGATTGCCACATCGGCTCGCAGATCCTCGAGATCGCCCCCTACCTCGACGCCCTGGACAAGCTGATCGATCTGATCCTCGACTTGCGCAATGACGACATCGAGCTGCGCCACCTGGACCTGGGCGGCGGCCTGGGCATCCGCTACACCGACGAAACGCCGCTGGACCCGGCCGAGCTGCTCGGTCCGGTCTTTGCCACCCTCGAATCCCGCGGTCTCGCGCATCTGCAGCTGATCCTCGAGCCGGGGCGCTCGCTGGTGGGCAATGCCGGAGTGCTGCTGACCCGCATCGAGTATCTGAAGCACACGCCGGCGCGCAACTTCGCGATCGTCGACGCCGCCATGAACGACCTGATGCGGCCGGCGCTGTACGAGGCGTGGCACGACGTCGAGCCGGTGGCGCCGCGCGCGGGTCAGGCGAGTCATCGCTACGACATCGTGGGGCCCATCTGTGAAAGCGGCGATTGGCTCGCCCGCGAGCGCGAACTCTCGATCGAGCAGGGTGATCTCCTGGCGATCATGTCCGCCGGCGCCTATGCGTTCTCGATGGCCAGCCAGTACAATACGCGCCCGCGGGCGGCCGAGGTTCTGGTCGACGGCGGCCAGGTCCACCTGATCCGGCCGCGCGAGTCCGTCGCCGATCTGTACGCCTCCGAGCGGATTCCGGCCCAAGGATCCACCGGCGGCACATGACGGCGGGCGCCACGCCTCGCCACCCCCCGGCCGGCCGCGTTGCGCCGACGACGCAGCCCTTCTGCGCGGCGCCACGACATTCTGGTCTACGCTCAGGCCAGGCCCCATAATGTGGGGGTAAAGAACTACAGAACACGGCCGTTTAACCCGTATCGTGCCGGTTACGCCCAGAGGGCGGAAAAACCTTAAGTCCCGTCCTATGGCGCCCAGCAAACCACCTCTTGCCTCCACCCCCTCGCGGGTGGCGGATTTCTGTGGGCTGGCGGTGCGCCTGATCGCCTATTATCTGACCCCGCTGGCGATCCTGCTGGGCGTGGCGGTGGCGGTCCTCGTCCTGGGCAATCTGTATCCCGACACCGCCGGCACCCCGCTGGCAATCCGCACCCTGCCCGATGCCTCGGCCCCCCCGGCCGGTCCCGCGGAGGCGCTCGACCTGCTGAACTCGACGCCCACGCGCTACAAGGCGGAACTCACGGCCAGCGGCGAGCCGGCCTGGTTCCTGATTGAAATCCCGGCCGCCGCGGGCGGCACAGGCACCCCGATCCTCGGCATTCCCAATCCCTACGCACAGTCGCTGTTCTGCTGGGATGCCGGGGCAATGGCCAGCCCCGTCGGCGCCATGGTGGGCGATGTGACCAGCGGACAGCTCCATCGCAACCTGCACGGGCCGGTGATCCGCCTCGATGGCATCGAACGCCCCGGGCGCCTCGTCTGCGCGACCCGGCTCGCCGTCGCCGGCGACGTGTCGGCCACGCTCTGGAACGGCGCGGCGCTGGCCCAGTCCGTGACCCGGCTGTCGCGCGCCATCGGTCTGGCCGAGGGCGGGCTGCTGACCCTGGCCCTGTTCATCGCGATCATCGCCCTGACGAATCGCGAATGGATGTACATGCTCCTGGCCGCATGGCTGGTCGGCAACCTGCGGCTGGGCGCCTGGGTCATGGGGTGGGACATGCAGTGGGTGGGCCACGCCATCCCGGCGGACCTCATCCCCCTCCTGCGCAAGGCGACCGCCACCGCCTACTACATCCTCACCTACAGCCTGTTCCTGCGCCTGTTCGACCAAAGCCTGGGCGCCACCGCCCGCAAGCAGGTCCAGCGGGTCGGACGCCTCAGCAGCATTGCGCTCATCGTGGCCGCGCTGGTCCTGCCCTACGCCTGGTTCCAGCCCGTACTGTTCCTCGCGGCCTGGGTCGGTTCGGGCCTGATCACCGTCATGCTGCTGTATGCGTTGCTGCGCTCTCCTTCCAGGATCTGGCAGTGGCACATCGGCGGCCTGTGCCTGGCCATGGCGATCCTGCTCCTGGGCCTGGTGCTGTATGCCCTGGGCCTGGGCGACGGCATCGATACGCTGGCCGGGGCCATCATCCTGCTGCTGTCCAGCGTCATGGTCGCCCTGGGTGCCGCCGAACACATGCGCGAGGAACGCCAGAGCGGTTTTCGTGCGCGCAACGAGCTCATCGTCGCCGACGCCCTGGTGCCATTCGGCCTGTTCACGCTCAGTTCCGGCCATCTGTTCGAACACCTCAACGCCGCCACGCGCCAAAGCCTCGGGCTGGCCGACGGGCAAGACTACCGCGGTTTGCTCTGGACCGATTTCTTTCCCGCGCAGGACTGGCAGCAGGTGGCCCGGAACACCGAACTCGGCATCGAAACCGAAATCCGGATGCTCGACAATCTCACACAGCCCGGCCCGGCCCGCAGTTTCCTGCTGCGCGCGACGCTAGTGGGCGGCCGAATCGAGGGCTCGCTGCAGGACATCAGCGCACGGACCGAAACGATCCGCAAGCTGCGCCTGATGGCCGAGAACGACCCGCTGACCAATGCGCTCAACCGCCGCGGCATCGAAAGCGCCACCGAACAATGCATCACGCAACTGGTCAACGAGGGCAAGCCCTGCGCACTGGCGTTTCTCAGTCTCGACCACCTCAAGCACATCAACGACACGTTCGGGCACACCGCGGGCGACGAACTCCTGCAGATGGTGTGCGAACGCCTCAAATATTCGCTCAACGAAAGCCAGCGCCTGGGACGGGTGGGCAACGACGAATTCGTCATCCTGTTCCCCAACCTGCGCGCCAGCGAGGCGCGGCCCATCGGGCAGGACATCATCGACAGCCTGAACGGCTCAGCCCTGTACATCGGCAATCGCGCCTTTCAGATCAAGAGCGCGATGGGCATCATCGACATCCATCAGAACATGAATCCCAAGGATGCGATCTCGGCCGCCAGCCGGGCCTGCCGGGCCGCGCGCAAGCAGCACACGGAAATCATGCTCTACGAGGAAAACGCCAGCGAGCTCTTCGACCACATCGAGGAGCTGCGGCTGTTCGACCAGCTCGAGGAGGGCGGCAGCCCACGAGACATCTACCTCGAAATGCAGCCGATCGTCTCGCTCAGGCGCCCATTGCACACCCTCAACATCGAGATCCTGCTGCGTGCGCGCAGTTCGGACGCCACCAGCATCAGCACCACCAAGATCATCCAGGCAGCCGAGGAAAACGGCATGATCGGCACGATCGACAAATGGGTGCTGTCGGCCACGCTCGAGTGGATGGCCCGGCATCAGACCAAGCTCGCCCGCACGCAACAGGTCAACGTCAACCTCAGCGGCGTGTCCCTGAACGACGACAAGTTCATCGATGTGCTGTTCGGCATTCTGGGCCTGCATCCGCAGCTCACCCGCCGGCTGTGCATCGAAATCACCGAGGGCGTGGCGCTGCAGGACCTGGAACGCACGCGGCAATTCATGCGGCGCCTGCAACGCATGGGCGCCAAGGTCGCCCTCGACGATTTCGGTGCGGGCTATACCTCGTTCTCGTACCTGAAGGAACTGCCCGCCGACATCATCAAGATCGACGGCTCGCTGATCCGTGACATGATCCGCAGCGAAGCCAACATCGCCATCGTCAACAGCATCATAGAGCTGGCCCACAACCTGCACATGGAATGCATTGCCGAATGGGTCGAGGACTTCGAAACCCTGGAGACCCTTGCCAGGATGGGCGTGGACCACGTCCAGGGCCACGTCCTGTCGGCCGCGCGCTCGCCTTCCGAGATCCTGGCCAACGAGACCGTCCTGCCCCTGATCGCCGACGACCGGGCGCGGAGCTTCATCCAGTCCCTGGCCGACGAGGCTTGAACGGACGTGCCGCCGCCGGCGCAGGGGCGGCCTATAGTTCGCCGTACGAGTGCAGCCCCGACAGGAACATATTGACCCCCAGGAAGGCGAAGCTCGTCACCAGCAAGCCGCCCAGCGCCCAATACGCGGCCATGGTGCCGCGCAAGCCCTTCATCAGGCGCATGTGCAACCAGGCCGCATAGTTCAGCCAGACGATCAGCGCCCAGGTTTCCTTGGGATCCCATTGCCAGTACGTGCCCCAGGCATCGGCGGCCCATAGCGCCCCCAGGATGGTGGCCACGGTAAAGAACGCGAAGCCGACGGCAATGGCGCGATACATGATGTCGTCAAGGATCTCGAGCGGCGGCAGGCGGCGCGCGATCGGCGCGCGACAGGCGAGGATGCCGCCCACGATCAGGGCGCCGAGGCCAAAGTACAGCATCCAGGTGGCCGAGAGTTCGCGGGAGCCGAACATCATGGGTTCGGCGCACAGCACGGCGCCCAGGATGAAGACCGGTATCAAGCGCCGCCGCTGGACGGTCTGGCCATGCTCCTTGACCAGGTAGGCGAAACCCACCATCGCGGCCAGGCTGAAGGTGCCATAGCCGATGAAATTCGCCGGCACGTGCAGCTTCATCCACCAGCTCTTGAGGGCCGGCACCAAGGGCTGGATCTGATAGGCGTCGCGGGTGAACGAATACCACAGCAGGAACACGACCGCCGAGCTGATCACCAGCAGTACGAAGCCGCCCAGCGCGCGCGTCGCGTAGCGGCGCTCGTAATAGAGATAGAACAGGGCCGTGATCAGCGAAAACAGGACGAAGACCTCGTAGAGGTTGCTGACGGGAATATGGCCGATGTCCGGGCCCAGCAGGTGGCCTTCGCGCCAGCGCACCAACAGGCCGGTGACGCCCGCATAGACGGCGCTCCAGGTCAGCACCGTGCCCAGCCACGCCGCGGTGCGGCTGGCGAAACCGATCCAGTAGCTGATGGTGGCCAGGGCGAACAGGGCGCACATCCACAGGATGGCGGATTGCGAAGACAACAGGTACTGCAGGAGGAAATTCGTCTGGGCGCGCGACAGGTCGCCCTGCAGCAGCTCGCCGGTCGGACTGTAGAGCCAGATCGCCAGCAAAGCCGACAATCCGCTGGCGATCATCAGGGTGCGCAGCGGCCGCCACAGCCAGGCCATCCAGCTGAAGAGCCCGACCGCACCCACCAGAATGGCTTTTTCGTAATAATCCATGAACTGGCCGTAGCCGGTCAGCACATAAGCGGCGCCCGCGGCCAGCACGGCGAAGAACGCGATGTCGGTCCAGTCGGGACGGCCGCGCCGGCCACGACGGTCGCCGCTGGAGGACATGGTGTCCTCCCAGGTGGGAAGGTTCGAACGGACGACGGATTCAGTCATGATGATTACCCCTTGTCCCCGGGGCCATCGCCCTGGGCGAACCGGCGCTGCAAGGCGCCCTTGAGCCGCCGGAACTCATGGTCGAAGTCCAGCGTGCGCCGCTGGGACGTCATGGCGGCCAGCAATTCGCTGCCGCCCGACCCCGGACGGATCCACACCCAGACGCGGCGCTCACGGATGTAGAACATGGAAAACACCCCGATCACCAGCAGGATGCACCCCAGGTAGACGGTGGTCTTGCCCGGGCTGCGGGCCACCTGGAAGACGCTGGCCTGGACCTGGTCGAAGCCGCTGAGCTGCAGGGCCATCGGCGCCGGATAATCGGGCAGGCTGGTCAAGCCCAGGACCGCCAGGCGCATCCACTGGACCTCGCGCTCGCCATCGGCACCCTGGTAATCGACGGGCGGCTGGCCCGCCTGCCGGTGCATGGCATCACGCAATTCGGTGAGGCTGAGCTGGATCATCGGCACTGCGAAATTCAGGATTTTCTCGCGCTCGCCTTCCGGCGCAGATTCCAGTATGCCATTGAAACCGCGCTCGGAAAACGTCTGCAGGGCGCCGCGTGCCGCCTGGAACAGCAGCTGGCGCTGCTCGCCCTCGGGGGCGTTGCGTTCGGCGAACCCCCGCGCCGCCGCCTCGCGCAGGATCGGATCGGCCAAGGCCTGCCGCAGCCGCATGAACTCGCCCATGGTGCCCTGCGCGTCGGCCGGGATGCGCAGGTAGCGGTAGGGTTCGGATGCATTCGTGCGCATCCCCAGCAGGAACACCGGGAATCCGTCGATCTCGACCGGCAGCATGTAGTTGTTGAACTCGTGCGCCTGGCCGTCGGCGCCGATCACCTGGTACTGGACGCTGGGCCCGACATTGCGCAAGCCATCGTTGCGCGGGCGCGCGGCGCTGCCGGTGACGGCCGCGACGTGCTCGGCCATCCCCGAGGGCTGCGGCAGCGCCCCGTCGCCCATGTTCTCGACGTTGATCACCCGCAGGCTGGTGAAATCGACCTTCACGGCGGCCGCGCCCTTGCCCAGCGAGGTTTCCTGGCCGACGGTCCCCTCGACCTCGGTGGGCTCGCCCGTCCCCTTCAGGGGCCAGGCGCGCAGACGCAGCGTGCTGCCGCCGTCATCGAAACTGGACTGGTAGACGGTCACGCCCTTGTAGCGCAGGGGCTCGTTGACCCGGATCGTCTGTTCGAAGCGCTCGCCCGTCGCGAGATCGGTGACCTCGACGTCGCTGCGGAAATCGCTGGGCATCCCGGTCTCGTAGTAATCGACGTAAAAACGCTCGAGCCGCAGCGAAAACGGCAGCGGCTGCAGCAGCACGCCTTGGCCGTACGACACGATGCCCATGCTGCTTTGCTTGCCGTCGGGCACCAGCATATTCGCCCGGAAGCTGGGATTGCGTGCCGGCAGGCGCCCCGATTCAGGCACGTCGGCGATCAGCATGTTGTCGGTGATCGGATGTTTGTCCAGCAGCCAGGCCTGCAGGCGCACCGGCAGCTCGCTGTCCAGCAGCCCCCCCAGGCACACCACCACGATGGCGACGTGGGCAAAGATATAGCCCAGGCGATTGGCGCCGCCCTTTTTCGCGGCGACCATCAGGCTGTCGCCGTCCTCGCGGACGCGGTAGCGGAAGCCCTGTTCGCGCAGCAGCGCGCCGACCTTGCGGCCCGCCTGCGCCACATCGTCGTTCGCCTGCAGTTCGACCCGATGATGGAACGCGCGCAGGCTGGAGCCGCGCACATATTCCCGGAATGAGCGGGCATCGCGGATCATCTTGGGGGCATTGCGCAAGACGCACAAGGTGGTGGACACCACCAGGAACGCCATGATCAGCAGGAACCACCAGCTGTTGTAGATATGCCAGATGGAGAACCGGTCGAAGACCGCGAACCAGAAGGGGCCGAACTGGTCGACGTAGGTATTGGCGGCCTGGTTCTGAGGCAAGACCGTGCCGATCAGGCTGGCCACGCAAATGAAGACCAGGAGGCTGATGGCAAAGCGCATCGAACCCAGCAGTTCGATCACGTCCGCGCCTCGCACGCGAAAACTGGAAGACGGCGTCACGGCAATCCGATTCTGCAAAAAAAGGGAGGTGCGCTTGCGCGTGCCCCCCTCGATTTATATGTCAATCAAAAAACGATACATCGGATCGCGGCCGGCCCCTCCGATAACCCTGACCGCAATACGGAAACAGCCCCCTGTCTAGCGCAGGCCCGCGGCGTAATCCGCCACGGCGGCGATGTCCTTGTCGTTCATCCTGTCGGCGATGTCGTGCATGATGCCATTGGCACGGTCGCCGGCACGGAAAAGCTTGAGCTGGTCGACCAGGTATTCCGGGTGCTGTCCCGCCAGGCGCGGGAACTCGCCGGGGATCCCGGCGCCGTTGGCCCCGTGGCATGCGGCACAGGCCGGCACCTTGCGATCGACCAGGCCGGCGCGCCAGATATGCTGGCCGCGCTCCATCGTGTCCTCGTTGGTCGCCGTCGCGGCGGTGTCCGGGTTGAGCGGCTGCTGCGACAGGTACAGGGCGACGTTCTGGATATCCTCGGGCGTCATGCCGGCGGCGATGGCCGTCATGATCGAATCCGCGCCGTCATGGCCGCGCCGCACGGCGGGCTTGTCGTCCTTTTTCTGGAAATCGGCGAGCTGCTTGGCGAGGTACTCGTGCGGCATCGCCGCGAGATTGGGATTCATCGGGATGGTGCTGTTGCCGCCCTCACCGTGACAGGTCACACAGGCGAGCACGCCGCGCGCCGGGTCGCCCTTGACGAACAATTGCTCGCCGGCCGCTGCGTCGGGCCGGGCGACGCCCGCATCGGCCGCCAGGGCGCTGGAGACGCTGCCGGCGACAACCAGGCCGGCGGCCATGACCATTCTGGAGAGCATGCGATTCATGAAGTCCTCGATTGTTATTCGATCACGGCGCACCATGGCGCCACCATGCCCGCGCCGAGGATACTGCGTGCTTCGCGACAGACGGCGCAACAAGTTCAATTCGAAATTATACAATAGCCTTTGACCATTACTGAGACCGCCCCCGCCGTGTCCCTCCTGCATCGCGCCCGCTTCACGGTTTCGGCCGCCCGCCTCGAGCAATTGCCGCCGCCGACGACCGCCGAGGTCTGCTTCGCCGGGCGCTCGAACGCCGGCAAGTCCTCGGCGATCAACGTATTGACGAACCAGCGCCGGCTGGCGTTCTCCAGCAAGACGCCGGGCCGCACGCGGCTGATCAATCTGTTCGGCATTCCCGATCCGGTCGAGGACGGCGCCTGGCTGGGCTTCCTGGTCGACCTGCCGGGCTACGGCTACGCGGCGGTCGACAAGGCCGCGCGCGACGAGTGGGCCGAAGTGCTGGGCGGCTACCTGCACACGCGCAGCTCGCTGGCCGGCGTGGTGCTGCTGATCGACATCCGGCGCGGGGTGACCGACCTCGACCGGCGGCTGGCGCACTGGATCGGGATGCGCGGCCTGCCCACCCTGGCGCTGCTGACCAAGGCCGACAAGCTGCCCTACGGCCAGCGGCTGCGGGCCGTCGCCCAGGCGCGCAAGGACCTGGCCGAGATCGGCACCCTCAGCGCGCTGCCCTTTTCGGCCACCCACCGGATCGGCCTGGACGAGGCCGGTGCCCACATCGAAAACTGGATTTCACCCAAGGTCGTGCCATGACGAAATTCCTGCCCCATACCGAATTCCCCAACGTCCGTCTGCGCCGCAACCGGCGCGACGGATTCTCGCGCCGACTGGTCCGCGAGAACGCCCTGACGGCCGACGACCTGATCTACCCGGTGTTCGTCTGCGAGGGCAGCAAGGTCCGCGATCCAGTGGCCTCGATGCCCGAGGTCGTGCGCCACTCGCCCGACGAGCTGCTGCGCACCGCCGAGGACTGCCTGGCCCTGGGCATCCCGGTGCTGGCCCTGTTCCCGCACATCGACCCGGCGCTCAAGACGCCCGACGGCGCCGAGGCCGCCAACCCCGACGGCCTGGTGCCGCGCACGGTGGCCCTGCTGAAATCCCGCTTTCCGGAACTGGGCGTGCTGACCGACGTGGCCCTGGACCCCTACACCAGCCACGGCCAGGACGGCCTCATCGACGAACACGGCCAGCTCCTGAACGAGGCCACGGTCGAGGTCCTGGTGCGCCAGGCGCTGACCCAGGCCCAGGCCGGCGTCGACATCGTCGCCCCCAGCGACATGATGGACGGCCGGATCGGCGCCGTGCGGCGCGCGCTCGACGCACAGGACCGCATCCACACGCGCATCATGGCCTACTCGGCCAAGTACGCCAGCGCCTTCTACGGTCCGTTCCGCGACGCGGTGGGCTCGGCGGCCAGCCTCGGCGCCGCCGACAAGGCGACCTACCAGATGGACCCCGCCAACCGGCTCGAGGCCCTGCGCGAGGTCGCCGCCGACATCCGCGAGGGCGCCGACATGGTGATGGTCAAGCCGGGCCTGCCCTACCTGGACGTGCTGCGCGAGGTCAAGGACGCCTTCGGCATGCCGACCTACGCCTACCAGGTCAGCGGCGAATACGCCATGATCAAGGCCGCGGCCGCCAACGGCTGGCTGGACCACGACAAGGTGATGATGGAGTCCCTGCTGGCCTTCAAGCGCGCAGGCGGCGACGGGATCCTGACGTATTTCGCCATGGCGGCGGCGCGCAAGCTGCGCGGAGAGCGCTGAGCCGCGCGGCAGGCGCCCTGGTCAGCGACGCGGCGGACGCGGCGCCGAGGGACGCGCGCCGATCCTCACCTCGACCTCGATGTCGCGGCCGCCGCGCAGCAAGCCCAGGCGCACCGGCGTGCCCCGCGCCAGGGGCGCCAGCCGGTTGAGCAGATCGACCGAATCGCGCACGGGCTCGCCATCCAGGGTCCGCACGATATCCCCCACCTGGATGCCCGCCGCCGCGGCCGGCCCGCGCGGCAGCACGCGCGCCACGATCACCCCGGTCGCCTTGCGCAGGTGGAAGGCGCGCGCCAGGTCGGGCGTGACATCCTGGGGTTCCAGGCCCAGCCAGCCGCGCTGTACGCTGCCGTGCTGGATGATCTGATCGAGCACGTCGTGCGCCGCCGCGGCCGGGATCGCGAAGCCGATTCCCAACGAACCGCCGGTCTCGGAATAGATCGCCGTGTTGATCCCGACCAGCTCGCCGCGCGTATCGATCAGCGCACCGCCCGAGTTGCCGGGATTGATGGCCGCATCGGTCTGGATGAAATTTTCGTAGATGTTGATCCCGAGGCGGTTGCGTCCCAGCGCCGAGACGATGCCCATCGTGGTGGTCTGGCCGACGCCGAAGGGATTGCCGATGGCCAGCACCACGTCGCCCACGCGGACCTCGCGGCGCGGGCTGAAGGCGATCACCGGCAGGTCGGACAGGTCGACGCGCAGCACGGCCAGGTCGCTCTCGGGATCGGCGCCCACCAGCCGGGCCGGCGCCTGGCGGCCGTCGTGCAGGGCCACCCGGATGGCATCGGCCGACTCGATCACGTGGTGGTTGGTCAGGATGTATCCGTCGGCGCGCACGATCACGCCGGAGCCCAGGCTGGTCGAGGACTGCCGCTGGGTGAAGCCGGGCAATTGGCGCAACAGCTGCTCCAGGCCGGGATCGCCTGGCAGCGGGATCAGCGGCACGTCCTCATGCCGCTCGGTATAGATGTTCACCACGGCGGGCGCCGCGCGCTCGACGGCGGCGGCGTAGCTTTGCACGGCCGGCGCCGCCGCGCCGGGCGGGGGGGCCGCCCCCATCCCCAACCACTGGGGCCGCAAGGTCGAGACGATGAACAGGATGCCCAGGCACACTGTCACGGTCTGCGCGAAAATCAGCCACAATCGACGCATGGCATGCTGGCCGGCATCACGCCGGGAACTCGGATCGAAGGAAGAAGGAATGACACAGGTACCCCTGCACGAACTCGCGGCGTGGTTCGACGACACGCTGCAGGCCGGGCGATTCCGCGACTACTGCCCCAACGGCCTGCAGGTCGAGGGCCGCGGCGCCGTGGGCCGCATCATCGCCGGCGTCACCGCCTCGCAGGCGCTCATCGAGGCCGCCATCCGCGAAAAGGCCGACGCCATCCTGGTGCATCACGGCTGGTTCTGGAAAAACGAAGATCCCCGCGTCCGGGGCCCGAAGCGCACCCGCCTGGCGCTCATGCTGGAGCACGGACTGAGCCTGTTCGCCTACCACCTGCCGCTGGACGCCCATCCATTGCTGGGCAACAACGCCCAACTGGGGCGAGTCCTGGGGTGGACGCCGGACACCGATACGGCCGGTGCCCCGCGCCGTTGCGGACCCGACGAGCTGGTCTGGCTGGGCCGGCCGCGCGCGGCCATGCCGCTGGCGGAACTGGCCCGCGACGTGGGACGGCGCCTGGCGCGCGAGCCCTTGGTCGTCGGCGACGCGCAACGCCCGATCACACGCGTGGCCTGGTGCACGGGCGCGGCGCAAGGCATGATGGACGCCGCCGTCGAGGCCGGCGTCGACGCCTATCTGACAGGCGAGGTGTCCGAACAGACCGTCCACCTCGCGCGCGAGACCGGCGTGGCCTTCATCGGCGCGGGCCACCACGCCACCGAACGCTACGGCGTGCAGGCGCTGGGCGCAGCGGCCGCCGCGCAATTCGGCATCCGCTGCGATTTCGTGGACATCGACAACCCGGCCTGAAGGCGGCCGCGGACAGCGCGTGTCCGCGATCATTTCCTCAGCGAGTCGCGGATCTCGCGCAGCAGCAGGACATCCTCGGGCGTGGCCGGTGCGGCAGCTGGCGGCGGCGGGGCCTCGAAGCGGCGCCGGGCGTTGTTGACCGCCTTGACCATGATGAACACCACCAGGGCGAGCAACAGGAAATTGATGAACACCGTGAGAAAATGGCCCCAGGCGAACACCACGCCGCCGGCCTGGGTCAAGGCCTCGTGGGTCTGCGGTCCCGCATAGCCCTCGGGCATGCGCAGAATCAGGAACAGATTGTCGAAGTTGACCTCGCCGCCGAGGATGAAGCTGATGACCGGCATCACGAGGTCGTTGACGATCGAATCGATGATCTTGCCGAACGCGGCGCCGATGATCACACCGATCGCCAAGTCCATCATATTGCCCTTGATCGCGAATTCCTGGAATTCCTTGATGAAACCTCTTGCGTTGGCCATGCCACCTCCCTTCTTGGATTTCGCCCTACTTGGCGTAACGCTATAATACGCGGCTGAAGAGCCTTTTGCGCAAGCAGACATTTCAACGCAAAGCCCAGCGGGCACAGCAACCAGGGATACAAGAATGAGTCAGAACACGACACAGTCCGACGAACAGGGCGCGGTCGATCCGAACCTGCCACCCGATCCTTCCCGCCGATTCTGGGTCGCTTCGGCCTGTACCCTGGGCGGCGTGGCGGGTGTGGCAACGGCGGTTCCCTTCGTCGGTTCTTTTGCTCCTTCTGAAAAGGCCCGCGCGGCGGGCGCCCCCGTCGAGGCCGACATCTCGGGCCTCGCGCCGGGCCAGATGCTGACCGTGGAATGGCGCGGCAAGCCCGTCTGGATCGTGCGCCGCACGCAGGCCGAACTCGACGCCCTGCCCAAGCACGACGCCGAGCTCGCCGACCCGCAGTCCGAGCGCCCCGGCTATACCCCCGATTTCGCCAAAAACGAATACCGTTCCCGCAAGCCCGAGATCTTCGTCTGCATCGGCATCTGCACCCACCTGGGCTGCTCGCCCACCGCGCACTTCCAGCCCGGGCCGCAGCCCGGTCTGCCGGCCGACTGGCCCGGCGGCTGGTTCTGCCCCTGCCACGGATCCACCTTCGATCTGGCGGGACGGGTGTTCGCCAACAAACCGGCCCCCGACAACCTCGAAATCCCGCCCTACGTTTTCTCCGCCGACGGCACTCGCGTCACGATCGGCGTCGAAGAAAACGAACAGGCCTGATGACCCGCGGTCATCGTTCCGTGACACTGAGAAACTAGGAGCCATTCATGGCCGAGAAAAACGTCGAGACGACCGGATTGCTGGGTTGGGTGGATCGCCGATTCCCGCTGACCAGCATGATCAAGGAGCACATGTCCGAGTACTATGCTCCCAAGAATTTCAATTTCTGGTATTTCTTTGGATCGCTGGCGCTGCTGGTGCTGGTCATCCAGATCGTCACCGGCATCTTCCTGGTGATGAGCTACAAGCCCGACGCGCGCTTCGCGTTCGAATCCGTCGAGTACATCATGCGCGAGGTGCCGGGCGGCTGGTTCATCCGCTACATGCACTCGACCGGCGCGTCGATGTTCTTCGTGGTCGTCTACCTGCACATGCTGCGCGGCCTGTTCTACGGCTCCTACCGCAAGCCCCGCGAGCTGGTCTGGATCTTCGGCGTGGCGATCTTCCTGTGCCTGATGGGCGAGGCGTTCTTCGGCTATCTGCTGCCCTGGGGCCAGATGTCCTACTGGGGCGCCCAGGTGATCGTGAACCTGTTCTCGGCCATCCCCTTCATCGGCCCCGAACTGTCGCTGTGGATCCGCGGTGACTACGTGGTCTCCGACGCCACCCTCAACCGCTTCTTCGCCTTCCACGTGATCGCCATCCCGCTGGTGCTGATCGGCCTGGTCGTGGCGCACATCCTCGCCCTGCACGAGGTGGGCTCCAACAACCCCGACGGCGTCGAAATCAAGCAAGGCCCCAAGGACAAATACGGCCGTCCGGTCGACGGCATCCCGTTCCACCCCTACTACTCCGTGCACGACATGGTGGGCGTGGCCGGATTCCTCATCGTGTTCGCCGCGATCATTTTCTTCGGCCCCGAGATGGGCGGCTACTTCCTCGAATACAACAACTTCATCCCGGCCGATCCGCTCAAGACCCCGCCGCACATCGCGCCGGTCTGGTACTTCACGCCGTTCTATACGATGCTGCGCGCCACCACCAGCGACTTTACGTGGGTGCTGGCCGCCGCCGCCTTGATCGCGGCCGTGGCCTTGTTCATCAAGGGGCGCCTGCCCGGCATCTGGCGCGTGATCGTCCCGGTCATCCTGCTGGCCGTCGCCGTGCTGCTCAAGGTCTTCGACGCCAAGTTCTGGGGCGTCGTGTCCATGGGCGGTGCCGTCGTGATCCTGTTCTTCCTGCCGTGGCTCGACCACTCGCCGGTCAAGTCCATCCGCTACCGTCCGAACTGGCACAAGGTGCTGTACGCGATCTTCATCATCAATTTCCTGATCCTGGGCTGGCTGGGCACGCAGCCGGTCACCCCGACCTACACCCTCATGGGCCAAGTCGGGACGGTCATCTACCTGGCGTTCTTCCTGCTGATGCCCGTCTGGAGCCGCCTGGGCACCTTCAAGCCGGTGCCCGACCGCGTCACGTTCCACGCCCACTAAGGCCATCACCACGTTACGGAAAGATCATGATCAAAAAATTGCTCGGTGCCCTGGCCCTGTCCCTGACCTGCGCGATGGCCGTCGCGGCCGAAGGCGGGGTGCACCTGGATCGCGCCCCGGACCGCATCAACGACCTGGCCGCGCTGCAAAACGGCGCCAAACTCTTCGTCAACTACTGTCTGAACTGCCACAGCGCCAACTCCATGCGCTACAACAAGCTCACCGACCTGGGGCTGACAGAGGACGACATCAAGAAAAACCTGCTGTTCACCGCCGACAAGGTGGGCGAACTCATGACCATCGCCATGACACCCGAGGACGGCAAGAAATGGTTCGGCACCACGCCGCCCGACCTGTCGGTGATCGCGCGCGCCAAGAGCACGACCATGGGTCCGTCCGGCGTGGACTACATCTACACCTACCTGCGCACCTTCTATCGCGACGCCTCCAAAAAGACCGGCTGGGACAACACCACCTTCCCCAGCGTGGCGATGCCCAACGTGCTCTGGGAACTCGAGGGCCCGCGCAGCATGACGCGCATCGCGGTCCATGAGGTCACCGCCGACGACGGCTCCACGCAGTGGACGCGCACGACCCAGACCTTCGACCCCGAGGGCTTCTCGACCGTCAAGGACGAGGCGCTCAAGGACTACCATGGCGGCCCGTCCGAAAAGATCACCTTCCATACCGATGATCCCAAGCAGTTCAGCGCCTTCGAGAGCAACGTCGCCGACATCAGCAATTTCCTGGGCTGGATGGCCGAACCCAACCAGCTCCTGCGCAAGCAGATCGGCGTATGGGTCATGCTGTTCCTGTTCCTCTTCCTGTTTGTCGCCATACGCATGAATGCGTCATACTGGAAGCATGTCAGGTAGATCCCGCGCCCTCCGGGGCGCGTGACCGGCCTGGCGGATGGAATGGGCGTGTCATGCGCCTGTTCCGTTTTTCAGGGGTCGCACCGCACGTTCTCGTCGAAGGCTCGATGGAAACCATCTCCTGAAGGGGATGATCGGTCGCCGTAGCGGTGCAGCCCCGTTCTTGCCGCTCCGCCCGCTCACGGGTGCGGATTGAAACATCTTTGCATTGGAACCCACGACATGATGGTGCTCTATTCCGGAACGACCTGCCCCTTTTCCCAACGCTGCCGCTTCGTGTTGTTTGAAAAGGGCATGGATTTCGAGATCCGCGACATCGACCTGTACAACAAGCCCGAGGACATCGCCGTGATGAATCCGTACGGACAGGTTCCCATCCTCGTCGAGCGCGACCTGATCCTGTACGAATCCAACATCATCAACGAATACATCGACGAGCGCTTCCCGCATCCGCAGCTGATGCCGGCCGACCCCATCATGCGGGCGCGCACCCGGCTGTTCCTGTACAACTTCGAAAAAGAGCTGTTCGTCCACGTCTCGGTGCTCGAGAACCGCAACCCGGTCGAGGCCAAGGCCCGCGAGGCCGCACGCAACAACATCCGCGACCGCCTGTCCCAGCTCGCCCCGCTGCTGGTCAAGAACAAATACATGCTGGGCGACGAATTCTCGATGCTCGACGTGGCCATCGCCCCGCTGCTGTGGCGCCTCGACCACTACGAGATCGAACTGCCCAAGAGCGCCGCGCCCATCCAGAAATACGCCGAGCGCCTGTTCTCACGCCCGGCCTACATCGAGTCGCTGACCCCGTCTGAAAAGGTCATGCGGCGCTGAACATGCAGGAAGCCTCCACCAAACCCTACCTGATCCGCGCCCTGCACGAATGGTGCATGGACAACGGCTACACGCCACACATCGTCGTCACCGTGGACGCCAACACCGTCGTCCCGGCAGCCCATATCCATGACGGCCAGATCACGCTGAACATCAGCCCCCTGGCCACCAACCGGCTGGCCATCGGCAACGACTACATCGAGTTCGAGGCCCGGTTCAGCGGGGTGACCGAACACCTGTTCGTTCCCGTGGCGGCAGTGGCCGCCATCTACGCGCGCGAGACCGGCGCGGGTATGGGTTTCGAGGTGGTCGAATCACAGCCCTACCCCGGCGGCCAGGACGGCAGCCCCGACGCCGGGCCCGAGGCCCCGCGCACCCCGCCGCCGGACGGGGGCGGGCCCGACGATCCCAAGCCTCCCCGGCTCAAGGTCGTCAAGTAGCCCGACGGCCTGCATACCGGCGCCGATACCACCACAGAGCGGCCAAGCCCGCCAGCCAGAGGGGTCCCGCTGCGCCACCGCCCGAGCCACCGCCCATTCCCGAGGCGTCCGCCGGTACGAACAGGGCTGCATACCAGGCCACCCCCTCGTATTCGACCTGCGCCCGCCGGCGCCCACCGACGGCTATATCCGGCGAGAACCAGTGATGGCCGGTGGCACGGTCGCGGAATCGATACACCGGCGACAGGCCGGGCCAGGGCCGCGCGAAAGCGCCGAAGGCGAGACCTTCCGCGCGCCAGCCGGCATCGGCCTCGAGGCGCGCCTGCTCCGACGCGTCGAGGGTATAGATGCGATCGCCGTCGTCCGAGACATAGCTCATCACGGCGCTGACGCCGGGCCGCGCCATTTCATTGGCGAACTCCACCCCTTGGAGCACGAAGCCGCCGCCGACCAGATCGGCCGCCTGTCGCGAACTGCTGGTCAGGCGATCCGGCTGGCCATTCGCACGCAGGCGGAACACCACAGGCAAGTCGTCGTCCAGGTCATACTGTTCCAGCGACTGCGCGGCATGGCTGACCGTGCGCGGCGCATCCAGGCTGAGGGCGATGGGAAAGGTTTGCGGCGGCGCCGGTTCGGTATAGGTCGTACCCGGCGAAGGGTCCTGGCCCGGGCCGCCGGGATTGTAGATGTCGCTGTAGCCCCCTTTGCTGGTGGGGATCTCTACCGCCCGCAGCCTGCGCACGGCCTCCAGGTCGCCCTTCAACACGATATCGAAATAATTGTCGTGATCCTCGGCGTAATAGGGCTCCTGCACATCGTCGCCAGGCGCGCCCAGCTCGGCCAGCCCGAGGATTTCGACCCGTCCGACGCCCAGGTCATAGACCCGGCCCGTTTCCTCCAGCACCACGTCCTTGCCCGCGCCGTCCACCGCATGCAGGCGGAAGAACTTCTGGAAATCCGTGGGCAGAAAGCCGCTGACGCCATTCGGCGAGAAGCCGCCCGACGTGAACAGGCGCAGCCGATACTGCGCCCCCTCGCCGAACGCCGAATAGGCGTCATTGGGAAAGGCGCCGGCCAGCGCGGGCGGCGGGAAATCGCCTGCCGGCGAGAATCGGCTCAGTTTGGCACCGACCAACGACGGTCCCGCCTCGTAGGGATTGGTGCTGGGCGCGGACAGGCCGACGATGGACACCGGCCCATCCGGGCCGACCGCCATCAGCGGCGAATTGCCCGGCACGAACGCCACGGAGGTGGGATGGATCGCCCCCGGCGTCCCGGGCGTCAGACGATTGCCGAACTCGCCGAACACCACGATCACGTGACGCTCGTTGTGGTCGTAGTTCGGATTCAACGCCGCCGCCACCGGCGTGACGACCTCGCCGGTATTGAGCGTGATGGCAATGTTTTCCGGCGACACCGAGCTGGGCAGCAGCGGCCAGCTCACCTCGATGGGCATGGCGTCGGCGTACGTCGGAGCGGCGCCAAAACCCGCCGCTGCAAGACCGATGACACTGGCGGCGCTGGTCAGGTTGCGCAGCGGCGGGGTGGGGTCCAGCTCCGCCCAGTCCCAGTTGACGCCGGCACCCGCATCCTTGGCAAGGTCGAGATTGCCGATCTGCAGGCCGGGGATGCCGATGATGCCCTCGAAGCCATAGTTGGCGGCCAGGATCCGCGGCTGCTCGGTCCACAAGTCGGCATTGATCAACACGTCCCGCCGCAGCTCGATATAGGCCGGCGTCTGCTTCGCAGGGTCGGCCGCGGCCACGGCATGCGTCTGCACGGCGAGGATCACGGCCAGGGTGGCCAGGCTGGCGCCAGGGTGCATGGGATGCTCCTTGTTACAAACAAAGCCCATCGTAACAACATTGAGGCTTGAAGGAAACGGTTTCGGCCACCGCCCGGGCCGCGACATCGGCGCGTCGCCGTCGACGTCCGGATGGGGCCGGCCGGGAATGTTCCTGTAGAATAGGCAGCCTTGCCGGCTTAGCTCAGTTGGTAGAGCAGCGCACTTGTAATGCGAAGGTCGGGGGTTCGACTCCTCTAGCCGGCACCAATTCATGCTTTATGGAAGAAGCCCTGCCCGGCGCAGGGCTATAGTCCGTCACATCACTGATGCACCCATCACAACGGTCCTTGAAACCGGAGGGGGGGGGCAGAGCGACCATTCGATCTGTGAGTATGGGCAATGGTTAAGGCGGCCGAATATAAGCTAAAATGCCAATATGTGTAGCCTAGTATGGAGTGCAAGCCACAAGCAGACCTTAGCATTTAGATGCGGCTTTTATCAAAAGCAGATTTTGCGTGTGGCGATAAATACCTCCAATACTCATAAGTGAACACGATGAGGGTACTTTGACTGACATGAACCTCAGCGAGGCGCCTAGCGTCGAAGCAAACAAAATGACCCGCGAGACAGATCAGGAATCTCAGATTCAGCAAGCCATTGCTACTCTAGAGGCCGATATTGTTTTTGGTCATTTATTACCACGCGAGCATTTAATCGAGGATAGCTTGCGCGAACGGTTTGGAATGAAACGACACACAGTACGCCAAATCTTACTCGAACTGGAAAAGATGGGATTGGTCGAACGCAAAAAAAATATAGGAGCATTGGTCAAGTCCTACACGATCAACGAAGTTCTAGAACTCTACAATGTCCGCGAGATTCTCGAGACAAATTGCGTAAGGCAAATTTCCATGCCTGTCCTGCCTGAGAAACTCGAAGCCATCATCGCTATTCAAAGGCAGCACGACGAGGCTGTTGCCAACATGGATCCTCATGTAGCGTTTCGCGTGAATATCGCCTTCCACAAAGCACTATTCGCTTTATCAAACAACTCGATACTCACTGAATTCATCACGGACGCCGCACAACGCGCACACGTCGTGCGGTCTCTGACTTTAACGAATCCCGATTATCTCGAAAAGGCGCGCAAAGACCATTGGGACATGATAGATGCGCTCAAGCGGCAGGACGTCGAAGCCCTTGTCGTTCTGTGTCGCAAGCATCTCCAGCCGTCTTCCAACGCATATATTGAAAGGTATCGCCTGCGCTAGGAGGTTCTATTTTCGACATGCAATAATCAGCGGCTAACGCGATTTTCATGAGGAAAATCGCTGAAGTGCCGAATACAGTTTTCCAAAATCCGTGAAATGTCATTGTTGTAATTATTGTGCGGTAGACTGCCTATGAAGGTGATCGATCCCACCGAAAATAGTCCGCCCAGCGATCCAGGCGGGGTATAAATCATATGGCTATGAATCCCAGCATGCGGTCGGCCTGCGTTCAATGGGCTGGTCCACGTCAGAATTTCTTCTGGACAAGTCAGGAAGCTGGGCCCATGCCCCTCTGAAACGGCAATGAGTCTGGCGTTCTTTGGCGTCCCAAGACGCATATCGAGCTGATCAAGTTCGAATCCAGCCGCACCACCCCCTGCGAGGCCAAAATCCCCAAATACATCACTTTCTATACCGTTAAAAATCCACTTGACATCATCAGCATATGATTCCCGCGTCCGGCGGTAATAACTACCCTCATACGATCCCTGGACACTGAAACCCACACCACACAACTGCTGAGGTGGATAGCCATTACGCCGCCATAAACCACCATATTCGCCATCAAATTGATTATAATATTCACCAGGCTCGCTGGCCCATGCGCGTACCCCCCCTTCAGCGCGACGAATTTCCAACATGTGTGGTGAGTGCGCGGACCGGGCGATTTTCCAGTAAAACCCATTCCCCCCAAGATAAAGCAGATGGCCTCCCGAGGCCCTGAACTCCATCAGGGCCCCTCTCATCCGTGGCGTATAATATTCTGGATGCGTTCCGGTAATGAGTATCTGATAAGGCAGGATTTCGGCCGCACCAAAATCGTCGAGATCCTCATCTGTCACAACATCGAAATCGAAATTCATGACTCTTAGCCAATCGGTCAGATGCGAGTCGGCGCAAAAATGTCGCAGGCCCGAGCCCTGTTTATCAAAGAACGTCAGGTACCCAGGCCGCATCGTCAGAATAGGCCGTAATCGGGACGACAGGCCGACTCCCGTTCCGTCAACATGATAATTGTATGTTGCGGCGCCGAATTCACTAACAGCATCCGGATTATGGGGATAAGCGCCCCACGCATGAAGACGCGCGCAGAGGTCTCCGGCCAAATTATTGCGTGCGTGGTTCGCATAGGCAAGATAAGTCAGGGTCGGGACAAGATAGACTATTTTTGCACGCGGTCCGTTCACCGGAGGTGTCACGAAAAAAGGAATGATATCCCGCCCAATATCATTTTCTACCACCAAACCATAGATGGCTGAGGGAATGCCCTCTGGAATAAGGAGCCGAACACTCGTTTCCCACTGGCAGTCGGCTAGATCATCCTCATGAAAATGAATAGCAGCGTATTCCTCTGGGGCCTGTTTCCAGTCCATGACATGTCCGCTCCATGATGAGGAGCGCACGGCGCGCAACGGACCATTCAAGAGCTCTGCCCGACAACCCTTATTGACCAAGTCCGGCACATACATCCGATCCATGTCGGCGGAGAAATCCCATGCGGCAATGGTACGGAAGGACTCTTCTGTTCCCTGCGGAACGCACATGAGCAGCGAAGGCTGCTCCAGGCGGCCATTGAAACAGTCCCTTGGAAAGCCAAGAAACCGCGCTGCAAATACAACATGGGTCATACGGGTCAGCTGATCGCCGACGGGCCTTTCCAGGCGGACGGTCAGCGCTGAATTCCGCGACGCACCCACGGCATGTTCCAGCGTAATTCTGATGGCCTGTGCATCTAGCACAAAACGCAGGTGGTACCAAGTATGTGGCTCGACGTGTAGGCCAGTACTCAAGACATCCAGGGTTGCTTGTTCACATTGATAAAGATGGATAACGAGTTCGCCACCCGCCAGGCCGACCGCCAGGCCACTCAACCCTTCGCGATCCTGGAGCGAAGCAATCATTTGAGGCGCCGCCTTACTCAACGTGCTCAGAAACCTGATATCGAGGGCAACCCGGCATTCCCGGTGCAATACTGGAATCGGTGCAAAGGCGCAGGACCCTTTATGAGTGGCCTGCTCCTTGCCCTCGAAGGTGGCTGATGGAAGTCTGAAATCGACATCTATCAGTTTCATCCCTGGGCCGTCCGGATTGGGATCTGCACAATCGATCCGCACGACCCGGGCGGTGAAGGCCCGATCCGCCTTTGAACTAACCTTGAAATCCAGGCTCTGCCCGGGCCGCCCGCGCAATGGATCGACATATCCGATGATCGGAAGGGCAGTGCATTCTCCGAGTGTCATGAAGCGGGTCCTTCAAGCCAATGATGACCAGTTAGGCGCGATGGCCATAGAGGTGGCTGACGTACTTGCGGACGGTGTAGGCTTCGAGGCCTTCTATGCCGCTTTCACGTCCAGTACCGCTGTCTTTTCCACCACCGAAAGGAGACTCTGGCAAAGCGACCGTCATGTGATTGATCCCTATGACCCCCGCCTGGATGCTGTCGGCGATCCGATTGGCGTGCTCCGCCGATTCCGTGAAGGCATACGCCGCCAATGCATAGGGCAATCTATTCGCTTTCATGATCGCCTGCTCCAGGTCGTCCACAGGCTGGATGAGGGCGAGCGGCCCGAAAGGCTCTCGCGTCATTGCCTTGGCTGTATCCGGCATGTCGGCCAGAACGGTCGGCGCAAAGAAGTACCCTGTTTCCGTTAACCGCCCGCCGCCCGCCGCCAACTTGGCCGATTGTGCCAATGCGTCGGCTATGAAGGCCTCGGTCGCATCCAGACGCCGCGAATTAGCCAGGGCGCCGATCGTGTTGGCGCCCTCCAAGCCGTTACCGACCTGCTGCTTCTCCATGAAGGCGGCGGCATGCGACACAAAATCATCGTAGATCCGCCGGTCAACGTAGAAGCGCGTGGGAGAGGTACACACCTGGCCCGCATTACGCAGCTTACCGCCCATGGAGATCTCTGCGGCACGCTTCGGATCCGCATCATGGCAGACGATCACGGGAGCATGGCCTCCCAACTCCAGCGTCACCGGTTTCAAGCATGCAGCCGCCAACTGGGCCAGATGCTTGCCAATGGATGTGGAACCAGTAAACGATATCTTGCGAATCATGTCCGAAGCGATCAGATGTTCTGAGATCTCCGCAGGATTTCCGTAAACGATATTGAGCACACCCTTAGGCAACCCGGCGTCGTTCAGCGCCCTGGCTAATTCCAACGCCGTGCCGGGCGTCTCTTCAGCAGGCTTGATCACACATGTGCATCCCGCAGCCAGCGCGGCACCGAGCTTGCGCGCCGGAATGACGGCGGGAAAGTTCCAGGGCGTAAAGCACGCCACCGGGCCAATGGGTTCTTGCAGGACCATCTGACGTGTTCCGATGCTGCGGGGCGGTATGATCCGCCCATAGGCGCGCCTGCCTTCCTCGGCAAACCACTCAAGCAGCTCGGCCGCACCAGCGACCTCCACCCTGGACTCCGCGAGCGTTTTGCCCTGCTCCAGCGTCAATATCGTGGCAATGGCGTCAAGCCTGTCCCGAATGATGCTTGCCGCCCGCCGTAGAATGTTGCCGCGCTCCAGCGCCGATGTATCCCGCCATAGAGGAAACGCCTTGTCCGCAGCCCGCAACGCTGCATCCAGCTCTGAGAGGCCGGCAAGCGGTAGTTCACCAAGCGCGACTTCTGTTGCCGGATTGATGACGGCCTGGGTGCCCCCCGTAGTCCGAGACAGCCAGTTCCCATCGATGAACAAGCTCAGTTCTTTATACATACGCGCCTCTGAAGATTAATTTGCAAATTTGAGGACAGAGTTCAGCAGCACATTGCAGCCTCGTTCGGCATCTTCGGGTTCAGTCCACTCCGCTTCGTTATGGCTCAGCCCATCCTTGCATGGGATGAAGATCATGATGGTCGGTGCAAAAAAAGAAAGATTGCAGGCATCGTGTCCAGCACCACTCATAATGTCGACATGGCTATAGCCCAGATGCCCAACCACGTCCCGCACGATGCCAGCGGCCTCAAGATCAAACTGGATCGGCTCTGATCGGCCATACTGTGTCATCTCCACCGACAAGCCTGTTTGCCGGGCCGTGTCATGCACGATGTCCTGAAGCTTTGTCTCGGCCTCCCGCAAGCTATCCGGGTACCGATGCCGCACATCCGCCTTCATCGATACGGTGCCGGCAACAACATTATGTACATTAGGCGTGACGCGCAGGGATGCCGACGACGCCCGGCCATTCGGTTCCAGAGATGCGCCGAGGGAATGCACCTGATCGATGATTCTGGCCGCTCCCAGCAGCGCATCGCGGCGCATCGGAATTGGCGTGGTGGCGGCATGGCAGGTGGCGCCCTCGAGGTTGATATCAAAGCCGCTGATGCCATTCACGCCCAGCACAACGCCGATCTGCTGTCCAGTCTGGTACAGAATCGGCCCCTGCTCGATGTGGACTTCCACATAGGTTGAAACGCCCAACGCCGCTCGATCCGCCGTCCCTTCGTATCCCAGGCGGTTGAGTTCCTCGCCAACGCTGATACCCGCAGCATCCCGAAATGCGCGCGCCTCCTCCAGCGTGCAGCGGCCCGTGAAAAAGCGTGATCCCAGCATCGGCTGGTTGAATCGCGACCCTTCTTCGTTGGTCCAGACCGCTACATCGATCGGCCGGCGCGTCTTGACACCGTTCTCCTTCAAGGTGCGAATCAGTTCCAAGCCTGCCAGGACGCCATAAACGCCATCAAAACGGCCGCCTCGCGGCTGGGTATCCAGGTGGCTGCCGACGACCACCGGCGGAAGATCGTGATCAGCTTCGCCATAGCGCGCGAAAATATTGCCCATGGCGTCGATGGAGACATCGAATCCGTCCTGTCGGCACCACCCGATGAATAACTCCCGACCTTCTTTGTCTTCATCAGTGAGTTCGACGCGATTCGAACCACCACCGATGGATGCACCCGTCTGTGCCATATCCATCAGACTATTCCAAAGACGCTTTCCATTAACGGTCATTATTCGCATGGTTGATTTCCAAAGGTTAGAGATTGGGCAAGAACAACACCAGAGACGGCACCAAGATCAAGAGCAGCACCACGAGCAGGATGGATACAATGAACGGCATGATCTCGCGGAAAACGGATTTGACATCAACCCGCGCGATCACCGCCGAAACAAAAACCAGAAGACCAACCGGAGGTGTCAGGCTCCCGATCAGCATAGTAATGATCAGGATCACGGCGAAATGTATGCGGTCCACACCAATCGCATCGATCAATGGGAGCAGCATGGGTATGGCGATCAACATGCCAGCCGTGATCTCGATGATCATTCCCTGAATGAGCAGCATCGCAACGATCAACAACATCAGTAGGAAGTAGCTCGTCGTGATTCCCGTTAGCCAGCTCAATGCCGCCTGTGGAATGCCCTCGCCCATCAATACCCACGCAAAGGGAGTGGAAACAGCTATCAGTAAACCGAGAGACGCGGCATCCAGGGCGCAATCGATCAGGTCTCGACAGAGCGTCTTCAGCCTCAATCCGTTGTGCTGTATGAAAGCGCCCAACGCCCAGATAGCCGCCACGCCGCCGGCTTCCGTTGGGGTAACGATCCCAAAACGTATTCCACCAATAATGACCACGGGCAGCACGAACGCTGGTAGCGCACGTATAAAAGCCTTGAATTTCTGGCTTCTGTCACTGGCTTGGCCGGGGGCGTCGTAACCGCGCTTCAGCGCCATCCAATGCACTGCCGCCATCATGCTGAACACCAGTAAGAAGCCGGGAATAATTCCGGCAATGAAAAGGTGACCTACGGACACATTGGCAACTGAGGCGAACACGAGCATCGATATCGCGGGAGGGAAGACATTCGACAGGATGGAGGATGCCGCCGTAACGGCGCACGACCAATCCTTCGGATATCCTCGCGCCGTCATTTCCGGGACCAGCATCTTGGTGGTGCCTGCCGCATCGGCAACAGAAGATCCCGAGATTGCTCCAAACATTGCACTGGTCACCACATTGACCTGCGCCAATCCACCACGCATGTGGCCAACCAGGGTATGTGCGAAATCAACGAGTTTTTTCGTTAGGCCGCTGGAATTCATCAAGTATCCCGCCGTCAGGAACAGCGGAATGGCCAGGAGCAGAGAGTTTCCAACGCCCGCTGCCATGTTCATCACGATGGCGGGCGGCGGCAAAAGGTGGGCCGCCGACGTTGCCACAAAAACCGCGAACAGCATGCAAAATGCGACCGGCACTCCGATGATCAGCGTGATGAAGAACGAAACCGCCATGAAAAGGCTTGGGCTTGATGTTTCGTAGTGCAATGCAAAGACATGCACGACCAACCAATAGGCTAGGCAACCGCCAAGAACTGAAATCGGGCCAAGGATGGAAGGGGTATCCTCTTCGTACGAGCGAAGCAGCAGGTATAGAATACCGATCAGCCCGGTGACTGGAATAGCCATGTACTGGATGACACTGGGCAATTTCAGGCCTACCGAAATACCAGAGGTCAGCTGTACAAGCTCAAAACTCGAAAAGACGAGAAACAAGGTCGTAAAAGCCACAACCGCGTCAGCCAATGTCTTGACGACCACTTGGAACTTACAAGAAAGATGAGAAGTAAATAGATCAATGGAGATATGGCGACGCCCCCGGTGTGCGGCGGCGGTGCCGATAAAGATCATCCAGGTGAAAAGCCATGCCCCCAGTTCCTCAGTCCACAAGAAGGCACTGTTGAACACATAACGGGCGAACACCGCGGCCACGGTGTTGGTGATGATGGCGACTAAACATACCAGTCCCAGCAAACAGACGAGTTGATCCAATCGTTTGAAGATGCCGAGCACCAGCGGGGGCGCGCCGGGGCTACGCCCTCCGAGATCGATCCCTTGAGAATGGTCCACAGTGTCCCCTTCCTTTGCATGAATGGCGAGACTGACGCCTCACCATTCAGGTTTTTTGTAATGAGGTGTTATTGCAGGCTCAGGATTGCTTCGATGATAGCCTTACGGTCGGAGTCATCGGCAGCCCACTCATCCCACACGGGACGCGTTTTTTCGGTCCAGGCCTCGCGATCCTGCAACTCATGGATGACGCCACCTTCCTTGGCCGCGAGTTTTTGTGCTTCTTCCACCATTCCCGCGCTGATCTCTAAACCATAGAGGGCAGCGTCTCGAGCAGCGTCCTGCAGCACTTTCTGGAGTTCCGGAGTCAGCCCGTCATAAAGCCTTTTGCTGACGATGAACGCGATGGGCTGGTACATGTGCGAGGATTTCGTCAGATGAGGAGCGACCTCGTAGAATTTCAACGCATGCCAGGAAATGATGTTGTTATCGAAGTAGTCGGCCAATCCGGTCTGTAATGCGTTATAGATTTCCGGCGCGGGAATAGGCGTAGGTCGTGCGCCTAGCGCTTCCCAGGTGCTGGCATGCATGGGGTTCTGCATGATACGCATCTTTTTCCCAACGACATCTTCGGGCTTTTCGATCGAGAACGTGCTCATGACGTTACGCGAACCCCAAGCCGTATAGCTCAGCACCTTGAGTCCATGTGGTTCGTAGCGCTTGGCAAAGTCCAGAATGTAGTCGCTGGTAATGACCCTGTGCCAATGCTCGTCGCTTGTGTAGATAAATGGCAGCTCGAACGCATCAGCCTCCGGCACCCAACGGCTCAGCACGGCGGTCGTGATCAGTCCGCCCTCGATGGAGCCCAACTGAATGCCCTGGGCCACTTCCGTCTCACCACCCAACTGGTTGTTATAGAAGGGGCGCGCATCGAGTGCGCCCTTGCTCCCCTCATTGACAAGGTCGGCGAAGCGCCGCAACTGCATGCCTCCAGCATGATCCGCCGGAACTGATACGGACAGCTTCAGGATCTTGGCTGCGGAAAAAGCCGGAGAGCTCATCCCAAGGGCAGAGCCCAGAATAAAAAACATACCCATATATTTAATTTTTTTAAACATGTCATCCTCCTGTTATCGGAATCAATTCCGGCTCAAAAGACGGCTAGGCCCTCTATTTCTACGAGCCAATCCGGATTGGCGAGCCCTGCGACGATAGCGACCGTAGTGGCCGGATAAGGCGCCTGAAACACCTGACTACGGGCCTCCATCACGGCAGGCAGGTCTTCCCGTCGCAACAGATACACCGTGATCCTGCAGACATCCTGGACGCTGGCGCCGCCCGCTTCCACGATATTGGTGAAGTTCTGCAAAACTTGGGTGACCTGCGTCTGAATATCCCCGCGGCCCACATTCTTGCCATCGCTGTCCACAGGCGTTTGCCCCGAGATATGCAATTGGCGGGTACCTTCCGTCAAATTGGCCAACGATGTGGGCGCCTTCGACTTGAAGACGCTGGCGGGTTCGATGGGTTTATGCATAGTCTTAATTCCCTTGTGTAAATTTCATGCCGCAACCAAGCCGGGCATGTTCAGCTTGTGATTCTTCAGGTCCTGAACGAGATCTGACGAACGGGTCGCGTCCAGCGAGACCAGCGGGGGGCGCACGGCTCTCCATCCATCATCGCCAGCACAATGCGCCAAGGCGGCCTTGAGTGCCGGGATCATCGGATGCTTCTCGAAGGCCTCGCGAATGACGTTCAAAGCCTGTTGCTGGTCCATGGCGTCATCGTCGCGCCACGTCCTATAGAGCCGCGCAATTGATCCAGGATTGACGTTGGCTGTCGCGCTGATGCAGCCTGCGCCACCATACCGCAAGGTCTGCAGCAGATACTTTTCACTACCGCAAAAGACGTCGAAGCCCTGGGGTTGAAAGGCCTCCAGCATGCCCAACGTATTGTTCCAGTCACCCGAACTGTCCTTGATTCCCGCCACCGTAGAGGGATAACGTTGCAGCAAGCGCTCGATGACTGCATAGCTGATGGGGGTCCGGGAAAGCTGCGGAATGTGATAGAGATAAACCTTCAGCTTGTCGTCGGCGACCTGCTCGATGACTTCGGCGAAGCTGGCAAAAACCCCATCGTCACTGACATTCTTGTAATAAAATGGCGGAAGCATCAGCACGCCCGCGGCATCCACCTCCATCGCATGCCGCGTGAGTTCGACCGTTTCGGGAATGGCGCAGCAACCCGTGCCCGGAAGCAGGCGGTCGGTCGGCACACCCGCATCGATCAACGCGTCGAGCGACTTGCGCTTCTCATGGATCGAAAGGGAATTCGCCTCGGAATTCGTTCCGAAAACCGCCAAGCCGGCATTCTGCGCCAGCAGCCATTCGCAGTGGCGAATCCATGCATCGATGTTGATGCAGAAATCGCTGGTAAAGGGCGTAACAACAGGCGCGAGCACCCCCTTTAAACGCTCTGAAATCATATTATCTCCTTGCGTGTACTGCACTGAGCATGCGGAACCCCATGCTCGGTTTTTCTAGCAGGACCGCGTCTCAAGGTCTGGGCTTGGGTACGCTCTCGGTCATTTCGAGCGCTTGCAGAAACTTAAAATCACAGCCCTCGTCAGCTTGGGTAACTTGGTCTAGGTAGAGCTTGCGATAACCACGCTCGCGCGGCAGCGAGGCGGCGGAGGAGTCAGCAACCTCGCGGGCCCGGGCCTGGAACTCCTCACCGCTGAGCAAAACATCGATCTTTCGTTCTTTGAGACTGAGCCGCACTCGATCACCATTGCGAATCAGCCTCAATGGCCCGCCCTTGGCGGCTTCCGGCGTGATGTGCAATACGATGGTTCCCGCAGCCGTTCCACTCATTCGGCCATCAGATATCCGCAGCATGTCCTTTACACCTTGCCGAGCCAGCTTCTTCGGGATGGGTATATAGCCCGCCTCCGGCATGCCCGGCGCACCCGTGGGCCCGATCTGTCGCAACACGAGCACATCGTCCGCCGCCACATCGAGCGACTCATCATCGATGCGCTGAATCATGTCTTGCAAATCATCGAAAACCACCGCACGCCCTTCGTGCTCCATGAGCTGATCGGACGCGGCGGAGCGCTTGATCAATGCGCCACCCGGCGCGATGTTGCCTCGCAGCACGGCGATACCGCCCAAAGCATCAACAGGATCGTGGAAGCCGCGCACGACGCTTTGTGGAAAGGATGGACGTGCCGCATCCAGCTCTTCGCCCAGCGTACGACCAGTGACTGTCATTGCGTCGAGGTGCAGCAAGGGCCTCAGCTCGCGCAGCACTGTTGTAAGGCCCCCCGCCTTGTGGAAGTCTTCCATGTAGTGCTGGCCCGAAGGCTTGAGGTCGACGAGGACCGGGGTACGATTGCTCATTCGGTCCAACTCGAGCATGTCGATCGTGATGCCCATCCGTCCGGCAATCGCGGTGAGGTGGATGATCCCATTGGTTGACCCACCAATGGCCAACTGCACGGTGAGCGCATTCTCGAAGGCCTTCGGAGTGAGAATCCGGTTTGGCGTCAGGCCCGCATCTATCATGGCAACGGCTTGCGAACCGGTGCGCTCCGCGATGCGCATGCGGTCAGCAGTGACCGCCGGAGGGCTGGCGCCCCCTGGAAGCATCATCCCCAGAGCCTCTGCAAGGCATGCTATGGTGCTGGCTGTGCCCATGACCGAGCACGTCCCGACGCTTGCGACAAGCTGATCATTCGCCGCATTGATTTCACTTTCGCCAATTTCATCACCGCGATAGGAGCCCCATAGGCGTCGACAGTCGGTGCACGCTCCAACTCGCTCGCCATTGTAGGAACCAGTCAGCATTGCGCCGGTGACCAATTGAATGGCGGGAATCCCCGCTGATGCCGCACCCATCAATTGGGCTGGTACCGTCTTATCGCAACCTCCGATGAGCACCATGGCGTCCATGGGCTGTGCTCGGATCATCTCCTCTGTGTCCATGGACATCAGGTTGCGTAGCATCATGCTCGTGGGATGCGCAAAGCTTTCGTGGATAGAAATTGTCGGAAACTCTATAGGTATCCCTCCGGCCATTAGGACGCCACGTTTGACCGCTTCCAAGAGTTGCGGCATGTTCCCATGGCAAGGATTGAACCCGCTTCCGGTATTGCTGATCCCGATAACCGGGCGGTCCAACGCATCGTCTGTATATCCAGCACCCTTGATAAAGGCTTTGCGCAAGAACAGAGAAAAGTCCGCATCCCCATAATTTGTGAGCCGTTGTCTGAAGCCTTTACCCGCCATAATCTCCCTTTGCTTATTGTCGATATTATTGTCAATAATATTATTGGAAAAACGACCTGTAGTCAACGAAAGCGAGGACGCGGGTTTACCCGCATCAACAGCGGTCAGCGGGCGGATTCTGATGTCCGCCATTAAGGCACGGTAGGCTAGCGCCGGCGTCAGGTAGCTCCTGCCCACGCCACAGGGGCAAAGAACACGACGTTTTCGGCCCGTTCAATGAAGATCAAGCGGCCTCGCGGGCACACTACTGCACGATGACAGGCCAGCCGCTATCGATGCGTTCCAGCTTCAGGACATACAGAGCTATTCGATTCAATACCGCCGTCTGCCCCAAGGACAATCTGACAAGGCGCTGAAAAAGTGTCTTTTACTGTCTGGTGTAAAAGAAGTATCGGGCCCGCGCCCCTGTGCCAGCTTGCGTTCAGGAATGACAGTTGCCGCCTCAGCCCGGCATCCGCCATTTCCTGGAGACACCCATGGATACACCCCCTTCATTCGGACACGCATTCTCCGCCTTGCTTCCGGCTGGGCAAGACCGACGACAGGCATCGACGGCCGGACCGACACTCAACGAAATAGCATTATCCCGACGGCGATTCATCACGGCGTCGCTGGCGGGCTCGGTACTTTTTGCGCTGCAGGGCTGCGGTGCGAATGCCGCTCCCGCCACCGTGACACGCACCTTCTTTTCCGCTGACGAACAGCGCTTCATCGAAGCCGCGACGGCCCGGCTCATCCCCGGCGACAGCGCGGACCCTGGCGCCTTGGAAGCCGGCGTGCCTCGTTTCATCGACCTGCAACTGTCGGGGCCGTTCGGGCGGGCCGACCGATGGTATCGGCAAGGGCCGTGGTCACAAGGCACGGAGCAGCAAGGCTATCAGCTGGAGGAAACCCCGGCCGAACTCTACCGCAAGGCCATCGCGGCCATCGACGCCTATTGCCGCGAGCAACACGAGGGAAAAAGCTACGCAGAGCTGCCCGAAGCGCAACAAGACCAGATCCTGCACGATCTGGAGGACGGCAAGCTCACCGTCAAGGACGTGCCCGTCAAGGCTTTTTTCACGCTGCTGCTGCAGAACACGCAAGAAGGCTTTCTGGCCGATCCCATGTATGGCGGCAACCGCGACTTCGCCGGCTGGAATCTGATCGGCTTTCCAGGACCCCGCTACAACTATGTGAAGGAAGTGCGCCAGTATGGCCAGCCCTACTCGCTGCCAACCGTCGGCCTGCAAGGCCGGCGGGACACGGGCGCCCGCACTTGAAGGAGAAGACATGGCGACAAGGATGAAACCCGTGGACGTGGTGCTGGTGGGATTCGGCTGGACAGCCTCCATCATCGCTCAGGAACTGACCGAGGAGGGATTGCAGGTCCTGGCGCTGGAGCGAGGCGCGGATCGCGCCACGGTTCCCGATTTTGCAACCACGCACATCCAGGACGAACTCAAGTATGCCGTGCGCGGCGGCCTGTTCCAGGCGCCCGTGCGCGAGACCATGAGCTTTCGCAACACGTCCGACCAAGTGGCTTTGCCCATGCGCAGACTTGGCTCTTTCCGCCCCGGCGCAGGCGTGGGCGGCGCGGGCGTGCATTGGAATGGACAGACATGGCGTTTTCTGCCCGACGATTTTGTGATGCGCTCGCATGTCGAAGAGCGCTACGGCGCGGACTTCGTGCCCGAAGACGTCACCATCCAGGACTGGGGCGTCACCTATGACGAGCTGGAACCCTACTACGACCGCTTCGAGTACCTGTGCGGCGTGTCGGGCAAGGCCGGCAACCTGGGCGGTCGCACGCAGGCCGAAGGCAACCCCTTCGAGGGCGCGCGCAGCCGCGAGTATCCCCTGCCCCCGCTGGAGCGCAGCGCCGGCTCGCTGATGTTCGACAAGGCGGCACGCGAACTGGGCTACCATCCCTTTGCCGCACCGGCCGCCAACGCCTCGCGTCCCTACAAAAACCCCTTGGGCGTGCAAATGGGTCAATGCACCTACTGCGGCTTCTGTGAATGGTTCGGCTGTGGCAATTATTCCAAGGCCTCCCCGCAAACGACCATACTGCCCGTGCTTCTGAAGAAGGACAATTTTTCGTATCGCACCGGCTGCGACGTGACACAGGTGGTGCTGGACAATACCGGCCGCAAGGCCAAGGGTGTGCTGTATTACGACCTCGAAGGGCGGGAGTACGAACAGCCCGCACAGCTGGTCATCCTGTGCGCGTATGCCCAGCACAACGTCCATCTGCTGCTGCTCTCGGGCATCGGCCAACCCTACGATCCGGTCAGCGACACCGGCGTGACGGGACGCAACTATGCCTACCAGATCACCTCATCGGTGGATGCCTTCGTGGACGAGCTCATCAACCCCTACATGGGGGCCGGCGCCCTGGGCCAAGCCATCGACGAGTTCAACGGCGACAACTTCGACCACGGCCCCGAAGGCTTCATGGGCGGCGGCTACATCGCGCTATGGACCACGGGCGGCCGACCCATTCTGCAGCACCGGCTTCCCAAGGGCACGCCCCAATGGGGCTCGAAATGGAAGAAGGCCATGGCCGAGAACTACCTGAGAAGCGTCTCGATCTCGACGCATGGAAGCGTCGTGAGCCAGCGCGGCGCCTATCTGGATCTGGACCCGACCTACAAGGACATCTATGGCAAGCCCCTGCTGCGCCTGACCTTCGATTTTCATGACAACGACCTCCGGATGTCGGACTTCCTGACCGGCAAGGCCGAGGGAATTGCCAAGGCCATGAAGCCCCGCTCGATCAACGTGAAGAAGCGCACGGGCCCGTATACCATCGTCCCCTACCAGACCACGCACAATACCGGCGGCGCGGTGATGGGCGACGACCCGCGCACCAGTGTGGTGAACCGCTACCTGCAGTGCTGGGACGTGCCCAACGTTTTCGTGGTGGGCGCCTGCACCTTCCCGCAGAACCACGGCTACAACCCCACCGGCACCGTGGGCGCCCTGGCATTCTGGGCGGCCGATGCCATACGACACCAATATCTGAAGCGGCCCGGACCCTTGGTCCAGGCGTGATCGGAGCGACATCATGCATATGACCCGGCAAAACCTTGCGGGACTGACGCTGTTGGCCGGCGCGGCAGTACTGGCCGGCGGCGCCCGTGCCCAAGGCACTGAATTTACCAATGTCCAGCGCGGACGCTATCTGGCCCAGGCCAGCGACTGCATCTCCTGCCACACGATCAAGGGCGGCAAGCCTTTCGCGGGGGGTTATCCGCTGGAAACCCCGTTTGGCACGATTTATTCCAGCAACATCACCCCCGACCTGGCCACCGGAATCGGCAACTGGAGCAAGGACGACTTTTATCGAGCCCTGCACAGCGGCATACGCAAGGACGGCCAGCACCTATACCCGGCCTGTCCCTATCCATGGTTTACCAAGATGACACGCGAAGATGTGAACGCCATCAAGGATTACCTGGATACCCTGGAACCCGTTCGCGCCATTGCACCGGACAATGAACTGATGTGGCCGCTGGGTTGGCGCCAACTGGTCGCGGGCTGGAACCTGCTGTTCTTTGACGAAGGGGAATTCATCGACCGCCCTGACAAATCCAGGCTCTGGAATCGCGGCGCATACCTTGTGAACGGTGCCGGACATTGCGCAGCCTGCCATAGTCCGAAGAACATGTTGGGCGCCACCGACCGCGACCATGCCCTGCAAGGAGGCGACGCCGGCGAATCCTGGTTCGCCCCCAGCCTGACCAGCCACGAGCGCGACGGGCTGGGCACGTGGTCGACACAGGACATCGTGCAGTACCTGAGCACCGGCGCCAATGCGAACACGGCCAGCGCCGGCCCCATGACGGAAGTCGTCATGAATTCGACGCAACACCTCAGCAAGCAGGACCTGACCGCGATCGCCACCTACCTCAAGGATATTCCCGCACACGACACGGGCCAGGCCGATGACCACGACGGCGACGACAAAGCCGTCACCCAGGAAGTCATGGCACGCGGCAAGGCCGTATACGTCGATCAGTGCATGGGCTGCCACATGGCGGACGGCGAAGGCCAAGAGGACGCGTTTCCGCGCCTGGCCGGCAGCGTGCCGGTTCACGCGGAGCAGCCGCAATCACTGATACAGGTGGTCTTGGGCGGTGAGTTCATGGCCGACCCCGCCGAACTGCCCACGGGCCTGGGCATGCCGGGCTTTGCCTGGAAGCTGGACGACCGGCAGGTGGCGGACGTACTGACCTTCGTGCGAAACAACTGGGGCAACAAGGCCTCGGCCGTGACACCGGAACAGGTCGCCAAGGTGCGCGACGCCTTGCACGAGTATGGGCCGCGTCATGAACGTCTGATTTCCCAATCGGTACATTGAGCCTCCCCTTGACCGGTATCAATACGCCTTCCGAATGACCATGTTCACATAGTGGATATATCCACAACCCAGGGGAACACCATGGTCAAACGCTCTGTTCTCGCACTGGCCGCCGCAGCGGCCGTGTGCATCCCGGCCGCCCACGCGGCCGACATACCGCCCTCGGCCGAACTGCGCAAGACCGCGCTGGGATTCTTCCAACCGGTCCCGGATGCCGCCACCGTCATCCAGGAACGCAAGATCACCGAGCCCGAGATCGAACTGGGCAAATGGCTGTTCTTCGAGCCGCGCCTGTCGCGCAGCCACATCATCAGCTGCAACACCTGTCATAGCGTGGGCACCGGCGGCGCGGACAATATCCAGACGTCGATCGGCCACGGCTGGCAGCATGGCCCGCGCAACTCGCCCACCGTGTTGAACGCGGTATTCAACAGCGCGCAGTTCTGGGATGGGCGCGCCGCCGACCTGAAAGAGCAGGCCAAAGGGCCGGTACAGGCCAGCGTCGAGATGAACAACACGCCCGACCAGGTCGAGCTGACCCTCAAGAGCCTGCCCGAGTACGTCGAACGGTTCGCGCGCGCCTTCCCCGCGGACAAGGACCCGGTGAACTTCGAGAACATGGCGCACGCCATCGAGGCTTTCGAAAGCACGCTGGTGACGCCGAATGCCCGCTTCGACCAGTGGCTCGACGGCCAGGACGTCCTCGAGGTGACGGAACTCCAGGGCTTGCACCTGTTCATGAGCAAGGGCTGCGTGGCCTGCCACCAAGGCGTGAACTTCGGCGGCCAAGGCTACTTTCCCTTCGGCGTGATCAAGAAACCGGGGGCCGACATCCTGCCGCCTGACGACAAGGGCCGCTTCACCGTGACCAACACGGCCAGCGACGAATATGTGTTCCGGGCCGGCCCGTTGCGCAACATCGCGTTGACCGCGCCCTATTTCCACAGCGGCGAGGTCTGGTCCCTGGAGCAGGCCGTGGCCATCATGGGCTCCAGCCAGCTCGGCCAGGAACTGAATCCGGACGAAGTCAAGGCCATCACGCAGTTCCTGCACACCCTGACCGGCGAACAACCCAAGGTCGTGTACCCGACGCTGCCACCCAGCACCAGCGCCACGCCGCGCCCGCAAAAGTAAGCCCCGCGGAGGCATCGCCCTCTGCCGGTCCTACTCGTCAACAGCTCCGCAGGCCACGGCCTGCGGGCAGCGGTCATCATCGGGTCACATCACTGGGCCACCATGTCGGCGAACCGCGGCTTGCGCGGACATACTGATTGCACCCCACCGATAGGCCACCCGATGAAAGAGTTCGATCTGGACGACGTCCCCGCGAATCCCTCCCACGCCGAACCGCTAGCGCGGCTGCGGCAACGCCTCGCCAACCGGCGGCGCCTCCTCAAGGGCGGCCTGGGCCTGGGCGCGGTCACGTTCCTGGGCGGCCTGCTGCCTGCCGCGGCGGGCGCGGCGGAGGCGCCGGCCGTCACGCCCGGACCGAAGGCCGCGGGCCTGGGCTTCAAGGCGGTGCCCATGAGCACCGCGGACACGCTGGCCGTGCCCGAAGGCTATGCGCACGCCGTCATCAACCGCTGGGGGGATCCCCTGTTCGCGGATTCCCCGGCGTTCGCGGGCACGGCGGCGGAAGGCGGTGATGCCCAGGCCCGGCAGGTCGGCTATAACCACGACGGCCTGCATTTCTTTCCCATCGAATCCGCCACCGCGCCGGACGGCTCGGCCGAGGGTCTGCTGGTCACCAACCACGAATATGTCACGCCGCACTACTTTTTCCCACGCGGCGTCGCGCCCGGCAACGCGCAATGGAACCTGGACTGGATCCGCAAGGCCCAGCATGCGCAAGGCGTCTCGGTCACGCACATCCGCCTGGAATCGGGCGGCGGCTGGCGGCTGGTGGCCCATTCGCCGTTCAATCGCAGCATCCACGCCAACACCCCCATCCGGATCGCCGGCCCAGCCGCCGGACACGCGCTGTTGCGCACGAATGCCGACCCGAGCGGCGAGACGGTCCTGGGCACCTTCGGCAATTGCGGCAATGGCTGGACGCCCTGGAACACCTACCTGACCTGTGAAGAGAACTTCACGGACTACTTCGGCATCGGCGCACGGGACGCGGACGCGGCCGATTACCCGGACGAGGACTATCGCAGCCACATGCTGCGCTACAAGGGCGGCACCAAGACGGCCGACGCCGATTACCGCTGGGACACGCATGACGCCCGCTTCGACTGGACGCACGAACCCAACGAGTACAACCGCCATGGCTGGATCGTCGAGATCGATCCCTTCGACCCGCAGGCCGCGCCTCGGAAACTCACCGCCCTGGGCCGGTTCAAGCACGAGAACGCGGCCCTGGCCATCAGCGCCGACCGCCGCGTCGTCGTCTACATGGGCGACGACCAGCGCAGCGAGTACCTCTACAAGTTCGTCTCGGACGGCGAGTATCGCCCCGGCCAGGACGCTCACAACCGTCAATTGCTGGAGCGCGGCACGCTGCACGTGGCGCGCTTCGAGGCGGGCGCCGACGGCCAGGGCACCGGCCGCTGGATCCCGTTGACGCTGGATACGCGCGGCCCGGACGGCCGGCGCCTGGGCGAGCTTTTCAACGAGAACCTGGGCGAACTGCTGATCAAGACCCGGCAGGCGGCCGATGCGGTGGGCGCAACCCCCATGGACCGTCCGGAATGGGTGGTCGTCCACCCGCATACGCGCGCAGCCTACGTGACCCTGACCAACAACAGCGACCGCGGCAGCGGCAAGGCGCGCTGGCCGGGCGGCCCGGCGCACCCCGGCGCCGACGGCGGCGCCAATCCGCGCGACAAGAACATCTACGGCCAGATCGTGCGCTGGCGCGAGGATGACGATCGCGCGGCAAGCCTCACATTCCAGTGGGACATCTTCGTGCTGGCGGGCAACCCCACCGTGTACGGCGAGGACGACGCCCGCCGGGGTTCGGCCAACGTGACGCGGGAGAACACCTTCAACAGCCCCGATGGACTGGGTTTCGATCCACAAGGCCGATTGTGGATCCAGACCGACGGCAACTACAAGAACGGCGGCGAGTATGCCGGACAGGGCAATAACCAGATGCTGGTCGCCGACCCGACGACGGGCGAGTTGCGGCGGTTCCTGACGGGGCCCAAGGGCTGTGAAGTCACCGGCATCACCTGGACGCCCGACCAGCGCTTCGTATTCATCAATATCCAGCATCCGGGCGAGGGGCCCGACTTGGCCGACGCCCAGGCGCAGCCCTTGTCGGTGTCCACCTGGCCCGACGGCCCGTCGGCCACGCGGCCGCGCCCGGCGACCGTCGTCATCTGGCGGCGCGACGGCGGTATCGTCGGCGGCTGAGTCGCCGCGGGGGCGGCTGCCGCCCCGCCGCGGTTTACTTTCCATCGGGGCTACAGGACAATGCGGCAATAGTTCCCCCCTTTCCGCAGCCCCGATGACACGCGCCGCCCCGCCTTCCGGACAGCCATGGCTTGCGGGCCTGGCCACCACGCTCGACACCGAGCACGACTACCGCCCCCGCGTGGAGGGCCGGCTGCCCGCCGCCCTGCGCGGCACGCTCTACCGCAACGGTCCGGGACGCTTCGACCGGGGCGGCCTGCGCAAACGTCACCTGCTGGACGGCGACGGCATGATCCAGGCCTTCGATTTCGGCGGGGACGGGGTGCGCTATCGCAACCGCTATGTGCGCACCGCAAAATTCCTGGAGGAACAGCAGGCGGGCCGCTATACCCGGCCGACCTGGACCACGCGCGCGCCCGGCGGCCCCTGGCGCAATGCCGGAAACCGCATCCGCTCGCAGGCGGGCGTCACCGTCGTGCACAGGAACGACCGCCTGTATGCCTTCGACGAGGTCGGCCAGCCCTACGGCCTCGATCCACGCAGCCTCGACACCCTGGGCGAACAGGCTCTCGGCCCGGCCGGCGTGCCCCTGGACTTCAAGGCCCACACCAAGACCGACCCGAACACCGGGGACTGGGCGCTGATCGCCTTCCAGCATGGCCCGCGCAACCACATCCACCTGGTGGAGCATGCGGCCGATGGCACATTGAGGCGCCACCAGCGCGTCGCCTCGCCACGCGCCTCCTATATCCACGACTGGTTCCTGACCGAGCATCACGCGCTGATCCTGCTGCATCCGATCGAGCTGTCCCTGCCGGCTTACCTGGCGGGCCTGCGCAGCTTTACGGAAAGCCTCCATTGGGATGCCGCGCGGGGCAACCTGCTGCTGGTGATCGACCGTTCGGGGCAATCGCCCGTGCGCGTCCTCGAGGCACCCGCCAGCTTCATGTGGCACAGCCTGAACGCCTACGAGCAGGGCGGAACGATCGTGGCGGATTTCGTCGGCTATGCGGCGCCCGACCACTTCATCGGCGAACGCGCGGCGTTCCGGCAGATCATGCTGGGCGCTACGGGCGAGGCGCGCCATCCAGGCCTGCTGCGCCGCTACGTGATCGATCCGGCGCACCGGCGGGTCACCGAGAACATCCTCTCCGAGCGCAATTGCGAATTCCCCATCGTCGATCCGCGCGCGGCCACGCGCGCACACCGATACGCCTACGTCACGACCGCGCCGGGACCTTCGGTGTTCCATAGCGGCCTCGCGCGCATCGACACCGCCGGCGGCCGCGCCGACGTCATCGACCTGGGACCGCGGACCCACCTGGGCGAACCGATCTTCGTGCCCGATCCGGCCGCGCGCGACGAGCGCGGATGGCTGCTGTCCCTGGGCCTGGACGGCGACAGCGGGACATCGTTCCTGGGGGTTTTTCCCAGCGACGCCTTGGCCGACGGGCCGGTGGCGCGCATCTGGCTGGAGCACCCCACACCAATGAGTTTCCATGGATACTGGCAATCGGCATGACCCTTCGTTTCACCTTCATATCCCTGTCCCGCAAGCTCGCTCGCACACTGCTCGCAGCGACCCTGGCCTGGCTGCCGTGGGCCCATGCGGCGAACCTCCATATCGAGGTCACCGGCACACGCAGCACCGGCGGCCTCATGGCCATTGCCGTGTTCGCCGCGCCCGGTGCGGGATTTCCCCTGGACGGCGGCCTGGCGGTCCACCGCACCCGCGTGCCCATCGACGAGGCCAGCGGCCTGTGCGCCACCACGATCGAGGGCCTGCCGGCAGGCCAATACGCCGTTGCCGTCTACCATGATGACGACGACAGCGGCACGCTCGAGACCGGGCTGTTGGGCAAGCCCAAAAAGCCCTACGGGTACTCCAACAACCCCAAGCCCGTGATGCGCGCTGCGCGCTTCGAGGAGGCGCGCTTCGAACTGCCCAGGGAGGGCGCAACGATCACCATCGAACTGCAATAAGGCGGCATCGGGGACGTTGCTCGCGCCTGCGTCAGCCGGGGGGCGGTCTCTTGCGCCGCCCGCTCCACCAGCGCAACAAACCGTGCGACAGACGCACCTTTTCCTGGCCGACGGGCACATCGGCGCGCACCCGCATCCAGGAGGACTTCGCATAGGCCAGCCGCTGGTCGGGATAGACACTGCGATGGCCGACGATCAGGTAGGCGGCGATGGCCGCGCCGGCCACGTAAATGGTGCCGACCACGCCGCCGAACAGTTCCACGCCCATGAGGATGGCCGCCAGCGGCGTGTTCGACGCCGCCGCCACGACCGCGACCAGCCCCACCGCCGCGCCCAGTGTCGGACTGATGCCGAACAGGTGCGCAAAGGCATTGCCGGCCACGGCGCCGATCACGAATTGCGGCGTCACGATCCCCCCATAAAACCCGGATCCGAGGGTAATGGCCACCAGGAGGACCTTCCAGAAGAATCCCGCATAAGGCATGGCCTCGCCGTCCAGCGCGCGGTCCATCAGCGGCAGGCTGAGCCCCAGGTAATCGACGGGAATGAACTGCACCAGCGCCGCCAGCACAACACCTCCGGCCAAAGGCATGAGCGGCGGCCAGACGCCCCAGCGCGTCTGGATGCGCAGGCATAGCCGCCGCACGCCGAACACCATGTCCACGAATATCCGCGCCACGACCCCGCTGAGCATGCCGATCAGCACGGTCTTGACGAACAATAATTCGGAAAACGCCGGCAAGCCCCCGACATCGTAGTATTCGTAAGGGATGCCCCAGGCCTTGCTGGCCTGGAACGCGGAAACCCCCGCAATCATCGCCGGAAACAGGAAATCATGACGGATCCGGCCGATGGCCAGCATCTCGATGCCATAGAGGGCGCCGGCGATCGGGGTCCCGAAGACACTGGCAAAGCCCGCGCTGACGCCGCAGGCGACGATGCGTTGCTGCAATTCGGCATTGAGCCGGAACAGGCGGCCGATGGCCGAACCCAGCGATGCGCCCAGGTGCGAGCAGGGCCCTTCCTTGCCCGCGGAACCGCCGCAACCCAGTGTGATGATGGCGGCGACGGGCTTGATCAGCATCGTGCGCAGCGGCATCCGGCCGCCCTGCTCGAAGACGGCCGCCTGGATCGAGTCCTTCAGTCCGCCGGCACCGGCGCGATAGCCGTAATACAGCAGCAGGCCATTGGCCAGGCCGCCGAGGGGCAGCAGCACGGTCTGCACCCACAAGGGGATGCCTGTCGAACGGTCGGTGAAGAAAAACAGGATGTGCAGAAAGATGCTGACACCCGAACCCACCACACCGCCGACGATCGTGGCAAGGACCATCCACTGCACCACCGTCGCCAGCATCACCACCGGCTCGAGGACGGCAAGACGCGGCATGCGGGGAGGTTTCATGGCAAAGAACGGCGGCGCCGCCGCAGCGATCCGGACAAGCCGGAATTATAGGATGCCGTCCCGCGCCATTGCGCATTCGGCCAGCGCCTCGTAGTACGAGCCGGTCTCGCGCGGCACGGATGCCACGAGAACGCAACGCCGCGGCCGCCAGACGATGGGGCGTTCCGCGTTCAGGACGGACAGATCCCCCGGCCCGGCCTTGCGCAACAGCGACACATGAGGCCGGAAACGATCGCTGGTTGCCGGAAAACCCAGGCGCTCCAGGCGTGCCCAGAGGTCGGCGTGCAGGGTATCCAGCCATGCGGGCCACGGGTGCGACGGCCCGGCCCAGACGATGCGCGGACCATCGAAGCGCCCGACACGGTCAATGACCAGTTCGCCGCCGCGCGGCGCCCATTGCCGGATCATGCCGCTCAGGGCGGGGACACGGTCGCCCGCGACCGTCCCGAGGAAAGCCAGGGTCAGGTGCAGGGTATCCGTGCGCATCGGCCTGCCGCCGCACACTGCGCGCGCACGTCCGACGCGGCCCGCCAGGGCGCGCGCAGTGGCGGAGCCGGGCCACAAGGCCACGAACAGGCGCCGGGCCTTGGCGTCGCCGTCGGGGTGATTGCCGGGTGCAGTCATGGGGGCTCCTTCATACCGCTACAGTCTACCCGGACCGGCCGCACTCAGTACGTCGCCCTGCCCCCCGAGGCATCGAACGTGAACCCGGTGGTAAAGGAGCATTCCGGGCTGGCCGCGAAGGCCGCCACAGCGGCCAGCTCGGGGATCTGCAACAGGCGGCCCATCGGAATCTTGGCCTTGCTGCGCTCGATGTGCCCGGGCGTCATCTGCTTGAGCAGGTCCGTCTCGACCATGACGGGCGCCAGGCAGTTCACCAGGATCCCGGTACCGATCAGCTCGCGCGCCAGGGACTTGGTCAGGCCGATCACCCCGGCCTTGGAGGCGGCGTAAGCCGCGATGCCCGGCACGCCTTCCTTGCCGGCGATCGAGGCCACGTTCACGATGCGCCCATAGCCCCGGACGCGCATGGCGGGCACCGCCGCACGGCAGCACAGAAAGACGCCATCCAGATTCACCCGCAATACGCGCTGCCATTCGTCCAGGCGATAGTCCTGCAGGTCGGCGACCCGGCCATTGACGCCGGCGTTGTTGACGAGGACGTCCACCCTGCCCAGTTCGTCGAGCACACGCTGCATGCCTCGCGCCACCGAGACCTCGTCGGCGACATCCACCTGATCCGTCCAGGCCGGCCGGAAACCGGCATCCGCGATACTGAAACCCCGGCACTCCACGTCCCACAGCACCACCCGCGCACCCTCCAGCGCCAATCGATGGGCAATGCCCAAGCCGACGCCGCGCACGCCGCCGGTGACGATCGCCACCTGGCCCGCGAATCGGCGATCGTCCGACGTCATGCCGCACCGTCCGCCGGCCGATAGGCCTCGATGGTCTGCGCGATGCCAAGGGCCAATGGCCGGGCCGACCAGTCCGGCAACAAGGCCGCCGGCCCCTGAAGGCGGACCGGCAGGCGGATCGGCATGGGCGGCCCCTCGGCCGCGATCACCGCATCCGGCACGATCTTGCGTATCGCCTCGATGATGTCTTCGGCCCGCGCCGATGCACCGACCAGGTCGATGTGGTGCGCCCCCGTCGCCGGCGCCTCCAGGGCCGATTCGAAAGCGGCGGCGACGTCATCCACGTGGATGATGTCGAATTCACCGGTAAAAGGGATGGTGTAGGGCTGCCCACGCGCTGCCGCCCGGCAGGCCAGGCTGGGGCCGGCCGACAGGCCGTCCTCGCGGCCCAGGCCGTAAACGACGTAGGGCCGGAAGCCGATGCTGGGCAGGCCGTCATCCGCCCAGAAGGCCGCCGCGCAGCGTTCGCCGGCCAGCTTGAAAGCCCCGTAATGCGTGATGGGGCTCGGGGCCTGGCCGCCGTCGGGTCCGAAGACACCGGCGCTGCTCATGTACAGGACACGGCCGATGCCTTCGGACCTGGCCGCCAGGAATACGTTGAGCAGGCCGATCACGTTCACCTTCGCGCCCAGGACGGGATCGGCCCGACACCCCGGCGTCAGCATGCCCGCCAAGTGGATCAATGCGTCACACCCGCGGGCGGCCGCGCGCACCGCGCCAGTATCGGCGACGTCCGCGATCACCCATTCGAACCTGTCGACCAGCGCCGGACCGCAGACTTGTTCCAGGGTCTCGCGGCGGATGCCCACGTCGAGGATGCGCAGGGCCATGCCGCGAGCGGCCAGCCGCCGGGCGATCCAGGCGCCTATGAAACCGCCGCCGCCCGTCAACAGCACCTTCACAAGGCCGCCCCCCGCGCAACGTCGGCGTCCGCGAGCACATGCTGCGTGCGGTACAAGGTGGCGGTCGCGCAGCGGCGCTGCGCATCGCTCAAGCCATCCAGTGCGGAATCCAGGGCCGCCTGGGTGCTGTCACGGTCCAAGCCGTCGATCAGCAAGGCGAGCGCCACCGTGCGGTCCGGTTCGCCGCCGCTTTCGCGGAACGTCTTTTCCGCGGTGGGCTGCTGGCCCAGTGACGAATCCCCGCGCAGCACGTGGGCACCCAGGATGCCGGGCAGGCCCATGGCCTCGCGCATGCCGGCAATCAAGCGGGATTCATCCGGCAAGGCCGGGGCCATCTGGCCGAATTGCAGCGTCGCCAGCCACCCGCCCGTGCCGCGTCCTTCACTGGCCAGCACCCGGCAGACCGTGCGCGAAGGCGCGATGTAGACCGACAGAATGCGCCGCGTCCAGGGTGTGGGATCGTTGAGCCGCGCCAGATACGGCTCGGAGACGAAAACCTGCGGCTCGTCCGCCTCGTACATCATGAAATAGCGCAGGGATTCCGGCGCTCCATCCAGCGCCTGACAGCGCCTGCCGCGCCTGAAGCCGGGCACGGACAGGCGCTCGGGCATGTGTTCGAGGCTGTGCCACGCGTTGTAGTCCGCCTCGGAGGCGGCCTGCACACCGCCCCAATTCACCAGTACACCGCGACCCAGCAAACCGGACATGAATAGATCTCCTTTGATGGCAGGTGGCTGGATTCAGCGGCACACTCAGTAGAACAGCGACGGCAGGAAAAGACTGATCTGCGGCACATAGGTGACGATGAGCAGCGTGGCGAGATTGACGGCGAGGAATGGCAGCGAGGCGCGCACCAGGGCCAACAGGTCGACCTTGGCGATCACCGCCCCCAGATAGAGGCAGTTGCCCACGGGCGGCGTCACCAGGCCGACACCCAGATTCATCACCATGATCACCCCGAACTGGATCGGGTCGACGCCGACCGCCTGCGCCACCGGCAGCAGGATGGGCGCGAACAGGATCAATGCGGGCACCAGGTCCATCACCATGCCCACGAACAACAGAAAGACGTTGATGGACAGCAGGACGGCGACCTTGCCCAAATCCATCGCCTCGAAGAAACCGACCAGGGCCTGCGGAAATTGCTCTACCGCGACGATCCAGGCGGCGACAGACGTCGCCGACAGCACGAACACCGGGATCGCCGTATTGATGGCCGAGTCCACGAATATCCTGAAGAAATCCCTCAGCGGGTAATCCTTGTAGACGAAGCCGCCGAGAATGAAGGCATAGAGCACGCCGATCACCCCGGCCTCGGTCGCGGTGGTCAGCCCGGTGATGATCGCCCCCAGCAGGAACACCGGCAGCAGCAGCGACAGGATCGCCTCGCGAAATGCCTTCCACAGCTCCGGCATGGGCGCCCGCGCGGCGCGCTGGGGCCAGCCCTTCTTCCGGGACATGGCGTAGACCGCGCCCATCAGCATGAGGCCGGTCAGGACTCCGGGTACCAGCCCCGCCAGGAACAGCGCGCCGATCGAGGAGCTGACCGTCACGCCGTAGAGCACCATGGGAATGCTGGGCGGAATCAGGATGCCGATGGGCGAGGAACAGATGGTGATGGCGCCGGCGTCGCGCCGGGAATAGCCCTGCTTTTCCATCGCGGGAATCATCAGGCTGCCGATCGCCGCGGTATCGGCCACGGCCGAACCCGAAATGCCGCCGAAGAAAATCGACGAAGCGACATTGACATGGCCCAGCCCGCCCCGGATGTGCCCCAGCAGCGCATCCGCAAAGCGCACCAGGCGGCCGGCGATGCTGGTCTCACCGGCCAGGGCGCCGGCCAGGATGAACAGCGGCACCGCCACGAGCGGAAAAGAATTGACGGCGTTGACCATCTTGTGGGGCACGATCTCCAGCGGAAACGAACCATCCAGAAAGATCGCCGCCACCGCGGCAAAACCCATGCCGAAGGCAATGGGCACGCCGATGATCAGCGTGACCAGGAAAACGAGCGCGAGGGTGAGAATCAAGGTTCAGCTCCAGAGGCGGCGTGCGCAGGCGTACAGCTGGCCAAACGCGCTGACCATCATGAGGGCCGCGCAGATCGGCAGGCTGGCATAGATGTAGCCCTTGGGGATGCGCAGCGCCTCGGACAGGCTGTGCATGGTGTCCTCGACCACGATGGCGCCGCTGAATACCAGCACCCCCAGCAGCACCAGCACCACCACGGCGCACACGCATTCCAGCAGGGCTTGCCGGCGGCCGCCCAGGGACTGCCCCAGCAAAGTGAAGGCGATGTGCCCGCGCTCGTGGAACGCCACCACGCTGCCCAGCATGACGATCCAGATCATCAGGAAATTCGGCACCTCGGTGGCCCAATACAGGGAATCCTGCAGCGCATAGCGATAGAAGATTCCCAGAGCCACCACGCAGACCAGCGATACCATCAACAGCCCCACGAGCACCCGCAGGACCTTGCACAGCATCGTCATGGACTACCTCGCGTCGACCACGGCCTGGATCAAATCCGTCCCGATCACATCGCCGTATTTGGCGTAGGTCTTTTCGGCCCCCTCGCGGAAGGAATCGCGGTCCACGTCCTGGACGATCGTCATGCCTTTTTCACCCAGCTGGCTGATGAGCCCCGCATTGGATTCGCGCGACAGGCGGACCTGCGCATCGCGGCTGGTCGTCGCCGCCTGCATGACGGCCTCCTGCAGGTCGGCCGGCAATTTTTCCCAGAACCGGCGCGAGACGATGAATTCGCACGGAATGCTGGCATGGTGCGTGAGGTTCATGTATTTCTGCACCTCATAGAACTTGGAGGTGTAGATGATCTCGGGCGGGTTTTCCTGGGCATTGATCACCCCCTGCTGCAGGGCAGAATAGACCTCGGAGAAATCCATGGGCGTCGGATTGGCGCCCCATTGCTTGAAGGCGTACAGCCAGGGCTCCACATTGGGCACCCGGATATCGATCCCGGCCAGATCGGACGCCTTGTGCAGCGGCTTGTCCCGGGTCGTGATGTCCCGGAAACCGAGCTCGCCCCAGCCCAGTACCTTGTAGCCTTTGTCGTACATGATCTGGTCCAGCCGCTGGTTCAGCGCCGAGCCCGAGCGCATGACCGCATCCTTATGGGCCTCGTCCCGGAAGATCATCGGCAAGTTCAGCACATCCAGCCGGGGATCGATTTGACCGTGGCGGCCCACCACCGCACCGTCCAGCGTGCCGAGCTTCATGCCCTCGAGGTATTCGGTTTCGGTGCCCAGCTGGGCGCTGGGAAATACCTTGACCTCGATGCGGCCGGGTACGCGCTTGTCGAGATCGGCGCGGAAAGCCTCCACCCATTTTTGGTAGCTATGGCTCTCGGGCATGGTGTGCGCCACTCGCAGGACGATGGCATCGGCCGCCAAGGCGCCTGTCGAGATCAGGTAGGCGGCGCACGCGACGGCCACTTTTGCAAATCGCATTGTCATGTCTGCTCCTGGATCGTTTTCGTTTTCAGATCGCCGCCAAGGGCGTCCGTCACAGCTTAGGATCTGAGGTACAGTATGTCAATAAATTAATTGTTCCTCGGGTACGCAAGCCATCCAGAATCAAGAAAGCCGGGCCCGCAACATGCGGGACCCGGCCCATCGGTCCGGCGGCGAACAGTGTAGTGTCCCCGAAGGCTTATTTTTTCAAGGCGCCCAGCGCGCGGGTATAGTTGTCGGTCATGGCGCCGATATGGCCGCCCAGCGCCCCGACCAGCGCGTCGCGGTCGCCGTCCGCAAAGGCCTCGGCGATCCGCTGGTGCTCGGCAAAAGTGCGGTCGCGGTGCATCTCCAGCGCCCCCGACAAATGGGCACGCAGCGCCGTCACGCGGCCCGAGCAAATTTCGTAGGCTTCGCGCACATAGTGGTTGCCGCAATAATCGAAGAACACATTGTGGAACATGCGATCGGCGTCGGCGTACTGCAAGGCGTCCCCTTTCTGGCGCGCCTTGACCATCGACCGGATCGCACGTTCCAGGGCGGCCCGCGCCCCGGCCGGGTCGTGCGCGAGGGCCATGGGGGCCGCCTGGGTTTCGAGCATCAAGCGGTACTGGACCAGTTCGGCCATGTCCTGCACGTCCGGCTTGAACACGAAGCTGCCGCTTTGCGGAATGATGGTGATGAGGCCCTGCAACTGCAACAAGGTCAAGGCCTCGCGCACCGGCGTGCGGCTGACGTTCATCGCCGTGGCGATCTTTTCCTCGGACAGCGCCTCGCCCAGCGCCAGTTCCGCACGAAAAATGGCCTCCCTGAGGCGCTCGGCCACCAGCACCGCCAGCGACTTCGGCCTCGAAATCCTGATCGCCTCGATCCGCGTTCCCTTCTTGCCTGACATCTGCGTTGTCCTCTTCGCGCAAGCCGCGCCGATCCCGTTATTCTATCCAGAGCCCGATTGTCCCCCGGGCACGCCGGCGAACCGCAAACATTTCTCACATTCCTCAAGATTCTTTGACCTTTGCCGCCTGGACTGCGTCCGACGGCGTGCCTATCATGACCCAGGCCGGGCCGCGCTCCCGCGGGCCGTCACTCTCAAGGAGAACCACCCATGAGCATCATCGGCATGATCATCGTCGGCTTCATCGTGGGCCTCATCGCCAGGGCCGTCATGCCCGGCGACCAGAAACTGGGTATTATCCTGACTACGATTCTCGGGATCGTCGGGTCCATCGTTGCTGGCTACCTCGGGACCGCGCTCGGCCTGTATCAGGCCGGCCAGGGCGCGGGCTGGATCGGCTCCGTCGTCGGCGCCGTCATCGTGCTGTTGGTATACGGCCTGATCAAGAAGTCCTAAGGATTCCAAGCGCCATCCCCGCGGGCGGGGCCCTGGCTGCCGCCGCCCGCGACACGGATGACCCGCCACGCCACCCACTCCAAACCGGACTCCCCCTTCCTGCGCCATTGGCTGGCCGAGGCTCTGCGCCTGCGCGAAACACAGCGCGAGCCGGTGGATGACACGGCCGAACTGGACGCCGTCCTGCAAGGCCCCGCCGGCCTGGACGAGCGCATTCTTCGGCGTGCCGCGCTGCTGGGCGAACGCGAGGGCCTGCGGGCGCGGCTGGTCCGGTGGGCCGCCAGTGCGCGCCTGGCGCTGATCCTGCTGTGGGTCATGGCGCTGTTCACCGGCATGGGCACTGCCGCCGCGGCCCTGGGTGCCGGCGACAGGCCGGTGAACCTCGCCCTGGCCTTGCTCGCCTTGCTGGGCTTGCATGCCGCAACCCTGTTGATCTGGCTGCTGAGCTTCCTGCCGGGGATCGCGCCTTCCACGGGACTCTCCGGGTTCTGGCTGTGGTTGACCGCGAAGTTCGCCCGCGGCCCCGACGCCGCGCTGGCGGGCCAGGCGCTGGCCTCGCTCCTCACGCGCGCCAAGGCTTGGCGCCACATCCTGGGCGGCATCAGCCACGGCGCCTGGATCGCCGCCTTCGTAGGCGCGCTGGCCGCGCTGCTGATGCTGCTCAGCACGCGCCGCTACGCCTTCCAGTGGGAAACCACGCTGTTGTCGCCAGACGCCTTCGTCGCCATGGCCCATGCGCTGGGCGCCGTCCCCGCGCAGCTGGGCTTCCCCATTCCGGACAGCGCCGTGATCGCCCGCAGCGACGGCCTGCACATCCTGCCGGCCGCTGCCCAGGCGCAATGGTCCGCCTGGCTGATCGGCTGCGTCGTGGTGTGGGGCCTGCTGCCGCGCCTGATCGCCGGGCTCGCCAGTGTCTGGGTCGCGCGCCGGCGGCTGCGCAGCCTGCGCATCGATCCGGGGCTGCCCGGGTGGCTGGAACTGCGTGAACGCCTGATGCCGCGGCACCAGGCCCTGGGCATCGACGCGCCCGCGCCTGGACCGGCCGCCGGGGCGCCCTGGTCCCGGCCGGCGCCCGCCGCCTTCGCCGGCGCCCTCGCCATACTCGGTTTCGAACTGGGCGCGCAGGCCGAGTGGCCGCCGGCGCCGCTGCCCAACGGCGTGCGCGACATGGGGCTGTGCGACAGCCGCGGCGATCGGCGCCGGATCCTGGATCAGCTCCGGCAGCCGCCGCGGCGCCTCCTGCTGGTCTGCGATGCGCGCCAGACGCCGGACCGCGGCACCCGCGCCTGGCTGGCGGAATTGCAGGGCCTGTGTCCGCGCATCGACGTGTTGCTGCTGCACCGTCCCGGGCGCGAGGCCATCTGGCATGCGGCCCTGGACGCCCAGGGCATCGCCACCACCCCTTCGATCGGCCACTGGGCCGATGCCGATCCCGCGTCCGACCATGACTGAGCCAACCCCCGTTCCCATCGACCTGGCCGTCGTCGGCCACACCAACACCGGCAAAACCTCGCTGTTGCGCACCTTGCTGCGCGATCCGGACTTCGGCGAGGTGGCCGACCAGCCGGGCACCACGCGGCACGTCGAGAGCGCGCAACTGCTGACCGAGGATGGCCTGCCGATCCTGATCCTGCGCGATACGCCGGGCCTCGAGGACAGCATGGCCGTGCTCGACGCCATCGACCGGCTGGTGGGCCCGGACGAGCGGCCGGACGGCCCCGAGCGCATCCGCCGCCTGCTTGAAAGTCCCGAGGCGCTGCAGCGTTTTGAACAGGAAGCCCGCGTCCTGGCCACGGTGCTGGAATGCGACGCGGCACTCTATGTGGTGGACGTCCGGGACCCCGTCCTCGCCAAGCACCGCGACGAACTCGGCCTGCTGGCCGCCTGCGGACGGCCGATCCTGCCGGTGCTCAACTTCACGCACAGCGTGAACGGCCAGTCCGACGCCTGGCGCGACGCCCTGGCCCGACTGGGGCTGCATGCCACCGTCGATTTCGACACCGTGGCCCCCGCCCTGGACGGCGAGGCGCAGATGATCGATCGGCTGGCCCTGATGCTGGACCGGCGCGCCGACACCCTGGCGCGCTTGCGCGCCGACCTGGAAGCCCAGCGACTGAGGCGGCGCGTGGACGCGGCGCGCCTGATCGCCGAACTCCTGATGGATGCGGCCGCCCTGCGCCTGCTCTGTCCGCAGGATTCCACGGACATGGCCACAGTCACCGTCAGCCTGCGCAAGCGCACCCGCGAACGCGAACAACAATGCGTCCAGGCGCTGCTGAAGCGCTACCGTTTCAGCAGGGCGACTTTCCCGCACCATCCGCTGCCGCTGGAGGGCGAGCGCTGGGGCATGGACCTGTTCAATCCGCAGGCGCTCAAGGCTTTCGGCATCCAGGTCGGCAAGGGCCTGGCCACCGGCGCCATGGCGGGCGCCACCATCGATGCGTTCACCGGCGGCCTGAGCCTGGGCACGGCGACGCTGCTGGGCGCGGCGGTCGGCGGCCTGTGGCAAGGCGCGCACCAGTGGGGCAAGCGCCTGATCGGCCGCGTTGCCGGACACCTGGAAATCACGGTCGACGATCCCGTGCTGCAATTGCTGGGACTGCGGCAGCTGGCGCTGGCGCGCGCCCTCGAGCGGCGCGGACACGCCGCCTGGCAGCCGATCGACGGCGGCACGCTGACGCCGCCCGCCCAGGCGCTGGACACGGAGGGCGAGGGGGCAACCCGCGCCGCGCAAGGCGCGCTGCTGCCCGAGGCGGTGTGGCCGATCCTGCGCGAAGCACGCGGGCATCCCGAATGGTCCTCGATCGGCGTTGCGCCTGTCGCCGATCCGCGCCGCGACGTCCTCGTCGCCCGCCTGGCAGCCCTCCTCGACGCGGCGCTGTAGCGCACCTGTTACCAACCGCCCGACGCGCCGCCGCCACCGCCACGTCCGCCACCGCCGCCGCCGGCACCACCCCCGCCACCGAAGCCGCCACCCCCGCCAAAGCCGCCGCCACCGCCCCGATCGTCCGGCCAGCGTCCGCGACGGCGCCCGGCGAAGCGCTTCGCGAGCCCCATGCTGCGGCCCAGCAAGGACAGCCCAAAGCCCACCGCCGCGGCAACCAAGGCCAGCCAGAGGCTCTCGAACAGTACGTAAACGAACGCCCCCAGCAGAAAGGCGCCCATGACGGGCGGCACCACGAGCGCGAGAAATGACAGCGGCGCCAACATGAAGACAGGTTCATCGTCCTCCGTCGCCGGAGCGGGCAGCGGCTCGCCATGGATCAAGGCAATCAGCGCGTCCACGCCGGCTTCGATCCCCGCATGGAAGTCGCCGAAGGTGAAATGCGGCGTGATCTGCTCGCGGATGATGCGCCCGGCCTGCAGATCCGTCACCGCGCCCTCCAGGCCATAGCCGACGTCGATGCGCACATTGCGGTCGTCCTTGGCCACCAGCAGCAGGATGCCGTCGTCCACGCCCTTGCGGCCGATCTGCCACTGATCGAAGACCCGGCGCGCATACTGCTCGATCGAATCCGACCCGGTGGTCGGCAGGATCAGCACGTAGAGCTGCGCGCCGGTGGACTGCTCCAGCGCGCGCAGCTTGCCGGACAGCGCCTGGATCTGGCCGGGATCGAGCGTCGAGGTCTGATCCATGACCGGCCCCGTCCAGGACGGCACCGGCACCTCGGCTGCAGATGCCGGGCGCTCGGCCGCGGCCGCAGGGGGTGCCTGGACCGTATCGGCCGGTGCCGCCTGGGCATGCGCCGCCGCGCCCCATAGGCAGGCCCAGGCGAGGGCGGCAGCGCCCAGGCCTCGGGCGAGGCGCAGCAAGGTCCCGATCATGGCGGACGGCCTCATTTGGCCGTAGCCGGCACGTCGAACGTCACATCGGGATTGCGCATGACCTCGTCGGCCTTGTCCAGGCCATACTGCGGCTTGAGCCCATACCCCAGGACCTTGGCGGTCAACAGGGTGGGGAACTCGCGGATCGTCTGGTTGTAGGCCTGCACCGACCGGACGTAGCGCTCGCGGGCCACTGCGATGCGATTCTCGGCGCCCTCGAGCTGCGTCATCAGGTCGCGGAACAGACCGTCGCTCTTCAAGGCCGGATAGTTCTCGGAGACCGCCAGCAGGCGCGACAGGCCCGCGGACAAGGCGCCCTGTGCCTGCTCGAAACGCGCCATGAGCGCGGGATCGTCCAGGTCGTCGGCCGTGACGCGGATCTCGCCGACCCGGGCGCGCGCCTCGGTCACCTCCTTCAGCAGCGTCCGTTCATTGACCATGTAGGCATTGACCGAGGAAACGAGCTTCGGCACCAGGTCGGCACGGCGTTCGTACTGGTTCAACACCTGGGACCATTCGGCCTTCACCTGCTCGTCCAGTCGCTGGATTTCGTTGTACCCGCAGCCCGACAGCAAGAGCGTCGCCAGGGCCGCCAGGGCCAGAGCCGTCCATCGTTTGATCATTCGATTCCCCAAAAGGCGCAGCCGCGGATCCGGCCGTCGTCAAGCCATTATTTTAGAGCCGACACGTGCGTGCGGACGCTGAGACAAATCCTCCATTCTTGGCGCCGGGACGCTATAATGATGGGCTTGCGCAGCCTACCAGTCGCTACGCATGCCTTTTTGGGCACCGGCCGCCTTGCGGCGGACCGACAAGCGCCCGCTCACCTGTTTCAACCCCTTCATTCGTCGGCCTCGATTGGTATCCCTCGACTCGAGCGATAGGCGGTCGCTGGAGTCGTATTCTTGGAATCTCAGAACACTTTTGCCTCGCTTGGCTTGGCGGAGCCCCTGCTGCGCGCCGTCACCGAGGCGGGCTACACCCAACCCACGCCGATCCAGGCGCAGGCCATCCCGCGCGTGATCGAAGGCGGCGACCTGCTCGCCGCCGCCCAGACCGGGACGGGCAAGACGGCGGGCTTCACCCTGCCCATCCTGCACACCCTCATCAACCGGCCGCTGGCCGCGCGCAAGGCGGGCCGCCCGCGCGTGCTGGTGCTGACGCCGACGCGCGAACTCACCGCCCAGGTCGAGGAGTCCGTGCGCCTGTACGGCAAGCACACCCGCATCCAGTCCATGGTGATGTTCGGCGGCGTCAACATCAATCCGCAGATCGCCGCCCTGAAAAAGCCCGTGGACATTCTGGTGGCCACCCCCGGGCGCCTGCTGGACCACTGCCAGCAAAAGACCGTCGACCTGTCGGGCGTCGAGATCCTGGTGCTGGACGAAGCCGACCGCATGCTGGACATGGGCTTCATCCGCGACATTCGCCGCATTCTCAAGCTGCTGCCCGCCCAGCGTCAAAACCTGCTGTTCTCGGCCACGTTCTCGGACGAGATCCGCGAACTCGCCAAGGGCGTGCTGAACAACGCCAGCGAGGTCTCGGTCGCACGCCGCAACACCGCATCCGAACTGGTCACCCAGCGCATGGTCATGACCGAGCAGTCCCACAAGCGCGACCTGCTTAGCCACATCATCCGTGAAAGCGGCTGGCACCAGGTGCTGGTCTTCACCCGCACCAAGCACGGCGCCAACCGCCTTGCCGAAAAACTCGTCAAGGACGGGCTGTCGGCCGCCGCGATCCACGGCAACAAGAGCCAGGCGGCGCGCACCAAGGCCCTGGCCGGCTTCAAGGACGGCAAGGTCGCCGTGCTGGTGGCCACCGACATCGCCGCCCGCGGCCTGGACATCGACCAGTTGCCGCAGGTCGTGAATTTCGAACTGCCGAACGTGCCTGAGGACTACGTGCACCGCATCGGCCGCACGGGGCGGGCGGGCAGCGCCGGCTCGGCGCTGTCGCTGGTGGACCAGTCCGAGATCAAGCTGCTGCGCGCCATTGAGCGCCTGATCAAGAAACCGATCGAACAGCAAGCCATCGAGGGCTGGAATCCCGGCGCGATGGTCACGGCCGACTCGGCGCCCGACGCCCGCGAGCGCCGCGACCAGCTGCGCCACGACAGCGGCGGACGCGGGGCGCGCGGGCCGCGCGACGAACGCCGCGGCGCATCCGGCCAGGACCGCCGCAGCGGCGCGCCGCGCAGCGGACGCGGTGGGCGGGGACCGGCCGCACCGGCTGCCTCCACGCGCAGCGGCCAGGGGCCGCGCGAACATGGCCATCGCCGTCCCGCGGGCGGCGCCCTGCTGCAAAAGGCCGACTGAACGTCCTCAAACGCAACACGTACGCACCATGGCACTTTCGACCTGGCTCGCCTTTTTCGCGGCCTCCTGGGCGATCTCGTTTTCCCCCGGCCCCGGCGCAATCTCGGCCATGGCCTCGGGGCTGAAATACGGCTTTCGCCACGGCCGCTGGACCATCCTCGGCCTGCAACTGGGCATCGTCTGCCAGCTGCTGGTCGTGGCCGTGGGCCTGGGCGCGCTGCTGGCGACCTCCGAGCTGGCGTTCACCGCCATCAAATGGGTCGGCGTCGCCTACCTGGTCTACCTGGGCGTGCGCCAGTTCCGCACGGATGCCGCGCCGGTCGCGGTCGAGGCCCGGCCGACCGGCGGCCATCCGATCCGCGACCAGCTCACACACGGCTACCTGGTCAACATCACCAACCCCAAGGGCACCATGTTCCTGCTGGCGGTGGTGCCGCAATTCCTGGACGTCGGCCAGCCCCTGCCCCTCCAGTACCTGATCATCGGCGCGACCCTGTGCTTCACCGACCTGGTGGCGATGACTTGCTATACTTCGCTCGCCTCGCGCATCCTGCGCCTGCTGCGCCAGCCGCGCCACGTGCGCTGGCTCAATCGCGGATTCGGCGCGCTGTTCATCCTCGCCGGCACGGTCCTGGCGACCCTGAGCCACAAGGAATGAATCCGCAGCCGTCCTCCTTCGACATCGATCCATGAGCCTGTCTGACGAAGTCGCCCGGCGACGCACGTTCGCCATCATCTCGCACCCCGACGCGGGCAAGACCACCCTGACCGAAAAGCTGTTGCTGTTCGCCGGCGCCATCCAGATCGCCGGCAGCGTCAAGGCGCGCAAGGCCAGCCGGCACGCCTCGTCGGACTGGATGGAGATCGAAAAACAGCGCGGGATCTCCGTCGCCTCGTCGGTGATGCAGATGGAGTACCGCGATTGCGTGATCAATCTGCTCGACACCCCGGGCCACCAGGATTTCTCCGAGGATACCTACCGCGTGCTGACCGCCGTGGACGCGGCCCTGATGGTGATCGACGCGGCCAACGGCGTCGAGCCCCAGACCATCCGCCTGCTGCAGGTCTGCCGCGCGCGCAACACACCCATCATCACCTTCGTCAACAAGCTCGACCGCGAGGTGCGCGAACCCCTGGACTTGCTGTCCGAGATCGAGGCGCACCTGGGCATGGACGCCATCCCGTTTTCCTGGCCCGTGGGGATGGGCCGGCAATTCGGCGGGGTCTTCGACATCCGCAACGACCGCATGCGCGTCTTCCGGGCGGGCGCCGAGCGCCACCAGGACGACGACGAGGCCATCGACGGTTTGGACAATCCCGCCATCGCGGCGCGCTTCGGCGAGGCCTATGCCAAGGCGCGCGAAGAAATCGAGCTGATCTCGGGCGCGGTGCCCGAGTTCGACCGCGAGGCTTTCCTCGCCGGCCGCCAGACGCCCGTGTTCTTCGGCTCGGCGATCAACAATTTCGGCGTGCGCGAGGTGCTCGACGCGCTGGTCGAGCAGGCGCCCGCGCCCGGGCCGCGCGAAGCCGTCGAACGTGTGGTCCAGCCGGACGAGCCGCGCTTTACCGGCGTCGTCTTCAAGGTGCAGGCGAACATGGACCCCGCACACCGCGACCGCGTGGCCTTCGTGCGCGTCAGCTCAGGACATTTCCAGCGGGGCATGCGTCTGAAGGTCGGTCGCAATGGCAAGGAAATCCGGCCGAACAACGTGGTGTCCTTCCTGTCGCAGCGGCGCGAAATCGTCGAGGAGGCCTATGCGGGCGACATCATCGGCATCCCCAACCACGGAATCCTGCAACTGGGCGACGTGCTCACCGAAGGCGAGACCCTGGCCTTCACGGGGCTGCCGTTCTTTGCACCCGAGCTCTTCCAGGCCGTCGAGGTCAAGGACCCCTTGCGCACCAAGCAGCTGCGCACCGGCCTGACGCAACTGGGCGAGGAAGGCGCGATCCAGGTGTTCCGCCCCCAGGCGGGCGGCGCGCTGCTGCTGGGCGCAGTGGGGCAGCTGCAGTTCGAGGTCGTCGCCCATCGCCTCAAGACCGAATATGCCGTCGACGCGCGCCTGATGCCCTCGCGCTACAACCTTGCGCGTTGGATCACCTGCGAGGACCCCAAGGCCCTGAAGAAATTCATGGACGCCAACGCCGCCAATATTGCCTACGACGTGGTCGACGCGGCGGCCTTCCTCGCCAGCTCGCCCGCCCAACTGCGCGTGGCCCAGGAGCTCTATCCCGCCATCGAGTTCCATGCCATGCGCGAGCATGCCGGCCAGGTGTTCAGTGCCGGACTTTAGTGTCTCTAGTGTCCCGCGCAGCTGATTCCCATGTCATTTACAATGCCCTGGATGGATCGATTTTCTGACCAGAGGGCCGCTACATGTCCTGGCGCCTGATATTCGCCGTTCTCCTGATCGCCGCCGGCGCATCCGCCTGGGGCGGTCTGCGCCTGGGCGACTGGCTGATCGCCCACGGTCCGGCCCAGCCCGTCATGCCCGCGCATCCCGAGCTCGAGCCAGTGCCCGTCCTGGGCGCGGACGGCAAACCTTTCGTCGCCACCGCGCCGCAGCCCCTGCCCGATGGACGCCTGGGCGTCCCCCTGCAGACGCCCCCGGTCAATTGGGAAATCCAGACCGTGCCGCTGATGGACTCGGCGCCGCCGATCGCGCTGGCGACCACCACCATCACCATGGACGAGGCCATCGCACTGGCCTCGCAAAACCAGCAGAACGGCCTCGAGGGCATCGCCACCGTCGACACCATCCAGCCGGTGGACATCACCACCGCGCCGCCGCCCCCGCCCGCGGCGGGACAGCCGGCGGCCGGCAACTGGCAGGCGGCCTTCCAGCAGGAACTGGCGCTGTGCGAGCAAAAAGGGTTCTTTTCCAGGCCGTCCTGCGCCTGGGCCGCCCGCAACAAGTACTGCGAGCCCAACAACGCCTGGGGGCGGGTGGACGGCTGCCCCGCCCGCAATTCGGGCTACTAGCGCCGCCTGGCTTACTCGCCCATCTGGGATTGCAGATAGTTCTGCAGGCCGACCTTGTCGACGAGCTCGATCTGGGTTTCCAGCCAGTCGATATGTTCCTCGGTGTCGTTGAGGATGTCCTGGAACAGGTCGCGCGAGGTAAAGTCCCGGACCGATTCGCAATAGGCCATGGCTTCCTTGACGGTCGCCTGCGCACCCGTTTCGAGCTTCAGGTCACAGGCGAGGATTTCGGGAACCGTCTCGCCGATCAGGAGCTTGTGCAAGTCCTGCAGATTGGGCAGGCCATCGAGCATGAAGATGCGTTCGATCAGCCGATCGGCATGGCGCATCTCGCCAATGGATTCATCGTATTCGTGCTTGCCGAGCTTTTCGAAGCCCCAGTGCCTCAGCATGCGCGCATGCAGGAAATACTGGTTGATGGCCGAGAGCTCGTTCTTGAGTTGTTTGTTGAGGTATTGAATGACCGTCTTGTCGCCTTGCATGGCCAGTGCTCCTGTCGGGGGTACGCCCCGCAGAGGCCGGGGCCTAAAGCACTAGCCTAACACGATGCCCTCCCGCCAGAAAGCCCTGGCAGGATGACACGTGAAGCCCCCGCCATCACCGGCGAGGGAATCCGCCGCTCAGGCCGCGACGCGGCGGCGGATTTCCTGGCTGTCGAACACCACGACGGGCGCCAGCCCACCGAGATCCAGCGCGGGCTCGGCATAGCGGCCCCCGGGAAGGTACTCGGTCGCGGTCTCGGCGCAATGCCCGCAGCAGGTCGCGACCCCGAGGCTGGCCTGGAGATCGGACAGCGCCTGGGCACCCTGCGCGACGGCCTCCTGGACCTGGCGCTCGCTGATCGCATTGCACACACAAATATACATGCGAATCATTATCATCATTTTTCCTGCGCAGCGCAAGCCCCCGTGATGCCGGCGCGCGCCTTGCGCAGGCCCGCTGTCGGCACCCCCATGGCCTCCCGGTACTTGGCCACCGTGCGACGCGCAATGGGCACCCCCCGCTCGGCCAGCAATTCCGCGATGCGGCTGTCGGACAACGGCCGCCCCGCCGGCTCGTCGGCGAGAATGTCCTTGATGAGGTCCTGGACCGCCATCGCCGAGGTGTCCGCGCCGTCCCGGGTCTGAACCGCCGTACCGAAGAAACGCTTCATTTCGTAGATTCCCCAGGGGGTCTGGGCGTATTTCTGGCGCGTCGCCCGGGAAATCGTCGACTCGTGCAAGTCGAGCTCGTGGGCGATGTCGCGCAGCACCAGGGGCCGCAGCGCGCGGGGGCCGTCCTCGAGAAAGGCATGCTGGCGCTCGGCGATGGCTTGCGCCACCCGCAGGATCGTCTGTTGGCGCTGGCCCAGGCTGCGGATCAGCGTCCTAGCCTGGCGCACCTGCTCGTGCAGCGCATCCGCCTCGGCGGCCTGCGCCAGGCAATCCACATAGGTCTGGTTGACGCGCAGCCGCGGCGCGAGGGCGGGGTTGATGCTCGCCTGCCAACGGCCCCGCACCCGGTGCAACAGGACATCGGGCACCACATAGTGGATGTCGGCCGCGTCCCAGGCGCGGCCCGGGCGCGGCTCCAGGCGCAGGATCAGGGCATGGGCGCGGTCCAGCTGCTCGCGCCCACAGGCCAGTTCGTCGCACAGGCGGCTGAATTTACCCGCCGCCAACAGGTCCAGGTGCCCCGTGAGGCGGCGTGCACAAGCCAGAATCGCCGGATCCTCCGCGCCGTCGGCCAGGCGGCCGATCTGCAGCGCGAGGCATTCGGCCAGCCCGCGCGCACCCACGCCCGGCGGATCGAAAGACTGCAGCAAGCGCAGGGCGGTGGCGAGTTCATCGGGATCGACGGCCCATTCTTCGGGCAAGGCGCCCGCCAGCTCGTCAAGCGTCCCATCCAGATAGCCGTGCCGGTCCAGCGCGGCGATCAGCGCGAACACCAGATCCCGATCGCGCGCCGTGGCCCGCGTCGCATGTAACTGTTGTAAAAGAAACTCCTCGAGATTCTGCCCGCGCCCGCTTTCCGGGATATCATCGCTGCCTGACTGGGATGCGGGCTGCGACCACCAGCGGTCGAGCTGCTCGGCCTGAGCGGCCGCCTCGTCGGCCGCCTCGATCCGCTCGAGCATGGGATTGTCCTCGAGGGCCTGCGCCAATTCCTGCTCCAGTTCCTGGGACGAGCAGTTCAGCAGGCGAATGGCCTGCTGCAGTTGCGGGGTCAGCGCCAGTTGCTGGTGCTGGCCCAATTCCAGGGACGGGCGCGATTGCATCGTTAAAATACGACCTATGGACTCCGAACAGACACAACACCCCAGCCGCCAGGATCACGCGATATTGCGCACCGCCTCGTTCAAGCTGACGGCGACCCGCAAGATCATCGTTGCAGTCGTGATCGCAGTGGTGGCCCTGATCTGGTATGACTTGCTGAACCGGCTGCTGGCCTTCGGCGACGGCATCGACTATGCGGGCCTGCATGTGATGGGCGCCGAGGCCACCGCGCTGCTGCAGCGATACAACCCGTTCTTCTGGTGGGCGCTGGTGGCATTGTGCACGATCATTATTGCCTATTTTCTGGTTTTGTTCGCACGGTCGTCGATGCGGGCCGCCCGCCTGCGACAGATCGACGAGCATACCTTCGCCCAACTGTCGGACGGCTTGTCGCCTCCGGCCCTGGACGTCCTGCTCTGGGCCTGGCAAGAGCGCGACGAGCCCCTGCGCGTCGGCGACCTGCAGCGCGCCCTGGAGGGCCTGCGCGCCCACCGCGCGGCCAAGCTGCAACGCGCCGCCCGGCAACTGGCCGCCCTGGAACAGGCACGGCGCAGGGACTGACGCGACCCATGCCGGCGTGCAAAACAACAACAGCATCCTTGTCAGCCGCGCCAAAATATGGTTGACTTTCACCTTATGAATTCATCACGCAGCCCTCTCGCCTTCCCGCCGCAAGCTCTTGCGGCAGGGCGTGTACGCCTGGCGGTTCCGCCTCGCGCGCTGCTCTCGTCCCTCCTGCCTGCGCTACTGCTGCTGCTACCGACCGGTTGCCGGGCCTAGCGCCGCGTGGCAGTTCGGCAACCTGTATCCGCCACAGTTCCCGCCTTTTCGCATCCGCGCGCCGGATGCATTCCGCATAGCCAGGTATCGCCATGATCAAGAATCCCTCCGACAAATATGTCCCGTTCCGTCCGTTCGACCGCGATTTCGCCGAGCGCACGTGGCCCAGCCGCCGTATCGCCCAGCCGCCGATCTGGATGAGCACCGACCTGCGCGACGGCAACCAGGCACTGATCGAACCCATGAGCGTAGAGCGCAAGCTGCGTTTCTTCGAGCAGCTCATCAAGATCGGCTTCAAGGAAATCGAGGTCGGCTTTCCCTCCGCCTCGCAGACCGATTTCGATTTCGTGCGCAAGCTGGTCGACGAGAACCGCATCCCCGACGACGTGACGATCATCGCCCTGACGCAGGCCCGCGACGACCTGATCGCCCGCACGGTCGAGGCGGCCGCAGGCGCCCGGCACGCGATCATCCATATGTACAACGCCTGCGCGCCGGCCTTCCGCAAGATCGTCTTCCGCATGAGCCGCGACGAGGTCCGCCAGATCGCGGTCCAGGGCACCCTGACCGTCAAGGCCGCGGTCGCCAAGCACCCCGAGACCCATTGGCGCTATGAATATTCGCCCGAGGTCTTCAGCACCACCGAGCCCGATTTCGCCCTCGAGGTCTGCAACGCCGTAGTCCAGGCCTGGCAGCCCACCGTACAGGACAAGATCATCCTCAACCTGCCCGCCACCATCGAGGCGACCACGCCCAACCTCTATGCCGACCAGATCGAGTGGATGCACACGCACCTGGCCGAGCGCGACAAGATCGTCCTGAGCGTGCACCCGCACAATGACCGCGGCACGGCCGTGGCCGCCGCCGAATTCGCCGTCATGGCCGGCGCCGACCGCATCGAGGGCTGCCTGTTCGGCAACGGCGAGCGCACCGGCAACGTGGATCTGGTGACCCTCGCCCTGAACCTGTACACCCAGGGTGTCGATCCCGGCCTGGATTTCTCGGACATCGACGAGATCCGCCGCTGTGTCGAGTACTGCAACCAGCTGCCCGTGCATCCGCGCCATCCCTACGCAGGCGACCTGGTGTTCACGGCCTTTTCGGGCTCGCACCAGGATGCCATCAAGAAAGGATTCGCCGTCCAGCAGGCCGACGCCGTCTGGGAGGTGCCCTACCTGCCGATCGACCCGGCGGACCTGGGCCGCAGCTACGATGCCGTCATCCGCGTCAACAGCCAGTCCGGCAAGGGCGGCGTGTCGTACCTGCTCGAACAGGAACACGGCCTGGTGCTGCCGCGGCGCCTGCAGATCGAATTCAGCCGCGCCATCCAGCGCGTCACCGACGAGACCGGCCGCGAGGTCACGCCGAAGGACGTCTACGATGTGTTCGCCGCCGAATACCTGGAGCGCGAGACCCCCTGGAAGCTGGTGCGCCACCGCATCACCGGCAGCCCCAAGACCGACGGCCAGAAGCAGTTCGCCATCGAGGTCGAGGTCCAGGTGAACGGCGAGGTCCGGCACCTCGAGGGCCAGGGCGACGGCGCGATCTCGGCCTTCGTGCATGCCCTGGGCATGGAAGCCCGCATCATGGACTACCAGGAGCACGCCATCGGCACCGGCACCGACACGCGCGCCGCCTCATACGTCGAGATGCGCATCGATGATGCGCCCACCGGCTTCGGCGTGGGGATCCACGAGGACATCGTGACGTCCTCTTTCCTGGCCATCCTCAGCGCCGTCAACCGCCACGCGGCGATCCAGGGCCAGGCGGCCGCCCGCGAAAACGTCGCGGCCTGAGCGCGCGGCGGGCAGTCCGCCCGCCGCGCCTCGATGAAACGCTAGGGCCTGTTCACACTAATTAAGGAGATCGCCTTAATTAGTGTGAACAGGCCCTCATCGACGCTGGCCAGCCCCGGCACGCTGACTGCGGTGCGGGGCTTTACCTTTACCATTTGGGGGCGGGTTCCCAGGTCACGTCCTCGCCCTTTTCGCGGGCCAGGCGCAGCATGGCCAGCAGGGGCCAGGCCCGTCGGCCCAGGCTGACGAACTGCTCGATCGGGTGCTCGGTCGCGTCGTCGTGATCGCCCTCGGCGTGTTCCTTGGGCTCTGGGTTGGCGGCAATCGCCGATTCGATGCCGGCGATCGCGGCATCGAGCTGTGCCCGCGTGATCACGCCGCGCTCGGGCAACCCGGGTTCGTCGAAGGTCTTGCCGGCGGCCTGCAGGATCGGCCGGGCATGCTTGGCGAACATCAGGACCTCGGCGGCAGACTTGGAGTGAAATAGGACGAGCATGGTCGGATTCCCGCGATGGACACGTTGATACACTAACGCAACTTCCCCATGCTGCCAAGCGGGAGAATGGCCGGCTTCCACCGGAGAACCGCCATGCCCGTCCAGCCCGCGCGCCGCGCACAACCACTGTCCCTGATACTCGTCGCCTGGTTCCTGGCCGGGGGTACGCCCGCCGGCGCCCAGGGCATGTGCCACGCCCCGGCGCAGGGCCTGCCCTGCGGATCGACACAGACCTCGCCGCCTCTCGAGCCCGGCCTCAACCTGGGGATCGGCAATCCGGTCCATGCCGCCACGGGCCGCAAGACGCTGCACGACATCGACCTGCCGGCCCCGCACGATGGACGCTACCCCGCCCTGGCACGCATCCATCGGCCCGGCGACGCATCGCCCGGCCCGTGGGGCGCCGGCTGGCACAGCGAGTACGATCTGCGGCTGACGGTGCGCGGCAAGGGATGGCGTCTCATCCGGGCCGACGGCACGCCGCTGCGCTTCGGCGCCGACGGCCGCGCGGCCGAACCCGCCATGGGGCGAATCGAGGTCTCGGCGGCCGGACACCTTTGGCGCTGGCCGGACGGCACGACGCTGGCCTTCGATGCCGCGAGCCGGCTCTCGGTCTTGCGATCAATCGGGCGGGCGCCGATTCGCATCGTCCGCCACGCAGACGGGCGGCTGGCCGGCGCCATCGACCGGATCGCACAAGGCGGCGCCAGCCTGCGCTTCCACTACGACGCCAGCGCCACACCGCCCCGGGTCACACACATCGACACGCCCGCAGGCCGCCTGGCGTACCGGTACGGCACAGACCCTGAGGGCGGCGCGCGGCTGCTGGCCGTCATCCGCCCGGACGGCATGCAACGCCGCTACCTGTACGAGGCTGAACGGCAATCGGGCCATGCGCACGCCATCACCGGCATCGAACTGGCCGATCGCCACGGACGGACCGTGCGCGTGCGGACCTGGGCCTACGATGCCGCCGGGCGCGTCGCACAAGCCATCCCAGGCCCGCCCGGCCAGACGCACGGACGCCTGCGCATCCTGTACCCCGACCAGACCGGCGAGGCCGGCCTCACACGGGTCCTGGGCGCGCAGGGATCACGCACCGACCTGCGCCATGCGATCAAGGGGGGGCGCCACGTCCTGCGGGCGGTGCACGGCGACGGTTGCCCGGGCTGCGCACCCCCCGGCCTGCGGGCCGAGTACGACCCTGGGGGCCGGATCGCAGCGCTGGACGGCCTGCGCCTGGACCGCGACGCCGGGGGCCGGATCGTCCGCATGACTCCCGCAGCGCCGGGGTGGCCCGGCCTGGTCCTCGAAAACCGCCCCGGCGGGCGCGGCTACGCCTGGCACAGCGCGCTCACCGGCGCCACCCGCATCCACCACGCCGCCGGCGGCCCTCCCACGCGCATCGAGCACGCGAACGGCGACCGGCTGGACATCGTCACCGACCGGGCGGTCCGGCCCGTCGCCCTGGAGGCTCGCCGCGGCAACGACAGCGTTCGGATCACGCTGGACTGGCGCGGCCCGTTTCCGGCCCGCATCCACCACCCTGCCGAAACGGAATCCCTGCGCCATGACGGCCGGGGCCGGATGGTCGAGCGTCGAGTGCGCCGCACGCACCCCGCGGGCGAACTGCGCTACGCGGAATCCTTCGCCTACGATGGGCGCGGGCGCCTCGTGCGTCACGGACTGCCCGAAGGGGGCGCCCTGCACTACGCCTGGGCGGTCGGCGCACGGCTCTCGGGCATCGTCTGGGAAACACCGGGCGGAGAGCGCCGCACCGTCATCGAAACGGTGGCGGATCAGCCGGGATATCGCTACGGCAACGGCCTGCACCTGGTCAGCCACGCCGGGCCGGACGGGCGGGCCGACACCCTGCTGCTGCGCGACGGCGACGAGATCCGGTGGCTTTCCCGCCGCCAGCATGCGCCATCCGGCCTGGTGCGCCACAGCCTCGAGGACGTGCCCGAGGCCGGCTATGGCGCCACGCGTCGCTACGCCTACGATGCACAGGGCCGGTTGACGGGTCTGCGCGAGCGCCTGCGCTTGGATGGCGAATCCGGCAAGGCGCGCGAATCCTGGCTGGCGTGGCACGGCGATGGCGCCCTCCTGGCCGATGTCCGCCGCAGTCCGGACGCGGGCGCCGGGCGGACGCAGGCGATCCAGCGCGACGCCTCGGGCCTGCCCACGCGCGTCGGCCCATTGGACCTGCGCTACGGCCCCCAGCGCCGCCTCGCTCGCGTCGAACGCGCGGGCCGCATCCTGGCCGAATACGCCCACAACGGCCGCGGCCAGCAGATCCGGCGCACAGGACCCGGGGGCGACACCGAGCTCTATTACCTCGACAACCGCGTGGCGGCCGTTTGGCATCGTCCCGCCACGGCCCCGGACAAGGTCCGGCCGCCGGTTTTTGGCGTCAGCCAGCGGTTCATTTACGCGCATGAGGCGCCGGTCGGACTCATCCAGACCGGCGCCGACGGCATTCCCAGACTGTATGCGGTTCATGCCGACCTGCTGGGCGCGCCCCGCCTGGTGACCGACGCGGACCGCCGCCTGCGCTGGCTGGCGGATATGGACGCCGGCGGCCGCGCCACCCGGCTGGCGGGGGACTTGACCTTGGACCTGCGCCTGCCCGGCCAGTTCCATGACCCGGCCACCGGCTGGCACGACAACATCTTTCGCAGTTACCTGCCCGAGGCCATGCACTACCTCGAACCCGATCCCCTCGGCCCGGTGCCGGGCCAGCAGGCGCTGGGCTACGCCGGCCAGCAGCCCATGCGCCACGTCGATCCGCTGGGCCTGTTGCTGATGGCGTTCGACGGCACCCGCAACGATCGCGTCACGGGCAGCAACGTCTGGAAGCTGTCGCAACGCTACGCCGACGGGCCGGTGCACTACCATGCCGGACCGGGCAACGAGGCCTACCTCGATTGGGACGCCGTCACGGCGGCCAGCGCCGGCCAGATCGTCAGGAACCAATGGCAGTCGCTGCTCAATACCCTGGCACAGGCGCAGCGCACGCGGCAACCCGTCCCCATCGACATCCTCGGCTACTCGCGCGGCGCCGCCCTGGCCCGGCATTTCGCCAATCGGATCGCCGCGCACACCCAGGACGGCTGGTTCTCGATCGACGACCCCCTGCGCGGCACGATCGGCCTGTGCATCGACCTGCGCTTCATGGGCCTGTTCGACTCGGTGGCCCAGTTCGGCCTGCTGGGCGCGCAGAACGCCGGCTACGAGTTGGGCATCGCCCAGGCCTGGCAATGGGTGGCCCACGCCGTGGCCCTGCATGAATACCGGATGATGTTTCCCCTGCTGTCGGCCGACGGCGCCGGCCATCCCAACACCGTCGAGGCGCCGTTCATCGGGGCGCACGCCGACATCGGCGGCGGCATGCGCCTGGACCATGCGGGCAATCCCGTGCCCGACGGCGACCTCTCCGACGTGGCGCTGAACTGGATCCTGTGGCAGGCGCGCGCGGCCCTGGTGTCCTTCGCCGACCTGGCGCCCGCGGACCGGCAGGTCACCGAGGCGCTGCTGCATGACGAGCGCCCGGCATGGCAGCGCACGCTCTCGGACGGCGACCGCGCCATCCAGGACAGCCGCGGCACGGTGGCCCTGATGGCCCAGGGCCGCCACGCGCACCTGGGCGATGCCCGCCGCCGCGAGCTCGAGGCCACCATCCGGCGGCTGGACGGCTGGCGCACCACGGACGGCAACGTCGTCGGCGAGGTCGACATGCAAGGCTACGAACAGTGGCTGGAGGCCGCGCTGGGCTTGCGGATGTAGGCGCGCATCGCACACGTCCCCGCTGAAATCAAGCTATCATTGATGATGGCCCGAGGGCCCATCCCGACGGAACCGGCCCCACCCGGGCCCGGGTTCCCGCATCCCGGAACCAGTCTGCAATCCATGCTACCAGAGCAACACGTCCGGCTCACCGCCATCATCCAGTCCGCGCTTGGCCACATCATTCCCGGGGCCGAGCCCGACATCACGCTTGAACGACCCAAGGTCGCCGCCCATGGCGACGTGGCCTGCAACGTCGCCATGCAGGCCGCCCGCGCGGCGCGGCGCAACCCGCGCGAACTGGCGCAGGACCTGGTGACCCGCATCCTGGCCGACGAACGCGCCGCCGGCCTGATCGGCCAGGCCGAGGTGGCCGGCCCGGGCTTCATCAACTTCCGTCTGGCGGCGGCCGCGCACCAGGCCGTGCTCGAGACCATCCGCACCCAAGGTGCGCGCTATGGCCACCGGGCGCCGACCGGCGAGAAAATCATGGTCGAGTTCGTCTCGGCCAATCCCACCGGGCCGCTGCACGTCGGCCATGCGCGCCAGGCCGCACTGGGCGATTCGATCTGCCGGCTGTTCGCCACGCAGGGGGCCGACGTCACCCGCGAGTTCTACTACAACGACGCCGGCAACCAGATCCACAACCTGGCGATCAGCGTCCAGGCGCGCGCACGCGGCATCGCGCCCGATGCGCCCGGATTCCCCACGGACGGCTACAAGGGCGACTACATCCAGGACATCGCGCGCGACTATGCCGCCGGCGCCACGCTGCAGGCGGCCGACGGCGAGCCCGTCCGGGCGGCCGGCGACCTGGACGATCTCGAGGCCATCCGCCGCTTTGCCGTGGCCTACCTGCGCCGCGAGCAGGACCTCGACCTGCAGGCCTTCGACCTGCGTTTCGACAACTACTATCTGGAGAGCTCCCTCTACACCAGCGGCCGGGTCGAACGCACGGTCCAGGCGCTGGTCGAGGCCGGCCATACCTACGAGCAGGACGGCGCGCTGTGGCTGCGCACCACCGAACTGGGCACCGGTGACGACAAGGACCGCGTCATGCGCAAGTCCGAGGGCGGCTATACGTATTTCGTGCCGGACGTGGCCTATCACGTATCCAAATGGGAGCGCGGCTTCCATCGGGCCATCAACATCCAGGGCACCGACCATCACGGCACCATCGCGCGCGTGCGGGCCGGGCTGCAAGGCCTGGGATTGGGTATCCCCAAGGACTACCCCGCCTATGTGCTGCACAAGATGGTCCGCGTCATGCGCGAGGGCGCCGAGGTCAAGATCTCGAAGCGCGCCGGCAGCTACGTCACCCTGCGCGATCTGATCGACTGGGTGGGGCGCGACGCGGTGCGTTTCTTCCTGGCCCAGCGGCGCGCGGATTCCGAGTTCGTGTTCGACGTGGACCTCGCGCTGTCGCGCAGCGAGGAAAACCCCGTCTACTATATCCAGTACGCCCACGCGCGCATCCATTCGCTGCTGGGCCAGCACGCCGAACTCGCGGCAGGCCTCGACGAAGCCGATCCCGCCGCGTTGACGGCGCCCACGGAAATCAAGCTGCTGCAGCGACTGGCCGAATACCCCGCCACCCTGACGCAGGCGGCCCAGGAACTGGCGCCGCACCAACTGGCATTCTGGCTGCGCGACTGCGCGGCGGACTTTCACGCCTGGTACAACGCCGAGCGCGTCCTGGTCGACGACGTGCCGCTGCGCGCCGCCCGGCTGCGGCTGGCCAAGGCCACCGCCCGGGTCATCGCCAACGGCCTCGACCTGCTCGGCGTTTCCGCTCCTGAAAGGATGTGACCCCCGATGGCGACCCGCAAACGCAAAACGTCCTCACGCTCCGGCGGCGCATGGCTCGGCCTGATCATCGGCATGGTGCTGGGCGTCGGGGCCGCCGTCGCGGTGGCGCTGTTCGTCACCCAGGTGCCCATGCCCTTCATGGACAAGGCCAGCCGCAGCACGCCCTCGACCCTGCTGCCCGATGTGCCCAATGCGCCCGATCCCAATATCGGCCTGTACGGCAAAGACGGCCCGGCGGGCACCCGCAGCCTCGAGCAAGGCGGCGGCACGAACAACCCACCGGCGCCCGCGCCGGCCGAGGGCGGCAACCCGCTTGCCGACGACATCGGTAAACTCATCGCCGGCCTGACCAATCCCCAGCCCAAGCCCCCGGAGGCGCCGCCGGCGCCGGCCCAGCCGCCGGTGCAGGCCCCGCCCGCCGCAGCGGCGCCCGCAGCGACCGCGCAGCCGGCCCCGGGCACGCAAACCATCTATTATTTGCAGACGGGCGCGTTCCGCTCCAAGGACGATGCCGAGGCGATGCGCGCGCGCGTCCTGCTGCTGGGGCTGCCGGTGCGCATCGAGCAGGCGCAGTCCAACGGCAGCACCATCAACCGCGTCCGCGTGGGTCCCTTCAAGGGGATCGACGAAATGAATCGCGCGCGCACCCGGCTGGGCAATGAAAAGATCGAATCCTCGGTCGTCCGGCCCTGAGCCGGCGCCACCCCCGACCTTCGCACCACGGAGCCACTGATGAAGTCCTTTTTTTCCCGCATCGCCCTGGGCCTGGCCCTGGGGCTGTCCCTGGCCGCCGCGCCCATCGCGCAGGCCGCCCCCTACGATGTCGTGGACCCCGTCCAGCCCTCGGACACCCCGGGCAAGATCGAGGTCCTGGAGTTCTTCGCCTATACCTGCCCGCACTGCAAGTCGATCGAGCCGCTGGTGGAAAAATGGACGCCCACGCTGCCGGACGGGGTCGTCTTCAAGCCGGTGCCCGTGGCTTTCAATGCCAGCATGCAGGACCTGCAGAAGCTCTACTACACGCTCGAGGCCCTGGATCGCCTGGACTTGCACGCCGCCGTGTTCCACGCTATCCACGACCAGCACGAACGCCTGTTCAAGGCCGACGCCATCATCGACTGGGCGGCCGCGCAAGGCCTGGATCGCCAGGCCTTCATCGACACGTTCAATTCCTTTGGCGTCAAGACCCGGGTGATGCGCGCCGACGAACTGGCCAAGGCCTACCATATCGACGGCACCCCCTCGTTCGCGATCGGCGGCCGCTACGTGACCTCGCCGTCGCATACGGGCACCTACCAGGGCGCCATCGACGAGGCCGACAAGCTGGTCAAGCAGATCCTGGCTAACGGGGAATAAGGCCCCCACGCTGCGCCTTCGGCTTGCTGCCCCCCGAGGGGGCGCTTTTTCCTTGGGGCGGCCCGGCGGAAAAAGAAGGCCCCCACGCTGCGCCTTCGGCTTGCTGTCCACCTCGCCGCTTGCATGCGGCTCGGATTCGCCAGGCATGGACTGGTCCGCAGGGACCATCCCATGTCCGGGCTCATCCCCCGAGGGGGCGCTTTTTCCTTGGGGCGGCCCGGCGGAAAAAGAAGGCCTCCGCGCTGCGTCAGGCCAGGGCGTGTACGAAAGCCTGATCCAGGTCGGTGATCAGGTCGCGCGGGTCTTCCAGACCGATATGCAGGCGCAGGACGCTGCCGGCGCGCATGCGCGCATCGGCGTGTTCGTCCCAATAGCCGTGGGTGTCCAGGGCGCCGGACTCGACCTGGGTGATCAGGCTTTCGTAGCCGCCCCAGGAATAGCCGATGCCGAACAGGCGCAAGGCGTCGATCAGGCGCCGGGCGCCGGCCCGGTCGAGGTCCACCGCCACCGACAGCATGCCGTTCGACCCCAGCGCATCCCGGCGCCACAACATGTGGCCCGGGTCGTCGGGCCACGCGGGATGGAACAGGCGCGAGACCTCGGGCCGCGCCGCCAGCCAGCGGCAGACCTCGAGCGCGTGCTCGGCCGACTGGCGCATGCGCAGGCCCAGCGTGCGCGCCCCGCGCAGGGCCAGCCAGGCGTCGTCCGCGCTGACGGTGCTGCCCAGGGCATAGTGGGTGTCGCCCAGCCGGCGGTTCAGCGTCTCGTCGCGCGCCACGGCAGCGCCCAGCATCAGGTCGGAATGGCCGCCGACGTACTTGGTGACGGCGACGACCGAGACGTCCGCACCCAGTGCCAGCGGCTGATAGATATACCCCGATCCCCAGGTATTGTCGGCCACCACCACCAGGCCCCGGTCGTGAGCCCAGCGCGCGAGTTCCGGCAGGTCCAGCATCTCCATCAATAGCGAGCCCGGCGACTCCAGATACAGCACCCGGGTTTCCGGCCGCAGCGCGGCCTGCAGGGCGGCGACCGTGGGACGCACGAAATCCATGCCCACGCCCATGCGCGACAGGACGGTCTTGTGCAGGAAGCGCACCGGCCCATAGACGCAGTCGGCCGCCAGGACGTGGTCGCCCTGGCCGACCAGCGCCATCAAGGCCATGCTGATCGCCGCCATGCCGGACGGCGCCAGGAAGGCCCTGGAGCCCCCCTCGAGCCGGCACAGCAAGGTCTCGAGCGATTCGTGCGTCTGCAGGCCCACGCGCCCATAGGTCGGTACGCGCTCGCCGCGCGCCTTGGCGGCCTGCGCCCGGTCCAGGGCGTCCATGTCGGCAAAGCGCACGGTGCTGGTGCGCATGGACGGCATGGCCACCGGGCCGCTGCCGGTGGCTGGATCCAGCGGCGCCTGGCCGGTATGCTGCAGCAGGGTATCGATGCGGACGTCGGGCGGTACGGGCATGGCGGGCCTGGAATCGTTCGGACTAGATGCGCTGGAAGCGGTAGACCCCTTGCGCATCCACGCTGCGGCGCAGCTTGCCTTCGAAGTATAAGGCGTGCAGGTGGGCGATCGCCTCGCCCATGGCGAAGGTCAGCTGGTGCAGGTCGAGCTTGCGGCGAAACAGCACCGGCAGGATGTCGGTGGCGCTGGCCGGTTGGCCACAGGCCGCCAGCACCTCGTCCAGCCGCTCGGCGTGGTGGGTGTGCTGCTGGGCCACGCGTTCGTGCAGGCCCCTGAAGGGCCGGCCGTGCGACGGCAGCACCAGCGTATTGAGATCCAGGCCGTCATAGGCCTTGAGCGAGTCCAGGTACATCGGCAGGGGATTGCCTTCGGGCTCGAGGTCGAAGACGCTGATGTTGGTCGAAATCCGCGGCAACACCATGTCACCCGAAATCAGCACCCCCAGGGCGGGGCACGACAGCGAGGCGTGCTCCGGCGCATGGCCATAGCCGACGATCACGCGCCACTCGCGACCGCCAATGTTCAGGGCCAGGCCATGGTGCAAACGATGAAAGCTGCGCGGCATGGCGGGCACCATGTCGCCGTAGTAGTCGTGGCGCTCGCGGATCTGCCGCTGTGCCTCGGGGTCCAGCAGTCCGTGGCGGGCAAAGTGTCGCGCCGCAGATTCACCTGCCGGTCCACCGCCCTCGGCGTCCGCCCGCCTCTGCCCAGCCCACAGGCGGGCGATGACGTAGTCTGTCATCGTCATCCAGAGGGGCACCTGCCAACGCTCGCACAGCCAATGCGCGAGGCCCACATGATCGGGGTGCATGTGAGTCACGATCACCCGCAGGATCGGCAGGCCGTCGAGCACATGCTCGAACACACCCTCCCAGCGCGCGCGGACCTCGTCGCGGTCGATCCCGCAATCGACCACGGTCCAGCCCTGGCGGCCGTCGATCTCGTCGCGCAGCAGCCACAGGTTGATGTGGTCCAGGGCAAAGGGCAGCGGCATGCGGATCCAGTACACCCCATCCGCGACACCCATGGCGCGGCCCGGTTCGGGCATGTCCTCGCCCAGCGGGTAAACCAGTTTCTGCTCGTTCGGATTCAATCGTTTCTCCACAAATGCGGCGGCACCCCGCCATGGGCTGTCGCGCGTATTATGGCATCATACAGATTGACGTTAACGTAAACTTCCTTCGTACGACGACCTCCCAGCCATGACGCAAACCACCTGGACCATTTCCGAGCTGGCTCGCGAATTTTCCGTGACGCCGCGCACCATCCGTTTCTACGAGGACCAGGGCATCGTCAGTCCGGGCCGGCAGGGCCGCAACCGGGTCTACGGCGCCCGCGACCGCACGCGGCTGAGGCTCGCGCTGCGCGGCCGGCGCCTGGGCCTGCAGCTCTCCGAGATCCTGGACCTGATCAACATGTACGACGAGACCCCGGCCAGCAACACGGCCCAGCTGCGCCACTACGCCCAGGTCCTCGAAACCCATAGACACAAGCTCGAGCAGCAACGCCACGACCTGGAGGTCACCCTGCGCGAGATCCGCCAGCAGGAGGCCGAATGCCAGGCGCTGCTGCGCGAACGCGCCCTGGCCACCACCCCGGCCGAACCCTAATTGACGTTAACGTAAACGTCATAGCACAATACGTCCGCTATTGGAGACATGCTCATGAACCTGCCCGGCCTCAATTTCGATCTTGGCGAAGACATCAACATGCTGCGCGACGCGGTCCGCGATTTCGCGCAGGCCGAAATCGCCCCGCGCGCGGCGGCCGCCGACCGCGACGATCAGTTCCCCATGGACCTGTGGCGCAAATTCGGCCAGCTGGGCCTGCTGGGGGTGACGGTGGGCGAAGCGTATGGCGGATCCCAGCAGGGCTATCTGGCCCACATGATCGCCATGGAGGAAATCTCGCGTGCCAGCGCGTCGATCGCCCTATCCTACGGGGCGCATTCGAACCTGTGCGTCAACCAGATCCACCGCAACGGCACCGAGGCGCAAAAGCGCAAGTACCTGCCCGGCCTGGTCTCGGGCGAACACGTCGGCGCCCTGGCGATGAGCGAGCCGGGTGCCGGTTCGGACGTGGTCAGCATGCGCCTGCGCGCCGAAAAGCGCGGCGACCGCTATGTGTTGAACGGCACCAAGATGTGGATCACCAACGGCCCCGACGCCGATACCCTGGTGGTCTACGCCAAGACGGACCCCCAGGCGCATCAGCGCGGCATCACCGCCTTCATCGTGGAAAAGGGATACCCGGGATTCTCGGTGGCGCAAAAGCTCGACAAGCTCGGCATGCGCGGCAGCCACACCGGCGAGCTGGTGTTCCAGGACTGCGAGGTTCCCGAGGACAACGTGCTGGGCACGGTCAACGGCGGCGTCCGGGTGCTGATGAGCGGCCTGGACTACGAGCGCGCGGTCCTCGCGGCCGGCCCGCTGGGGATCATGCAGGCGGTCATGGACGTGGTCGTGCCCTACGTGCACGAGCGCAAGCAATTCGGCCAGCCGATCGGCGAATTCCAGCTGATCCAGGGCAAGCTCGCCGACCTCTACACCACCCTGCAGGCGTCCCGCGCCTTTTGCTACACCGTGGGCAAGAACCTCGACCGGCTGGGCGCCGAACACGTGCGCCAGGTGCGCAAGGATTGCGCGGCCGTCATCCTGTATTGCGCCGAAAAAGCCACCTGGATGGCGGGCGAGGGCATCCAGATCCTGGGCGGCAACGGCTACATCAACGAGTTTCCCACCGGACGCCTGTGGCGCGACGCCAAGCTCTATGAAATCGGCGCCGGCACCAGCGAGATCCGCCGCATGCTGATCGGCCGCGAGCTCTTCGGCGAGACCGCCTGACAACGTCCATGAGGTACTCGGGGGACCACCAGCGCATCGAGCCCGTCGCTCCGCGGCGGCTGTCGCCCGACGCCGTGGCGCGCATGATCCTGGCGGGCTTCGATCGCCACTATTCGCTGTTTCGCTACGGCGCGCAACGCGCCAAGGCCCTGTTCGAATCGGGCGACTGGCACGGCATCCAGCGACTGTCCAGCGAACGCATCGAATACTACGACATGCGCGTGCGCGAATGCGCGGCGGCCCTGGGCCAGGCGCTGCGCGGCAGCGACAGCGCCCCGGCGTCCGGCCCCGCGCTCACGGCCGCGCAGGCCGCATTCTGGCAAGACACCAAGGCCCTCTACGTGGGGCTGCTGGCCACCCACCGGCAACCCGAATGCGCCGAGACGTTCTTCAACTCGGTATCCTGCCGCATCCTGCACCGCAGCTACTTCAACAACGATTTCATCTTCGTGCGTCCCACGGTGGCGACCGAATACATCGACGACGCCCTGCCCTCGTACCGCAGCTACTATCCGCTGGGCGCGGACCTGCAAGACACCATCGTCCGCATGGTCGCCGACTTCGGCCTGGCCGCGCCCTACGCCGACCTGCCGGCCGATGCGCGCCGGCTCGCGCGCCTGGCGATCCGCCAGCTGCGCCTGCGCCTGCCGCGCGGCATCGGCCGCCGCCTGGCGCCGGACTGCCAGATCCAGGTCCTGAACACCCTGTTTTTCCGCAACAAGGGCGCCTACGTCGTGGGCCGCCTCATCAACCAGACCGCCATCCATCCCTTCGCCATCGCGCTGCTGCACAACCCCGGCGGCCAGGTCCGGCTGGATGCGCTGCTGCACACCAGCGACGACCTGAGCACGCTGTTCAGCTTTACGCGCGCTTATTTCCTGGTGGACATGGAGGCGCCGGCGGCCTACGTGGAATTCCTCAATTCGCTGTTCCCGCGCAAGCCCAAGGCCGAGATCTATACCACCCTGGGCCTGCAAAAACAGGGCAAGACGCTGTTCTACCGCGACTTCCTGTATCACCTCTCGCATTCGCACGACGCCTTCGACTATGCGCCGGGGATCCAGGGCATGGTGATGACCGTCTTCACGCTGCCGTCCTATCCCTACGTCTTCAAGCTGATCCGCGACCGCATCGCCAAGGACGGCATGACCGAGGCGACCGTGCGCCGCAAGTACCAGATGGTCAAGATGCACGACCGCGTCGGGCGGATGGCCGACACCTGGGAATATTCCCTGGTCGCCCTGCCCAAGCGCCGCTTCTCGCCGCGCCTGCTCGAGGGCCTGCGCACCGAGGTGCCCAGCCTCATCGAGGAAACCGAGGACACGGTCCTGCTGAAGCACGTCTACATCGAGCGGCGCATGACGCCGCTGAACCTCTACCTGACGCACGCCTCGGACGCCGCCCTCGAAGCCGCCGTGCGCCAGTACGGGCAGGCCATCCGGGAACTCGCGGCGGCGAACATCTTTCCCGGCGACATGCTGTACAAGAACTTCGGCGTCACGCGTCTGGGCCGCATCGTGTTCTACGACTACGACGAGATCCAGCGCATGACCGAGATGCAGTTCCGGCGGATCCCGCCCGCCCCCAACGAGGAGGCCGAGCTCGCCAGCGAGCCCTGGTACCCGGTGGGCCCCAACGACGTCTTCCCGGAGGAATTCCGCCATTTCCTGCTGGGCGATCCACGCGTGCGCGCGGCTTTCCTCGCGCATCATGCCGAACTGCTCGACGCCCAATGGTGGCAGGACTGCCGCGCGCGCGCCGCCCAGGGCAGGATCGAGGATATTTTCCCGTACGATAATGCCAGAAGGCTGCAGTCATCGACACCGCGGCCCTATCCCCGCAGCACCCCCTGAAATTCAATGGAGCACATCATGTCGGATCAAATCGTTCTCGCTTCAGTCGCGCGCACCCCGATGGGAGGCATGCTGGGCAGTCTGTCCGGGCTGGCCGCACACGAGCTCGGCGCCGTCGCGATCCGCGCCGCCGTCGAGCGCGCAGGCATCGCCGGCGACGCCGTCAACGAAGTCATCATGGGCAATGTCCTGCAGGCCGGCCAGGGGCAGGCGCCCGCGCGGCAGGCCGCCCTGGGCGCGGGGCTGCCCCTGGGCGTGGCCTGCAGCACGCTGCACAAGGTCTGCGGCTCGGGCCTCAAGGCCGTGATGCTGGCCCACGACATCATCAAGGCCGGCTCGGCCGACGTGGTGGTGGCCGGCGGCCAGGAAAGCATGAGCAACGCGCCCTACCTGCTGCTGCGCGGCCGCCAGGGCTACCGCTACGGCCATTCCACGGTCTACGACCACATGGCCCTCGACGGCCTCGAGGACGCCTACCAGCGTGGCACCGCCATGGGCGTGTTCGCCGAGGACTGCGCCTCCAAATACAGCTTCACCCGCGAACAGCAGGACGCCTTCTCGCTGGAATCGCTGCGCCGCGCCCGCCAGGCCAGCGAGGACGGCAGCTTCAAATGGGAGATCGCCCCGGTCACGATCAAGGGCCGCAAGGGCGATACCGTGGTCGACACCGACGAGGCGCCCTTCAAGGCCATGCCGGAAAAGATCCCCACCCTCAAGCCCGCCTTCAAGAAGGACGGCACCATCACCGCCGCCAATGCCTCCTCGATTTCCGATGGCGCCTCGGCCATGGTGGTCATGCGCGAATCCACGGCCCAGTCGCTGGGGGCGACGCCGCTGGCGCGCATCGTCGCCCACACCCAGCATTCCCAGGAGCCCAACTGGTTCACCACGGCCCCGGTGGGCGCCATCCAGAAACTATTGGACCGGACCGGCTGGAGCGCCGGCGACGTGGACCTCTACGAGATCAACGAAGCCTTCGCGGTGGTCACCATGGCGGCCATGGCCGACCTGAACCTGCCGCACGACAAGGTCAACATCCATGGCGGCGCCACCGCGCTGGGCCACCCCATCGGCGCCTCGGGCGCGCGCCTGCTGACCACGCTGGTGGGCGCCCTGCGCAAGACCGGCGGCCGCCGCGGCATCGCCTCGCTGTGCATCGGCGGCGGCGAGGCCGTCGCCCTGGCCATCGAAATGATCTGAGTCCAGCCCCGGGCACGGCCGCGGCCGTGCCCGACTTCCAGGAAGCCCCATGCCGGTCATCGAATCCAGAATCAACCCCAGGTCCGAGGAATTCCAGGACAACGCGCAGGCCATGCGCGCCCAGGTCGAGGACTTGCGCAGGCAGCTCGCGCGCACCGCCCAAGGCGGCAGCGAATCGGCACGCGCCAAGCACGTGGCGCGCGGCAAGCTGCTGCCGCGCGAGCGCGTCGAACGGCTGCTCGACCCGGGCACGCCCTTTCTGGAGCTCTCGCCGATGGCCGCGCACGACGTCTACGACAACGCCTCGCCCGGCGCCGGCATCATCACCGGCATCGGGCGCGTGGCCGGCACCGAATGCGTCGTCGTCTGCAACGACGCCACGGTCAAGGGCGGCACGTATTACCCCCTGACCGTCAAAAAGCACCTGCGCGCGCAGGAAATCGCGCAGCAGAACCGCCTGCCCTGCATCTACCTGGTGGATTCGGGCGGCGCCAACCTGCCCAACCAGGACGAGGTCTTCCCCGACCGGGACCACTTCGGCCGGATCTTCTACAACCAGGCGGTGATGTCCTCGATGGGCATCGCCCAGCTCGCGGTGGTCATGGGCTCGTGCACGGCCGGCGGCGCCTACGTGCCGGCCATGAGCGACGAGTCCATCATCGTGCGCAACCAGGGCACGATCTTCCTTGGCGGGCCGCCGCTGGTGAAGGCGGCCACGGGCGAGGAGGTCTCGGCCGAGGACCTGGGCGGCGGCGACGTCCACACCCGGCTCTCGGGCGTGGCCGACCACCTCGCGATGGACGACACCCACGCCCTGCGGCTGGCGCGCGACGCCGTGGCCCGCCTGAACCTGGACCGGCCCGCCCCGGCGGGCGCCTGGGCCGACCCCCTGTACGACGCCCGCGAGCTCGACGGCATCATTCCACGCGACACCCGCAAGCCCTACGACGTGCGCGAGGTCATCGCCCGCATCGTCGACGGCTCCGAGTTCGAGGAATTCAAAGCGCGCTTCGGCACCACGCTGGTCACCGGATTCGCCCGCATCTACGGCATGCCGGTGGGCATCATCGCCAACAACGGCATCCTGTTCTCCGAGGCGGCGCAAAAGGGCGCGCACTTCATCGAGCTGTGCTGCCAGCGCCGCATTCCCCTGGTGTTCCTGCAGAACATCACCGGCTTCATGGTGGGGCGCAAGTACGAAAACGAAGGCATCGCGCGCCATGGGGCCAAGATGGTCACCGCCGTGTCCACCGCCTCGGTGCCCAAATTCACCGTCCTGATCGGCGGCTCGTTCGGCGCCGGCAACTACGGCATGTGCGGTCGCGCCTTCGGCCCCAGGCTGCTGTTCCTGTGGCCCAATGCCCGGATTTCGGTCATGGGCGGCGAACAGGCCGCCAGCGTGCTGGCCACGGTGCGCCGCGAGGGCATCGAGCGCAAGGGCGGCCAGTGGAGCCCCGAGGACGAGGAAGCCTTCAAGGCGCCCATCCGCGACCAGTACGAGCACGAGGGCCATCCCTACTACGCCACCGCGCGCCTGTGGGACGACGGCATCATCCAGCCCGCCGACACGCGTCGCGTGCTCGGGCTGGGCCTGGCCGCGGCGCGCCACGCACCCATCGAAGACACGCGCTTTGGCGTGTTCAGAATGTAAGGAGACCCCTGTGTTCGATACGCTCCTGATCGCCAACCGCGGCGAGATCGCCTGCCGCATCGCCGCCACCGCGCGGCGCATGGGCCTGCGCACAGTGGCCGTGTACTCCGACGCCGACGCCGGCGCCCGGCACGTCGCCGCCTGCGACACGGCCGTGCGCATCGGCGGCCCCGAACCAGCCAGCAGCTACCTGCGCGCCGACGCCATTCTCGAGGCGGCGCGCCGCACGGGCGTCCAGGCCATTCATCCGGGCTATGGGTTCCTGTCGGAGAACGCCGATTTCGCGCGCGCCTGCGCGGCGGCAGGCATGGTCTTCGTGGGCCCGCCCGCCGACGCCATCGCCGCCATGGGCAGCAAATCCGCCGCCAAGACCCTCATGGAATCGGCCGGCGTGCCCCTGGTGCCCGGCTACCACGGCAACGAGCAGGATCCGGGCTTCCTGCGCCAGCAGGCCGATGCCATCGGCTATCCGGTGCTGATCAAGGCCAGCGCGGGCGGCGGCGGCAAGGGAATGCGCATCGTCGAATCCGGCGAGGCCTTCGCCGAGGCCCTGGCCTCGTGCCGTCGCGAGGCCGCCAGCAGCTTCGGCAGCGACCAGGTCCTGGTCGAACGCTACCTGCAGCGCCCGCGCCACATCGAGATCCAGGTCTTTGCCGATACGCACGGGCATTGCATCCACCTGTTCGAGCGCGACTGCTCGGTGCAGCGCCGCCACCAGAAGGTGATCGAGGAGGCGCCGGCCCCCGGCATGACGCCCGAGCGTCGCCAGGCCATGGGCGATGCCGCCGTAGCCGCCGCGCGCGCGGTGGGCTACGTGGGCGCCGGCACGGTGGAATTCATCGCCGAGCCCGACGGACGCTTCTATTTCATGGAGATGAACACCCGGCTGCAGGTCGAGCACCCCGTCACCGAGGCCATTACCGGCCACGATCTGGTCGAATGGCAATTGCGGGTGGCCGCCGGCCAGCCGCTGCCGGTCGCGCAGGACCAGTTGACCATCCACGGCCACGCCCTCGAGGCGCGGATCTACGCCGAGAACCCCGACAAGGGCTTTCTGCCCTCGATCGGGCGGCTGGACGTCCTCGAGTTCCCGCCGCACGTGACCTTCCGCCAGGGGCCGGTGCGGGTCGACGGCGGCGTCCAGGCGGGCGACACGATCACCCCCTACTACGACCCCATGATCGCCAAGCTGATCGTCCATGGCGAAGACCGCGAACAGGCGCGCCGCCGCATGCTGCGCACCCTGGCGGCGATCCGCAGCACCGGCGTGCAGACCAACATCGCCTTCCTGGGCCGCCTGATGGCGGACCCGGCCTTTGCCGCCGCCGACCTGGACACGGGCCTCATCGAGCGCGAGCACGACCGTCTGTTCCCGCCGGCGCAGGCGATCCCCGAGCCGGTGCTGGCGCTGGCCGCGGCCGCCGTGCTGCACGCCGACGGCCTGGGCGCGCCCGGGGACCCGGCGCACGCCGAGAACCCCTGGGCGGCGGCCGACGGCTGGCGAATCAGCGGACTCTACAGCCGCCGGATCCCGCTGTCGGACGGCACGCGCGATGTCCTCATCGGCCTGGAGCGGGACGGCGACGCCTGGACCCTGTCGGTGGACGACGGCCCCGCGCAAGCACTGAGCTGGCGGGTGGACGGCGCCCACGTCCGCGCCCGCCTGGGCGAACTGGAGGCCCAAGGGGAGGTGTTTCTCCAAGGCCGCCGTCTCGACCTGTTCGTCGAGGGGCGGCGCCACACCCTGGACTGGCGCGACCCGATCGCGCTGGCCACCGGCGAATCCGACGAGCGGCAAGGCGGCCTGTCCGCCCCGATGCCCGGCAAGGTCCTGTCAGTGGCGGTCGCGGCCGGCGACACCGTCGAGCGCGGCGCGCCACTGATCGTGATGGAGGCCATGAAAATGGAGCACACCATCCACGCCCCGCACGACGGCGAAGTCCTCGAGGTCTATTTCGCCGCGGGCGACCAGGTGCGGGAGGGCGACGCCCTGATCGCCCTGGGTTCCGCCGAGGGCGAGTGACGGCGCCGCCGCGACCGGGGAAATCCCCACGTCGCCCGGCGTCGCGGCGCCCCCTCCGAATCAAGTACACTGTACGGGAAGCACGCAATACGGGCCGCCATGTACGACATCCTCGTCTATCTGTTCGAAACCTACTACACCCCGCAGGCCTGCCCAAAGGCCGAGGTCCTGGCCAGCAAGCTCGCCGCCGCCGGCTTCGAGCACGAAGACATCGACGACGCGCTGGCATGGCTGCGCCAACTGGCCGCCGCGACGGAGCAATGCCAGGTCCTCGCCCCCGCGCAGACGTCCGGGCACACCGCCCTGCGAATCTACACCGACCAGGAATACCAGGCCCTGGGCGCGGAGGCCATCGGCTTCATCGTTTTCCTGGAAAACTCGGGCGTGCTGCCGCCGGCCCTGCGCGAGCTCCTCATCGAATGCGCCCAGGCGGCGCATGCCGCGCCCCTGACCCTGTCCGAGATCAAGGTGATCGCCCTGATGGTGCTCTGGAGCCAGGAAGCCGAGGTCGACCACCTGATCTTCGAGGAACTGCTGGCCGACGACAGCGAGCGCCCCTCGCACTGATTTCCGCGCGGCGCCATGGCGCACCCGCCCCCGCGGCCATATGTCGGCCGCTTCGCCCCCAGCCCCAGCGGCCCGCTGCACGCCGGTTCGCTGGTGGCCGCGCTGGCCAGCTACCTGGACGCCCGCGCGCAGCGCGGCCGGTGGCTGCTGCGCATCGAAGACATCGATGAACCCCGCACAGTCCCCGGCGCCGACCGCCTGATCCTGCACCAGCTGCAGTCCCTGGGCCTGCACTGGGACGGCGATCCGGTCTGGCAGACGCAGCGCCATGCCGCCTACGCCCAGGCCTTCGAGCGGCTGCGGCGGGCCGGCCGCGTCTATCCCTGCCATTGCCGCCGGCGCGAGCTGCGGGCCGGCCCGTATCCGGGCACCTGCCGCCCGAATCCCCCGGCAGGACACATCCCCGTTGCCAAAGACGGCCGGCGGCCCGCCTGGCGTTTTCGCGTCGATCCCGGCCTGGAACGCTTCCAGGACCGCTGGCTGGGGCCGCAGTGCCAGGATGTGGCAGCCGAGGTGGGCGACTTCATCATTCGCCGCGCCGACGGCCTGTGGGCCTACCAGCTGGCCGTGGTGGTGGACGACGGCCAGCAGGGCGTCACCGACGTGGTGCGCGGCGCCGATCTGCTGGATTCCACCGCCCGCCAGCGCCAGCTGGCCCGCGCGCTGGCACTGCCCTGCCCGCGCATGCTGCACGTGCCGCTGGTCCTGGACGCCCAGGGCCGCAAGCTGTCCAAGCAGAACCATGCACCAGCGCTGGACCTGTCGCAGCCGCTGGCCTGCCTGCGGCAGGCCTGGCAAGAACTGGGATTCGGACACCTGCCCGCGGATGCGCCGGACGCCTTCCTGGCATCCGCCGCCGCAGGCTGGGCGCAGCGCTACCCGGGCGGCGCACGGACAGGAATGTCCGCCTGAGATCTTATCAGCCGGCGCCGGCTCGCGTAGCATCCCCGCAGCCATTCACCGAAGGATCCCATGCCCAGCGCAGAACCGAAACTCAAAGTCACCGTCATCGGGGCCGGCCTCATGGGCCATGGCATCGCCCAGGTGTTTGCCGCCGCCGGCCACGAAACCACCCTGACGGATCCCGATGCCGGGGTCCTGCAAGCCGCCCCGGCCCACGTGGCCCGCAACCTGGAACAGATGCGGGTGCCAGCCGACGCGGTGCTGCGGCGCCTGCGGCTCAGCAAGTCCCTGCCGGCCGCCGTCGCCGAGGCCGGGATCGTCATCGAGGCGGCGCCCGAGCGGCTCGCGCTCAAGCAGCGGATCTTTGCCGACGCGGCCGACGCGGCGCCCCGAACCGCGATCCTGGCCAGCAACACCTCGGTCATCCCGATCACACGGATCGGCGAACGGCTCGGCCCCCAGGCGCGGTCGCGGCTGGTGGGCACCCACTGGTGGAACCCCCCGCATCTCGTGCCGCTGGTCGAAGTCGTCCGCACCCCCATGACGGACGACGTGATCTTCGAACGGACCATCGGGCTCCTGCGGGCGGCCGGCAAGCACCCAGTGAGGGTGCGGAAGGATGTGCCCGGCTTCATCGGCAATCGCCTGCAGCACGCCTTGTGGCGCGAGGCCATCTCGCTCGTGCAGGCCGGCGTCTGCGACGCGGAAACCATCGACCAGGTGGTCAAGCAGAGTTTCGGCATGCGCCTGCCCGTGCTCGGCCCCATGGAAAACGCCGACCTGGTGGGGCTGGAGCTGACCCGCAACGTCCACGAGATCCTGTTTCCCGACCTGGATGCCAGCCCCGAACCTTCCGCGCTGCTCACCCGGCTGCTGGAACAGGGGCACCTGGGCATGCGCTCCGGCAAGGGTCTGCGCGACTGGACGCCCGAGGCGGCGGACGCCGTGCGCGCGCGGTTGGCCCGCCACCTCATTGCCGCCAGCGCGCCCGGGCGGCCGACGGACGACAGCGGCACGGCGCACGGCTAGACGGCGTCCGTCTCCATCCGGTATTCCCGGGTCGTCTTGCCGGTCCAGCGCTTGAATGCCCGGCGGAAATTGGTGGGCTCCGAGAATCCCAGCAGCAACGCGATATCGTCGCCGTTCATCTTGGTGGTGCGCACGTATTCCACCGCCAGCGAGCTTCGCACATCGTCCAGGATGGCCGAGAAGGATGTGCCCTCGGCCGACAGGTGGCGCCGCAGGTTGCGCGCGGTCATGCCCAGTTGCCCCGCGATGGCGTCCATCCCGGGGAATTCCCCCGGCCGCTTCAAGAGGCGCTGATAGACCTCGCCGGCCATGCCCGACAGGGTGCGGGCGTTGCGGATCAGGCCTTCGCAGGTCTGCTGCAGCACGGTGGCCGTCAGCCGGTGGGCGAGCAGGGGCCGCTGGTCCAGGATGGCGGCATCGTAATGCAGTTCACACTGCGGATGATCGAACACGCAGGGGCAGCCCAGGAAGCGTTCATAGATCCCGGCGTCAGGCGGCGCCGCGTAGGAGAAATAGGCCTTGACGGGAAATCTCGGGCGCCCAAACACATCCTGGAGATGCGTCACATGCTGCATGTACTGCTGCTCGATCAGGAAACGGCGGATGTCCGGCGACTCGTCGCACAGGATCGCGTCCGGGAAGGTCCAGACCGCCTTGTCGTCGCGCTCGCACCATTCGATGGTCAGCATCGGCGTGGCCAGCGAATGGTATTTCACGCCCAGCAGGAAATAATCGCGCATTTCCAGGCAGGACATGAGCGCATATCCGTACATGCCATAGGCGGACAGATGCAGGCGCGATCCGGTCAGGAACGGGGTCGACGGGTTCGCGCCCAGCATCAGGGCATTGGCGCAGAGTTCCACGTACTGCCGGATCGAGGTCAATGCCGTGGCATCGTAGATGCGGCTTTCGTCGATTCCGATGCCCCGCAGGCTTTGCGAGGCGGGTATGCCCTGCTCGGCCAGCACTTCGATCAGGGCGGCGATCTTATAGGGCGCGTAGATGCGCTCGTTATAGGTGGGAGGGTGTCGCATCGGGGTGCCTTCCGTTCAGGATATGTCCGCGTCCGAATTTGATCTTATCATCCGCGGGCGGGTCGTTTACTCTGTGTGCGTCACTGCACAGGACGGGCCACGCACGCGCCCGGAACACAGGAATCAGCATGAAACTACAAGGCAAGGTTGCGTTGATCACAGGCGCGGCCCGCGGCATCGGGGCGGCCACTGCCCTGCGCTTCGCACAAGAGGGCGCCGCCATCGTCGCCTGCGACATCCACGAGGACGCCCTGCGCCAGACCGTCGATGATTGCCGGGATGCCGGCGCGCCGGCGCTGGGCCTGGCGGGCGACGTCACGGACCGCGCAAGCATCGACGCGCTCGTCGGCACCGCCCTGACCGAGTTCGGCCGGATCGACATCCTGGTGAACAACGCCGGGATCACGCGCGACGCCCGTTTCGAAAAAATGACCGAGGCGCAGTTCGATGCGGTCATCGACGTGAATCTCAAAGGGGTCTTCAATGCGGCCCAGGCCGTCGTGCCCGGCATGATCGAGCGGGGCTGCGGCGTCATCCTCAACGCCAGCTCGGTGGTGGGCCTCTACGGGAACTTCGGCCAGACGAACTATGCCGCGGCCAAGTCCGGCGTGATCGGCTTCACCCTGACCTGGTGCCGCGAGCTTGGCCCCAAGGGCATCCGGGTCAATGCCGTGGCGCCGGGCTTCATCCAGACGCCCATGCTCGACAGCGTGCCGGACGAAATCCTGACGCGGATGTGCGAGCAGGTGCCGCTGCGGCGCCTGGGGGCTGCGGAAGAGATCGCCAAAGTGTATGCATTCCTGGCCAGCGACGAGGCCAGCTACATCAACGGCGCCGTGATCGAGGTCACCGGCGGGCTGAGTATCTGACATGTCCATCATTCAACGTCTGCTCGTCCCCCAGGGCCTGAGGGTGCTGATCACCGGCGGCGCCGCCGGCATCGGCGCGGCCATTGCGGAAGGCTTCCTCGAGGCCCGGGCCCGCGTGTATGTCTGCGACGTCGACGCCCCGGCGCTGGCCGCCTTCCGGCGGGACCATCCGGATGTCCTGGGCGCCGTCATCGACGTCAGCGAGGCCGCGGCGGTCGCCCGGGCCGTGGACGAGGCCGCGCAGGACCTGGGCGGCCTGGACGTGCTGGTCAACAATGCCGGCATCGCCGGCCCGACGGGCGGCATCCACAGCCTGGCCGCGTCCGACTGGCAGCGCACGATCGACACCAACCTGAACAGCCAGTTCTATTTTCTGCATCACTCCGTTCCCCATCTGAAGCAATCGCCGCACAGCCCGCACATCGTCGCCATGTCCTCGGTCGCGGGCCGCCTGGGCTATCCCTTCCGCACGCCTTATGCCGCCAGCAAATGGGCGGTCGTCGGCCTGATGAAGTCCCTTGCGGCGGAACTCGGCCCCGACGGCGTCCGCGTCAACGCGGTGCTCCCGGGTGTGGTGTCCGGTCCGCGCATGGACCGCGTCATCGCGGCGCGCGCGCAAGCCCTGGATCTGGACGACGCCGCGATGCGCGAGCAGTATCTCCAGAAGATCTCTCTGCGCCGCATGGTCTCGGCCGAGGACATCGCGGCCATGGCGCTGTTCCTGTCCACACCGGCGGCGGCGAACATCACCGGCCAGGCGATCAGCGTGGACGGCAACGTCGAATACCTGTGACATGGCCCGTCCGGGCCGGGCGGCGCCCGGGGTGCCGCCCGGCGGACTAGAAGCCGACCTTGTCCGCGCCCTTCAGGCCCAGCATCTGCCGGACCTCGCGCGGCGACGCGATCTCCAATGACAGTTCTTCCAGGATACGGCGGATCTTGCGCACCTGGTCCGCATTCGACGAAGCCAGCTCGCCCCGGGACAGGAACAGGCTGTCCTCCAGGCCCACCCGGACATTGCCGCCCATGACAGCGGCCATGGTCGTCAGCCCCATCTGGTGCCGGCCGGCGCCCAGCACGGAGAACCGGTAGTTTTCCCGCCCGAACAGGCGGTCCGCGGTGTCGCGCATGTGGACCAGGTTGGCCGGGTCCGGCCCGATGCCGCCCAGGACGCCGAGGACGAACTGGATGAAGAGCGGCGTGCGCACCAGGCCCTGGTCGACGAAGTGGGCCAGGTTGTAGAGATGGCCCATGTCATAGCACTCGAACTCGAAGCGGGTGCCGTGGATCTCGCCCAGCGCGCGCAGGATGTGCGCGATGTCCTTGAAGGAATTGCGGAAGATCTGGTCCTCCATGCCCTCGACATAGGACTTTTCCCAGTCGTATTTCCAGTCGCTGATGCGGCGGGCGACCGGATGGATCGAGAAGTTCATGGAGCCCATGTTCAGCGAGCACATTTCCGGGCGGGCCGCTAGCGGGTACGCCAGGCGCTCGGCCAGGCTCATCCGCGCCGTGCCGCCGGTCGTGATGTTGATGACGGCGTCGGTGGCCGCCTTGATCCGGGGGACGAACTGCTGGAAGACCTGCGGGTCCGGCGTGGGCCTGCCGTCGCGGGGGTCCCGGGCGTGCAGGTGCAGGATGGCCGCACCCGCCGCGCCGGCCGCGATGGCCTGTTCCGCGATCTGCTCCGGCGTCAGGGGCAGGTGCGGGGACATCGTCGGCGTGTGGATGCCGCCCGTCACGGCGCAGGTGATGATGACTTTGTCGTTCGAGTGTTTCATGTTTCCGTTTCCAGACCTCTGCGCGGCCGGGGCCTGCCGCATCGTTCAAACCTCAGACCGCCAGCCATTCCGCCAGCAGGGCCTCATTGCCCGCGATGTCCCCGGGCGCGCCCTCGCGGACGATCCTGCCCTGCCCCATGACGCACATGCGCGTGGACACGCGCAGCGCGATCGTGAGCTTCTGCTCCACGAGCACCACCGAGACGCCGCGCCGGTGGATATCCTGGATACAGTCGCTGACGGCCGCCACGATGCGGGGCGCCAGGCCCTCGGTGGGCTCGTCGATCAGCAGCACGCGGGGATTGCCCAGCAGGGACCGGCAGATCGTCAGCATCTGCTGCTCTCCGCCCGACAGGCTGCCGGCCAGCGTATTGCGCCGCTCCTTCAGGCGGGGGAAATAGTCGAACATCTGCGCCGGGGTCCAGGACGGCGCGCCCTCGGCCGCCGGCTGTTCGCCCATGCGCAGGTTCTCGTCGACCGTCAGGTTGACGAACACCTCGCGCTCTTCGGGCACGTAGGCGATGCCCGCCCGCGCAATCTCGTAGGGCCGGCGGCCCGCCAGAGGCCGTCCCTGCAGCATCACCCGCCCCGAGGTGGGCGGCACCAGGCCCATGATCGCCTTCAGCGTCGTGGACCGACCCGAGCCGTTGCGGCCGATCAGCCCGACCACCTCATGGGGGCGGACCTCGAAGCTCACACCGTGCAGGACATGGCTCTTGCCATAATGGGCGTGCAGGTCCTCCACCTGCAGCACCGGCGTTTCGGCGATCATGCGGTGGCCTCCTCGCCCAGATAGGCCTCACGGACCTGGGCATTGCCGCGGATCTCGCCGGGCGTGCCGCTCGCGATGATGCGGCCATACACCAGGACACTGACTCGCTCGCTCAGCGAGAACACCACCTCCATATCGTGCTCCACAATCAACAGGGCGCGCCCCTGCGTGACCTCGCGGATGAGCGCCGTGGTGTACTGGGTCTCCTCCCGGGACATGCCGGCCATGGGCTCGTCGAGCAGGATGATCCGGGGATCGGAGGCCAGCGTCATCGCGATCTCCAAGGACCGCTGTTCCGAATACGAGAGCTCGCCCGCCACGGCGCCCGCGCGATGCCCGAGGCGGACGCTTTCGAGCAAGGCCTCGCTTTGCTCGCGCACCCGGCGATTGCGGTCGACCCACTGCCAGAAGCAATACTGCAGGCCATGGGACCGCATCACCGCAAGGCGGATGTTCTCGAAGACGCTCAGCCGAGGGAAGATGTTGGTGATCTGGAAGGACCGCGCCAATCCCAGCCGGTTCACGGCCTGCGGGCTGTGCCCGGCGATGGGCTCGTCCGCCAGGAAGATCCCGCCGGCGCTCGGACGCAACTGGCCTGAAATGAGATGGAACAGCGTCGACTTCCCGGCACCGTTGGGTCCGATGATGGCATGCCGCTCATTCGCGCCCACCGTCAGGCTCACGCCCCGGATGATCTCCACCGGGCCGAAGGATTTGTGCACGTCCGCAAGGGACAGGATGGCGGCGCTCATGCGGTCCTCCCAGGGGAGGCCATGCCCGCGGCGCCGGCCGGCATCGCGGGCGCGGCCTCCTGCAGGCGGCGGACGACGGCCGTGGCGGCTCTCCAGCACAGCCAGCCGGCGACGATCAGGGCGGCGGGCGCCACCCACGTCCATGTGCCCAGAGGCGTCCAGTCGTGGCCGAACATGCGCACAGGGGGCCAGTGCCCCGCGCCGGCCGCCTGCGCGAGGCTGCGATAGTCCTGGGAGAACAGGCGCTGCAGCAGTTCTGTGAGGAACACGAGCGCGGCCGCATAGGCGCCCCCGGCCAGGACGTAGAGGCCGGCGGCCGGCGCCACCGCCCGCGCGCCATACCGCCTCGCCGATCCGCAAGCCAGGTCCAGCAGCCCAGCCAGGCCGGTGGGCATGAACATGATGACGAGCACGAAGAGCACGCCCTGGTACAGCAGCCAGGACTGGGTCAGGTCCGACACGGCATAACCAAAGAAAGTCACCAGCGCCGCGCCCAGCGCGGGACCGAGGAAGGCGTGGACGCCGCCGATGTAGGTGTTCAGCACGACCGCCGCGGACAGCGAGGTATCGAACATCACATAATTGGCCGATTCGTTGCTGAGGACCTGCAGGCTGCCCGCGATGCCGGAGAACATGCCGGACAGCGCGAAGATGAGCACGCTCACGCGGTGCACTTCATAACCGAGAAAACGCAGGCGGTGGCTGTTCTCCCGAATCCCCAGGGCAAGGCGGCCCAGCGGCGTGCGCGTCAACAGGTACAGCCCGGCCAGGCTCGCCAGCACCCAGGCCAGCGTCAGGTAGTAGACCTCGGTGGTGGACCCGAAGTCCCACCCCCAGGCGGGCATGCGCATCGACGAGATGCCCGCCTCGCCCCCGAAGACGCCCTTGAGCTGCGGCGCGATGGCGTGCAGCAGCTCGGCGATCGCCAGGGTGATCATGGCGAAATAGGCACCCGTCCGCTGCGTGGAGAACCACCCCGCCGCAAAGCCGAACAGCAGCCCGCCCAGGGCACCCGCGAGCGGCATCAGCGGCGTGGGCAGCAGGCCGGCCCCGTCCACCGCGTTCATGGCATGGATCGTGGCGAACGCCCCCACGCCGAAATACGCGGAATGCCCGAAGGACAGCATGCCGGCCTGCCCGCAAAGCAGGTTGTAGGCGCAGGCGAACAAGGCCGCGATCAACATGGAGATGGCGGCGTTCACCAGGCCATCCGACAGCAGCAGGGGCGCGGCGGCCAGCACGCAGACACCGGCCGCCAACAGGACCATGCGAACTTTCATGGCCTCACTCCTTGTCGCCCATGAGCCCGCTGGGGCGCACCAGCAGCACCAGCAGCATCAGGGCAAAGGGCAGGCTGGCCGCCAGGCTGGAGACCTTCAGCACCAGGATTCCGCCGATCTCGCGCGCCAGGTCGCCCGCGCCGAACAGGGCCATGAAGTCCGCCAGGGACGCGTCGATCCCCACCGCCACCGAGGTCACGATCCCGATGAGCAGCGAGGCCAGCATGGCGCCTTCCAGGGACCCGAGGCCGCCGATCACGACCACGACGAACACGAGCACGCCCAGTTCCAGCGCCATGTTGGGGCTGGTGGTGTAGAACGCGCCCGCCACGGCGCCGGCCAGACCCGCCATCGCCGCGCCCACTCCGAAGACGCCCATGAACACGCGCGGCACGTTGTGGCCCAGCGCCTCGGCCATCTTGGGCCGATGGATCGCCGAGCGCACCACGATCCCGACCCGGGTGCGCGAGAGCAGCAGGTAGATCGCCACGAACATGCCGATGGCCACGATCCCCATGAACAGGCGATAGGCCGGATAGTCCAGCGATCCCATCGTGAACGCGGCGAAATCCAGGCTGGCCGGCACCCGGTAGTTGACCGGGTAGTTGCCGAAGAACAGCTTGACCAGCTCCACGATGATGAAGGACAGCCCGAACGTGATCAGCAGCTCATGGGCGTGCCCGAACCGGTGCACGCGCCGCAGGATGTAGCGCTCCACCAGGATGCCGACGACCCCTACCAGCAGCGGCGACACGATGATCGCCGGCCAGAAGCCGAACACGTCCTGCAGGGCATACGCGAAATAGGCGCCCAGCATGTAGAAGGATGCATGCGCGAAATTGAGGATGCCCATCATGCCGAAGATGAGCGTCAGCCCGGCCGACACCATGAACAGGAGCAGGCCGTAGATGACGCCATTGAGCAGAGGCGTGGCAAGTTGTTCCATGGCGTCAATCGGGGCGTTGCATGCGGCAGCTGGCCTGCGCAGGCACCGCGGCCTCTTCCGCCGTGAACCGCTTCACCGGCTTGAAGCCCATGTCCGTCCCGTCGGCCTTGTACTTCGCATCGCGGGACACGACCGACACCGCCAGCGGCAGCAGGGCCTGGTGATCCTGGGCGCGCATGCTGAGCTTGCCCATCGGCGTCTCGATCGAGGCCTGTTCCAGCGCCAGCGCGAGCTTGCGGACGTCCAGCTTGCCGTCGCCGGCCGGCACCTGCCGGAGCGCCTCGCCCACCAGCAGCATGCCGAAGACGGTCTGGGGCTCGATGAAGGTCGGCTCATGGCCCGTCTTGGCCCGGTAATCCTGCATGAATGCCGCACCGGCCTCGCCGGCCGCCTCCGGGTTGAAGGTCTGCGCAACGTAGTTGCCCAGAGCGACATCACCGGCGTTGGCGATGTTGCCAGGCTGATCCAGGTAGACCGTGCCGAAGCGCGCCTTCAGGCCCGCCGTCTTGGCCGCCTTCATGAGCAGCAGCAGGTCGCTGCCCCAGTTGCCCGTCATCACCGTATCCGCGTGCGAGGCGGCGATCTTGTTCACATACGGCGAAAAATCCTGGATCTTGCCGACATCGTGCAGTGTTTTCTCGACCACGGTGTAGCCCCCGGCCGCCGCGCCGTCCACGATGGCCTGCTCCATGTCCTGGCCCCAAGAATAATTCTGGTTGATCGCATAGACCTTGGAGCCCAGGGCCTGATCCTGCTTCATGCCGGCCACCAGCGCGTTGACGCGCATCGGCGCATTGCCCGCGACGCGGAAGTGATAGAACTGGCACTTGTCGCCGGTGAGAGCCTGGGCCTCGGCACCGACGTTCAGATAAATGAGCTCCCGCCCGGGATTGCGCAGGTCCCATTTGCGAACGTCTTCCGTGATCTGGCCGCCGATCGCGGAGGACGCGCCCTGGACGACGATCTGCGCGCCGTCGGAGATCGCGGCCTTCAGCTTGTCGGCCGCGCCGGCCGGCCCGCCCTGGTTGTCATACTCCAGCAGCTCGAGCGGCTCGCCGTGCCAGCCGCCGTCCGCGTTGATCCGCTCGACAGCATAGCGCACGGCCGCCCGATAAGTCAGGCCCGTCGCGGCCTGGGGGCCGGACAAGGTTTCCACGAGGGCGATCTTGACGGGCGCCGCCGTCGCCAGCGCCGAAGCGAACATCAGCCCGGGCAGCAGCGCCATCTTCAGAACAGCAGGGGATTTCATGAGGGTCTCCTCCATGAGAACGATCAGCCGGCGCCCCAGCGGGCACCGGATGAAGGCATGTTAGAGACTGCCCCAGGGCCATCATAGATCGATTACGGACATCACCATATCTTTACCGGACATGGCGCGTCATGGCTTACCCTAATGCAACACCGCTCGATGCGACCGTTGCCAGGCCCGCCGTTCCTGGCCCGGCAAGCCCGCCGGCGGAGCGCCGCAAAGGGCACACGACTTGCATGGTATGACATCAGCCTCGTATGATCCGCGCTATCGCGGCTGAAATTCCAGCCACTGGGACCCCATGACTAAAACGCTGATCATTGCTGAAAAACCATCGGTTGCACTCGACATTTCCCGTGCCCTGGGCGGCTTCACCCGAGAGGGGGATTACTTCGAGAGCGGCGAGTACGTCCTGTCGTCGAGCGTCGGCCACCTGTTGAGCCTCGTTGCGCCCAACGACCCGGTACGCGGCAAGTGGAGCTTCGCGCATCTGCCGGTCATCCCGCCCAAATTCGAGCTGGGGCCGACCGACAAGCGCTCGGCCGAGCGCCTGAAGCTCCTGGTCAAGCTCCTCAAGCGCAAGGACGTGGGCGCGGTCATCAACGCCTGCGACGCGGGCCGCGAGGGCGAGCTCATCTTTCGCTATATCGTCCAGTACGCCAACGTGCACAAGCCGATCCAGCGCCTGTGGCTGCGATCCATGACGCAGGCGGCCATCCGCGAGGCCTTCGCCAATCTGCGCAGCGACGAGACCATGAAGCCCCTCGAGGCGGCCGCGCGCGCCCGCGCCGAGGCCGACTGGCTGGTGGGCATCAACGGCACCCGGGCCATGACGGCCTTCAACAGCAAGGACGGCGGGTTCTTCAAGACGCCGGTGGGCCGTGTCCAGACCCCGACCCTGGCGATCGTGATGGAGCGCGAGGAGCGCATCCGCCGTTTCGTCTCGCGCGACTACTGGGAGGTCCACGCCACCTTTGTCGCCGCCGCCGGGCTCTACGAGGGCCGCTGGTTCGACCCGGCATTCACCAAGGACGAACAGGATCCCGAGCGCCGCGATTCCCGCCTGTGGTCGGCCACGGCGGCCCAGACCATCGTCGCCGCCTGCCGCGAGCAACCCGGCACAGTCACCGAGGAATCCAAGCCCAGCACCCAGCAGTCGCCTGCCTTGTTCGACCTGACCACCCTGCAGCGCGAGGCCAACTCGCGCTTCGGCTTCTCGGCCAAGACCACCCTGGCACTGGCCCAGACCCTCTACGAACGCCACAAGGCCCTCACCTATCCCCGGACCGATTCGCGCTACCTGCCCGAGGACTACCTGGCCACGGTGCGCCAGACCATGCAGGCGATCTCGGGCAGCGAATCGGGCGTGGCCCGGGGCCTGCGGCCCTTTGCCCATCAGGCGATCGAGCAAGGCTGGATCAAGCCCAATCGCCGGATCTTCGACAATAAGAAGGTCTCGGATCACTTTGCCATCATTCCCACCCTGCAGGTTCCGCGCGAGCTCAGCGAGGCCGAGGCCAAGATCTACGAACTGGTCTCGCGCCGCTTTCTCGCCGTGTTTTTCCCGGCGGCGGAATTCCGCGTCACCACCCGCATCACCGAAGTCTCGGGCCACCGCTTCAAGACCGAGGGCAAGGTCCTGGTCTCGCCGGGCTGGCTGGCCATCTACGGCCGCGACGCCCAGGGCGAGGACGGCTCGCTGGTGCCCGTGGCGCAGGGCGAGGCCGTGCGCACCGAGGACATCGAGGCGCGCGGCCTGGCGACCAAGCCGCCGGCGCGTTTCAACGAGGCGACGCTGCTCTCGGCCATGGAGGGCGCCGGCAAGCTCGTCGACGACGAGGCCCTGCGCGAGGCCATGTCCGAGCGCGGCCTGGGGACCCCGGCGACGCGCGCGGCCATCATCGAGGGCTTGCTGAACGAAGGCTATTTGCGCCGCGAGGGACGCGACCTGGTGCCCAGCGCCAAGGCGCGCCAGCTCATGACCCTGCTCTCGGGCCTGGGCGTCAACGAACTCACCTCGCCCGAACTCACCGGCGAGTGGGAACACCGCCTGAAACAAATCGAGCAGCGCGACCTCGACCCCGCGGCCTTCATGCGCGAGATCGCGCAAATGACCCAGGTCATCGTCAAGCGCGCCAAGGAATACGAACGCGACACCGTGCCGGGCGACTACGCGACCCTGCAAACCCCGTGTCCCAAGTGCGGCGGCGTGGTCAAGGAAAACTACCGCCGCTATGCCTGCACCGCCTGCGATTTCTCGATCGGCAAGCACCCCGGCGGGCGCACCTTCGAGATCGCCGAGGTCGAGGAGCTGCTCGCCCGCCGCGAACTCGGCCCCCTGACCGGTTTCATCAGCAAGATGGGCCGACCGTTTGCCGCCCTGCTGCGCATCACCGACGAATACAAGCTCGAGTTCGATTTCGGCCAGAAGGACGACGAGGACGCCGAGGCCGTCGACTTTTCCGGCCATACGCCCGTCGGCCCCTGCCCCAAGTGCGGCGGCAAGGTCTACGAGCACGGCCTGAACTACGTTTGCGAACACTCGGTCGGCCCGGACAAGACCTGCGACTTCCGCACCGGCAAGATCATCCTCCAGCAGGAAGTCAGCGCCGCGCAGGCGACCAAACTGCTGACCGAGGGCAAGACCGACCTGCTCGAGGGCTTCGTCTCCAGCCGCACCAACCGCAAGTTCAAGGCTTACCTGGTGCGCCAGGCCAACGGCAAGATCGGCTTCGAATTCGAGGTGCGCGCGCCCAAGGCGGGCGCCAAGACCACCACGGCCACCGGCGCGGCGGCGAAAACGGCGGTCACCAAGACGCCCGCCAAGACCGCGGCCAAGAAAACCGCCACCAAGGCGGCAGCCAAGAAGGCCCCCGCCAAGAAGGCCGCGAAGAAAGCCACAAAAAAGGCCTCAAAGACGGCCGGCTAGGCACGAACCCTCACCATCTGCCGAGGTTCGGCCCCAGGGCCTGTCAGGCAAGGCGCAAAGCACAGCAATGGCAGCGCCATTGCGAGCATTTGCAACGCCGCCTGGCGGGCCCTGGGGCCGAACCTCAGCGGTAGGCGAGGTCGCGGAAGTACAGCGACAGCTCCGCCCAATAGGTGATCACCATCAGGCAGGCCACCACCACGCCGACGAAGGGCAGCAGGGGCCGGACCAGGCGCTCGATGGGCACCTTGGCCACTGTGCAGGCGGCGAACAGGTTCACGCCGAAGGGCGGCGTCACCATGCCCAGGGCCAGGTTCACCACCATGATCACGCCGAAATGGGCCGGATCGACGCCGAACTGCATCGCCACCGGCAACAACAGCGGCGCCAGCACCACGATGGAGGCCGAGGTCTCGATGAACATGCCGATGATGAACAGGGCGATGTTCACCCCCAGCAGGAAGCTGAATTCGCTGCTGAACACCTGGGCCAGCCAATGGCCCAGCGCCATCGGCACCCCCGCGCGATTCAGCAGGAAGCCGAACACCCCCGCGTTGGCGATGATGAACATGATGATGGCCGTGGACACCACCGAGCGATGGAAGGTCTGCGAGAGCACAGGCAGGGTCAAGCGCCGATACACGAAGATCCCCACGACCAGCGCATAGGCCACCGCCACGGCGGATGCCTCGGTGGGCGTGAAGATGCCGCCGTAGATCCCGCCCAGGATGATGACCGGCATCAGCAGCGCCCACCAGGCGCGCCTGAACGCCGTCCACAGGGGCAGGCGCCCCTCGCCGTCGCGCTTGCCCAGGCCATGGCGGCGGGCATACAGCCAGACATAGCCCATCAGGGCCACGACGATCAGCAGGCCCGGCCCGATGCCGGCGATGAAGACCTCGCCCACCGACGTGTCGGTCGATACGGCGTACAGAATCATGGGGATCGAGGGCGGGATGATGACGCCCAGTTCGGCCGCGGACGCCTGCAGCGAGGCTGCGAACGGCGCCGGATAGCCGTGCTTGACCATGGCGGGGATGAGGATGGCGCCCACCGCGAAGGTCGTGGCCACACTGGACCCGGCCACCGCGGCAAAGATCATGCAAGTCAGCACACAGCTGCAGGCCAGGCCGCCCTGCATCCCGCCCACCACGCTCTTGGCGAATTCGACCATGCGCTCGGAAATTCCGCCCGCCTCCATCAGGTTGCCGGCGAGGATGAAGAACGGCACGGCCATCAGCGGATACTTGTCCAGGGCCGCGTAGAGCTGCTGGGCGATGACCAGCCACGTCATGTGGCCGTCCCAGCCGACGCCCAGCATGCTGGCCAGGCCGATGGACACCGCCACCGGCACCGTCAGCACGAAAAACATCAGCATGGATACGACCATCAGCTGGGACATGCGCCGGCCCTCCGGGACTCAGATATTGTCGATGTGCTGGCGCCTGGGGCCCTCGGCCCAGTACGCGAGGACGGCGGCCAGCGACAGCACGGCGCCGATGGGGATGGCGAGATAGACCCAAGAGATCGAGGCATCCAGGCTGGGCATGGTCTGGAAGCGCACGCGCCAGGTCATCTGGGCCCCCACCCAGGCAAGGAAACCCAGGAAGCCCACCACGATGACCAGGACCAGGTGCTCGAGGCGCCGCGCCCGGGCGCCGCCCAACAGATTGTGCAGCATGTCGACGCTGAGCATGGCGCCCTGGCGAAACGCCAGGGCCACGCCCAGCATGACCGCCCAGATGACCGAGGCCCGGGTCCAGGCTTCGCTCCAGGCCGCGGGCGACTCCAGCACGAAGCGCGCCAGGACCTGGTAGAAACCCGCCGCCACCGCGCTGAACAACAGCCACTGCGCGATCAGCGAGACCGCGCGGTACAGGCCGCGGTCGATGCGGGCGATGAGGCGCATGGCCTTACTGGGTGTTGCGGATGGCGTCGACCAGATCCTGGCCGAACTGCTTGTAGTATTGCGGATAGACCGGCTCGACCGCCTTCACGAAGGCCGCGTGGTCGACCGTGTTGACCGCCATCCCATGGGACTTGAGTTCCTCGACGCCGACCTTCTCGACGTTGTCGACGAAATCGCGCATGGCCTGGGCCGAGGCCGCGGCGGCCTCCTTGAAGTGGGTCTTGTCGGCATCGGACAGCGCGCCGTAGGCCGAGGGCGACATCAGCACCAGCGCGGGGCCATAGACGTGCGCGGTCAGCGACAGGTATTTCTGCAGCTGCCACATCTTGACCGACACGATCACCGACAAGGGGTTTTCCTGCCCGTCGATGGTGCCCTGCTGCAGGGCGGTCGCGACCTCCGGCCAGGCCATGGGCGTGGCCAGCACGCCGAGTTCGCGGAAGGCCGCGATGTGGATCGGGTTTTCCGTGGTGCGGATCTTGAGGCCCTTGATGTCGGCGGGCTCCTTGACGGCGCGCACGTTGTTGGTCAGGTGCCGGAAGCCCTGCTCGCCCCAGGCGAGCGCGACCAGGCCGCGCTTCGGAAACTCGGCCAGCATGTCCTGGCCGATCTTGCCGTCCAGAACCTTGCGCGCATGGGCCAGGTCGCGAAACAGGAAGGGAATGTCGAACACGCCGGTCTGCGGCACGAAATTCAGGGTGGCGCCCGTGGACACGATCGCCAGGTCTATGGTGCCCAGCTGCAGGCCCTCGATCACCTCGCGCTCGCCGCCCAGCGCGCTGTTGGGAAACTGCTCGATCTTGAACGCATCGCCGGCGCCGCCTTGCAGGGCCTGCACGAAGGCCGCCGCGCCCGCCCCGTAGTGCGAGTTCTCGGACAGGGCATAGGCCATTTTCAGCGAGGTCTGCGCAAGGACCGGCGAGGCCGCCGTCGCGCCCGCCAGAGCCGCGGCGGCCAGCCATTTGAACATTCGTTTCCCGTATTGCATGAGCAATTCTCCCGATGATTATTCTGTGTGCCGTGCGCCGAAGCGCCGCACGCGCACGTTCCACGACGAATTCAAGCACGAATCCGCATCGCCATTCAAGCACGGCATCGCCCGTATCGCGCCCCAAATCCCCTCCCGCCGCCGGGTCATGGGACGCCGCGCCCTCAGGCCTCGACGTACCAGGTATCCTCGGACAGCATCACCTGCTGGTGGCCGTAGCCCGCCGGCATCATGGGAAAGCAGTTCTGCAGCGGCACCACCGCCACGTCCAGGAAATACGGGCCGTCATGGGCCAGGCAGGCGGCCAGCGCGGCCTCCAGGTCATCCGGATGGTCGACCCGCGCCGCCCCCCAGCCGAAGGCGCCGGCCAGGGCCACGAAATCCGGAATCGAGGCATTGTAGCTATGGCTGTAACGCCCGTCGTGTATCAGTTCCTGCCACTGGCGCACCATCCCCATGTGGCCGTTGTTGCACAGGATCAGCTTGACCGGCGCGCGATGCTGCGCCGCGGTGGCCAGTTCCTGGATGTTCATCAGCACCGAGGCGTCGCCGCTGACGCAGACGACGGTCTTGTCGGGATGGGCGATCTGGGCGCCGATGGCGGCCGGCAGCCCATAGCCCATCGTGCCCGCGCCGCCGGAAGTCAGCCAGCGGTTGGGGTGCGCGATGCGGATGTACTGCGCGGCCCACATCTGGTGCTGGCCCACGTCGGTGGCGACGATGGCGTCGCCCCCCTGGAGGGCGGCGTCGAGGCGCCGCATCAGGTCCTGGGGCAGGATGTGTTCGGCGGAGGGCTCGAATGCCAGGCAGTCCCGCGCCTGCCAGACGGCGATGCGCTGCCACCACTCGTCCAGGCGGCCGGCCTCGGGGGACTGGGCGCCCAGTTCCTTGTGCAGGGCGCGCAGCAAGGGGTAGCAATCGCCGACCAGGGCCACGTCGGCGCGCACCACCTTGTTGATCGAGGCCGGGTCGATGTCCAGGTGGATCTTGTCGGCATGGGGACAGAAGTCCGACAGCCGGCCGGTGATGCGGTCATCGAAGCGCGCCCCGACGCAGACGATGAGGTCGGCGTGGTGCATGGCGAGGTTCGCCTGCAGCGTGCCGTGCATGCCCAGCATGCCGAGGAACTGCCGGTCGTCGGCCGGGTAGGCGCCCAGGCCCATGAGGGTCAGGGTGCAGGGCGCGCCGACCTCCTGGACCAGGCTGCGGAACGCGTGGCAGGCGTCCGGCCCCGAGTTGATGAGCCCGCCGCCGCCGTAGAACACCGGCCGCCGGGCGCGCGCGATCAAAGCCGCCGCGCGCTTGAGCGCCGCCTCGGTCGCCGCCGGCAGGGTTTCGGCCACGGCCGGCGCCTCGGGTTCGGCGCGCAGGCAATCCGGCGGAACCAGCGCCGTCTGGATATCCTTGGGAAAGTCCAGCAGCACGGGGCCGGGGCGCCCGCTGCGCGTCAGGCGCAGGGCCTTGGCCGCCAGCGCGGCCACGTCCTCGACCCGGCGGATCTGGGCGTTCCATTTGGTCACCGGCCGCGAGATCCCCACCGCGTCGCATTCCTGGAAGGCATCGGTGCCGATGGCGCTGGTGGCCACCTGGCCGCTGATGCACAGCACCGGAATGGAATCGCACAGGGCATCGAGCAGGCCCGTGGTGGTGTTGGACATGCCCGGCCCCGAGGTGACCAGGACCACGCCCGGGCGCCCGGTCGAGCGGGCATAGCCCTCGGCGGCGTGCATGGCGGCCTGCTCGTGGCGCACCAGCACGTGGCGGATGCGGGTTTCGGCATACAGGGCGTCGTACAAGGGCAGCACGGCGCCGCCCGGATAGCCGAAGACCGTGTCCACCCCCAGGGCGATCAGATTGTCCAGCAGGACCTCGGCACCGTTGCGGCCGGGTGCGTTCACATTCGCGTTCATGAAACCTTGGAGCGCCAAATCAGGGATAATGGCCCAGTTTATCGCTTTTCATCCTGCTCACGCCCCATGGCCACACGTCGACCCTGGCACATCGTCCGTGCATCCCCCTTGCACGGCACGGGCGTGTTCGCCGCCCGCGACATCCCGGCGGACACCCAGATCTTCGCCTACACCGGTCGGCGCCTCACGTCCGAGCAGGCGGACGCGCGCTGGCCCGTGAATCCCGACGACCCCTACCACACGTTCTATTTCTCGCTCAGCTGCGGCCTGGTGATCGACGGCGGCCAGCGCGGCAACGACGCCCGCTGGGTCAATCATTCCTGCGCCCCCAACTGCGAGGCGCGCGAAAACGACGAGGGTACGCGTGTCACCATCCACGCCCTGTGCGACATCCCCGCCGGGACGGAACTGCTGTACGACTACGGCCTGGTCACCGAGGAAAAGCTCACGCCCACGCTCAAGCGCCATTACCGCTGCCTGTGCGGCGCGCCCGACTGCCGAGGCACCATGCTCGCCGTCACCTTGCCGGCCGCGGAAAAGCCCGCCAAGCGCAAGAAGGCGAAGGACGGGCACAAGAAAGCGAAGGACGAGCACAAGAAAAAATCCAGGAAGTGATGCCCACCCCTGGGATACTCCCGAATGGCAGGAACGCCAGACCGCGCTAGTATGAGGGGCATTTTCCACCCCCAAACACCCATGTCCCCTCCCCCCGATCGCCCCGAGCCCGACGAGTACGCCGCCGCAGCCACCATCCCGCCGCCCGATCCACCCGTCCGCGTGCCGCTGCGATTCGAGGATTGGATCACCGTCCTCACCATCGGCGCCCTGGCGGTGATCACCATGGCCAACGTCATCGTGCGCTACCTCACGGACGAGTCCTTCGCCTGGACCGAGGAAATCTCGATTTTCCTGCTCATCGTGCTGACCATGAGCGCGGGCGCCTCGGCCTTCGTGCGCAATCTGCACATCCGCATCGAACTGTTCGCCGACGGCGGCCCGACCATCCGCCAGCGCCGGCTGGCGATCCTCGCCCACGGCATCACGCTGGCGTTCTTCGTGATCCTGACCATCCTGCTGGGGCGCATGGCGCTCGACGAGTACAACTGGGGCGACACCTCGCCCGCGATCGGCGTGCCGACCTGGTGGTATTCCATGTGGCTGCCCGTGCTGTCCGCGGCGATCGCGCTGCGGATCGCGGGCCTATTGCGCCGGCGCCTGCAGGAGCCCGCATGATCCCCTGGCTGCTGTTCATCCTGTTCGTCGGCCTGATGATCATCGGCGTGCCAGTGGGCGTGGCGCTGGGTGCGGCCGGCACGCTGGCCATCGCCCTGGCCAACCCCGAGACCCATTGGTTCGGCCTCATGGCGGTGTCGCAGAGCTTCTACGCCGGGCTGGCGAAATATCCCCTGCTGGCCATCCCGATGTTCGTACTGGTCGGCTCGATCTTCGACCGCTCGGGGGTCGCGGCCCGCCTGGTGCGCCTGGCCGTCGCCATCACCGGGCACGGCCCGGGCATGCTGGCGGTGGTGGCGATCGGCGTGGCGATGTTCCTGGGCGGCATCTCGGGCTCGGGACCGGCCTGCGCGGCCGCCGTGGGCGCCGTCATGATCGGCGCCATGAACCGCGCCGGCTACCCGCCCGCCTATTCGGCCAGCGTCGTCGCCGCCGGCGCGGCCACCGACATCCTGATCCCGCCGTCGATCGCCTTCATCGTCTACTCCATCCTCGTGCCGCAGGCTTCGGTGCCCGCGCTATTTGCCGCCGGCATGGTGCCGGGCATCCTCGCCGGCATCGGCCTCATCATCCCCGCCGTCTGGCTCGCGCGCCGCAGCGGCATGGGCGCGCAAGCGCGCGCCGAACCCCGGCCGCCGTTCTGGCGCAGCCTCTACGAGGCCCTCTGGGGCCTGGCGGCGCCGGTCATCATCCTGGGCGGCATGCGCATGGGCTATTTCACGCCCACCGAGGCCGCGGTGGTCGCGGTGTTCTACGGCCTGTTCATCGGCATGGTCGTCCACCGCACCATGACCGTGCGCGACCTGTTCCCCATTCTGCGCGAGGCGGGCGAGCTCTCGGCCGTGATCATGCTGGTGGTCACGCTGGCCGGAATATTCGCCTGGTCGCTGTCCACCCTGAGCATCATCGACCCCATCACCCAGGCCATCGTGCATTCCGGGCTGGGCGAGCACGGCGTGCTGGCCCTGCTGATCCTGCTGCTGATCGTCCTGGGCATGTTCCTGGACGGGATCTCGATCTTCTTGATCTTCGTGCCCCTGGTCCTGCCCATCGCCCAGGCATTCAACTGGGACGTGGTGTGGTTCGGCGTGCTGCTCACCCTGATGGTGGCCGTCGGCCAGTTCACCCCGCCCATCGCCGTCAACCTGATGGTGTCCTGCCGGATCGCCAACGTGCCCATCGAGAGCACCGTCCGCTGGGTGCTGTGGCTGGTGGGCGGCATGCTGTGCGCCCTGGCGCTGGTCATCCTGTTCCCGCAGACCGCCTTGTGGCTGCCGCATTACCTGGGATACTAGGGCCTGTCAACACGACTCACATTCGATACCACACAGAGGAGGAGTCCTTCATGAAACTGCGCAACCTGCTGGGGGCCGCCGCGTTCGCGGCCGCCGCCCTGTCGGCCACGGGCGTCGCCCAGGCCGCCGACTACAAATCCGAATACAAGCTGTCGATCGTGGTCGGCACCACCTTTCCCTGGGGCCAGGGCGCGGTGATCTGGTCCGACCTGGTGCGCGAGCGCACCGACGGCCGCATCAACATCAAGATCTATCCCGGCACCTCCCTGGTGCAGGGCGACCAGACCCGCGAGTTCACCGCCATCCGCCAGGGCGTGATCGACATGGCGATCGGCTCGACCATCAACTGGTCGCCGCAGGTCAAGGAACTGAACCTGTTCTCGCTGCCCTTCCTGATGCCCGACTATCCGGCCATCGACGCCCTGACCCAGGGCCCGGTCGGTGAAAAGCTCTTCGACATCCTGTCGCAGAAAGGCGTGGTACCCCTGGCCTGGGGCGAAAACGGCTACCGCCAGCTCAGCAACTCCAAGCACGCCGTCAAGGCGCCCGAGGACATCAAGGGCATGAAGCTGCGCGTGGTCGGTTCGCCCCTGTACATCGACACCTTCACCGCCCTGGGCGCCAATCCCACGCAAATGAGCTGGGCCGACGCCCAGCCTGCCCTGGCCAGCGGCGCGGTCGACGGCCAGGAAAACCCCCTGTCCATCTATGCGGGCGCCAAGCTCTACGACGTGGCCCAGAAATACCTGACCCTCTGGAACTACGTCGCCGATCCGCTGATCTTCGTGGTCAACAAGGAGGTCTGGAATTCCTGGACGCCCGAGGACCAGAAGATCGTGCGCGAGGCGGCGCTGGAGGCCGGCAAGCGCGAAATCGTCATCGCGCGCCAGGGCGTGACCGCTACGGACGATGCCCTGCTCAAGGAGATCGAAGGCCACGGCGTCACCGTCACGGTGCTCTCGCCCGAGCAGATCGACGCCTTCGCCAAGGTCACCCAGCCGGTGTTCGACAAGTGGGCCAATCAGATCGGCGCCGACCTGGTCAAGCAAGCCCAGGCCGACATCGCCAAGCGTTGACCGTTGCATGACGGGGCGGCGGGCCGGCACGCGCCGGCCCGCCGCCTTTTTACCGCCGACCCGACAGCCCGACCCTTTGGGCCACCGCCATGGAATTTTCCGCCGAGATCGCGATATTGCTGTTTTTCGTTGCCATGCTGGCCGGCATCGTGGATGCGATCGCCGGCGGCGGCGGCCTGATCGTCATTCCCGCGCTGCTGGCCGCCGGCCTGCCGCCGGGCGCCGCCATCGCCACCAACAAGATCGGCGGCATCGCGGGCTCGACGGCCGCGACCCTGCATTTCCTGCGCATGCGCCAGATCGACCTCAAGCGCAGTCGCTGGATGGCATTGGGGGCCTTCGCGGGCTCCTTGGCGGGCGCCATCGCGCTGACGCAGATCGACAGCTCGGTGCTCAGCCGGCTGATCCCCATCCTGCTGATCGGCTTCGCCCTGTATTTCCTGTTGTCGCCCAAGGTCGGTGCCGAGGATCGCAAGGCGCGCATCTCGAGCGCCGCCTACGCCCTCGCTTGTGCGCCGCTGATCGGCTTCTACGATGGATTCTTCGGCCCGGGCGCGGGCACCTTCCTGGCCATCTCGCTGGTCACCCTGCTGGGCTTCAATCTGGTCAAGGCCACGGCCCACACCAAACTGCTGAACCTGAGCAGCAATATCGCCTCGGTCATGTTCTTTACCCTGAACGGCAACATCGTCTGGATCTTCGGCCTGCCCCTGCTGGCCGGCCAATGGATCGGCGGCGCGATCGGCGCGCGCCTGGTGGTCAGCCAGGGCCATCGCCTCATCAAGATCGTCATGTCGACGGTCGCCATCGCGATTTCGGTCAAAATGATCTGGAGCGCCTGAGTGGGCGCGGCAGCGCCTATCCTTGGGACCCGCCCGCAGCAAAGCGCCGATACGCCTGCTTGATGACCACCAGCGCAAGCACTGTCAACCCGACGCCGATCGGTTCGGGTTGCGGCGAAATCAGCACGAGGCCGGCTGCGAGCAGGGCGCAGCGTTCGGGCACAGTGCTTCTGACGAGCAGGAAACCACCCATGGCGCTGCTCACAGCCGTGATCGCGAACAAGAGCATCGTGATCGAGAACAGGTAGTAGCCAATATGCGCATCCTGCAATAGCAATGCCGGATTGAACATGAAGGCGTAGGGCACGATCAACGCGCCGATGGCGAGCTTGAATGCGATCACGCCGGTACGCATCGGATTGGCGCCGGCAATGCCCGCGCCTCGTTTACGGCGTTCAGGCGCTCGGGGCGGTTAAAGATAATGTGGAGGCAGCCGCCTTCCCGCTCTGTAATGACTTCTGACATCGTGTGCGACCCCATGAATGGATGACTCAGTGTAGGGTTTGCATTGATGCAGGTCCAATATAATGTCATGATACATTAATGATCTATGAGCATTAATATCGACATCCGGCAGATGCGCGTCGTGCTGGCAGTGCTGGACCGAGGCGGTTATACCGCCGCCTCGGAGGCGCTTCATGTGTCGCAATCCGCCATCAGCCGCACAGTGCAGGAAGTGGAGCTGGCGCTGGGGACCGCTGTATTCACAAGGACGACCCGTAGCGTTGCACCGACGCCGGATGGCGCGCATTTCCTGAACATCGCGCGAAACATCGTCACCCAGTTCGACCGGGGCCTGAATCATTTTTCCGGTTACCTCGAAGGCAAGCAGGGCACCGTCATGCTCGGCACGGTCAGCTCGGTGGCCAGCACCTTGCTGCCCGAGATCCTGTCCAATTTCTGCCAGCTACGGCCCGACGTGAGCGTCTCGATCCAGGACGGGTTCTCCGAAGAGACGCTGGAGCGGGTCTTGCATGGAACCGTGGATCTCGCCCTGACGGCCGTCCACAGCGAGATCGCCGGATTGGTGATGGAGCCCATCGCCGCTGACCGCTTTTTATGCATCTACCGGCCCGATCATCGATTCGCGCGGATGCCGCGAATCGCATGGCCGGACTTGCAGGATGAGCCGGTCATTGCCTTCGACAGGCGCAGCAGCATTCATCTGCAGATCGATGTGCTCCTCGGCAGGCTCGGCATTGCACCCAGGACCGTACTGCAAGCGCGCGAGGTCAACGCGATCGCGGGGCTCGTGTCGGCCGGCATGGGGATCGCCATCATCCCGGCTTTACTGTTGCCCACCGTACAGTTCGTCAGTCTCGAGCACCAGGTCATCCAGGATCCTGTGCTCGAACGCAAGATATGCATCGTCTACGATGAACTGCGCCCACTCGCCCAGCCGGCGCGCGCGCTCATGCAGGCCCTGCGCAGCGCGCCGCGGCAGGACATCACTTTGCCCACGCAGGTGAGCTGGTGCGATGCAGGCGGCCCAGAAGCACCCGCATTCTCTCGTACCCGCCCCATATCACCTTAGACCTCGCCTGTCAGCATCCGCAATTCGACAGTGGCCTCACCATGGTCTGTGGACACCCAGGCACTCCGATCCGTGACATTGACGTTCAGCGACATGCCGCGCTCGGCGAGCTCCGCGAGCGCGCGTGTCGCCTCGGCCGGCAGGGCATACACCGTCAGGTTCCCGGCACGCGCGACCCGGTCGCGCACGCCGGCCCACCAGACCTCGGCCCCGCGGCCGTAGGCGAATACGATCACCTCTTCCGCGCGCCCGCACGCCCTCAGGATGCGGCGCTCGTCCGGCAGGCCGACCTCGATCCACTGCCGGATCGCACCCGTCAGGTCCAGGCGCCACAGGTCGGGCTCGTCGGTTTCGCTCAGGCCGCGGGTGAACGCCAGGCCCTCGTCGCCGTCGACGAGCAGGGCGTAGGCCAGCAGGCGCACCATCAGGCGCTCGTCGGTTTCCGACGGATGGCGGGCCACCGTCACGGCGTGACTGCCATAGTAGGCGCGATCATTGTCGGCGACGTGGATCTCGGCTTTGTAGATGGTTGCGCGCAGCGCCATGGCGTATCGGTCCCGGAGGCGGCCTTCGCACCGGGCGGGCGGCGGCCGAAAAGTCCTTAGTCTAACGCGCGCCGCTGCCACGGACCCGCCGTCAGGCGCGGCGGCGTATGATGGAACAATAGCAGCGACATCTTGTGTGCGAGGATTCCGGGTTGACACTAAAGCAACTTGAGGCGTTTTATTGGGCGGTCAAGCTTGGAAGCTTCGCGGATGCCGCTGACAAGCTACACGTCACCCAATCGTCTTTGTCAAAAAGAATATTGGAACTAGAAGAAAGTATTGGCCAACTGCTGTTTAATCGCCTGGGGCGTAAAGCCACAGCCACAGAAGCCGGCGAACAGCTCATGGAGCACGTCAGCAAGCTCCTGACCCAAAGGGATTTAATAGCCGGCTTTTCTCCCAATCCAGAAAAGCTTTCAGGCGTTTGCAGGTTCGGAATCAGCGAGTTCGGAGCATTGACCTGGCTTCCAAAATTCGTCTCCAGAGTCCATGAAAAGGCGCCCGATCTGGTCATCCAGCCTTATGTTGACCTGGCATCCCAGCTGGAGCAGCGCGTAATCTCGGAGGAACTGGATTTCGCGATTGCGCCCGGCGCTTCGCTTTCACCGGAGCTTTATTCCGAGCGCGTCGCTCGCGTCGAATGCTCGTGGATGGCGGCACCGGGCCTGTACCCCGCCGGCACGATACTGCAGCGCTCGCATTTTGAATCCCAGGCGGTCATCACCATGACATCCGACTCGGGTCTGACCCGCGCCTTTGATCATTGGGCCGCATCACAAAGCATCAAAACGCGCCGCCAGCTCGCCTGCAATAGCCTCATGGCCAATGCGGGTCTGACTGCCGCCGGCTTGGGAATCAGTTTCTTCCCTGTCGTCTTTATGAAGCCATGGATCGAGAAAGGGCTTTTGATGGAACTCAGAAGCGAGCCGCCGCTGCCTCTTCTTGATTACTATTTCCTGGCTCGTCACGGCGATTCCAGGCGCATTGTACAAATGATGTGCAAGTTCGTCGGTGAGACAATCGACTTCAGCCTAGGTATTACATAGTCGGCTATGGACTGTACATAACATGTAGAGACCCAATAGGGTAGGGGGGCCTCACCTGTAGCGGCACGCATCAGTGCATCCAGGTCGTCAAGGCGGGCACGTAGCTGATGATCAGGATGTTGACCACCAGGACGCCCAGGAATATCAGCAGCGGCCTCATCAATTGCTCGAGGCGCACGTTGGCCACCTGGCAGACGACAAAGAGATTGATGCCGACCGGGGGTGTCACCATGCCCACCGCCAGGTTGACGATCATGATCGCGCCGAAGTGGATCGGATCGATGCCGAACTGGATCGCCGCGGGTGCCAGGATCGGCGCGAGGATGATGATCGCCGCCAGGGTTTCCATCAGCATGCCGACGACGAACAGGGCCAGGTTGACCAGCAGCAGGAAAAAGATGGGGCTGTCCGATGCGCTGGTCAGGTAG